>Ga0209777_10005868_pt1 | contig 14011 bp, 11 predicted proteins | sample FrelakmetHBP12HB_FD_187147 | JGI IMG/M metagenome (GOLD analysis project Ga0209777, IMG submission 187147) | Freshwater lake sediment microbial communities from the University of Notre Dame, USA, for methane emissions studies -HBP12 HB (SPAdes)... | ecosystem: Environmental > Aquatic >...
TTTGGAAAACGTTTAAGCGCCCGTCCTGTTAAACAGGACGGGCGCTTTTTATCATTCGGATCTCTTCCCCTTCTTGCGGGGAAAGTTTAAGAGAGAATAATGGCCTCCGCTCCTCAATGTCCGGTTCTCCTGCGCAGGCACTCCGTCGGCCTTGCCGACCAGGGCTCGGATTCTTCCGATCCGGCTTCCCTGGGTCGCGTAGGACTGCGAAGACTGCAAGGCTCAGGTAGGACTGCCCTCACGCCAAAGGCGGGGAGGACTGCTAAGCCTGCAAAGCGTGTTATTCGAAAAGCCTAAACCGGACAACGTCGCTCCGGCCATCATTTCCGCTTCTCCTGTGTATCCGGACGAAGGGGAAGAAATCGTTTAATCTCAAGGTCTGATCTTTCCGAGGAAGATCGCGGGCCCGTTAACTTTGGACCATTCTTCCGCGCAGGCTGTACGGGCCCACGGTCAGGATTTCCACGTCGACAAACAGGCCGACGGCTTCCGTCGCGGCCCGGAAATTGACGACCTGGTTGCCCTCGTTGCGGCCGGCGAACACCCCGGGGTCCTTCTTGCTCCGGCCCGTACAAAGCACCCGTTCCACGCGCCCGATCATGGTCCGGTGAAACGCGGTCTGGATTTCTTTCTGGAGCGCCTGGACATCCATCAACCGCCGCTTCTTGACGTCGGCCGGAACATCGTCAGCGAGGCGGGCGGCGGCCGTCAAAGGCCGTGGCGAATAGCAGAACGAGAAAATATTGGCGAATTTGATTTCCGCCAGGGCCGACAGCGTTTCAGCGAATTCCTCCCCGGTCTCGCCGGGATAGCCGACGATAATGTCCGCGCTTAACCTTATCTCCGGCATCAGCGACCGGAGCGTCCGGACCGTTTCGGAGTAATCCTCCCGCGAATACCCCCTTTTCATCCGTTCCAGGACGCGGCTCGAACCGGATTGGATCGGGAGGTGAAGCTGACGGCAGACTTTCGGCGTCGCGGCCATGGCCCGGGCCAGGGCGGGCGTGAAGTTTTTCGGATGCGAGGTGATGAACCGGATCCATTCCGGACCGGGGACGGCGGCGACCCGCCCGAGGAGGTCGGCGAAATTGATTCCGGCATCGGTGTCTAGGTAGCTGTTGACATTCTGGCCGAGCAGCTGGATCTCCCGGTATCCCCGGGCCGCCAGGTCGCGGACTTCGGCGAGAACGGCCCCGACCGGCCGGAATTTTTCGCGGCCGCGCGTGAACGGGACGACGCAGTAGGCGCAAAAGTTGTCGCAGCCCTCCATGATCGTGACAAACCCGCTTAAGGCGCTTTCCCGGATCGGAATCGAGGTCTCTTCCTTCCAGCCGCGCGTCCGGGACGCGGCGATCGTTTTGCGGTCCCGGCTTGCGGCGACGATTTCCGCGATCCGGGGATACTGGTCGAAACCGACAACGAAATCGACGCCCGACTTCGGCCCGGGGAGCATGTCTTTCCGCAATTGAGCGACGCAGCCGACGACGCCGAACAGGAGCGGCCGGCGTTTTTTAAGCGTCCGCAGCCGGCCGAGAAGCGAATACAGCTTTTCTTCCGACTTGGCCCGCACTGCGCAGGTATTGACGACGACCACGTCGGCGTCTTCGACCGTCCCGGCCGGGACGGCCCCGGCCCCGGCCAGAAAACCGGCCAGGCGCTCCGAATCATTCTCGTTCATCTGGCACCCGAAGGTGTGAACGAAAAAGCGGAGCCCGGAAAGGGGCCGGGAGAGGCCGGTCATTTCAGCAAGTCTTCAAGTATTTCTGCGGCGTCGCGAACGAATATCGCGCAGCGCGTTTCGAAATATTTATTTTCCTTCGCTTCCCGTGCGCCTTCCGGCGTAGCCAGGTCGCAGCCGAGGAGCGCCGGGCAGGAGATGTTTTCGCCGTGGCGGGTCCGAAAGCGCCGGGCGAATTCGGTCATGACGGCGTATGTTTTTTCCTTGGCGGCCTGGTCTTCGGGCCGACTGCGGCCGTGGCGGAGGCCGATGGCCAGAAAAGCCCCGGTGACGGCGCCGCAGGTGAAACCGAGATGGGCCATCCCGCCGCCCATCGCCTGGCTGATTTTGAGGGCGGTTTCGCGATCGAGGTCGCCGCGGAAGGCCGCGAACACGGACTGGGAACAACTGAATCCGGATCGAAACGTTTCGGCGGCGATATCCGATTTCGGCATGATCTTTTTTCTCCGCGGGTATTGTATCGTAATTCGGAAATCGGGGACAGATTACTCAACCCCCAAACTTCCGAGTTCTATTCACAAAGACAATTATTACGCTGTGAGTTTGGGGGTTGAGTAATCTGTCCCAGGTTTGCCGTCGGAATTCAGGAAACGGTTAACCAGGTACCGATTTAAAAGGGGCGAAAGATGGGGATCAGAGGCCGGCGTTGTGCTTGAGCATGTCGCGGGCGTTGGCCAGGGCCGTTTCCGTCACGAGGCTTCCGGACATGAGGCGGGCCAGCTCCTCAACCCGCTGGTCGGGCGAGAGACGGCGGATGGTTGTGAAAGTCCGATCCTTTTCCGTCCGCTTGGAAATGGCGTAGTGATGGGCGGCGAACGAGGCAATCTGCGGAAGATGCGTGATGCAAAGCACCTGATGGCGGGATGCGAGCGAGCGGAGCTTCCGGGCGACGAATTCTGCGGTCTTCCCTCCGATCCCGGCGTCGATCTCATCGAAGATCAGGGTCGAGGCCTCGTCCCGGCCCTGGGCGACCGATTTGAGGGCGAGCATGATCCGCGACAGCTCCCCGCCGGAGGCGATTTTCCGCAGCGGCTTGGGCGGTTCGCCTGGGTTGGGGGAAATGAGAAATTCAACGGTATCCAGGCCGGTATCCCGCGCAGATTCAGGGTCGTCGGGCCGAAACGGCTGGACATCCACGCGCACTTCGAAACGGGCTTTTTTCATCCCGAGCAGGGCGATTTCTTTTTCGATGAGGGCGCCGAGTTCCTTGGCCGCGGCCCGGCGGGTCTTCGACAACTGTTCGGCCGCCGCGGCGTAAACCGCCGCCGCCCGGGCGATATCTTCGTCCGCCCGAACCAACCGGTCCTTGATCTTGAGAAAGTCTTCACGCTCGGCCTTGAGGCGGTCGAGATAGCCCTGGATGTCGCCGATTTCGGCGCCGTATTTCCTCTTGAAACGCTCGATAAGACTCAGCCGTTCCTCGATTTCCTCGAGCCGCTCGGGCGATTCCCCGCCGTGCTCGCGGAAGCGGATGAGCAGGTCGGAGAGCTCCCGCACGGTGATGCCGAACGAGGACAAGGCGTCCTTCATTTCCCGGAAGGAAGGATGGAATGGCCCGAGCTCCTCCAGACGGCCCTGGAGGCGGCCGAGGAGGGCGGAAAGCGAGAGCTCACCGCCATAGGCCAGCTCATAGGATTCATCGACCAGGCCGCGGATTTTTCCCGCGTTTCGGAGGAGAAGGCGCTTTTCCCGGAGTTCGTCTTCCTCTCCGGGGCGCAGGCCGGCCTTTTCGATTTCAGCGATCTGGAACTCCAGAAAATCCAGCCGCTGGCTCCTCTCGCGCTCTTTTGATTTCCATTCCTCCCTCAGCCGGGCCAGCCGGCGGACGTCCTGGGCGGCCCGAGCCGTTTCTTCCCGCAGGGGGATGGTTCCGGCGTGTTGATCCAGGTAGGCGAGGTGGCTTTCCAGCTGGAGCAGAAAGACATGGTCGTTCTGGCCGTAAACGTCGATCAGGCCGGAGGCTGTTTCCTTGAGCTTTTTCAGCGGGACGAGGAGGCCGTCCTGGTAGGCCTTGCCGCCGCTTCCGGACAGGAGGCGCTGGAGAATGATTTCCTCGTTTCCGGCGCCGCCCGAGGTCGCGAAGATCGCTTCGACCGAGGCCTCGTCGGCCCCGGCCCGGACGAGGTCGGCCGATCCTTTTTCGCCGCAAACGAGGCGGATCCCGTCTATGATGATCGATTTTCCGGCGCCCGTCTCACCGGTCAGGACCGAAAATCCACCCGCCCAATCGATCCGGACGTCCTCGATCGTCGCCAGGTTCCGGAGGCGCAGGTACTTGATCATTCAAGACCGGATTTTACGGGATGTCTTCGCCCAGAGGCCGGGGGACGAGGGCCTTTTCCATGTTGATCCGGCCGTAGCCGAGGGAAACGTCCTTCCCCGCGAGGGTTGCGAGGTTGACGTCGTCGGCGGACAGCTCGATGATCGCCATGATTTCGTCAGGAGTGAGCCAGGACTTCCGGCTTTTTAACAGCGCGGCCAGACCGGAGACGTGGGGCGCGGCCATCGAGGTGCCGCTCACCAGGGCGTAGGGAAGAGCGGAGGGCCCGAGAAACCACGTTGGGACCGTGGTTAATATATCCGCGCCCGGCGCGGCCACGTCCACTTGTTCCCCTTGGTTGGAGGTCGGCAGGACTTCGTCGTTGTAATCGGTTGCGGCCACGGCCAGGACATACTCGTTGTATGCCGCGGGATATTGGACGGCGCCGCCGGTGTTTCCGACCGAAGCGACGATGATGCATCCCTGTTCATGGGCATACCTGACTGCGGAAAGAAGGGTCTGGCTCGACTCGTCAAACCCCAGGCTGAGGTTGATAACCTGCGCGCCCTGGGAGACCGCCCAGAGAATGCCGTTGGCGACCTGGTCGGCCGTCCCGGCGCCGGTTGCGTCGAGGACCTTCACCGGAAGGATTTTGGCGTTCCAGGCGACTCCGGCGATTCCCTCGTTGTTGTCCGTGGCCGCCGCGGCGATGCCTGCGACTGCCGTGCCGTGGTAATAATCGTCGGTCGCGTCGTCATCGCTGTTGACAAAATCCCGGCCCGTCCCGGCGAGCTTGGCGGCCAGGTCGGGATGGGTCAGGTCCACGCCCGAATCGAGGATCGCGATTGTGACCGAGTCGTCGCCGGTGGTTTCCTCCCAGGCTTGAGTGGCCTTGATGTCGGCTTCGGCCTTCCCCTGGGGGCTGCCGGGAACGTCGCCGATGGCTTGGCCGGTGTTGGCGAGGGCGTATTGATATTTGAAGAAAAGGTCGTTCGGCGTGGAATCCGCCCGACAGATAAAGTTCGGTTCGGCGTACAAAATGTCCGGATCGAGGTCGAGTTCTTCGGCGGCTTTTCGGACGTCCGCGCCGGAAAGAAGCCGGACCGCATAAACGTCGAGGCCGGGAACCCGGCGGATCGGCCGGAGATTATAGGCGGCGAAGGCCATCATTCGCCCGATTCCCCGGACGCCGGGACGGAACTTGATCAGGACCTGTCCCGGAACGAAGGCCGTTTCCGGCGCCGCGGCGGATGCCGAGAGAATAGAGGGAAAGGACAGGGGTGCACGGGCGGCCCCGTCTCCGGCCGCCAGAAACGAGGCGGCCATAACCGCAAACACGGGGATTCGGAAAACCTTCAGCCGATGCGTCATGATGATCCTCCCGCTTAAAACAGGATCCGGGCCTGAAGCGAAACGCCCGCGCTGAGCTTCAGGCCGCCCGCGAGATTCGTATAGGGAACCAGGGATCCTTCCGCCTTCAGGCGGAAGGCGGACGAAGGTTCGATGATCACGCCCAGCGACGCGCCGATGACTCCCTGTCCCCGGACCGTCTTTTTTTCCGTCCCGGCTAGAATCCCGATATTCTCGGTCATCGTGAATGTCCCCCAGAACCCGTCATAATAGACGGAGGCATAAGGGGAAAATGTCTCAAAGCCCCGGTAGGTCACGGATGGCCCGACCTGGACTCTCGTCCAGCGGCCTTTCCCGTCAAGCGTGCCCGGCTGGTTGAGTTCAGACAGGGTCCACTCGTGCGAAGGCCCGAGGGAAAAGAGAATCCGTCCGTTCGCGCTGATATCCCATCGTCCGGGCTCGAGGATCGGGATTTCGGTTTCCGCCCCAAAAACGGCCGCGCCGATTGAACCGGCTTCGTAGTCGATGGAGAACGGCAGCTGGCGGAACACGAGGCCGTTCCAATTGCTCAGCCCGTATCCGGCTAAAAGCGCAAGCGACGGCCCGTCCGGAAACACAATACCGAAATGGGCCAAGCCCAGTCCGGCGCTGAGGCGGGAGGAGTAGGCGTCGTTATCCCAGGCGAGCGACCGGGAAAAATACTCGATGCCGGCGCCGGCCTGAAAGAGGAAGGATTGTCCGTCCTGCCTGGGAGCGGCCGCAAGCGGGCTGAGGATGAGCCCCAGGCCGAGAATGAAACCCGGGCTCCAGCCCAATTTCACGGACATGGCGTCCTCCTTATTTTTTTTTGTCAGCCGGGGTCTTCTCTTTGGGCGGATTTTTCTTCGCTTCTTCGATTTCCTTCAGGCGCTTCTGGGCCTTTTCGACGTACTTGCTCTTGGGGAAATCGGAGATGAGCTTAATGAAATAAGGCCCGGCTTCGGCCTGTTTATTAGACTGGAAAAACGAATCCCCGAGGATGAAAAAGACCTTGTCCATCTCGGGGAAGGCGGGATATTCCGTCAGGATTTCCGTCAACCGGCTGATGGCCGGCCGGAAGGTGTCTTTTTTGTAGTAAAACTCGGCGATGTCGAAGCTGCTTTCGGCCAGCCGGTTTTCACATTCCTTGACCTTTTCCCGGGCTTCCTTGGCTTCGTCCGTGAGCGGAAAAAGCGAAATCGTCTTTTTCAGTTCGGTCAGCGCTTCTTCGGTTTTTGTCTGGTCGCGCCCGGGTTTCAGCATTTTGTTGAAGGAGCAAAGGGCGACCCGGTACTGAGCCATGGGGGCCGACGGGCTGGACGGATAGAGACCGAGAAAAGTCCGGTACTGGGCGGCGGCAAGGACGAGGTTGGCCTCGTCGCCTTTGATGTAGTACGTTTCGGCGATGCCCAACATGGCTCGCTGGGCATAGAAGCTTTTCGGAAACGATTCCATGACCTGGCGGAAGAAGACCAGCGCCTTGTCCGGATCCTTTTTAATCAACCGTTCGCCTTCTTTGTAGAGGGCTTCGTCGGACGTCGCCACGGCCGGGGTGATGACCGCTTTCTTCTTGCCCGAGCATCCGGCGGTCGCGATCAGGGCGACCGCGACCAGGAGCACACACGTAAATTTTTTCATATTCATGTCACATCCTCAGACGGCGCGGCGGCGCCGTTTTTCATATAAATCGCGAATATAAGCCCATTCCTGCTCGAGTCCGTCCTCGAGCGGAACGCGCGGGGCGAACCCCAGGTCGCGGCGGGCCTTGTCGATCGAGGCGTATGTATGAGGGGCGTCCCCCTTCTGTTTTTCCACAAGCCGTGTTTTCACCGGCCGTCCGGTGATTTTCCCGAAGAGGGCGAAAAGCGAGGATAGCCGTTCCCGGTGGCCTCCGCCGATGTTATAGACTTCTCCGACCGGTCCGGACCGCCCCGCGGCGACGAGGGCTTCGACGATGTCGTCCACGTAGGTGAAATCGCGCGTCTGCGATCCGTCTCCGAAAACCGGGATTTCCCGGTCTTCGAGAATCGCTTTGAAAAACTTGTGAAAGGCCATGTCGGGCCGTTGGCCGGGACCATAAACGGTGAAAAAACGGAGGGAGACGACCGGGAGGCCGAAATTTTTATGGTAGAGGAACCCGAGCTGCTCGGCCGCCAGCTTCGTCACGCCATAGGGCGAAATGGGAACGAGTGGGCTCGTTTCGGTCATCGGCAGGTCGGGCGTCAGGCCGTAAACAGAGGATGATGAAGCGTAAACGATTTTCCGCGGGGGTTTGTCTTTGGCCGCTTCGAGAAGCCGCTGGGTGGCCGCGATATTGTGATGCAGGTAGGAGGCGAAGCTGCGGCCCCAGCTGGCCCGGACGCCGGCCTGGGCGGCAAGGTGAAACACCGTATCGATGGAGCGGAGGCAACGGCCGAGCGGCAGGTCGTTGAGGTCGGCCTCAACGAAGGTGAACCGGCGGTCGGCGAGCAGGGGAGTGAGATTGCGGCGTTTGATCCAGCGCGGGTAGTAGTTGGAGAGGCAGTCCACGCCGCAGACGTCCGTCCCATCGTCCAGGAGGCGCCGGCTCAGCCGGGATCCGATGAACCCGGCCGCGCCCGTGACCAGGACCTTCATCGGCGCTCCTTGCGGGCCGCGATTTCCCGCATGGTCCGAACGGCCTCGGCCGGGTCCGGATGGCCGAAAACGGCGTTCCCGGCGACGAAGACCTGGGCGCCGTCGTCAACCAGCCGCTCGAAGTTTTCCAGGGTGACGCCGCCGTCGATTTCGACGAGGGCGGAGAGATTCTGTTTCGCGATCTTGTCGCGGAGGGAGCGGATCCGGGCGTGGGAAGCTTCGATGAACGGCTGGCTGCCGCGGCCCGGATTAACGCACATCACGAGAACGTAATCGACGTCAGGCAGGATCGCGTCCAGGGCAGCCAGCGGCGTGGCCGGGTTGAGGACGACTCCGGCCTTGCGGCCCGAGTTTCGGATGCTCGAGATATCCCGGTGGAGGTGAGGCGTGGCTTCGACGTGAATTGAAATCCAATCGGCGCCGGCTTCGGCGAAAAGGGGGATCATTTCGGCGGGGTTGTTGACCATGAGGTGGACGTCCAGCGGGAGAGCCGTGGTCTTTTTCAGGGAGGCGACCAGCGCCGGGCCGAACGTCAGTGTCGGGACGAAATGGCCGTCCATGACGTCCACGTGGATCAGATCCGCCCCGGCTTTTTCCACGGTCCGGACGGCGTCGGCAAGACGGCTGAAATCGGCCGATAGCAGCGAGGGGGCGATCTGGATCATTTCAGCGGCTCACTTCGAAATGAATTTCGTTGCGCTTGAGGATCAACGATCCCGCGACCGGACTTTGTTTCAGGACGACGCCCGGCCCGACATCCGGGTACCAGGCGTAGCTGACCTCGTATTTTAAAAATCCCAGGGACCGGAGCAGGCGCAGGACGGGTTCCGAATTTCGCGAGATGAAATCCGGCATGATGTAGCGCTCATCTTCCTTGCCCCGGCTGACGAGGAAATCCACGGCCGAGGATCGGCTGACGATCGCTCCGGCCGGCGGGTCCTGGGAAATGATCCGCCCGGCGGCCCGGGGATCATGGATCTGGGAGACGCGGCCGCGCCGCAGGCCGGCCAATTTCAGCATCTGGGCGGCCAGCTCGAGGCTCCGTCCCTCGAGGCGGGGAACCTCGATCTGCTCGCTTCCTTGGCTGACAACGACCTCAACCGTGCGGCGGGGCTTGATCCGGGATCCCTTGGCCGGATCCTGGGCTAATATCCGCCCTTTTTCTACGCGCGAGTCGTACCGGACTTCCCGGGTGGCAATCCGGATTTTCTTGGGGGCCAGGAGCGCCTGGGCCTCTTCCACGGTCTTGCCCGTAAGGTCGGGGAGATTGATCAGCTCGCCCCTGAAAATCAGCTGGGAAAAGACATCGGCCGAGGCGAAAAAAAGGACGAGGTAGAGAAGGACAAGGAGAAGGAAGTTATTTTTCTTCGCGGTTGAAGCCATTCAATTGAAATCCCGTCCGGGCGAAGAAAAATGTATCATAATCTCCTATACGGTGCAAACAGGGGATCGGTTGCGTTATAATTTCCCCCGGAAGAAAGCGAGGTCCACCATGACAATTTCCGATTTCCGCAGCGACACCGTCACGAAGCCGACCCCGGAAATGCGCCGGGCGATGGCCGAGGCCGAGGTCGGCGACGACGTCATCGGGTTCGACCCGACGGTTCAGAAGCTCGAGGCCCTGGCCGCCGAGACGATGGGGAAGGAGGCGGGCTTGTTCTGCGCTTCCGGCACGATGGGCAACGCCGTCGCCGTCAAGGCCTGGACGCAGGAACTCCAGGAAGTCATCGTCGAAGCCCGGTCCCACATTTTCAATCTCGAATCCACCCACCTGACGTTCATCTCCCGGGTGACCCCACGGCCGCTGCCTTCCAAGCGCGGGGCGATGGATCCTCTCGAGGTCAAACGGAACATCAAGCGACCCAATGTCCACACGCCGCAGACGTCGGTCATCTGCTTGGAAAATACCCACAACAACTGGGGCGGCGCGGTCATTCCGCTTTCGAATTTCAAGGCGATCCGCGAAGTCGCCGACAAGCACGAGATCAAGGTCCACCTCGACGGCGCTCGCATTTTCAACGCTTCGACCGCCTCGGGCGTCCCGGTTTTGGAATATGCCCGCTGCGTTGATTCGGTGATGTTCTGCCTGTCCAAGGGGCTTTCGGCGCCGATCGGCTCGATGCTTGTCGGGCCGAAGGCCTTCATCGATCACGCCCGCCGGATTCGGAAGGCCCTGGGCGGAGGGATGCGTCAGGTCGGCGTCATCGCCGCGGCCGGCCTGGTGGCTTTGACCGGGATGACGAAACGGCTCGGCGAAGACCACGCCCGGGCCCGGCGCCTGGCCGAAGCGATCTCATCCCTCAAGGGCGTTCGGATCAATCCCGCTGAGGTCGAAACGAACATTATCATCTTCGATTTCGATCACCCGCGGTATTCTATTTTCGACCTGCTCGCGGAACTGGAAAAGAACGGCATTCGGGCCCTGGCCGTACCCGGCGGCTCCGGCATCCGGATGGTCACCCACAAGGACGTCGGCGACGACGACGTGGACGCGGCAATCGCCGCCTTCCGCAAAATTTTGGGCTGAAACCGCGGCCGGACTGTAGTAAAATCATCTTTTGGACGATCCCGGGGTTCCCGGCCCGGGAAAATATGGATCATGAGGCCTAAATGAGGATTCAGAAACACGGACGGACGACGGCGATGACCGTTTTTGCGGTCTTGTCAGTGCTGACGTTTTTTTCCGGCGCACTTCAAGCGCGGCTGGTCGGGCCCGCCGAAGCCCGGATCGTTGCCCTCCGCCTTCTGGAAATGGAGAACGCGCGCCCCGATCTGCGGACGACGCCGGGCGTGTTTCAATTGGCCGGTCTCGAGCCACTGATGTCCGAAGGCCGGGCGATCGCCTACCTGGTCCGTCTTCAACCGCAGGGATTCATGATCCTGGCCGATGTCACCGAGTCCTCTCCCGAGGTTTTCATCTCCTTCGAAGGGGATCCGGCGATGTTGACCCGGCATCCCGTTCTGCGGGAAATCTGCAACCGGATCGAATACACCAAGGTCCACCTCGGCTACTTGGCCGCGCGCGTTTCCGACGCGGGAAGCCGGACGACTGAGAAAGCGCCCGACGAGTCCCAGGTGAATCGCAACGAGCGGGCCTGGGCCATCCTGGGAGGCGAGCGCGTTACGAAGAGCGATATTGTGGCCGGATTCGGGCGAACCGCGGCCGTGGCGCCCTTGACCACGTCCAGGTGGAACCAGGACGCTCCTTATTGGAATTACACGCCGCGGGTGAACGGAGCGCCCACCTATACCGGCTGTTCGGCCACGGCCACGGCCCAGATCATGTATTACTGGAAATATCCGGCCCGGGGACAGGGAAGCCATTCCTACCAGTGGAGCGGCCAGACCCTCAGCGCGGATTTCAACCACCCTTATTACTGGGACCGGATGCTGGATTCTTATTCGGGCGCACACACCGACGAGCAGATCGACGCCGTGGCCCGGCTGATGTCGGACGTCGGCATTTCCATTAACATGGACTACGGCACGGACGGTTCCGGCGCCTATCCCAACGACAACAACTCCTTTTTCGCCTTTTTTAAATACAGCTCGGACATCAAGGAGACGACGCGGGCGGAGGCGGGAAGCTGGGCGGCGTATTTCCAGATCGTCAAGGCCCAGCTGGACGTCCACCAGCCCCCGCTGCTGTGCATTTACACTCCGGACGTCGGCCACGCCGTTGTCGCCGACGGCTACCGGACCTCGCCCTCAAACCAGGTTCACATCAACATGGGCTGGGGCGGATTCGCCGACAGCTATTATTCCCTGGAAAACATCTACGGGTTCGGCAGCGCCGAGTGGGATTACGCCGTGCTCAACATCCATCCGATGCAGATCAAGCTGACCGTCCAGGCGACGGCCGGAGGAACCACGACCCCGGCTCCCGGCGTTTACCAGTATCCTTTCGGTTCGGTGCAGACCGTCCGGGTGACGGCGCTTCCGCAGACGCATTACTCTTTTTTGAAGTGGACGGGGGATGCTTCCGGATCGCAGAATCCGATCGACGTGGTCGTGGACATGGAGCGGACGGTCAAGGCCAGCTTTCAGCGCAACATCTACGCCCCGTTGAACGCGACCGGCAAGAAAATCGTCAACCGGTCTTTTTCCCAGGCCGAATATATCAACGAGATTGCGTTTGAAGCCAATCCCGACAACATCAACATCCGCTGTTACAAGATCGTCCTGGTGGACGGGGAAGATCGAAGAGTCCTGACGAATCTCTACGGCGACACCCTCGTCTACAAACACCGAGGCGTGGCCAAGGATACGGTCTATACCTATGAGATCATCCCCGTGAACACGGAATTCCGCGAAGGCGCGGCGGCGACAGTCGTCATCGAGTAAAGCGGGACCGGCGATCAGGTCCGGTCGGCTTATGAAAAAGCCAGCCCCAGGGATTCCGCCAAAATCTGGGCCAGGTCCCGGACCGCGATCTCCGTCCGGCCCTTGTCGCGCATGGCGTCGCGCAGCATTGTCTGGCAGAAGGGGCACGAGGTCGCCACGTCGGAAACCCCTGCCGCGAGGACCTGGTCCCCGCGCAGATGATTGATCCGCTTCCCCAGAGTTTCCTCCATCCACATCAGGCCGCCGCCCGCGCCGCAGCAGAGACTGTGCTCTCGGTTGTCGGCCAATTCGACCGGAGCCGCGCCGGAAGCTTCCCGCAATACGGTCCGGGGGGCGTCAAGGAGGCCGTTATGGCGGCCCAGGTAGCAGGGGTCGTGATAGGCCACGCGCTTCCCGGACTTCGGTTCGGGTTTCAACCGGCCGGAGGAGATGAGGCCGGCTAAAAATTCAGAGTGATGATGAACCTCGATGTTCGGGAAATGGGCCCGGGCCTCCGGGCTCAGGGAGTCGAGGCTTGAGGCCAGCCGCGGGTATTCGTTTTTAAACGTATTGAAGCCGTGGGGGCAGACCGTCAGAATTTTCCGGACCTTATGCCGGGCGAACGTTTCGATCACCTCGGCGGCCAGGGTCTGGAACAGGTATTCGTTCCCCAGGCGCCGGGCCGAGTCCCCGCAACAATTCTCTTCGGGCCCGAGGATGGCGAAATCGACGCTGGCGGCCCGAAGCAGCGCCGCAAACGCCCGCGCGGTCTTCCGGCCCTCGTCGTCAAACGAACCGGCGCAGCCCACCCAGAACAGGTATTCCGCGTCCGGGCGGGCGGCCGCCGTCGGGATGTTCAGGCCCTCGGCCCAGCGGCCTCGCTCGGCGAACCCGACGCCCCAGGGATTGGAATTCGTCTCGAGGTTTCGAAACAAAGCGTTGAGCGGGGCGGGGAACTTGCTTTCCATGAGGACCCGGCTTTGCCGCATCCCGACGATTTTCCGGATATGCTCAATCTCGGCCGGGCAGACGTGCATGCAGGCGCCGCAGGTCGTGCACGACCAGATTTCGTCCTCGGTATGGACGGCGGGAACGAGCGGCTTCTGGGCCTCCCGGTTTCCAGCGATAATCGCGGCCCGTTCGGCCAGGAGGTTCTTTTCCATGTTGAAGAGGATCATTTTGGGTGAGAGCGGCTTGTCCGACCGGAAGGCGGGACAGGCGTCCTGGCACCGGCCGCATTCCATGCAGGCGAAAGCGTCGAGGTTGTCCTTCCAGGCGAAGTCGGCCGCCTTCTCGATTCCGAACGTCTCCGATTTCTCCAGGTCGAGGGTCGGGATGACCCGGCCGGAGCCGGGTTCTCGCACCAGCATTCCGAAGGACGCGGCGAACATGTGGAGATACTTGGAATACGGGACATAGGAAATGAACGCGAACACAAACAGGATATGGAGCCACCAGCCGAAATGGTATCGGCCGGCGATCGCCGCCGGGCTCATCCCGGAGGCGAGGATCGCCCCGGCCAGCCGGTTGCCGATGAACGACAGGGGAGAGGACCCGGGATGATGGGCCAGGGCGAAGGCTTCAAAATAGAGGTAGCTCAGCGTCACGAGGATCAGGGCGGCGTAAATCACGGCCGAATCCAGCGGGGTCGTCCGGTAGGCCCGGGGCCGGAGGACAAACCGGCGGGCGATGAAATAGGTCACGCC
>Ga0209777_10005869_pt1 | contig 14010 bp, 10 predicted proteins | sample FrelakmetHBP12HB_FD_187147 | JGI IMG/M metagenome (GOLD analysis project Ga0209777, IMG submission 187147) | Freshwater lake sediment microbial communities from the University of Notre Dame, USA, for methane emissions studies -HBP12 HB (SPAdes)... | ecosystem: Environmental > Aquatic >...
AAAAGAATAAGAGATTGTGCCCACGTAGCTCAGTTGGTAGAGCACATCCTTGGTAAGGATGAGGTCACCAGTTCAATCCTGGTCGTGGGCTCCAGTTAAGGAGTGTTATGCGGAATAATATTATTTTGGCTTGTACGGAATGCAAGCAAAGGAATTATACGACGACAAAAAACAAGCGGACCATGCAAAACCGCTTGGAAATGAAAAAATACTGCAAGTTTTGCCGGGGGCATAAACTGCATCGGGAAACCAAATAGTTAATTTTGGTATAGGCCAGTAGCTCTAATGGATAGAGCGCCGGACTCCAAATCCGGATGCTGGGGGTTCAAGTCCCTCCTGGCCTGCCATTTTTTCTGTTATTTAAGGATTTTAAAGTATGGAAGAAATAAAAGAAAAAGTAAAAGTAATAATTCAAAATGTAACCCAGTTTCTCAAAGAAGCCAAGGTGGAGTTGAAGAAAGTTACCTGGCCGACTCCAAAGCAGACAATGGCTTCGACGTCGGTTGTAATAATTATCGTTTTTATAGTAGCGATTTACTTGGGCATAGTTGATTTTGTCCTCGCTAAATTGGTCAAATTTGTATTAGGTTAGCAAAATGGCTTTTAAATGGTACGTTGTTCATACCTATTCCGGGTATGAGAACAAAGTAAAAATGAGTCTCCAGGAAAGAATTGAGATAACAGGCTCTCAGGCTTATTTCTCGGATATTCTTATTCCTGAGGAAGATGTTGTGGAATTGATTTCAGGGGAAAAGAAAAATTCCAAACGTAAGTTTTTTCCCGGATATATTCTTGTCCGAATGGAAATGAATGACGATGCCTGGCATATTGTAAAAGACACTCCTAAAGTTACTGGTTTCATTGGCACTAAAGACAAACCTTCGCCTATACCGGATAAAGATGTGGAAAATTTGAAGTTCAGGATTGATGAAGGAACTTTAAAGCCCAAACCCAAGTTCAAATTCGATGTTGGCGATCATGTAAAAATTATCGATGGCCCGTTTACCAATTTTGATGGAGTTATTGACGAATTAAAACCGGAAAAAAGTAAATTGAGAGTTATCGTAAGTATTTTTGGCCGGCCGACACCGGTGGAATTAGATTTTATTCAGGTAACGCAGGGTTAAAGTATTAAGAAACAGACTAGCGAAGTTTTAAAAATATTTAGATCAGGGTGATCAACATGGCAAAAAAAATTATTGCGAGCATAAAATTGCAAATAAAGGCGGGCAAGGCGACTCCTTCACCTCCTATCGGTCCGGCATTGGGACAGCACGGCGTCAATATTATGGAATTTTGCAAAGCGTATAACGCTATGACGCAAAAGCAGGAAGGAATGATTATTCCTGTCGTGATTACCGTTTATGCTGACAGGTCATTTACATTTATAACCAAAACACCTCCGGTATCTGTGCTGCTTAAGCAGGCGGCCAAAATTGCTAAAGGAGCCAGCGATCCGAAAAGGGAAAAAGTTGGAGCGGTTACGGCCGGGCAAGTGAAAGAAATTGCCGAATTAAAGTTTAAAGATTTAAATGCCGTGAATATTGAAGGCGCTATAAAGACAATCGCCGGTACCGCAAGGTCAATGGGAATTGAAATTACAGGTTAATTAATACGAGGTTTTATCATGTTAAAAAAAGGCAAACGTATATTGGCAGCAAAAGCGAAAGTTGAACCAAACAAACGATACTCGCTTAAAGAGGCTACAGAAATAGTTGTATCGACGGCTGGCACTAAATTTGATGAAACCGTGGATGCGGCCATTCGTTTAGGCGTTAACCCTGCTCATGCCGATCAAATGGTCAGGGGCAGCGTCGTTTTACCCAACGGTTTGGGCAAAACAGTGCGTGTTTTAGTATTTGCCAAAGGGGAAAAGGAAAAAGAAGCTCTGGACGCTGGTGCGGATTTAGTCGGTAATGACGATGTTATCGAAAAAATTAAAGGCGGCTGGATGGAGTTTGATCGTGTTATCGCCACGCCGGATATGATGGGTTCCGTGGGAAAGATTGGTAAGATTTTAGGCCCGCGCGGCTTGATGCCCAATCCCAAGGTGGGAACAGTGACTTTTGAAGTGGCCAATGCGGTGAAGGAACTTAAAGCGGGCAAAGTTGAATTCCGCGTGGAAAAAGCGGGAATCGTGCACTCTCCCGTGGGGAAAGTTTCCTTTGGCGCAGAAAAATTAAGTGAAAATGTCAGTGCTTTGTTGGAAACAATTATTAAGTTAAAGCCGGCATCCAGTAAGGGAATTTATATTAAAAGTATTTCTCTTTCCAGCACCATGGGTGTAGGTGTGAGAATTGATCCTCTAGAGATTAAAGCTGCTCAATAGAAAAATATTGAGCGTTTGATATAAGAAGGTCGAAGACAGCAGGTACAGAAGTTTAAACGTAAGGCGGCCTGCCGAGACTCGTGGAATAAAAATAGTTACTTTATTTTTTTAAAGGTAAACAATTTTTGGAAAACGGGAATCGGAGTCAGGCAAGATTACCGTTTTTTATTCTGTATGTGGCTAGATTCTCCGGCCTCAGGGAAATAAAATAATTTTGAAAGGAGGCTGACAGATTGGATCGGAGAACGAAAGAAAAAATTATATCCGAACTGCAAAAGAAACTCAAAGAGGCCAAGTTAGGCGTTTTGACCAGTTTCAGCGGGATGAACGTCGAGAAAATGGAAACTTTAAGAAATGCGTTGCGCAAGTCCGATGCTGAATGGAAGGTTGTAAAAAACACTCTTTTGAGGATCGCCTCAAAAGAAACCGATTTCAGTATTCTTGCCGATCATTTCAAATGGCCTGTTGCCGTTGTTTTGGGTTATAAAGACCCCGTGGCGCCGACTAAGATTCTCATTGATTTTGCGAAGAAAAATCCGGAATTGGAAATAAAAGTCGGGATGCTGGATAGCAAGCTTATATCTAAGGGTGATCTTAATGTTCTAGCGGAATTACCTGGTAAAGAGGTTCTTTTAGGCAAATTAGTTTCGGTAATGGCGGCGGTGCCGACATCATTCGTGACCGTTTTAAGTGGCGTTCCGAGAAGCTTTGTGCAAGTGCTCAATGCCTATTGTGATAAGAAACAAACTTTAAATTAATAAAACATACAGAGAGGGATAGAGAAAATGTCAGATAAAATTACTAAAGACGACGTAGTCAAATTTATTGAGGGAATGACGGTATTGGAGCTTTCTGCTCTGGTGAAAGAATTGGAAGAAAAATTCGGTGTTTCCGCCGCCGCTCCTATGATGGCCGCTGTTGCTGTTGGTGGCGCCGCTCCTGCCGCTGCTGCTGAAGAGCAGACTGAATTTAACGCCATCCTGACCGGATTCGGTGCGGAAAAAATTCAGGTAATTAAAGTTGTTCGTGCTATTACCAACTTAGGACTTAAGGAAGCAAAAGATTTGGTGGAAGGTGTGCCCAAACCTATTAAAGAAGGTGTTTCCAAGGATGAAGCTGCCGATATTAAGAAGAAAATTGAAGCAGTCGGCGGGACCGTCGAGATTAAATAACATAATCTCTAATATATCATTTTATTAAGGATGCTATGGGTGACTTTAGAAAATATTTTGGTCAGATAAAAAAAATACTGGATATTCCCAATTTGATTGAGATTCAGACGCAATCTTATGAAAAATTCCTCCAGAAGGGATTAGCGCCGGCAAAGAGGGGCAATCTTGGTTTGCAGGGTGCTTTTAAAAGTGTTTTCCCCATTTCGGATTTTAGCGGGAAGTGTTCTCTGGAGTTTGTTAGTTACAAGCTGGGTGATATCCGGTATGATGTGAAAGAGTGTGTTCAAAAAGGCATGACCTATGCGGCTCCTTTGAAAATTGTTGTCAGGTTGGTTGTTTTTGACGTCGATCGCCTTGCTGACGGTAAAATCAACCGGGAAACAGCCGAAGCAAAGCAGATTCGCGATATTAAAGAGCAGGAAGTTTACTTTGGCGAGATCCCTCTGATGACTGAAAATGGCACTTTTATCATAAACGGAACGGAGCGGGTTATTGTTAATCAACTCCACCGTTCGCCCGGCATCTTTTTTGATCACGATAAAGGTAAAATCGTCGCCAGCGGCAAGTTAATTTATTCAGCACGAATTATTCCCATCAGAGGTTCCTGGCTGGACTTGGAATTTGATTCTAAAGACATCATCTATGTCAGGATCGATCGACGCAGAAAAATGCCTGTCACTATTTTGTTGAAGGCGCTGGGTAATTCTACGGATTTTATTTTAAATTATTTCTACAGCATCGATAAAGTTATCATCGAAGGTAAAAAGGTTTATTTTGCCGTTGACGATGCTCTTGCCAGTCAAAAAGCACCCGAAGACATCAAAGATCCTAAAAGCGCTGAAGTGATTGTTAAAAAAGGACGTAAGCTGACCAAGCCTCTTTTGAAGAAAATAATGGATGTCGGCATTAAGCGTGTTGCAATCAATGAAACTGAACTTGTCGGCAAGATTCCTTCTTCGGACATTCGTGACCCGAAAACAGGAGAAGTTGTTTTCCGTTGCAACGAGGAATTGCCCTCGGACTGTTTGGAAATAGCTCGGGAGAAGGGTATCAAAGAATTAAATCTTATCCATCTTGATGAAGATATGGATAATGCTTCCATCCGGGATACTTTGTTGATGGATCGAATTGATACCGCCGAGGATGCAATAATGGAAATATATCGCCGGTTGCGTCCCAGCAACCCTCCCACTCCTGAAACTGCGGAGAAATTTTTCAAAAGCCTCTTTTTTGAACCGGAGACTTATGACTTGTCGAATGTCGGTCGCGCCAAGATGAATTACAAATTACATTTGAATGTATCGACTGATTTAACTGTATTGCGTAATGAAGATATTTTGTCTGCGGTTAAATATCTGATCGATTTGAAAAATGGTGTTGGGGATTGCAGTGTCGATGACATTGACCATTTAGGAAACCGCAGAGTGCGGTCGGTTGGCGAGCTTATTGAAAATCAGTACCGTATTGGTTTGGTGCGCATGGAACGGGCGATCAAGGAAAAAATGAGTTTGCAGGATATCGAAACAATGATGCCACATGACCTGATTAACGCTAAGCCCGTTTCCGCCGTTGTCAATGAGTTTTTTAATTCCAGCCAGCTTTCTCAGTTTATGGATCAGACTAATCCCCTTTCTGAAATCACACACAAGAGACGCTTGTCAGCATTAGGACCTGGTGGTTTGACGCGAGAAAGAGCCGGATTTGAAGTCCGGGATGTTCATCCCACACATTACGGCCGTATTTGTCCGATAGAGACGCCGGAAGGACCTAATATCGGTCTGATCGTTTCTTTGAGTACTTATGCCAGGGTTAACGAATTCGGTTTTATCGAAACACCTTATAGGTTAGTAGAAAATGGCCGCGTTTTAGATGAAGTTCGTTTTATAACAGCGATTGAAGAAGAAAACCAAAATGTCGCATCTGCAGATCGTCCCCTGAATAAGCATGACAAATTTGTTGAGGAATTGATATCCGTTAGAAAAGGCGGCGATTTTGTTTCAGTTGTGCCGGAAGAAATTAAAATGATGGATGTTTCTCCCACCCAGCTTGTCAGTGTAGCGGCAGCCTTAATTCCTTTTTTGGAACATGATGATGCCAATCGTGCGCTTATGGGATCAAATATGCAGAGACAATCTGTTCCCTTGATGAGTCCGGAAGTGCCGGTCGTAGGTACAGGTATAGAATCGGTTGTAGCCCGTGATTCCGGGGCCGTTATCGCGGCTAGGAGGGCGGGAGTTGTAGAAAGCGTTGATGCCTCGAGAATTATTGTCCGGGCTGATCATCCCGAAGAAGATGGCATCGACAGCGGTGTAGACATTTATACTTTAGCTAAATATCAGCGCTCTAACCAGGATACTTGTTTTAACCAGAAACCTATAGTCGATGTTGGTGATCATCTTCATAAAAAAGATATACTGGCCGATGGTCCGGCAATTGATAATGGTGAGTTGGCGCTGGGCAGAAATGTTATGGTTGCCTTTATGTCCTGGGGTGGTTACAACTACGAAGATTCTATTTTGGTTAGCGAAAGAATAGTTAAAGAAGATATTTTCACATCAATTCATATCGAAGAATTTGAAACCATGTCCCGCGATACCAAATTGGGCAAAGAAGAAATTACGCGTGATATTCCAAATGTTGGCGAAGAAGTTCTGAAGAACCTGGATGAAAGCGGCATTATTTCCATAGGCGTTTCGGTTAAGCCTGGCGATATTCTTGTTGGCAAGATCACACCTAAAGGTGAAACTCAGTTATCTGCCGAGGAAAAACTTTTACGGGCGATATTTGGCGAAAAAGCCAGCGATGTGCGTGACACATCTTTGCGTGTACCTCCCGGAGTTGAAGGCACGGTTATTGACGCTAAAATTTTTACAAGGAAAGGTGCGGATAGCGACCTACGTTCGCAGGCTATCGAAGCCGATGCTATTGAACAAATAACCAAAGACCGGGATGATGAAATCCGTATCCTGACTGAAACAATTAAAAAAGATATTACAAAGGTTATTATCGGAAAAACTGCGGCAACCAAAATAGTGGATGCTAAAAAGAAAACAATTTTAAAGAAAGGCGATAAAATCACAAAAGATGTTTGGGCGGATCTGCCTTTTTCCTGCTGGAAAGAAATTACCATTGCTGAAAACGACGGTTCAGAAGAAAAGTTAAATAACCTGATTGCTTCTCTGGAGAGAAAAATTGATTTTGTCCATGCTCATTTTGCGGAGAAGATGGACAAGATTAAAGCCAGCGATGAGCTTCCTCCCGGTGTTATTAAAATGGTCAAGGTTTATGTCGCTATCAAAAGAAAACTTTCCGTAGGCGATAAGATGGCGGGAAGGCACGGCAACAAAGGTGTTTTATCGCGTATTTTGCCGGAAGAAGATATGCCTTATTTTGCTGATGGATCCACTGTAGATATTGTCCTGAATCCCTTGGGCGTTCCTTCTCGAATGAATGTCGGGCAAATTCTGGAAACTCATCTGGGCTGGGCGGCAAAATCAATAGGCGAAGGTTTGAATGAACTTTGGAACAAGAACTCTAATTTGAATAATATTAAAAGCGAATTGAAAAAAGCTTATTGTTCCTCGGATTTTGACAAATTCATTGATCAGGCTTCTACTGAAGAGATTAAAAGATTTGTGGGGCGTTTGAAAAAAGGAATGCTTGTAGCGAGCCCGGTTTTTGATGGTTGTCCTGAAAATCAAATTAGAGAAATGTTAAAAAAAGCTGATTTGCCGGAAACAGGACAATCGATTCTTTTTGACGGCAGAACCGGCGAGCCATTTGATCAGGAAGTTACAGTGGGCACTATTTACATGATGAAGTTGCATCATTTGGTTGATAATAAAATTCATGCGCGTTCCATTGGTCCCTATTCGCTGGTAACCCAGCAACCATTGGGCGGTAAAGCTCAATTCGGTGGTCAGAGGTTGGGCGAAATGGAAGTTTGGGCGATGGAGGCTTACGGTGCAGCTTATGCTTTGCAAGAATTTCTCACGGTCAAATCCGATGACGTAGCAGGAAGAACAAGGATTTACGAATCTATCGTAAAAGGTGAACATACATTTGAGTCGGGTCTGCCGGAATCCTTTAACGTGCTTGTTAAAGAACTACAAGGACTTGGATTAGATGTGGAATTAATTGAGGAAGCCGACGAATTAAGCTAACAAAATTAGCCAATTTAAGACGACTTAACATAAGTAACTCAGAAATTTCACTTAAGCTTTTAATAGTACAGGAGAAAATCTGTGGAAGACGTTTTCAGTTATTTTGAAAAACCAAAAAATCTAATTAGATTCAATGCAATGAGAATTTCTATTGCTTCGCCGGAGAAGATTATTTCATTGTCTCGTGGCGAAGTAAAGAAACCGGAAACTATCAATTACCGGACATTTAAACCGGAAAAAGATGGACTTTTTTGCGCAAAGATTTTTGGGCCGGTAAAGGATTACGAATGCCTTTGTGGGCGTTACAAGAGAATGAAACACCGTGGAGTAGTTTGCGAAAAGTGCGGTGTAGAAGTTATTCAATCCAAAGTTCGCCGGGAAAGAATGGGACACATTACGTTGGCAACTCCTGTGGCTCATATTTGGTTTTTAAAGAGTCTTCCGAGCCGAATTGGCAATGCCGTGGATTTGCCATTAAAGGAATTGGAAAAAGTTCTTTATTTTGAATCCTGGATTGTTCTTGATCCCAAAGACACACCTTTAAAGAAAAAAGATCTGCTTACGGATGAAGAATACGATGAAGCAAGAGAACAGTATGGCTCTAACGGTTTCGTTGCGGGAATCGGCGCCGAAGCGATCAGACAGTTGCTGGAAGAAATTGATTTGGAAAAGCTTTACGAAGAACTACGCATGGAGATTGTTACCTCCGTTTCCGATACCAAGAAAAAGAAGCTGGTAAAAAGATTAAAAGTAGTGGAAGCCCTGCGCAAGTCCGGAAACAAACCGGAATGGATGATTTTAACAATTCTGCCCGTTATTCCGCCTGATTTGCGGCCGTTAGTTCCTTTGGATGGCGGCCGTTTTGCCACATCTGATCTTAACGATTTATATAGGAGGGTTATCAACAGAAATAACCGTTTAAAACGATTACAGGAATTAAATGCGCCGGAAATAATTATACGCAATGAAAAGCGTATGTTACAGGAAGCTGTTGATGTTCTATTTGATAATGGCCGTCGTGGCAGAGCTATTACCGGAACAAATAAAAGACCGCTTCGCTCCTTATCGGATATGTTAAAGGGTAAACAGGGTCGTTTTCGCCAGAACTTGCTGGGGAAACGAGTCGATTATTCAGGACGTTCAGTTGTTACGGTCGGGCCTGATTTAAGGCTGCACCAGTGCGGTCTTCCTAAGAAAATGGCGATCGAACTTTTTAAACCTTTCATTTATAATCGCCTGTTGGAAAAAGGATATGTCACTACCGTAAAAAGTGCCAAGAAAATGGTGGAAAAGGAAACGGCGGAAGTATGGGACGCGCTGGATGAAGTTGTGCGCGAATATCCGGTTATTCTGAATCGGGCGCCAACTTTGCACCGTTTGGGTATGCAAGCTTTTGAGCCGGTGTTAATTGAAGGTAAGGCCATCCGACTTCATCCGTTAGTTTGTACAGCTTTTAATGCGGACTTTGATGGCGACCAGATGGCGGTCCACATTCCGCTATCCATTGAGGCGCAAACAGAAGCCCGTGTCCTAATGATGTCTACCAACAATATTCTTTCTCCGGCAAACGGGAGCCCGATTATTATTCCCAGTCAAGATATCGTTTTAGGAATTTATTATCTGACAAGAGCGAAGAACGGAGTTAAGGGCGAGGGAATGGTTTTTGCGTCTCCCGGCGAAGTACGTTCGGCTATTGATGCAGGCGCAATTGATTTGCATGCACGTATTAAAGTACGCATTAATTCGGAGTTAAAAGACACCACAGCCGGAAGAATTATACTTTCAGAAATAGTTCCGCAGGAAATTGATTTCGACATGTTCAATAAGTTAATGAATAAAAAGGAACTGACCAACTTAATCGATCATTGTTATCGTTTATGCGGTGACAAGACAACGATTCTTTTGTGCGACAGGCTCAAGGACCTTGGCTTTAAATATGCGACTATTTCCGGGCTTTCATTTGCTATGGGCAATATGATAATTCCAGAAAATAAAAAACGTATTGTTTCGCAGGCCGATAAGGATGTGCTGAAAATTCAAAAACAGTATATGGACGGTTTGATTACCGATGGTGAACGTTATAATAAAGTTGTTGATATTTGGGCGCAGGCTACCGAGAAAATAGCTTCCGAAATGTTAAAAGGCATCAGCACGGAAGAGGTTGCTTCTGCCGATGGCAAGAAGCGTAAAATTGAGAGCTTCAACCCGATTTACATGATGGCCGATTCCGGCGCCAGAGGCTCCGCAGTACAATTAAGACAATTGGCCGGTATGCGCGGATTGATGGCCAAGCCCTCCGGAGAAATTATCGAGACGCCGATTACAGCTAATTTCCGCGAAGGTTTGACCGTTTTGCAATACTTTATTTCCACCCATGGAGCGCGCAAAGGGTTGGCCGATACGGCATTGAAAACAGCTAACTCTGGTTATCTGACCAGAAGATTGGTGGATGTGGCGCAGGATTGCATCATTACTGAGCATGATTGTGAAACAGTTGATGGGGTTTATGTCTCCGCGCTTATGGAAGGTGGCGAAATTATCGAAACAGCCGGGGAGCGTGTGCTGGGTAGAGTTGCCTTGCAGAACATTAAGGATCCATTTACAGGTGAAGTCATAGTTAAAGCCAATGAGGAGATAGATGAGGCCTTGGCTGAAAAGATCGACCATGCCGGCATTGAACGGGTTAATATACGATCAGTTTTAACCTGCCGTTCCAAGCATGGTGTTTGCGCCAAGTGCTATGGTCGCGATTTGGCTCATGGCCATCTGGTTAATATTGGTGAAGCAGTCGGTATCGTTGCGGCTCAGTCCATTGGCGAACCGGGTACGCAGTTGACTATGAGAACTTTCCATATCGGTGGTACAGCGAAATTTGACGAACATTCCACTCTGGAAGCGCATCATGATGGTGTGATCCAATTTGTTAATTTAACTACAGTGAAAACCAGAGAAGGTGATTTGGTTGTGATGAGACGTCATGGTGAAGTTCATGTTTTGGATGAACAAAAACGTAGCCGAGGCAAGTACCCCTTGTCTTATGGCGCCCATTTGAAAGTAAGTGATAATAGCCCTGTTAAAAAAGGGCAATTAATTGCCGAATGGGATCCTTTCTCTATACCGATTTTGGCTGAAGTAGATGGAACAATTAAATTCGATGACATTATCGAAGGGAAAACGATGCAGGAACAGGTTGATGAAGTAACGGGCTTGTCTCGTAAAATTATTATCGAATTTAAAGGCGGAGATTTAAGGCCGCGTGTTTCGATCAAAGACAGCAAAGGGAAAACTGCCAAGTTAGCCGACTCGAATTCTGTTGCCCGTTACCTCTTATCTGTAGGAGTTAACATAGTTGTTTCTGAAGGAGATGAAGTCCGTGCGGGAGATATTATTGCGAAAATTCCGCGCGAAACAACAAAAACAAAGGATATCACAGGTGGTTTGCCTCGTGTGGCCGAACTTTTTGAGGCTCGCAAGCCCAAAGATTATGCTGTTATCAGCGAAATTAACGGGGTTGTCTCGTATGGCAAGGATGCCAAGGGTAAACGCAAGATAATTGTCACCCCAGAAGTTGGAGAAGAAAAAGAATATCTTATTGCCAAGGGCAAACATATCAGCGTTCAGGAGGGTGACCAAGTTATTCCGGGTGACGCTTTGATGTCTGGTGTAAACAATCCCCATGACCTTTTAGCCATTAAAGGCGAGAAAGAACTGGCAAGATATTTGGTTGATGAAGTGCAGGAAGTTTACCGTTTACAGGGTGTTAAGATTAACGATAAACACATGGAAGTTATTGTTCGTCAAATGCTCCGTAGAGTTAAGGTAAGTGATCCGGGCGATACAGCGTTTATCGCTGATGAAAAAGTAGAGCGTTACCGCTTTCAGGAAGAGAACGAAAAGGTTGTAGCTCAAGGCGGCCATCCAGCTATAGGTGAACCAATGCTTTTGGGTATTACCAAAGCATCTTTGAGCACCCAGAGTTTTATTTCTGCCGCTTCATTCCAGGAGACTACCAAAGTGCTTACTGAAGCTGCGCTTTCAGGTAAATCGGATTATTTAAGAGGTCTTAAAGAAAACGTTATTATGGGCAGGTTGATAACAGCAGGCACAGGTTTGGTGATGTACCGAAAGTTAGGTATTAAGATTGCAAATGACAATCCTGAGGCAATCGCATAAAAAATTTAAATAAGCTCAGAAAAGGCTTGACATATATAAGCTGAATTGATAGTTACCACCGATTTGCTGCTGCTGTTAAAATGAGGGCTGTGATATAGTTTAGGAGGAAAATGCCGACGATAAGTCAGTTGATTCGGAAAGGCCGAATCAAAGTACAAAAGAAAACAAATACACCGGCGCTGGCGGGTTCACCTCAACGTCGCGGTGTTTGCGTCAGGGTATATACGACGACACCAAAGAAGCCAAATTCAGCTTTGCGGAAAGTGGCCAGGGTTCGTCTCACCAGCGGGTATGAAGTTACTTCTTACATTCCGGGTATCGGTCACAATCTACAGGAGCATTCCGTTGTTTTGGTGCGTGGGGGTAGGGTTAAGGATTTGCCGGGTGTAAGGTATCATGTCGTCAGAGGTACGCTCGACACTGTGGGGGTACAAGACCGCAAACAGAGTAGATCAAAGTACGGTGCAAAAAAGCCAAGCTAGACGGAGATAATTAAATGCCGAGAAGACGGGAAGTCGAAAAAAGAGATATTTTGCCCGATCCCAAGTTTAATAATAAACTGGTAGCAAAATTTGTTAATTCCTTGTTAAAAAAAGGTAAAAAAAGCGTTGCTGAAAGTATTCTTTATGGTGCTTTTGACATTATCGAAAAGAAATTGAAAGAGCAACCTGTTGAACTTTTCGAAAAAGCGGTAAATAACGTAAAACCGGTAATTGAGGTAAAATCAAGACGTGTCGGTGGTTCTACTTACCAAGTGCCGACTGAAGTTGTGCCGGCGAGACGCACGGCGCTGGCAATTCGCTGGTTGATATCCAATGCTCAGGAGCGCACAGAAAAAACCATGCGCGAAAAGCTGTCCGGTGAATTGATCGATGCCGCCAACAACCGTGGCGGGGCGATCAAGAAGAAAGAAAGTGTGCATAAGATGGCTGAAGCAAATAAAGCTTTTGCTCATTATAAATTTTAACCATAAGGGAAATAATACTTACACGATAAGTGGATTAACTATTCAAAGTTAAGGAGGTAAATTGACATGGCTAAGAAGAAATTTGAAAGGACTAAGCCGCATTTTAATATCGGAACAATCGGTCACGTTGATCACGGCAAGACAACATTAACGGCTGCAATTACCAAGCATTTGGCGAAAAAAGGTTTTGCGGAATTCAGGCCTTTCGATTCAATTGATAATGCTCCCGAAGAAAAAGAACGCGGGGTTACGATTAATATTTCCCATGTGGAATATGAAACAGAAGCAAGGCATTACGCTCACGTTGATTGCCCGGGTCACGCCGACTATATTAAGAATATGATTTCCGGTGCCGCGCACATGGATGGAACGATTCTGGTTGTGGCCGCCTCCGATGGTCCCATGCCGCAGACACGCGAGCATATCCTCCTTGCCCGACAGGTGCAGGTTCCTTGCATTGTTGTTTATCTTAATAAAGTTGATTTGGTTGATGATCCTGAGCTTTTAGATCTGGTTGAACTAGAATTAAGAGAACTTTTAACCCAATATGAATTTTCCGGTGATGATATTGCAATCATTCGCGGGTCGGCGCTGAAAGCGCTGGAAGCCGAGGATGGCAATTCCCCCGATGTCAAATCTATTTGGGAACTTTTGACTGCTGTTGATAAACTCCCACAGCCGAAACGTGATACCGATAAACCTTTCCTGATGCCGGTTGGTGACGTTTTCACTATTTCCGGTCGTGGTACCGTTGTAACGGGTAGAGTAGATAGAGGTATTATCAAGGTTGGTGAGGACGTGGAAATCATCGGTATCAGGCCAACTATTAAGACGGTTGTTACCGGTGTGGAAATGTTCCGCAAAACCCTTGACGAAGGCCGTGCCGGCGATGATGTTGGTTTACTTATAAGAGGAATTAAACGCGAGGATGTGGAAAGAGGGCAAGTTGTCGCCAAACCCGGCTCCATTACCCCTCATACAAAATTTGAAGCTGCTGTTTACGTATTGACCAAGGAAGAAGGCGGCAGGCATACGCCATTCTTCTCCGGCTATCGCCCTCAGTTTTACTTCCGTACAACCGACGTAACCGGAGTGGCAACTTTGCCCGAAGGCGTAGAAATGGTTATGCCCGGAGATAATGTCAAAATGTCGATAGAGTTGATTATGCCCATTGCCATGGAAGAGCAACTAAGATTCGCTATTCGC
>Ga0209777_10005870_pt1 | contig 14010 bp, 9 predicted proteins | sample FrelakmetHBP12HB_FD_187147 | JGI IMG/M metagenome (GOLD analysis project Ga0209777, IMG submission 187147) | Freshwater lake sediment microbial communities from the University of Notre Dame, USA, for methane emissions studies -HBP12 HB (SPAdes)... | ecosystem: Environmental > Aquatic >...
TTGAACAAACAATAATGGCTGACTATAATAATTTTCTAAATATTCCGCCCGAGAATTCTAATTTTCAGAATTCCCGGGTGATAATTATTCCTTTTCCTTTTGAGGAATCTACAACCTTCGGCAAAGGGACAAAACTCGGGCCAGAGGCTATAATTTCAGCCTCTTCACAAGTGGAATTATTTGACGAAGAGCTGGAAAAAGAGATTTATAAAGAAGTTGGAATAAATACAGCTGCTGAAATAAAACAGAATAGCAATTCAGAAAAATTTTATTTGCCCTTGGCAGAAAAAGTAAAAGAAATTATTTCTTTAAATAAATTTCCGATTATTTTAGGGGGAGAGCACACAATCAGCTTAGGAGGAGTTTTAGGCGTAAAAGAAAAATATAGATCTTTTTCGGTTTTGCATTTTGATGCTCATGCTGATTTAAGAGATAACTATGAAGAAAATAAGTTTTCTCATGCTTGCGCCATGCGTCGAGTTTTAGAGCAGAAAGAAGTAAAGAATTTAGTATCAGTTGGCATAAGAAACATAAGCAACAATACAGAAGAAGGAAGCGAGTTTGATTTTTATAAAAAAAATCAAGGAAGAATAAAAATATTTTGGGCAAAGGATAAAGATAATTTATCTATTAAGGAGATATTGGAAAACTTGGAAAATGATGTTTATATAACATTCGATGTTGATGCTTTTGACCCTTCAATAATGCCATCCACGGGAACGCCAGAACCCGGAGGATTATTCTGGCCGGAAGTTTTAAAAATTTTAAAGCAAGTTTTTTCAAAAAAAAATATTATTGCAATAGATATTGTCGAACTGAGTCCGCTTAAAAATATTTCTGCCCCTGATTTTATGATTGCAAAATTGATTTATAAAATGATCGGATATAAATTTTTATAATTTTTGATAAGCTAATAAAATTATATTTTGAGCTCGCCATTAGCGGGTTTTTTGATGCAGATTGTTGAAATTTAGTGTCTAAAGAGGTAAGATTAATTAAATTTTAAAAATATGAAGAAAGAAAAAAATAATTCAGAATTAATGGATAAGATTGTATCCTTATGCAAAAGGAGAGGGTTTATATTCCCTGGATCTGAGATTTATGGAGGTTTGGCTAATTCATTTGACTATGGGCCGTTGGGAGTTGAATTGAAAAATAATATAAAAAATATTTGGTGGAATCGTTTCGTCCATCAAAGAGATGATATGGTTGGTATAGATGCAGCCTTGATAATGAATCCAAAAGTTTGGGAAGCTTCAGGACATTTAAAAGAATTTTCTGATCCACTGGTAGAATGTGAAAAATGTAAAAGAAGATTTCGAGCCGACCACATAGACCCAGATTACGAAAAAAATAAAAGTTTTAATAAAAAAATTAAATGTCCGGATTGCGGAGGAAAGCTTAGCGAGCCAAGGCAATTTAATTTAATGCTTAAAACCTTTTTAGGAACAATTGAAGATAGCGCGAGTACTGTGTATTTTAGGCCTGAAACCGCGCAGGCAATGTTCGTGGATTTTAAAAATGTTTTAGATACAACCAGAAGAAAATTGCCCTTTGGAATTGCGCAAATTGGAAAAGCATTTAGAAACGAAGTCACTCCTGGAAATTTTATTTTCCGCACAAGAGAGTTTGAGCAAATGGAAATAGAATATTTTATTAAAGAAGAAGAATGGGAAAAAGTGTTTGAATATTGGCAAAAAGAGATGTGGGATTGGACAATCGAAGACCTTGGAATTAAGAAAGAAAATTTGTACGATTGTGAATGTGAGGCGGCAAACAGAGCACACTATTCTAAAAAAACAATAGACATTGAATATGATTTCCCATTCAGCAGGAGTGAGTTATATGGTTTGGCATATCGTACAGATTTTGACCTAAAAAATCATTTTGCAGAACCGCCATATGAAGATGCGGAATCCGGTGAAAAATTATATCCGCATGTTATAGAACCAACATTTGGTGTAGATAGATCTGTTTTGGCTGTGCTTTGCGATTCTTATGTGGAGGAAAAAGAAAGAATTGTTTTGAAATTAAAACCAAAATTAGCTCCATATAAAGTTGCTGTATTTCCTCTTTTAAAGAACAAGCCAGAGTTAGTTAATAAAGCTACGGAAGTTTATCATCAATTGAAAAAAAATTTCAATGTAGCCTTTGACGATAGGGGAAATATTGGGAAAAGATATTATAGCCAAGATGAAATTGGAACTCCATTCTGTGTAACGATTGATTTTGAAACATTAGAGAATGATGATGTTACTGTGAGAGATAGGGATACAATGAAACAAGAGAGAGTGAAAATTTCTGATTTGTCAAAAAAAATATCAGAATATTTAAATGAATAAAAAAGTTTCAGTAATAATACCTGCGCGCAATGAAGAAAAATTTATTAAAAAAACCATAGAAAGTTATAAGAGCCAAGATTATCCAATAGAAATTATTGTGGTTGTGAACAATTCTCAAGATAAAACTTTCGAGATGGCAAAAGACAGAGCAGACAAGATATTAAATTTTCCGGGGAAAATAGGAGTAAGCGCCGCAAGAAATGAAGGAGCGAAGGTGGCTACAGGCGACATTTTTATTTTTTCTGATGCAGATAGTTATCTTGAACAAGGCGCCATTAAAAAAATTTCAGAGCAGTTGGCAGAAAATACTATAGGCTCTACTTTGGGCAGACAAGATGGAAAAAGTTTAAAGGGTCAGTTATTTTTTTTATTCAAAAATTGGATGCATCGTTTGAAAATTTATAATGGGGTAATAGATGGAATTTTATTCTGCCATAAAAATATTTTTAAAAAAATAAATGGATTTGATAAAAACAAAAAAATTGCTGAATTCATTGATTTTATCAGCAGAGCTAAGTTAGCGGGCGCAAAATATAAACTTTTCACAAATTGTTATGCAATAACCTCCTTGCGCAGATACGAAAAAGAAGGTTATTTGAATTTGTTTCTTTTTTGGATTAAATGGAAAATTACATCTATCTTTAAAAAAGATAAAAAATTAACAGAAAAATATTTTAGATAATATGTACAAAAAAATAACTTTAAATAATGGGTTGAGAATTATAACGATACCAATGGAAAATGCTAACAGCATCACGGTTTTGATATTGATTGGCACAGGGTCTAAATATGAAACAAAAGATATAAATGGAATTTCTCATTTTTTAGAGCATATGTTTTTTAAAGGAACAAAAAAACGGCCTAATACTCTAAAAATTTCAGAGATATTAGATTCAGTTGGCGGAAATTATAATGCTTTCACATCTAAGGAGGTTACTGGTTTTTGGGCAAAAGTTGATAAAAAACATTCTGATATTGCATTAGATTGGATTTCTGATATATTTTTAAATTCCAAGTTTGATGAAAAAGAAATACAAAGAGAAAAAGGCGTAATAATTGAGGAAGTGAATATGTATTTAGACACTCCTATGGCTTATGTAACTGAACTTTGGGAAAAACTTTTATATGGTAACCAGCCTGCTGGCTGGATGGTTATAGGAGAAAAAGAAAATATTTTGAGTTTTAATAGAAAAAAAGTTTTAGATTATTATAAGTCACATTATTCGCCTTCTAGCACAATAGTTTGTGTTGCAGGAGCTATAGCTCCAGATGAGATAGAAAAAAAGATTAAAAAATATTTTAAAAATATAAAAAAGAGCAAAGAGCCGCAAAAAATTAAAGTAAAAGAAGAACAGTCAGAGCCACAAGTTTTATTGCATAACAAAAAAACAGATCAAACACACTTCTGTTTAGGGGTTAGAGCTTATAATTTGTTCGATGAAAGAAAATATGCATTGGCTTTGCTGTCAGTTATTTTAGGGGGGAATATGAGTTCACGGCTTTTTATAAAAGTTAGGGAGAGAAATGGCTTGGCATATTCAATACATACTTCAACTGATAATGACACTGATACAGGATATTTGGTGACACAAGCGGGTATTGACCATAAAAATTTAGAAAAATCTATTAAGTTAATTCTGCAAGAATATAAAAATATAAAAGATAAAAAAATTACAGAAAAAGAGCTGCAAAAAGCAAAAGATTATTTAAAGGGAACTACATCTTTATCCTTAGATTCTTCTGATAGCCAGGCTTCTTTTTATGCAATACAAGAATTGTTTGAAAATGAAATTTTAACTCCAGAGGAGAAATTCAAAAAAATTGACAAAATTTCTGTAGATGATATAAAAAAGGTAGCAGATGATATTTTCGTTCCAGAAAAACTTAACTTAGCTGTTATTGGTCCAATACAAGAAAAAGATGAGGAGAGTTTAAAAAGAATCCTAAAAAATATAGCTTAATTTATGGAAAAAGAACAAACATTAGATATTTCATGGGGAGCAATAGTCAAAGCATTTATAGCTATTGTTGTTTTTTACGTTATTTATCTTGTAAGAAATATAGCCCTCTGGTTCTTTTTTGCTTTAATAATTTCGATTTTATTGGAGCCGGCAATTAATTTTTTAAGAAAAATACGCATACCAAAAATTATAGCCATAGTATTAGTTTATTTGTCTATATTCGGAGCATTGGGACTCTTGATATATTTGACAGCCCCGCTTTTTATTTCAGAATTAAAGCAATTTACACAATATTTGCCAGATTATTTTGATCAGGTCAGCCCAATTCTAAAACAGGTTGGAATCGACACGGCAAAGAATTTTGATGATTTTACTAAATCTCTTATGGGCGGATTAGAAGAAAGCTCCGGAGGAGTAATGAACGCTTTGATGGCATTTTTTGGAGGGCTTTCTTCAGCTGCTTTTATCCTGACGATCGCTTTTTTCCTTTCCTTGGAGGAAGATGGGCCGGAAAGATCTTTCGCGCTTTTGGCTCCTAAAAAATATGAAGGTTATATAATAAGTCTTTTTAATAAAGCCCAAACTAAAATTTCTGGATGGTTCGGGGCAAGAATTTTAGCTTGTATTTTTGTAGGGATATCTTCTTTCATTATTTTCTATATATTCGGGGTAAAATATGCACTTGTTTTGGCTTTAATATCAGGAATTATGAATTTCGTTCCTTATATAGGGCCCTGGCTGACTACACTTTTATTAATCGTGTTTATCGCTGTTTCATCTGGGTCTTGGCTGACAGTATTATATGTCTTAGTAGCCATAACGGTAATTCAGGAGATTGAGAACAAAATATTAACTCCATTGTTAATGAAAAAAATGGTTGACTTACCGCCTGTTTTAGTTATTGTCGCGCTTTTAATAGGTTCTAAACTTTTCGGTTTTTTGGGCGTAATTTTTGCAGTCCCTGTTGCAGGAATCATTTATGAATTTACAAAAGAATTTTTAGAAAAAAGAAGACAGGGAGAGGTCGAAGATTAAAAATTAAAAAGCATTATAGAGATTATAACCACTGCAATCTGACTGAAAATTCTCCAAAAATTGGAGATTTTTTTGTGTTTTAAAAAATGTATTTTTTCTATATGAATCTTATGATGGATTTTTAAAATTTTTATTGGTATAAGGCTATGTAATATAGTGAAACCATCAGGCAATATTGCTAAAAAGGCGCAGACATAAATAACTAATTGTCCTGAGCTTGTTAAAGGATGAACAAATAGCGCGATTAATAAAATACCCGAGCAGAAATCTAAAAGTATCTTTAAAAAATCCGACATGGCTTTTTGCCATTGTTTTTCCCTTATATTTTCGATATTATATTCAGTATGGGGTAAGACGTCTAAAAGATAGTGACTTAAGAAAGCCAGGATAAGGGCTAAGGGAATATTTTTTATTGCAGATCCGATTGCAGCCCCAAATAATAGATGGACTAACAGAATCATCCCAGTAGAAGAATTTTGACAGCCTGCGGGCAATTTTTTCCCTTTATAACCATAAAATTCTTTATTTAATTTATTTTTATAATTTTATAAACGACTTTGTTGCCCGCAGTTACGGCGCCGAAGGCGCTGTCAAAATTCTCTACGGGATAGCCCCGTAGTGAAATTTTGCTTTTTATATGACATTTTGCTTTGCAAAATGGTCGCAAAATTTCTACTACTGGGGCATAGAAAAATTGATTTAAAAGTGATAGAATGATTAAATAATAATAACATGTTTATGAAAAAGAAAAAATTCTACATAACTACCACTTTGCCTTATGTGAATGCTGACCCACACATCGGTTTTGCATTGGAAATAATCCAGGCAGATGTCATAGCCCGTTATCATAAATCATTGGGCGATGAAGTATTTTTTAATACAGGGGTTGATGAGCATGGACTGAAAATTTACCGAAAAGCGTTGGAAAGCAACTTAGATCCCCAAGAATATTGCGATATTTATGCTAAAAAATTTGATGATTTAAAGAAAGCACTTAATTTAAGTTATAACAATTTTATAAGAACAACTGACGTTCATCATATGAAAGCAGCCCAGGAATTTTGGAGGAGATGCCTTAAAAATGGGGATATATATAAAAAAAATTATAAAGTAAAATACTGCGTTGGATGCGAAATGGAAAAAACAGAGTCGGAATTGATAAATGGATGCTGCCCCTTACATCCTAATCTTGAATTGGAAATTATAGAGGAGGAAAATTACTTTTTCAAATATTCAAGATACCAGCAGATACTTTTGGATTTTTATGAAAAGAATCCAGACTTTGTTGTGCCAAAATCCAGGTTTCATGAAATTATAGAATTTACAAAGAGAGGCTTGGAAGATTTCAGCATTTCCAGATTAAAAGAAAAAATGCCATGGGGAATTCCAGTACCCGATGATGATAAACAGGTAATGTATGTGTGGTTTGACGCGCTCGTGAATTATATTTCAGTTTTAGGTTGGCCTAAAGACGAAAAAAAATTCAATGATTTTTGGCCAGGACTCCAGGTGGCAGGAAAGGATAATCTGCGCCACCAGACATCGATGTGGCAGGCAATGCTTTTATCAGCAGGTCTCCTAAATTCAAAGCAGGTTTTTATACACGGATTCATAACAGCCGATGGACAAAAGATGTCAAAATCATTAAGGAATGTGATTAACCCTTTTGATTTGGTGGGAAAATATGGTACAGATGCCGTAAGATATTATTTGTTGAGGGAAATTGTTCCGGCAGAAGATGGTGATTTTACCTATGAAAAATTTGAACAAAGATATAACGCAGATTTGGCCGGAGGAATTGGAAATCTGGTGGCGAGAACGTTAGGCATTGCAAAAAATGTAGAAATTAAGATTTCAAAACCAAATAAAAAAATTATTGATAAAGTTGAAGAGATTAAAAATATTTCTGCTGTTTCAATTGAAAAATTTAAATTCAATGATGCCTTATCTTCCATTTGGGAAGTCATAAGCTTTTGCGATAAGTATATAAATGAGGAAAAATTATGGGAGACAAAAAAGCCAGAAGTTATAAATGACTTGTTTTTTGCCATAAAAGAAATAGGAATACTACTTGAGCCATTTTTGCCCGAAACTGCGGAAAAAATTAAAAATGCAATTGAAAATAAAAAGTCAGAAATATTATTTCCGAGATTAGAGAATAAGATAAAATAATAAAAATTATGAACCAAGAGATCCGCCAATGCCAAAATTGCAAACAAAACTTTGTAATCGAGCCCGATGATTTTAATTTTTATGAAAAAATGAAAGTTCCGGCACCAACCTTTTGTTCTGAATGTCGATTGCAAAGGAGGTTAACTTTCAGGAATGAAAGAAATTTATATAAGCATAAATGCGCGTTGTGTAAGAAGTCGATTATTTCAATGTATTCTCCGGACAAGCCCTTCCCAGTTTATTGTCACGACTGTTGGTGGTCAGATGATTGGGATCCTTTTAATTTTGGAATGGAGTATGACTTTGGAAAATCTTTTTTTGAACAAAACTGGACTCTTTTACAAAAAGTTCCAAGGCCAGCTTTAATAGAATCAAACGCAAATAACTGTAGTTATTGTAATTATTTTGCTGATGGCAAAGAGTGTTATCTTTGTTTCGGTTCAATTGCTGTTGAAAATTGTCTTTATGGTTCACCCTATGAATCTAAAAATTGCGTTGACACTTATCTAGCTAGAGAATGTGAATATTGCTATGAATGTATAGATTGCGAAAAAATGTCTAATTCCTCTTTTTGCCAAGATTGCTCTAGTTCATTGAATATGCTTTATTGTTTTGATTGTAAAAATTGTAATGATTGCATCGGCTGCGTAGGACTACGAAGCAAACAATATTATATTTTCAACAAATCTTATTCAAAGGAAGAATATACAGAAAATAAAAATCATTTATTGGCAGCTGGCCGGGTTGGGTTGGAAGGTATAGAAAAAAGATTTAAAGAATTGAAATTAAATTTTCCTCATAAATTTAGCATAACCCTTCAATGTTCTGATGTAAGTGGCGACCATATTATGTATTCAAAAAATGCACTTCAGTGTTTTGATGTGAAAAGGGCAAAAGATGTTAAATACTGTAAGCAGATGATTGATTTAAAAGATGTCTATGATTCTAATTATTGCGAATTTATGGAGCTCTGTTATGAATATCTGGGATTTTGGAAAGATAGTCAGACGAAATTTTCAAATACTTGCGGAGAATCAAATGACATTATTTATTCTGATTTTTGTTCTGCCTCCTCAAATCTTTTTGGTTGTATAGGTTTGCGTTCAAAACAATATTGTATTCTCAATGAGCAGTATACAAAGGAAGAATATGAAGCTTTGGTTTCCAAAATCATTGCCCATATGAACGAAGTGCCTTATGTAGATAGTAAAGAAAGATTTTATAAATATGGAGAATTTTTTCCTGCTGATCTTTCTCCCTTGGCTTACAATGAAACCGTAGCCCAAGAATATTTTCCTCTAACTAAAGAACAAGCACTGAATAAAGGATATGTATGGAAAGATTCTGATACGAGAGACTACAAAATTACAAAAAAATCCGATGATCTACCCGATCACATTAAAGATGTTGATGATTCAATATTAAATGAAGTAATAGAATGTCAGCACAATCAAACCTGCAATGAACAATGCACTCAAGCTTTTAAAATTATTCCGCAAGAGTTGAAGTTTTATGAAAAGATGAATCTACCCCTACCGCGTCTTTGCCCTAACTGCCGTCATCATCAACGTTTGAAACAACGCAATCCTATTAAACTCTGGCATCGTCAATGTATGTGTGACAAGGATCATTCAAATCACGCCGGAAAATGTACCAACGAATTTGAAACCTCATATTCTCCAGATAGATCTGAAATAATTTATTGTGAACAATGTTATCAACAAGAAGTAGCATAAATGAATTATGGTAATCGATACGCACAGCCATTTGAATTTCAAGGCATACGATAAGGACAGGGATGAAGTTATACAACGGACTCAAAAAGAGGGCGTTGTTTGCATTGATGTCGGAACAAAATATGAAACTTCAAAATTTGCTATTGAGTTAGCTGAAAAGAATGAAGGAATGTATGCTGCTATTGGAATGCATCCGATTCATATCAAGACGGATTTATTGAAATTAAAAATGGATGAAGAAGAAGGCGCGTTTGAACCTTTAGGCGAAGAATATGACAAGGAAAAATATAGGGAATTAGCGAAATCTAAGAAGGTTGTGGCTATTGGTGAAATTGGATTGGACTATTATTACAGGCCGAAAACCAAGACAAGGCAGGAGCAATTTAAAGAGAAGCAAAAAGAAGTTTTTAAGCAACAGTTAGATCTAGCTAGAGAGTTGGCTTTGCCTGTGATAATCCATTGCAGAATGGCGCATGATGATATTATTAATATCTTGGAAAGTTATAAAAGCATAACTGGCGTGATACATTGCTTTACTGGGAATTGGGAGCAGGCGCAAAAATATATGGATTTAGGATTTCATCTGGGAATTAATGGAATCATTTATAAAATGGACTTAAACGAGGTTATCAAAAACGCTCCATTAGATAAAATTTTAGTTGAGACAGACTGTCCATATTTAACGCCGCCAGAAGCTGGGGCAGAGAGGAATGAGCCGATTTTTGTAAAGCACGTTATCCAGAAAATAGCCGATTTGAAAGGAATAATTTTTGACGAGGTTGCCGAAGCAACTACGATGAATGCGAAGAAATTGTTTAGAATTTGACGAAATACTGCCTTTGTGGCGGTTTTTTAGTACTCTTTAAATTTTATTTCAATAGTGTTATTATGGAGAATAAATATGCCAGGTAGTAGAATTTCGGCAAGGCCTCGCTTTGCGAGGCAAAAATAGGGATACTTCTGGCAGAAAAATTATATAAAAACTATAAACTATCAAAGTGAAAAATCGGATAAAAATGCCGAAATTTCACTACCTGGTATGATAAAGTATAACCCTAAAAAAATAGAGCCGAAATGGCAGGATAAATGGTATAATTCTGATGTATTTAAAGCCAAAAATGGCTCTAAAAAGAAGAAATATTACCTTATGGTGGAGTTTCCATATCCCTCAGGGGATGGGCTCCATGTTGGTCATTGTAGAAGCTATACTGCTTTAGATATTATTGCCAGGAGAAGGAGAATGCAGGGCTTTAATGTTTTATACCCAATGGGCTGGGATGCTTTTGGTTTGCCTACGGAGAACTATGCCATTAAAAAAGGAGTTCATCCATCTGTCGTGACAAAAAAGAATGTTGAATACTTTAAGGAGCAGATGCAAAGAATGGGGTGGTCTTTTGATTGGTCACGAGAAATTAATACAACAGATCCAAAATATTATAAATGGACGCAATGGATTTTTGTGCAGTTGTTTAAAAATGGCTTAGCATATAAAGCTAAAATAAATATTAACTGGTGTCCGAAAGACAAAATTGGCCTGGCAAATGAGGAGGTTGTTGACGGCAAATGCGAGAGATGCGGAACAAAAGTTGAAAAAAAAGAGAAAGAACAGTGGATGATAAAAATTACAAATTATGCCGATAGGTTGATTAAAGATTTGGATTCAGTTGATTATTTGGAGAAAATCAAAACACAGCAAAAAGATTGGATTGGAGAATCTCACGGAGCAATGGTAAAAATTCCGGTTGAAGGAATTGAAGAATATATTGAAACTTTTACTACCAGAATAGATACAGTGTTTGCTGCCACATTTGTGGTTTTAGCGCCTGGACATGGTTTTATCGATAGGCATAAAAACAAAATTGAAAACATTGAGGAGGTTTTAAAATATCGAGAAGAGACCAAAAACATTCCCGATATAGACAGATTGAATACAGAAAAAGAGATAACTGGTGTACCATTGAAGGGAATTGTTGCAAGGAATCCCGCAACCAATGAGGAAATGCCAGTTTGGATTTCTAACTTTGTTTTAGAGCAATATGGAGCAGGTACAGTTTTTTGCAGTCCACATGATAAGAGGGATTTTAAGATGGGAAAAAAATATGGATTGCCATTAAGAACTTGCATAAAGCCGGATGATGAAGAATTAGCTCATAAGGTTAAGAATTTAGAAGAGTCTTTTGAAGGCGATGGCACGCTTTATAACTCAATGCAGTTTGACGGGCTAAAGTCTGCGGAGGCCAGACCTAGAATAATAGTATGGTTAGCTGGCAAAGGCTTAGCCCAGCCCAAAATCAGTTATAAATTGAGGGATTGGGTTTTTTCCCGCCAGCATTATTGGGGAGAGCCGATACCAATGATTTATTGCAAGAAGTGTGCTTCGACAGGAGGCTCAGTACAAGCTGGATGGCAGCCGGTTGATGAAAAAGATTTGCCAATTGAATTGCCAAACGTCAAAAAATATAAGCCGACAGACACAGGAGAATCTCCACTTTCTTTAATCAAGAAATGGGTTGATGTCAAATGCCCTAAATGCAAAGGTCCGGCTCAAAGAGAAACAGATACTATGCCGAACTGGGCCGGCTCCAACTGGTATTATTTAAGGTATACAGATCCTAAAAATAATAAAGAATTGGCTGATGAAAAATTGTCAAAATATTGGATGCCGGTTGATTGGTACAATGGCGGAATGGAGCATACGACTTTGCATCTTTTATATTCAAGATTTATTTTTAAATTTTTATGGGATATTAAAGCAGTGCCGACCATAGTTGGACCCGAACCTTATAAAAAAAGAACCTCGCATGGAATGGTTTTAGGCGAAGGCGGAATTAAGATGTCAAAGTCAAAAGGAAATGTTATAAATCCAGATATAATTGTAAAACAATACGGAGCTGATACTTTGCGTCTTTATGAAATGTTTATGGGCCCCTTTGAACAGATGATTCCTTGGGATACAAAGGGAGTGGTAGGTTGTCGCAGATTTATTGAGAAAGTTTTTAAACTTTCTAATTTTCATAAACTTTCCAATAATTCCGTAAATGTTGAATTAAAAAGGTTTTTACACAAAGCAATTAAGAAAGTTTCAGAAGATATTGAACTGATGAAATTTAACACGGCAATTTCCTCTATGATGGAATTTATAAATGCCTGGCAAGTTTCAAAGGAAGGTTTGGAAAGAAGAGATTTGGCAGATTTTCTGAAAATTCTCTCTCCTTTTACTCCGCATTTGGCAGAAGAACTTTGGTCTGAGGCCGGATTTAAAGAAATGTGCTGTCAGCAGAAATGGCCAAAGTATGACGAAAAATTAATTGAAGAAAAAAATATAATTTTAATAATACAGATAAATGGTAAGATAAGAGATAAAATGGAGGTTAAATCCGGCATCACGCAAAAAGAGGCGGAAAAAATTGTTTTAAAATCAGAAAAGATTAAAAATTTTATAGGTAAAAACGAGATTAAAAAGATAATTTTTGTCCCAAATAAATTAATAAATATTGTTATATAAACACAATGAAAAAAATATTATTAGGAAATGAAGCAATAATTAAAGGGGCTTTGGCAGCGGGAGTATCTTTTGTTTCAGGATATCCTGGCTGCCCATCTGCTGAAATTGGAGATGGATTTGCAAAAATTGTGAAAGAAACAGGAGTTTATACCGAATGGTCTACAAATGAAAAAACGGGCTTGGAAGCTGCAATTGGCGCCAGTTTTTCCGGATTAAAGTCTTTAGTTAATATGAAAAGCTTTGGAATAAATGTCTGTTCTGATAGCTTATTTCCATTAGCTTATACTGGTGTAAAAGCTGGAATGGTTATTTTTGTAGGAGATGACCCTTCATGCTACAGTTCTGCCCAATCAGAGCAAGATTCAAGAGGATATGCTTATTTAGCTAAGATTCCTGTTTTGGAACCCTCAAGCCCGCAAGAGTGCTATGATTTTACAAAAATCGGTTTTGAGATTTCAGAAAAGTTCAAAGTGCCAGTTATTTTGAGAGTTACAACAAGGGTTGCCCATCAGCGAGCACTTGTTAATTTTGAAGAACAGAAAAAAGATAATATGCAGGGAAATTTTGTGAAAAATCCTCATCAATATCTGACAATGCCACCCCGCGTTATGGAAATGAAAAACGAGCTTTTAGAAAAGATAAAAAAAATACAGGCATATGCAGAAAAATCGCAGTTAAATAAAGCTTCGGGGAAGGCAAATAAAATAGGAATTATAGCAACCGGAATTTCTTATCTGCATGTTTTAGAAGCCTTGCAAGAATTGAAAATAGATTTGCCAGTTTTAAAGCTCGGATTTTTTTATCCCTTGCCAAAAGAAAAAATTTCAAAATTTATAAAGCCGTTAAAGAAAGTTCTAGTAGTTGAAGAATTAGACCCTTATTTGGAAAGAGAAGTAATTATTTTGGCAAAAGATGTAAATCCAAAAATAGAAATTTTTGGAAAAAATGTTTTACCTCAGACAGGCGAGCTTGATTCAGAAAAAGTCTGTTCGGCTTTAGCAAAATTAACCGGAAAGAAATTTTCGGCATTTAAAATAAAAACATTAGATTTGCCAAAGAGAACGGCGAGATTGTGCGATGGCTGTCCTTATTGGTATATTTTGCCGACAATAAAAAGAATTGCTCCGGAGGGTACGATTTTTGGCGGGGATATAGGGTGCAATATGATGGGAGCATTACCTCCACACAGTATGTATGATTATATGTTTTGCATGGGAGCTTCAATTGGAATTTCTCATGGAATTAAAAAATCATCTTCA
>Ga0209777_10005871_pt1 | contig 14009 bp, 8 predicted proteins | sample FrelakmetHBP12HB_FD_187147 | JGI IMG/M metagenome (GOLD analysis project Ga0209777, IMG submission 187147) | Freshwater lake sediment microbial communities from the University of Notre Dame, USA, for methane emissions studies -HBP12 HB (SPAdes)... | ecosystem: Environmental > Aquatic >...
CAATCTCTGCTTCCACGGGATCCCCACGTCGCTCACTCCGCTTGAGCGGAGTTCACTCCTCGGGATGACATCTGTTTTTCTGTGTTTTTGTGCTTTTGTGTTTTTGTGTTTTCTTGATTTTTTGTTTTCTTGATTTTTTGATTTTTTAAATAAAAAAAGGGCCGCCGTTAGCAACGTGACCCTTGGGTTATCAGAAGCCGAAATTGCCGGAAATGCCGTAATCGCCGGGATGATCGCGCAGTTCGCGATAAGCTCTTTCCACTCCGATATGCGTTATATTGGAGGGGCAAGAATTGTCAGCCTCTGGCGGCAAATCATTCTCCTGAAGAGAAAGACCACTACTTTTTCTTACCCGGCGGGCAGGAAAAGGTATGATCTTTCGCTCTGGTGTTTTATCTCCTGTTTGCATTAAAGTATATCTCCAAAGTTGCGGCCTGGATGACCGCCCGCGGTTTTTTAAGTACTGCCGCCATCCTACAATAGAATAATGAATTTGTCAATCTTGACATAACTAATAAAAAATATTCAAATGAAAAAAGCCACTGACATAAATTCAGTGGCTTAAACTCGATAAAAATACCGATTAAATGACTTTTTTCCCGATTTCCGCGGGTTTGGGATGAACCCTAATTTTGGGTTTGTGCTTCATCAGCCAAGGGCAATAACGCAACGTTCTCTGGGCTCCACTGCAATTAAGGATCTTGAATTTTGGTCCGTTCTTCCCCCGCCGGCTGCGTAAGAGAGCATCAACCAATGAATACGAGCATTCCCAGACATTGACCGTGCTGCCGTTATCTGTCGGCAATTGCTGGATTTCAGCGGAACCGCTCTGCTGATTGAGCATTCTGGCGATAATTTCGTTGGTTTGCTCGTTTAAGGGCTGTAAAAACCAGCGGCAATCCTTGCTTGGCGGCATTTTGACTGGCATTTTTCTTTTCCTCCGATTTCTTTGGGCTAAAGTTCATATTGGCTTGAAATACAAGCAATAATATAATAAAATATAATTAATAAATAGTCAAGTGTTGACAAATAATTATATCTATGCTAACTTTGAACAACTTATGGCGCAAAAGATGCAAGTTGGCTGTAATAGGTAAAGGGAAGGCAGTAACTATGAGCACTCAAAACAAAACCAATAAGGAGAAGGAACATCTTCTGACAGACGAAGATAAGAAGCTCATCCGCGAAGTGGCAAAGAAACACGGCTTTAAAAACGTGCGCTTCGAAGGTGAAAATGCCATACTGGTCCATTCCGATGAATCGGAAAAAACCATGCCGGCCAAAGATCTGGCCGTCATCATGGGAAAATAGATTTCCGACCTGTTTCAATTTTACCAAGACCGCCTCTGCGGTCTTTTTTTATTCGAGCAAACTCCAATAAAATGAAGGCGGCCCCACCATCAGCGGGGTCGCCTTCATTTTTTATTATCAATTATTCAAATAATCTATCAGTCTATTCATCTTGCTACGCACAAAATCACTGGTCTTATCGTTGAAGATCATCTCCTGGCAGTAATTGATCACTTCCTCGCTGCGGCCGCTGCCGGCCGCTTCCAGGAGCACCGCCATCCAGAAATTATAACTCTCCTGCCAATTGCCGGCGACTCCCATCTCCCGGCTCAAGTTGTCCACCAGCGATCTGATGGGCTGGCCTTCGCTGATGCCGGAAATCATTTTAGCCCAAGCTGCAGTCAGCCGGGGATTGGATTTGCCTTCAGCCAATTTTTTTATACGCTTAACGCCATCCAAGCCCAATTCATTTTCTGTGGCGCGGAGCGCCTCGCTTGCCTGCTCTTCTTTCCCTTTGGTCAGCGGCGTCAGGAAATCAATAATCCAGGAATCGGATAAATACTTGGTAATCTGATCTTCGGCCGCCGGCTTCAAATAAATCTGATCTGCCCGGTCCCGATCCGCCGGATCGATTTTGGCCGAACGGTCAAAATCTATCAGATATAACTTGCCCTGCTGATCGATCATGATGTTGCGCAAATGCAGATCGCGATGGTAAAAGCCCTGCTCGTGCAGCAGCTTGATGGCGGACTTGAGCTGCTCCAGCTGTTCCCGGGGAAATATCCGGCTGAAGCTTAATCTTTTTTTCAGGAATTCAAAAAACTTGTCCTGATCGGCGAAAGTCGCCTCCGCTTCTTCCGCGGCAAAAAGCAGCTTGAGACGCGACCGGACATTATAATTATCCAGGCTGCCAAGGAATTTTTCCAAATCGCCGTCGGGATATACACGGGCGAATAAGTCCGGCCGCTGGCCAATGAGCTGCCGGGCGAAATGAACTTCCAGATCCGCCCCCTCGATGAAATCCATGGTTTCATAACTGATATCGGGGACCTCCCGGCTGACGCGAACTCCGGCTTGGCTCAATTTCTCAATCGTCTTTGCATGGTACAATTTCGTGGCGCGGGAATTGATGGGGCGGGGCACGCTGATCCGGTCGGCCAGCTCGCTCGCCGCGATGATATCATGCGCTTGCTTTTGCAAGGCATATTCATTATGGATGCCGACGGTATAAATCTTCAGATACTTAAAAGCCGCCGCGCTCGTTTCCGATTCGGAAAGAGCGGGCAGATGCTGGAGCAGATTCTCCCTGACGTCCGCGGACAGCTCCCCGAGATTGAGCCTCATGATCACGCCCGCCCCGCCTTCGGAATGCTTCTGGCAGGCATGGGAGAGGATGGCCAATTCAATATAGAGATCGAATTCATCCCGCTCCCGCTGCTCGGGAGTCTTGGTCTGATCATTGCGAACGGCCTCGATTCTTGACTGGAGATTGCCGCTGGCAATTTTGATTTCTTCTTCAGCACCGGCGGCAGCTTCTTGGCCGGCCGCGGCTGGGGCATTTATTTTTTTCTCGCTTGATGTCATATGATATTTTAATTATAATCTCTCGGTCAGGCCGACAAGATCGTAGATGTTGTTGTAATTGAGCCGCTCCAATTCCGCGTCCGTGCTGACGATGATGATGGCCGAGGCGGAGCTGGCCGGCACCACCACCCGCTCGTCCAGCAGCGGATATTCGAGCTGTCCCTTTTTTGTGAGCAGCCAGAGCTGGTTGTAAACCTTGGGATCAAGGTAGTCATGCAGCCGCAGCAAAAGCAGGCGGTCGCGCGAGACCGCGTCCGCCATTTTCTCGATGACTTCCTGGGCGTCGCTGTCGCTGCCCAGCTCGATTACTAGCGCTAGATTAGTATTGGGAGCTAAAGCGGCTAAATCTTCAATGGATTCCTTCCCGACGACCAGCAGGCCGATCTGCTTGACTAGGCCTTGCATTTTCTGCACCACCTGGAAGAATTTTTTTATTTTTTCCTCATCCTGGGAATTGATAGGCATAAGATTATATTATTCATATTAATTTTTTATACTGTCATCCCAGAATCCGCGATTTAGCGGATATCTGGGATCCAGGTTAAATTAATTTGTAACAAAATGCAACCTGGATCCCGCATCAAGTGCGGGATGACACATAATAAAGTTGTATTGAAAAATTAACTTTGTAGAAATTTGAAAATCTAAAAAAATATATTATTTGATTAATTCCTCGAGCTTGTCGCCGATGGTCTCGGCCAATCGGGAAATATTTTCTTCCACCAAATTATCCACCTGGGGCAGATCACTGCGGTAAAATTTCCGCACATGCTCGGTGCCCGGGCCCAGGCCGATGCCCAGCACATGCTGGTCGCCTTTCTTGGAAATATCGGCAATGACTTTTTTCAGTTCTTCGCTACCGCTAAGTTCGCGGTAGCGAGGCACGCTCTTCGCCGGCGCCGGCAAGCCATCAGAGAGCACAATCAGGAATTTATTGCCGCCGGGCTGGGCCGACAAGATTTCCGAAACTTTGTCCACACAATAGCCGTCGCTGTTAGAGCCGCATTCATTGTGCTTTCCTCTGTCCTCAACCTCATACTTCATCACGCTGATCTCCTTTCTTTTGCTATTATCCCAATGCTCTAAAAATTTCAAATAAGGAATCAGTTCATCTTGGAAGCCGTAAATGGCCAGGCGCAGATTGCCCAATATTTCCCCGACGCGGTTAAGCGCTTCCACAAACAGCACCACGCCTTTGAAGGTTTCTTTAATTTTATCACCTCGCATGGAGCCGGAGAGATCGACGAGCAGCAAGAATTCGAATTCCTTGCGCTCCTCGGCCAGCCGCCGCTCGAATAATTCGCGGTATTCCTGGCGCGCCTGCCAGTCCATGGCGCCCTGCAAACGGATTTTCTGGCCCGGAAAGCCTTTCTTGAATTCCGGAAAGCGCCTGGACACGAACAGATTGATGATATCCTCGGCCACTTTCTCGATATAAGGATGGACTTCGTCATAGGCCAGATCATATTCGGTCTTGCCGGCTCGCTCCTCGGCCTCCAGCTTTTCCCTGATCCGTTTGAGCTCGGCCAAGCGCTGGGCTTCCAATCTGGCCAGCTCTTTTTCTCGCTCCAATCTTGCCTGCTCCTCGGCTTCGGTCTCGGGGTATTCCACGAAATGTCCTCCAAGTTCTTCATTGGATTCTTCCTGCAGTTCACCGAAAATCCTTCTGGCGATGGCTAGGGCCTCCTGCTCCAATTTTTCCCGCTCTTCCGCCGGCATTGCCGCCAGGATTTTTTCCATCTGTTCGATCAGCTGATTGCGGATTTCTTCTGGTATTGATTCCCAGGGAATAGGCTCGCCCGGTTCCAAATCCGGCGGCCACTTCGGCTGTTCTTCCGGCTTGGCTTCAGGCTTTCCTTCCTTGGCAGCTGCGGGAGATTCGGGCTTTTCTTCTTTCGGGCTTATTTTTTCTTCCGGCCCGGCTTCTTCCGGTTGAGCGGCGGTTTCTTTGGGTTGGCCTGCTTCTGGCGGCTCGCCCGGCTCCGGTTCTTCCGGCGGCGGCAATTTGCCTTCTTCCATTAATTTCCTTATCAGTTGATTCTTTTTTTCTTCTTCCAGATCCTGCTGCAGCAACTTCTGATATTCGGGCCAGACGGCCGAATACACGATCTGGTATGAGCGGCGCGCCTGCTCAACGACTTCCTGTTCCTCGGGATCTTTGCCGGGTACGGCATTATAGGCTTTTTCAATGAATTTGATGGTCTTATCCAGGGTCAGGCGCAACTGTTCGGGCAAATCCTCGGAGATCTCCCCCAAATGCCAGTGGCGGAAAACTTCACGGCCGAATAATTTATGATCCGGCAGATAGCCGAGCTTTCTGCTGGCTGCCACTTGCATATCCTTATCCGGCGTATAGCGGCTGTCATATAAACCTTTGAGCCAACCGGCCGCGCCAGCATACTCGGCGCTGACCCAATTGTTGACGCGCGGATCTTCCACAATGTTCATCAGTTCGGAAAAGCCGAGCTGGCGCCAAATCCTGGTGGGTATGAAATCTTTGCGCGAAACGCGACGGTGCGCGCCCTCATGGCTGATGATGCCCAGGCAGTATTCCTCGCCTTTTTCAATCACATCAATGGGATCCACTTCAATGGCATTGACTGGCTTGAAATAGTAGCGCCAGCCTTTGCCTGGCAGGCCCGGACGGACTTGCATGTCAAAATCCTCACCAATGACACGGCCCAAAGACTGCAGCCTGTCAATGCGCTGTTTGAATTCTTCCTCGGTGATGCCCAGTTCTTCCCAGGCTTTGGCCCGGATCTCGGCTTCCGATTCTCCGATATCCGGTTCCAATTTTATTTCCGTTTTTATGGCTGATGAATTATTTGGCATAAAAAATAATATTTCCGGCCCAGGCATTATTTCTTCTTCTCTTTGGGTTCGGGAATGGTAATCAGCCGCAATTGATCACGGACTTTATTGCGGTCAGCGGCTAAGCGGCATTTATTGACAATTAAATATTCAATGGCTTCGGCGATCACCTCCCGCATGCGGCCTGGTTCATGGAAACGTTCCAGATAAGCGACAAAACGGTCGTCATCGCGCTGGTCATAAGCGAATTTTTGCTTCTGATCTTTGCCGATCTCCTCTTTCTCCGCCATAATCGCGACTTTGGTAATCAAATCCGCGAAGCTATTGCATAAATTATCAATCCAGGCTTCCTCGTAAAAGTCAGTGAGCTCCTGCCCGGCTCCGACTGGCTCGGCTTTCATTAGATGATAGGGCTTGCCTTGCAGATCGGTATCATTTTCCACATCCAATTCCGGCAACTCACGGCCCATCTTCAGCTTGAGCCGACGGGCGCGGATTTCCTTGGGCAGATCGCCGACATTCTGGTAATTCCAGCGCGAGATCCATTCGGCCGAGAGCGGCACGCGCCCTTTATAGCGGCCGCCCGGCGGATTGACCGTGGCAAACAGGCGGAAATTGGGATCGCGCGGCACCACGCGCGAGCCGTCCTCGGACAGCACCAGCTGGCCGCCTTTCTCCAGTAGCGCGTTGAGGCGCACCAGAATCTGCGGCTCGCAGGTGTTGACTTCATCCAGCACGGACCAGGCGCCCTCTTTCATCTGTTTGGGAATGTCGCCGTTCTGCCACATCCATTCGCCTTCCGGCACTTCAATTCCCTCCCAGGCGGCGATCTGTTCCATTTCTTCTTTGGTCAGGCCGATTAGCGGCTCTTCTATCGCAGGATTTATTTCCTCCCCTTCGGCCGCCGGAGCGATCCTGGTCTTTAGTATTATTAATTTCTTGGCTTCTGCGCTCCGGCAGCTGTCCGGCTCCTTGAGCAGCTTTTCGATCTGCTTGCGCACGCCTTCGGTGCGCGGCACCCATTTGCCGATGAGATCCGTGGTATCGGTCTGGCCGTTCATGGACATGCGGTAGACTTCCTGATTGCATAGGCTGGCCAGATATTCGATGGTATAGGATTTGCCCGTGGCCGCCTCGCCCTCCAGCAGCAGCGGCAGATCCAAGGCCGCGGATTTGGCGATGACGGTGAGCAGTTCCAGGGAAAACTTGTCCACGGAAAAATCCTCAAACCGTTCAGCCTGGGGCACGCGCGGTCCGGCCTCGGCCCGGCGATCCAGACTGATGCCCATAACGCGCACCGAATTCCTTTTGACGCTGATCGGCTTGTTCGTCTCTTCTTCCAGCGGAGCGGTGAATTCCATGGCGTCAATCTCCTCCGGAGATAATTCTATGTCCACAATATATTTTCCCATCATTGGATTTTCCGGATCCGTATCCTCGACAATTCGGACATTGTATTCCTGGCCCGGCTGCGGCTTGACCAGCGAGCTATCGGACAGAAAAATAATCTTCCGCTGGCGCTCCGGATCAATGCTTTTGAAAATTGATCGGTGCTTTTTGGTAATACTTTCTTCAAAAACAACCCGAGGAATTATGGCGCCGACTTCCGGCTTTTCCGGAGTTCTGGTGCCGGCTTCCGGACTTATTGGTGTTGGCATATTTCTTATAATTATTTTTTTGAAATTTAACAGATTAATTATATCATATTTTAAATAATTTATTCTATTTGACAAATCAGTGATTTTGAGCTATAATAAAATCGGTAACAATGGCCAGCCAACAGCCATTGTACCGCGCACACCAGCCACGGCGTGCAAAATATTTTAAATAAGCCCTCAAAAAGGGCATAAAGGGACTATTTTTATATAGTCCCTATTTTTTTATTAGCGACGTAGAGCGAGAGAAAAGCAAAGTAATCTTTGTTTTTCCGAGCCGAGGAGCTAATACAGGAAAATTCCTCGCGTCTTGCCACGGACTCGATGAGCGCAGCGAGCTCTGCTAATACCTCGGGGCTTGCTCCGAGGATTCTTTATTTAAATTTAAATAAAATATCTGAAATAATGCCATAATTTTGATTAACTAACTATTGACAAAATGGATAATATGGAGTATAATGATGATAGATCATTGACAAAGTGCCAAGTGCTATGGCAGCCAATCCATGGCATGAGGCAAAAGTTCTTTAACTAACAACGAAAAGGAGAGGTGAAGTTCGTCTGGAAGATGGCGAGACTTCACCCAGCTAAGACACCTGTCTCGGCGGAAAAACGGCTCCGGACTCCGAAAAGTAGGTAAGCTCCGAAAGAGTTTCGGCGCCAGGCTGCAGAGATTGTCTGTGAAATTAATTCTTTGCAGTCAGCGATACGCGTCACGCCAGCCACGGCGCGATGCACCATTAGCCTTATTGATTAATATCAATGAGGCTTTTTATTTTTTGCAATTTTATTTGTAGAGACGCAAGATTTTGCGTCTCTTTTCTTTTTCCTCTCCCCCTGCCCGACCCGCTTCGCCATAGCTTTAGCGAGGCGAAGGGGAAGTATTTTATATTTCCCCTCCCCTTTATAAGGGGAGGGTTAGGGAGGGGTAATTTAAATTTCATTACCCCCTCTTAATCTCCCCCTTATAAAGGGGGAGAAATTATTATAGATAACTCCTCGGCAAACCTCCCCTGGCCCTTCCCCCGCTTGGCGGGATAAACTTTGGAAAGAAGGGGGAAAATAAAAATAACCCCGCTAAGACGGAGTTATTTTTTTATATTATAAACTATTTATTTTATTTCATTAGTATTCCCTTGCTTGTCTTTCTCTGCCCGGGCCTTGGCCGCTTCCCAGGCCAGGTCAAAAACAGATTTCAGCGTATTGGCGATTTCCTTGTCTTTGATTAATACTGAAGACAATCTTTTGCCTAGGGAAGCGATCCGCACCACATCGCCGTAAATATTGAGATCGCAGCTAACCGGAAACTCCTCGGGTGATATCCTTAATCTCTCGCCGTCCGGCGTGCTTTTGACTTCTCCGGAAGAAGTGCAGAGTACTTTTGATTTGATATTCCTTTTCAGCCGGATTGAGCGGTATTTCTTATTTTCTTCTTCTGAAAAAAATTCTGGAGATTTGTCGCGGGGATAGACCATGCGGATCGGCTCCTGCTTGTCTGTAATATCCTTCGAAACGTCATATAATTCCAACAGCGAATTGAGGATGCCTTGTTTGCCTTCAAAAAATTTGATGACCGGCTTATCCTTCTGTAAATTATTAATCATCTGCAAATCGGAGAGGATATATTTAAAATGATTCTGCTTCTCGCTTATTTCCCTTTTCTGCAATTCAAAAATGCTTTCCAGGCTTTCCGGAGCCGAGGCCGCGTAATAGGTTTTCTTGTCGTGTTCCACGGCGCTACATAAGCCTTTCTTAACCAGGGAATCCAGTATGACATAGGTGGTGGCGCGATTGACATCGGCTTTGTCGGCGATTTCCATGACCGAAGCCTGGGCCAGCTCCAAAACAGCCAAATAGACTTTGGCCTCTTTCTCGGATAAGCCGATATTTTTCAATTCATCCACTAAAATCATATTATTATAAAATTAGTATTGTTAATAATATTATATATAAATAATCGTCTTTTTAAAAGAGAGGCCCGGATGATCGGTATCGATCCGGGCCCTTTTCACAGAATTGATCTTTGCCAAGCAGCCGGACTTACTCCAGACTGCGGCTTATTGATCGTCAGTGCTGTGACTTCGCGCATCTTCGCAACAGGTGGCCTGATTGATATAGCCGGATTGTCGCGAAATAGACGTCAGTCATAGGTGATATCATTCATCTCCTATCCTACCGTCCGCAACTTTTTGTGCGATAACGGCGTTCGTAAAGTCCAGCCAATGTCTTGTTCTTATTCCTCAATCTCCGGGCATCTTTCTGCCTCCTCTGTTAGTCAGCATTAATTGAGCTAATTTGGGTGATTAACTTTCTCACGGCCTCAACGCCCGGCTGGCAATAACTGCCTGCCATACCGGGCTGATGGCTTGAAAGAAGTTAATCGCTTCCCATACCAGCCTCCTTTCTGCTGACAAACCCTTGTTTCTTCTGCGGTTTCATTTTTTTGCTTCACCTTGAAGCCATTACGATGTACTACCATTATATCATATTCAAAAAAATTTGTCAATAGTCATTAACAAATAAACAATTATCGGATATTTAAATAAAGATTAAATGCCCGCTTGCAAATAAGATATAATTTGCTATAATCAGATTATGTCAGTATAAATTAACATAATTAAATAATATATTATTGTTTAAATTTAAACAAAATATTGAATAATTAGATAAATATTAATCAAAAGGTATTGACAAATATTTTTGGGTATGATATAATGATTTATCAAGCTGATAAAAGCCAAAAAAACAGATGTCAAAACTTCTTGACTGCAGGCCTAAATCATCAAAGCCATTGTCACTCAAACAACAGCTTGATAAAGGATAAATTCCTTTTTACGGCCTGGCTCTGGATTACAGCGGAAACCTCCACTTAATCCGGCTTCAAGAAGTTACCTGACATTCGCTTGTCGTGCCGCCTGCACTGACTTGCCCTGCCTAGGGCTACTGCTTTAGAGGGCAAATCAGTGCGGGTTAGTAATCTTGCTGGATCTGCATCGGGCGCGAGATGTTCTCGCCCCAAATAATGCACTTTGATGAAATTATTTTTGAGGCCTGACGTTATGACTGGGACAGCTGGACACCAGCTGCCGCCGGAAGACGTCGGGTCTGCTGATTCACAAGACTGAAGAAACAGTCAAGGATTCAGCAAGCCAGCGATTTCCTGGCTTAGAGATCAGTCCAGGTGGACTATCAATAAATCCGGGATTCGCCCGTCAAAGCGTCTGGGAGTGCAGCAGCCACGCCGCAATCCTTGAAGGGTCCGCCCGGTTTCGCCTGGAGTTTCCCGCTAACCATAGTGGGAAATGAATCGCGAATACGACAGCGGCCCCGAAGCCTGCTTTTTGCCCGGCTAGCCATGCCAGGTAAAAAGCCATCATTCTGCCGTTTGTCGCCGATAAGATCGGCGAACAAACAAATTCATTCTCCAATAGAGGAGGATGGATTAAACAGAAGATGAAGCCGAGGGGAAAAATCAAAAAATCCCCGAGTGACTAACACTCCTCGGGCTTTTTTTCCGGATGAGTTTCCGGACTGATGAGTCCCCGCCTACGTCGAAACTTCGGCGAGGTAAACCCGGCTTCGCCGAAACTTCGGCGGATCCAATGGCAGGACGAAAAAAAGCCCAAGTATAAATTTTGTATCCGCAGAGAACTGCCACTTACCTTCAGCCTTATATGGCCTATGGCCTTATGCTTGTCAGGCTATGGGCCAAGCTGGTAACAGGCGGTTCGGTGCGGATAATATATATAAGACAAAACAGAGAAGGAGAATAGCAATGTTCACAAGTGGATATGTTTAAGAAAATTGATTAACTTTCCCCAAGTGGAAAGTTGTATCAATGGACACAGAGTTGTGTGAGGGCAGGGAAACCTGACGGGCGCTGGAGTTGCGCTAGAGCGGGGAAACCGGCTAAACCATAATGCCGGCTTGAGACCGTAAATCTCCCGAGTGTGGCGCTCGATAAACAGCTGGGGATTCGCCCTTGAGTCTGGTAACGGCCAGAACAATAGCGAGCTGATAGCGTTAGCCAGACGCTACAGAAAAGGGATTTGCCCTGACTCTTGTACGACACAGCTTCGGCCGGATGTCGTATCGCCACGCAAATCGGATATTTTCAGCCACGAAAATATCTGACTGCGGCCAGCGTAAAAAAGAGGAAACAACGAAATCAGCCTAGCCATGGCTGATGGGAATAAATCATGCCGATATTTTTCTGATTTTTTTCAGAAAAATATCGGCACCAACTTGAAGGCAAAAAAAAAATTATTTGTGCCTTGAAGCCGGTCCCTTAAAATAATGCCTGCACTGAATTGCTTGTTTATCGCTCCAGCAACCGGCGACAGCTTGTCCAGCGCCGGAACTGGCGGTAAAAGGCAGTTCAGTGCAGGTACGCGCAGGTGCCAAAGCACAGGGTGCCCAGATGCAGATGGCACCGCTTAATCTAACCGCCAGTCCACAGGACTGGCTGGGACAGCCCGACCGGCCAGGGTAGGGTTGAATGGGCGCTGGCCCGCCAAGGAGAGAAAAAAACTCTCCACTGCGCAAAATCGCCTGATCAGTAGGCGGCCGTTAATCCCTTTTCGGTCAATAAAGGGAGCTGCTCTCAGTCCGCAGATGACTATCCCCAATAATCATCTTTTCGGGATTCAGCTTCTGTGGCTTGAGAGGAGGAAGGCAATTAAGCGCTGATGTTGGGCCGGCTCTACCAAGAAGCAGGCAAAATATTAACGACTTAAAGTGGTTTGGTGGCTCGATGATCTTGGAGCCCGTTTTTTTTCAGGCTGATGACCCTGGCTTATGCCTGGGCAGCCTGATCCTTAATCAACTTCGTCCTTAAAGATTGCTGCTTTGGGCGGTTCCGTTGCCAACACGACGGAATCCGAGCAGCAGTCCAGGACTGCCGGTTGAGGATACTTCATCCATCTGGTGAATTCGGCCGGAATGATCCCAGGATTTTCCGACCGAAGCCAAAATAACCGCCAAACCGCCTTCCTCCCAGGCAATTTCACAACCGTTTTGCCAAGTTCGATAAAACTTGGCGCTCCACTTTAATTAAGAATCAATAATTAAGAATTAAGATTTCTTGTTTAAAGTGGAGTTCCAATAGATTCGGGATTCTAGTTATTAAAAATTATCACACCTGCACCGAATTGCTTTTAATGATTTGAAACTAGTTCGGTGCAGGGAGTATGCGATCCCCAGAGCACATAGGGAGAGGGAGTTCCTGCCCTCCATCCAGAAATGGATGACATCTGAAATAATGGTGTGGATGGCGAATCCCAAAACCGTAGTCTATCTGTGAGGATCGGTACCGTCCTCTCTGACCAGATTGTCCGCCTAAAAACGGATTGCGCGCTTCCCCTAAAGGGACTTTCATTTTGAAAGAGTGCAGACATTGGGAATGCCAGATTATCCGTCAGGCAGGATAATCAATCGCAAAGTTCTGCCGATTCACACCAGAATCGGCACCCTAACTGACGGCGCGAGATGGTCTCGTGCTGACTGAAGGGAGTTTCTGCTACAGGAGAAACATTATGAGCAGGAAACACTATGGCAAGGGCGGGCGTGGGAAGATGGATGAGGACTACCATGGCGACATGGCCAATGACTATTGGCAGGCCGGTGAGATGCGGGGCTTAAAAAGAGCCTTGTCTATCATTGCCGAGTCCTCTAACCTTGCGGCAGCCTACAAGAGGATCAGGCTGATCATCCGCAACGATGGCTGGGAAAAGAAAGGAATAGCCATGAAAAATCAACAGTTTCGCCAAGTCTGATAAAAAAACTTGGCACACCACTAGAGAGTTGGTATTTAGTTGATAGTTGGTTAGTTGATAGTTGCTTAGGAATTTTCCTAACTAAGTAACTAAGTAACTTATAACTAATAAACTAACTCTGTAGCGGAGTCCTGATCAGTTTCGGGATTCAAGCAATTTGAAATCAAAACAACAACGCGACAAGGAGAAGTCGAGTGAGTATCAGTATATTTTTCGCAAAGAATTGGTTGGAAGCGGATGCAGCTCGCCAAGCCGGAGCAGAGCCGATTGAGTGCAGCTTTGGTAGCGACGGTTCCGTGGTTGGTTCGTTGTATATGGACCATCACGGCGCTTACAGCGACCTGGAAGGTGTGGCTCTCCGCGCTTACCGCGACCACTTCGGCGCCCGCAAGGACGATCCACGGTTCGTGGTGACCGGTGCGGCCGACGCTGATGCCTGCTTTTGCATCGCGGCGCTCGCGGGCATTCTGCCGCATCCGTCCCGCGAAGCCGAGCTGGCCAGCGCGCCACCGCCGGTTAAGGCGTCCGGCACGCGCGATCTGACTGCTCTCGCCGACTTGGTCAATCGCATGGACACGGCCCCCATCGGCATCCGGCTGGAAGAGTCGGAGGAAGGCACTCTCTTGCTCCTCTGGAATCAGCTCGCTTCATCCGCACAGGACGAAACGGCATTCCATGGCGGAGTAGACAGGTGGCGCAACCTGCTGGGCCGCGCACCCAAGGCATTGCTCGCCGCCGCCAAGACCGAAGAGGCCGCCCGAGTCACCGAAGCCCGCCAAGCCCAGGTAACCAAGGTGTCCGACAAGGTCGCGCTCGTCGAATCTCCCGCCTGGGGATTCGATGTCTGGTACGCCGAGCAAGCTCCCATCATCGTCGCCTACGTGGCCAGCAATGG
>Ga0209777_10005872_pt1 | contig 14008 bp, 9 predicted proteins | sample FrelakmetHBP12HB_FD_187147 | JGI IMG/M metagenome (GOLD analysis project Ga0209777, IMG submission 187147) | Freshwater lake sediment microbial communities from the University of Notre Dame, USA, for methane emissions studies -HBP12 HB (SPAdes)... | ecosystem: Environmental > Aquatic >...
CCGCTCCCTTACGGTCGCGGCTCGGATAGGGCCGGGCGCACGTAACTGAGGCATTACGTCGCCGAGTAGGGACTCAGTCTCCGGCGCTTGGAGGCGGGACAAATAGGCGGTTGACCGCAAAGAACGCAAAGAGCGCAAAGAAGGGCTTGGGCTTGGTAAGGCACAACGGCCCCTGCCTCTTGGCCTTTTCCCTCTTGTCCGTGCCGTCCTTTGCGCTCTTTGCGTTCTTTGCGGTTCCTCTTCTTTCTGTTATTCAGCGCCACGCGCCCGAGACTGAGCGGCTGTGTTGCCGAATTCGCTTGGCAAGACGCGGGTATAAGGAAACAATCATTTCGAGCGCGGCAGCCACGGGAGAACTCGAATGCGCATCGGCATTGTCGGCGTAGGCCCGATGGGACGGAGCCACGCACGGGCGGTCCGGGAAATGAAGTTCGTGCAGGAGATACTGGGATGCGACCTCTCGAGGAAGGCCCGCCGGGCGGCCGAAAAAGAGGGGTTCCGCACGGTCGCGGACCTCAAGGACCTCGTGGCATGGAAGCCCGATGCGGCCATCGTGGCCACGCCGGCCACGGCCCACACGCCGGTGATCGAGGCGCTGTTCAGGATCGGCGTGCCGGTCCTCACGGAGAAGCCGCTGGCGACCACGCTGCCGGATTGCCGGCGCCTCGTCGCGATGGCGAAGAAGAAGGGCCTCCCCTTCCAGGTCGGCTTCGAGCTCCGATACTGCGGCCTCACGCGGGCGATGCGCGACGCGGTCAAGTCGGGCCGGGTCGGGCGGCCGGTCAATTGCAGCCTGGTCCAGATCTCCGGGCCCCACGAGAAAGGGCGGTTCACGCGCCAGAACGCCGGCGGCATCTTCTGGGAAAAGCTGTGCCACCAGGTGGACCTATGGCGGTACTGGCTCGGCGAGCCCGAGCGGATCATGGCCGTCGCCGGGCCGACGGTGATCAAACACTACGGCATCGACGACAACGCGCTCTCGTGCATGGTCTTTCCCGGCGGACGGGTCGGGACGATCACGTTCAGTTCGGCGCGCGCGGCCCAGATCGGCGGCACGTCCGACCACGGCGACCGCGGCCACTTCTACGAGCTGACGGTGACCTGCACGCGCGGCTCCGTGACGTACGATGCGTGGACGGAAACGTGCAGCGTGGTCCGGTTCAACCATCGGCGCGATTGCCAGAGCGAGCTGGTGGAGCGGTTCCTCGTGGAGCCGCGCTATCCCCACTCGACCTATAATATTCAGGACCAGGACGCCGACTTCTTCCTGCGCGTCCGCGACGGGCGGCGGCTCCAGTTCCCCGCCATCGACGCCCTCGTCACCATGGAGTGGGTCGCGAAGGCGGAGAGGTCGCTGCGCCAGGGAGGCAAGTGGATCGGTTAGAGTCCCGGGGCATGGACCGCCTCTTCCAGGATGCCCTCTCGCAGGGCGGGCTTGAGCGCGTCCTCCAACACCAGGTCCACCGGGCGGCCGAACAATTCCTCCAGAAATGCCTTCACGTCCATATAGGCATCGAAAGTCTTCTTGTCCAGCTCGACCAGGAAATCGAGGTCGCGCGGCTCGCCCTCGCTCCCGCGCGCAGCCGAGCCAAAGAGGGCCAGCCGCCGAACGCCCAGCCGGCGCAACTTGTCGCGGTTCTCCGCCAGGCGGCCCAAAATGTCGTCACGCAGGCTCGGCATAGTCCGTCCTCCAGGAACGGCGACCTCGCAGACTTCATGCGGAATTGTGATACATGCCGGGTCGCCTGTCAACCTGCATTCCAAGCTGCGTGCTTTCCAGGCAGCCAGGCGCCCGCCTACTCAAACTTCGGCAGGTACTCCGCCTGGAGCGACAGCATGTCGTCGAGCATCCGCTCGGCGGCGGCGATCCCCGTGACGCAGGGATCGAGGAGCAGTGCCTGAAGCAACAGCCGCCGCGACCGCGTGCGCCAGGCTTCGGCCAGGATCGCGTGGATCGTGAACTGCGTCCGCATCATCGCCGCGAAGGCCTCGGGCACGGGGCCGACGCGAATCGGATGGATGCCCCGGGCGTCGACGCGCGCGGGGACCTCGACGGCGGCCTCGCGCGGCAGGTTCTCGATATAGCCTTCCGTGTTGAGCACGTTCACGGCGGGGCGCACCGAGCCGCGGTCGAGTTCGATGTCGGCGATGATCGGCACCGTGACCTCGCCGCTCGGGCGCAGGAGCGCCTCGTCGACGGGCCGGCGGCCGGCGGCGTAGTCTTCGAGGTCCCGGCGCGGCAGATCGTCATGCGGGGGGACGTGGCGGCATTCCTGCCCGTAGTGCCACTTCACGCCCGAGTACTCCGCGCCCCACGCCACGTACTCGCCGATGTGGTCGTCCGACGGAAACGTGAGGACGCCGAACACCTCGGCCATCTTGCGGAAGAGCGGCGGCGACCGCCGCGACGTGTCGTGGGCCGCGCGCTCGATGAGCTCCGGCAGGCGGTCCTTCCCGGTCCCGTGTTCCACGACCCGGAGGATCGCGTAGAAGTGGTTCATGCCGGCCGAGACGATGTCGAAATGCTCGGCGGGCCGGCCGAGCGCGGCGGCGATCCAGTCGAGCGCGCCGAAGACGCCGTGGCAGATGCCCGCGGCACGGACGCGCGTCTGGTGCAGGATCGTGTAGAGGACGCGGGCCTCCGGGTTCGTGAAGTTGAGGAGGAGCGCCTTCGGGCAGAGCCGCTCGACGTCGCGGCAGATCGGCATGACGAGGTCGAGGCTCCGCATCGTGTGGAAGACCGCCCCGGGGCCGCCGTTCTCGCCGAGGCAGTGGCGGAAACCGTAGGCGAGCGGCACGCGGAAATCCTGTTCCCAGAGCTCCATGCGATGGCGGGCGACGGCCGTGATGACGTAGGCCGCACCCGGCAGGGCCTGCGCGCGGTCGGTCGCGGCCTCGATCGCGAAGTCGGCCCCGATGTGGGCCTTGATCCGTTCGGCCAGGGCGGCCGCCAGGTCGAGGGCCGCAGGGCTCTCGTCCACGAGGACGAGCCGCCCCCCGCGGCCCCACAATTCGCGGGCCTGCAAGAGGTCCGCGATCTGCCCGAGCCCGAAGCTCCGGCTCCCGGCCCCGATGAGAACGATCTTCATGCCAAGGCTATTCCTTCGCCGGCATCTTCGGCATCTCGAACTTCTTGTACTCCGCGGGAACCTTGAAGAGCGCGTCGTCGAGGGGCTTGGTGTCAATCTCGTTGACGATCGTTTCGGACGTGAGCTTGCCGTCGGCGTCCTTCGTGACGATCTTGTACGGGTATCCCGGCAGCTTGTCCGCGCCGGCCCAGGTCGCGGTGGGGCTCTTGGGCATCGCCTTGAACGTCTCGGCCAGGCTCACGAGCGGCGCGAGGCCCTTCGCGAACCAGAGCTCGGTGGTGCCCTGATCGGTCTTCACGGTCCACTGCTCGGCGTCGTAGCTCTTGCCGCCCTCTTCGCCGGCCTTGACGCGTTTGAGGCTCGTCCCGTCGGCCTTGAACGCGATCTTCTCAGTCTTGTCGGTCTTCGTGATCTCCGGCTTCTTGGCGTCCTCGGGGGCCGCCGCCTGGGCGCCGCCCAGCGGCATTTCCATGTACATCTTCTGGGCCGGCATGACGGAGACCATTTTCTTTTCGGTCGGATACATCAACGCGTAGTTCTCCATCCCGGCCACCTTCGTATCGACGCGGATGACGTCCTTCTTGACGGAGTACTCCATGGCCATCGGCTTATCGCCGGCCGCCGGGGCGACCGTCTCGAGGCGGACCTTCCCCTCGAACGGCTCGGCGGCCCGCACCTGGCCCGCCATCGCCACAACCGCCACCGCCGCCCACAGCCCTGCCCAAGCCCATGCTTTCCTCATCGGTTTCTCTCCTTGTTCCTTGTGACCCTTGTATACAGACTACCATACTCGCGCCGGCATCCGGCGAGAAATCCGGCCTGGGACGTAAGGCCGGGCGTTGCCGTTCGGCCCGCGAACAACACGCGCCCCGCAAGCGGGGCGGCTAACGAGGCGTACCGATACTATCGCGGACGCATGCCGTCTGGTAGACTGTGCGGGCCCGGCCCCGCCGGCTGTCGTGAGCGCAGCCGCACGGTGTCGCGCGATAGACCGAAAAGGAGAGTCTCGTGAGAATCCTCTACGGAGTCTGTGCCGCGCTGGCTCTGCTCCTGGCGGCCCCGAACGCCCCCGCCGAGGTCTGCAACGTCAAGGTCGTGACGGACGCGTCCCCCGACTATTCCGACATGCCGAGCCTCGTCCGCAGCGTCACCTCGAAATGGGGCCTCCCCGAGGAAAAGTGCTGGGCGATGTTCTACTGGAACCACATCGCGCGGCGGCAGACGGCGCCGATGAGCCTGCACGGGATGGACCTGGCGGACCCGATCCGCCAGTTCAACGACTACGGCTTCACGATGTGCAGCACCATTTGTGCCATCAACTGCGGCATCTGGCACCACATGGGCCTCAAGGCCAAGTACTGGGACATCTCGATGCACACGGTGCCCGAGGTCGAATACAACGGCCGCTGGCACATGTACGACAACTCCATGTCGGCCCTCTACACGCTCTGCGACGGCAAGACCATCGCCGGCGTCGCCGACATCGGCAAGGAGGGCGCGTGCGAGGCATCGGGCGGCAAGGTCGAGATGGGCCACGTCGCCAAGTACCATTGCCTCTATGCCACCGGCCCGCGCGGCTGCCTCCAGGGCGCCGACTGCGAGCGGTCCCTCGAAGACGAGGCCCACTGCTTCAATCCGAAGTCGCTCCAGTACCGCACCTATTACTATGATTGGGACTTCGGCCACCGCTACATCCTGAACCTCAAGGAGGGCGAGGTCTACACGCGCCACACGAAGAGCCTCGGCGACGGGGCCGAGTTCTTCGTGCCCAACGCCGACGGCAAGGACCCCGAGCAGGTCGGCAAGTACGGCCAGCGCGGCAACGGAGTCTGGTCGTTCCGGCCGGCGCTCCGGGCGGCCGACTACGCCAAGGTCCTTCACAGCTCGGATCACATGGCGGCGGTCTCGCCCGAGGGGCTCCATCCGGACAAGGCCGCCACGCCCGCCTGGGCCATTTTCAAGGTCCAGGCGGCCAACGTCATCACGAGCCAGACGATCGACGCCTCCTTCACCCACAAGACCATGGATGACGTGGCGAAGGTATCCGTGAGCACGTCCAACGGCCTCAAGTGGCAGGAAGTGTGGAAGGCCGACGCCCTGGGCGGCGCGCCCGCGAAGATCAAGCTCGGCAAGGAAGTCAACGGCGCCTACGAAGTGCTCGTCAAGGTGGAGCTCCTCGGCAAGGCGTCCCCCGACGACGCGATCCTGAAGGCCCTCTCCATTGAGACGCGGACCCAGGTCAACGCCAAGACGCAGCCGCGCCTCTCCCTGGGCAAGAACACCGTCTACGTCGCCGCCGGCGACCCGACCGAGTCGATCGTCTTCTGGCCCGAGCTCCAGGCCGATAAGTACAAGGACCTCATCGTCGAAGAGAAAAACATCGCCTGCGACAAGAAGCACATCGGCTACAACGGCGTCCTCTGGTCGAGCGTCGCCAAGGAAGACGGGTACCTCGTCTACCGCATGGACGCGCCCGGCGACATCGCGCACGCCACCTACGGCGGCCGGTTCTACAACCGGTTCCCCGGCAGCCGCTGCGAGATCGCCCACTCCGTCGACGGCGGCAAGACCTGGACGAACACGTGGAAGCTCACCTCGGTCGAGCAGCCGTGGGACGTCATCCACTACGAAACGGTCGACATTCCGAAGGGCCATAAGACGGTCTGGGTGCGATACCTGATGAACGCGCCCAACATCGGCCGCGACGCGTGCAGTATCTACGCGCTGCGCCTGGAGGCCGACTACGCCCCGGCCGACACGACGCCCAAGCCCGTCGAGGTCACGTTCAACTGGTCCGAGGTGCAGAAGGACCGGTCGCTCGTCAAGCGCAGCCACACCGAGCGCGTCGCGAAGCTGCCCGCCCGGTACACTATCGACACGGGCGGCGAGGACCTGCCCATCGTCAACTCCTTGGCGGTGAGCCTCGCGGGCGCGGTCGCCGACTCCAAGCCCGGCTATTCCGACGGCAAGGACGCGGGCGGCGGGAAGTTCGTCGGCCGCTGGGTGACCTATGGCAAGAATCTGGCTATGGGCAAACCTTATACCGTGTCCGTTCCGCCCGACGGCGGCTGGGGCGGCACCGACCCCGAGGGAAAGAAGCTGACCGACGGCGCCGCGGGCCCGCCGTACGCCGGCGGCACCTCCTACAAGTGGGGCGCCTGCTGGAACGGCAACCGCAACCCCGTCGTCACCGTCGACCTTGGCGAAGCGAAGCCGTGCGCTTCCTTTGGCATGAACATTCATGGCTACATGTGGTGGGATTCCCTCAAGGGCGAGAACCAGGACAAGGTCGAAGTGCTCGTCTCGAAGGACGGCAAGGAATACGCCCCGGTCGGATTCCTCAAGATGAACTACCTGTGGAAGGAACTGCCGGTCAATCACATGTGGCCCGACCACGAACTGATCCAGGGGGACACGTTCCGCGTGATTCCCGACAAGCCCGTCGAGGCCCGGTTCGTCCAGTACAAGGTCACGAGTTCCCGCTTCTTCGACTGCACGGAGCTCGAGGTGCTCGACTTGATCCAGTACAAACCGTTCGACCTGAAGCTGGCCCTGCCGGACGAGAAGGTCGCGGAAGGCAAGTAGCGTCTAGGAGTCCTTCACAACCGACTCTGTGGGTTCCCGGATCGGGTGCCATGCTTTCGCGCTGTTGCGAAAGCATGTTTCCCGCAGGTCGAAGACCATGCTTTCGCAACAGCGCGAAAGCATGGCACCCACAAGATAAGGTGTAACGAAGTACTACGCCTCGACGAGCCACTCCATGCGCCCGGTCGCCGTGTATGGCACGAGGCCGGGCAGGCCGACGTCGGCCTCGACACCTCTCGGCAGGGCGAGGCTCACGTCGATGCCGCGCGGGCCGCGCTTCCAAGCCGCGCGGATGAGGCCCTGCGGCGTCGGGACGACGACGGCCGCGTGGTCGGTTTCTTCCAGGCCGAAGACGGGGGCAAACGCGATGCGCCGCCAGGCGACGTCCGCCTGGCTCACGCCGCCGACCGTCCGCACGAGATGGTAGATCGGATGGGCCGCCCAGGCGTGCGACGTGCTCGCGCCGCCGATCTGCTTTTCGTCGAAGATCTCCCACGTGCCGCCCCACGGGATCATCGGGGCCCACATCCGCCGGATGTGCCGCGCGACCTCCAGGCCGTAACCGAGGCACTGCATAACGTCGTAGACATACGTGACCCAGTAGCTCGACGGCTGCGCCCCGGGGACCTTCCTGCCCTCCAGGTACGGCCGCAACCGCTGGTCCACGAGGCTCCCGTGGTGCTCGGGCAGAAGGCCGCAAAGGATCGCGAGGGTCTGCGTGTGGATCGAGTGGACCTCGACGGGCTTCCCTTCCCACGTGAGGCCGTCGCGGAAAAGCTTCTCGCGCTTGTCCCAGAGCTTCGCGAGGATGAGACGCTTCTGCTCGGCGTACAGGCGGCGGAGGCGGCCCTGCTCGGCGGTCATCCCGGCGGCGCCGGCCATGACGGCGAGCTTTTCGAGCATCAGCAGGTACCAGAGGTTGTAGAGCGTCGGCGTGCCTTCCTTGAAGATGTCGCACCAGTCGAGGAAGAGCCAGTACCGGCGGTCGTAGGCGAGCAGGCCCTGCTTGCCCCGCCCCTCGCCGGTGAAGTAGCCGAGGACACGCTCGACGCGCGGCCACTGCTCGGTGAAGAGGGACAGGTCGCCCGTCTGCCAGTAATAGTCCCAGATCGTGAGGGCCCAGATCATCGTGAAATCGGGGAGGATGCAGTTGTGGGCGGTTGTGGGCGTATGGCCATACGTCAGACCGTTCGGCACGTCCTGCCGCGCGGTCGACCGGATGCCGCGCACGAGCAGCCGCGGGTCGCCGCACAGGTGGAACGTGTTCTGTCCCTGGACGCGGGCATCGCCCCACCACTGGGCCTGCTCGCGCCACGGGGTATCCATGTAGGAATCGGCGGCACAGACCCGCTGCGTCCGGACCGAGATGCGATGGATGTCGTTGAGGACCGGGTCGCTCGACTCGAAGCGGCCCTGGACATTCATCGGATAAACCGTCTCGCGGAAGGCGAGCTTCAACTGAATCGGCCGGCGCGTGTCGCGGGCGATCGCCGTCAGGTACCGGTGGCCCATGATCTGGAAGAACTCGTGCTGCGTGCGGCCCCGGGCGAGGCGCAGGCGGGCGGTCATCGACGCGCCGCAGGCCGCGTTGACGCCGCGCATGATCGGCGCGTGGTCCGGGTCGAGCCCCTCGCAGAAGAAGAAGTCGACGATCTCGCCGCCCTTCGCCCCGGCGGCATCCACGAGGAGCGCCCCGTAGGCGAGTTGCCCGAGGTCGAGGCTGACGGCCGCAAGCCTCCCCGGCCCCGTCGCCGGCAGCGTGACGACGTATCCGTCCTTGGCCGCGCGGCCGGCCGGGGCTGGGCGCCACTTGAGGTGCGGCTTCTCGAACTCGAACATCCCTTGCGTCAGGTTGCGCCAGGTCCCGAAGCCCGCGCCGCATTTTCCGGCGGCGGCGAAGCAGGCGCGCCGGTACGGAATGAGTTCGCTACCGAGGTTCGGAATGCCGCGCGGCTCCATGTCGTTCCACGGCATGGCGCCGAAGGGCACGGTCATCTTCATTTCGGGCCAGCCGCGCGGGGCGCGGGGCGAACGAATCCAGGACGCATCGAAGCGCGCCGCGTCGACGTCTTCCTGGAAGTTGATCTGCTTGCTGAGCCGGGCCGTGTCGCTGCGATGGGCGGGCGACAGGCGCACCTGCCAGTCCGCGCCGCTCACGATCTCGGTCTTGCCCCAGAGGCCGGCGCAGAGGACGCCCGCCCGGCCCTGGAAGACGTACTGGAACGTGGGGATGCCCGCGTTGTAGCCCTCGATGCTGATCCAGTTGTGCCCGCGCACGAGGTGCGGCGCGAGGTTGTACTCGTCGAAGGCCCACGAGAACTGGTAGCCCCGGGCCGGGCCGCGGCCGACGTACTGCCCGTTCACATAGAGGCGGTAGCACTGGTCGGCGGTGATAAAGAAGGGCGCTTTGGCCGGCGCGCGCGGCAAATCGAAGTCGCGGCGGAACTGGGCGTACGTGTTGTGCGTCTCGAAGAAGTCGCACGGCCACATCCACAGGGCACGGGTCAGCGGATGATTCGGTTTCACGCTAGAGGCCTCCTTTTCGCTGGGGCACCAAGGCGGAAAGTGTAGCAGAAGGCGGCGGCGCGGAAAGAGTAATCCTTGTGCGGTTCGTTGGAAGGTTGTTTAATGGCAAGTGGCAGCCGTTACGCCGCGGCCCTTTTAGCCGCGAGCCATCGGCGAGCGATGTCTTTGACTTGTGGAGGCCAGCCCATGCCCGACTTCATTCGTGTGTCGCAGGACGGCCACGGCTTCGTCGACGGCGCCGCGGGCAAGCCGTTCGTCCCGTTCGGCGCGAACTATTTCGATCCGAAGACGGGCTGGGCCCCGCGAATCTGGGAGCGGTACGACCACGAGCGGGTGGCGCGCCAGCTTGGCCAGATCGCCGAGGCGGGCCTGAACGCGATCCGCGTGTTCCTCGACATCAAGTGCCTGAACCCGGCGGCCGACGAGTATTCCGCCAAGGGTTTCGACACGGCCGACGACATGGTCAAGGTCGCGGCCAAGGCGGGCATCCGGATCATCTTCAGCGGGCCGAACTGGTGGCACGGCGGCGCGCCGCACCGGAAAGGCGACCAGTACGCCGATCCGAAACAGGTCGACTACACGCTCGCCCTGTGGCGGAAGATCGCCGAGCGATGGGGCGCGGAGCCGACGATCATGGCGTGGGACCTGTTCAACGAGCCGATGATCGGCTGGCCGAAAGAGAGCCCGGTCCGCCTGCCCTTGTGGAAGAAGCACGCCAAGGACAAGCTGGGCCTGGCCGTCGGCCCCGACTTGCCGCAACCTGAGACCAAGGGCCAGGACAAGAAGGTCTGGGCCGAGTATCTCGAGTTCCAGGAGGGCCTCGCCACCGACTGGGTCCGCCGCCAGTGCGAGGCGCTCCGCCAGGCCGGCGCGAAGCAGATGATCAGCGTGGGCCTCATCCAGTGGGCGATCCCGATCCTGCTGCCGGGCGGCCTGGGCATGGCCTGCTTCAATCCGCGGAAGCTGTCGCCGCATCTCGACTATATGTCGATTCATTTCTACCCGATGCTGCGGGACTCGAAGGCCGGCCTGGAGCCGGAACTCGCCCTCCAGCGGGCCTACGTGGAGGTCGTCGCGCGGGCGGCCTACCGGCCGAAGAAGCCCCTCGTCCTGGAGGAGTTCGGCTGGAAGGGCGGCAAGAAGGCGCCCGGCGACGAGAAAGCGTGGCCCGAGGAGCACCAGACGCTGTGGGGCGAGACGCTCTTGGCGGCGACGGCCGGCTGCTGCTCGGGCTGGCTCAACTGGGGCTACGCCGATGCCGCCGACCCGCACGCCGACATCTCCGCCGCCACCGGCCTCTGGACCGAGGACGAGAAGATCAAGGACTGGGGCAAGCGCTTTGCCGCGCTGGCGGCCAAGTACAAGGCCGACCCGCCGAAGTACCGGCCGGCCGCCCGGAAGTTCGAGGTCAATACGGTGGATTTCATGTTCGAGCACAACGGGGCGCCCCAGCTCGACTGGCTGGCCGGGAAGATCGGCTCGTGCCCGGGCGACTCGATCGAGGTGGTGTTCACATAACCGGGGTCAGGAGCCCTATGTGTAAGGCTCCTGACCCCTTCGCGCCCTACCGCGCGAAAGGCCAAAGGGTCAGGAGCTTAACGGATAAGGCTCCTGACCCTGGCCCGCAAGCACGGGGTCAGGAGCCCTATGTGTAAGGCTCCTGACCCCTTCGCGCCCTACCGCGCGAAAGGCCAAAGGGTCAGGAGCCTAACGGATAGGGCTCCTGACCCTGGGGTTTGACGGGGGGGAAAAAATGCGCGAGGACCGGCCTAGCCGCGGCCGCGTCCCGCGTATAATGTCGCGTGCTTCTCAACGATGCGAACAACGAGTTGCATCCTCGGCATGAGCGCTGCCGCATGAGGCGAGTGTGGCTGTTGCTCGTGCCGCTGGTAGCCCTGGCGACCGCCTCCTGCACGGACCTGCGGTTGCTGCCCTACCGCGACGGCGCCCTCGTCCGGCAGTATCATTATGCGCTGGGCGAACAGTTCATCGACCTCGGCGGCCTGAACCTCTGCTACCAGGAGATGGGCGAGGGGGACACGGTCCTCATCCTGCCGGGCCTGCTCACGTCGATCGACTACTGGCAGTACAGCATTCCGGAACTGGCGAAGCATCACCACGTCGTGGCGGTCGACCTGCCCGGGATGGGCAAGTCCGACAGGCCCGACGTCGAGTACCGGATGTCGTGGATCGTCGAGCGGATCGTCGAATTCATGGACGCCAAGGGCATCCGCCGGGCCGACGTCATGGGCGGATCGGCCGGCGGGCACCTCGCGATGATGCTCGCCCTGGCGCATCCGGAGCGCGTGTCGAAGCTCGTCCTCGTCGGCACGGTCGGCAACTGGGACCCGCTGGACCCCTGCCAGGACCTGGCAGTTAAGCTCTTCTGGAGCGACGCCCTGGGCGTCAACCTCCTGAGGACCGACTGGCCGATCATCTTCGACTGGCTCTTCTTCCGGCAGACCGACTTCACGCGGTTCCTTCTGCGATACGACATGGCCCTGCGGGCCGACCGCCGGGAGTACACGCCCTATGGCCGCGCGACCTCCCGAACCATGAAGAGCCTCCTCTACTCGACCTGCCGCGACCGCCTCGGCCAGGTCGCCTGCCCCGTGCTGCTCATCTACGGCGAGCACGACCACATCCATCGGACCGATCACCTGGAGAAGCACTTCCTCGATCACCTGAAGGACTCGCGGCTGGTGATCGTCCCCGAAGCCGCCCACGAGGTCATGATCGACCAGCCGGCGGCGTTCAATGATGCGGTCATCGGGTTCCTGGCGCATGGGACGGCGGGCGTGGCGAGTGGCGGGGGCAAGTAATCGTTGACGTGCGTAGGGTCATGGCATGCCATGACCGGCCCTTGTTGCCTTTTCCTTTGCCGTGTGTAGCCCCGCAGGAACCAGACCGAATCACGGCGAACCGCAGAATATCGAACAAGGAATGTCCAAGTATGAAGTAACGGCGCGGCCGTCACTTGGACATTCGGAGTTCCTTGTTCGATATTCTGCGGTTCGCTGTGCCTGACCCCAAGCGCGCAAGAACACTCCGGAACAAAACTACGGCCACGTCAGGCATGCCATGACCCTACGAAACGCGCCGCCTGCTTGCGTCTCCCGCCCCCCAACGCTACACTCCCATCCCATGAGCGGCCCTCGAATCTTCATCAGCGCCGGCGAACCCTCGGGCGACCGCCATGCGTCCCATCTGATCCGGTCGCTGCGTGAACTCGCCCCGGGCATCGAGACGGCCGGCCTGGGCGGCCCCTGCATGGCCGAGGCCGGCTGCCGCCTCGTCGCCAACACGGTCGATCTCGGGATCATCGGCGTAGGCCCCCTGTTCGGCTCGTTCTGGCGATACTTGGCGGCGCTCTCGCAGGCCGACCGCTTCGTCGCCGCCTGGAAACCCGACGTCGCCGTCGTGATCGACAACCCCGGCTTCCATTTCCTGGTGGCCAGCCGCCTGCGTGCCCGTCGCATTCCGACGCTCTGGTACATTCCGCCACAGCTCTGGGCGTGGGCCTCGTGGCGCGTCCGGAAACTGAAACGCCGGTTCAGCCACGTCGCCTGCGTCCTGCCGCACGAAGAGGCGTTCTTCCGGGCGCACGGCGTCCCGGCGACGTTCGTGGGCCATCCGGTCGTCGAGCAGCTGAAGAGCCACGTGCTGGACGAGGCGTTCATCCGCACGCTCCGCGCGACGCCGGGGGAGCGCTTGGTGGCCTTGCTTCCGGGGAGCCGGCGTCAGGAAGTCGCGCCGATCCTGGCGAGGCAACTCGTGGTGGCGAAGGCGCTGGCCGCGCGGCACCCGCCCTGCGCGTTCGTCCTCGCGTTGGCCTCCGAGGCCCACCGCGAACTGGCCGCCCCCCTCGCGGCCGCCAGCGGCCTCTCGATCCGGACCGTGGTCGGCAAGACGCACGAAGTCCAGAGCGCCGCGGACCTGGCCCTGACGAAGTCGGGCACGACCACGCTGGAACTGGCCTTCTACGAAACGCCGATGGCCGTCTTCTACAACGTCTCGTGGGCCGACTGGAACCTCGTGGGCCGCTGGCTGGTCACGACGCCCTACCTGTCCCTGCCCAACGCGCTGGCCGGGCGGCGGATAGTGCCGGAGTACATGCGGGCCGGCGTCCCCGACGCCGCCATGATCGAGGAGTGCTCGGGCCTCCTCGTGGACGAGCGCCGCCGCGCAGAGGTCAAGGCCGCCCTGGCCGACATCCATCGGCAGATCGACCTGGTGGGCACGAGCGTCAACGCGGCCCGCGAGGTCCTCGCCCTGGTCGGCGCGTCCGTGCCGGAACCGTCGTTGTTCAGGTCAGGATTTGCGATGTGAAGGGTGGCACGCTGCGGAAAGGGGTCAGGAGCCCTATGTGTAAGGCTCCTGACCCCTTTGCCATTCGTGCGGCCACAGTCGCGTTCCATGCCGCACGAAGGGGTCAGGAGCCTGACGGATACGGCTCCTGACCCCTTTGCCGGAGGCATCTTTGCGCGGCGGGTCTCCTGACCCACCGCGCCGAAGTGCAAGGGAGATAAGTAAGGTGTCCCCAATGGCCAAATGGCCGGTCAAGAAAAAAGCCTTGACATGCCACTGAAAATGACCGATATGATCAAGATTCAGAGTCAAGCTGGAAGGAGGAAAGGGTCCGAACTTTCTTGGAAAACTTTCTTGGAAGACTTTCTTGGAAAACTTTCTTGGAAACAGGGATGGCAAGGTACATCGTACCCCCCTTGTTTGATTTCGTCACGGGTGATGTAGTCGGGCGCCAGCCAGTCCAACATGAGAGGCGGAAGACCGAGGAGGTTGGGATCACA
>Ga0209777_10005873_pt1 | contig 14004 bp, 9 predicted proteins | sample FrelakmetHBP12HB_FD_187147 | JGI IMG/M metagenome (GOLD analysis project Ga0209777, IMG submission 187147) | Freshwater lake sediment microbial communities from the University of Notre Dame, USA, for methane emissions studies -HBP12 HB (SPAdes)... | ecosystem: Environmental > Aquatic >...
TCCGCGCCCGTAACAGCACCCTGGACTGGACCTCCGCATTCACTGGTGCCTCTGCCTGACTTGGTGCTCTGAAGGTCGCATGAGGGTGACTATCGGTTGGCCTGCAATTAGCTTGCGGGTGGTTTCCCCCCTGCTCACCTCTTGCTTGCCCCTTGCTTTCAACTCCCAACTGCGTGGCTTGTACGTGGCTCCCCTGGCGTTCTGCTCCCTTGCCCCTGGCTCTACTGAGCGATGTGGCGGTACTGCCGTGCCGGAACCGAATGCCCTAAACACTTGCTGGCGGTGTGTCATTGTGTCTCACTTTCATGGTGTTTCGGGGCGAAGCGGACCATCCCGGATCGGCGGGCAGTACTGCACGCGGTTAGCCCGGTTTACTCCACTGCTGGCTACGAAGCGGGCGGCGTGGATCACGGCATTTCGGGTTGTGCGGGGGAGAAGTGTCCTATAATTGGACACGTCGATAGAGCCTCAGTTACATAAGCCAAACCGATTATGGCAGCCGGGGAGAGTCATGGGAGAGTCACCGGCCATACATGGGAGACTCTTGGGAGCGCCTCCAGCCTCCGCCGGACCTCGTAATATAAGTCAGATTTATTATCAACGGGCGGAGAGCAGCTTTCCGGCGTTGGGGCTACTTTGGAAAGTGGGTCAGCGACGGTGGGCACTCAGCGGCGGGCAGAGGACGCCCGCCCTGTAGGTGCGGTTTCCGCGAGCTTGAAGCAGCCCTGCGGGAGCCCCAAGATGAATAGCATTGGCTGGCGCAGGGTGCCCGCATAGATTGCCGTGGTGAAAAGCGAAACCTTCTCAAACTGATGCCGACGACGCTCGAAGTCCTGCTTGCTCCCGCTGAATATGCCCTGATGCAGGAGCGCGATTTGCGCCAGACCGTCTGTGTTGTCTTTGACGTCCTGCGCGCCACCAGCACGATGGTGACGGCGCTGGGCAACGGCGCGGCCGCCATCGTGCCCGTCGCCGAGATTCCGGAGGCTCTGAACCTCCGGAAGCGCCAGCCGGAGGTTCTTCTGGCCGGCGAGCGTGATGGGGTGCGGATCGAGGGCCAATTGACGGGCGGCGTGAGTTTTGATCTGGGCAATTCCCCGCGCGAATTCACCGCGGCCAGAGTCAGTGGCAGGACCATTGCTATGACCACCACCAACGGAACGCGGGCGCTGCGGGCGTGCGCTCCTGCTTCGGCCGTCCTGCTAAGTTCATTTCTGAATCTGCACGCCACGGCGGAGTTCATCGAAAACCAGGACGCCGTTCATTTGCTGCTGGTGTGCAGCGGCACGCTCGACCAGGCCGCTTATGAAGACGTGCTGGGGGCTGGCGCGCTGTGCGATTTGCTTTGGCCTAAATACAGCAGCGGCGCGGTGTCGGATTCCGCACAGTTTGCTTGCCGGCTCTTCCGCCTCGAACAGAACGACCTGCTGGGTGCGGTCGCGCAGTCGCGTAATGCCCGGCGCCTCATGGCCCATGCGGATTTGCGCGAGGATGTTCCCTTCTGTCTGCAGCGCGACCTTTTCAGTCTGGTCGCGGAAATGGGCAAAGACGGTTTGGTCAGAACTCAAAAGTGAACGGTCCCGGAACCGCCGTGGACTGAATTGACAACTCCCCTGCCCTGCGACACTCTAGGCGCATGGCAAAGCCAGCTTTGGGCCGGGGCCTGGGAGCGTTGTTGGGCGACAGCCCCATCGCCAAACCGCCAGTCCCTGCGTCCACCTTAACCACAGTCCCGGGGACCGCCTCGGCGACCGATCCGCGCGAGCACGTGCAGCGCGTGGCGCTGGGCCGCATTCACCCCTGCCCCTTCCAGCCCCGCAAGGATTTCTCCCCCGAGACGCTGCGTGAGCTGGCCGACTCGATTAAGGAACAAGGCATCGTTCAGCCGCTGATTGTCCGGGAGCGAGACGGTCGCCTGGAACTCATTGCGGGCGAACGTCGCTGGCGGGCGGCCCAACTGCTCGGTCTGGCCGAAGTCCCCGTGATCCTGCGGCAAGCCGACGACCGCGCGGTCCTCGAACTGGCGCTCATCGAAAACCTGCAACGCGAGAACCTTAACCCGATCGAGGAGGCCCACGGCTACGCGCAACTCATCGAGCAGTTCCAGCTCAAGCAGGAGGAAGTGGCGACGAAAGTGGGCAAGAGCCGCGCCGTTGTTGCCAATGCCTTGCGCCTCCTGAAGCTGGCGCCTTCGATTCAGGCCAGCATCCGCGAAGGTCGTCTTTCCGTCGGCCACGCTAAAGTCATTCTCGGCCTGGCCAGCGAGAAAAACCAGAAGCTTGCCGCCGAGCGCGTCCTCAAAGAAGGGCTGAACGTGCGGCAGACCGAGGCGTTGGTATCCCGTTTGCAGGCCCGCGAGGCCGGTACCGCCACCAAGCCCGGCCCCATCACGCCGCTGACCCGAGATGCGCATGTGACGAGCCTTGAGGACCAACTGCGGGAGCGCTTGGGGACCAAAGTCCACTTACGCTACGCCCATGGCAGAGGCGCTTTGGAGGTAGCCTTTTTCAGCGACGCCGAACTCGAACGCATCCTGCAAGTCCTCGGTATAAGTCCGGATTGAGCCCGGAAATAGGGAATCGAGACAAAGGCACTACGCCTAATCACTCATTATGACCACACCCGAACAACGCGAACAGCGCGAACAAACTGCCTCCCAACTTCTCGCCGCCGTCAACCGCGTGAGCCAGATGACCGCCTTTGTCGGTCTGGATGGCTTTGTGGATGACATCCTGCACGTGGTGGACAAGCGCGAGAGCGCCGACCAGTACCTGCGGCTGCCGACCATCGCCCAGCTCGCCGAGCGCCTGGCCGGGGCCGCCGGCCGGAGCACCAATATCGAACTCGTCAGCCAGCTTAACAAGCTCGGTGGCAATGGCCCGATCATGGCGAATGCCCTCGCCAGCTTCGGCCTCAAAGTGACTTACCTCGGCATCCTCGGCTACCCGAACCTCCATCCGGTGTTCGCGGACTTCTCCAAACGCGCCGAGGTTCATTCCATCGCCGAGCCTGGCTACACCGACGCGCTGGAGTTTGACGATGGCAAGATCATGCTCGGCAAACACGAGTCGCTGAAGCAGATGAACTGGGAGAACATCAAAACCCGATTCGGCCAGGACAAGTTCACCGCCAAATTCGGCAGCGCCGACCTCGTCGGCTTCGTCAACTGGACGATGCTCACGCACATGAGCGACATTTGGGCTGCCATCCTCAAGGAGATTTGCCCCGGCATGAAAGGCCCGCGCCGCAAACTGTTCATCGACCTCGCCGACCCCGAGAAGCGCACCAGCGAGGACATTCTGTGCGCCCTGCGGCTGGTCGCCGTCTTCCAGAAATACTTCGACGTAGTGCTGGGCCTGAATGAAAAGGAAAGCATCGAAGTCGGGAAGAACCTTGGTTTGAACACCAGCGACCATTCGCCGGATGGATTGGTGAAGCTCTGCCTGGCGATTCACCAGCGCGTCGGCGTGGACACCGTTATTGTCCACCCGACCGCTTACGCGCTGGCCTCTGGACCGGATGGCAACGCCCTCGTGCAGGGTCCGTTCACCCCCAAACCGAAGATCACGACCGGTGCGGGCGACCATTTCAACTCGGGCTTCTGCCTGGGCAAATTGCTCGGCTTCTCCACCGACCGCTCCCTTCTGACCGGCGTCACCACCAGCGGCTTCTACGTGCGCACCGGCCAAAGCCCAGCCGTGCCAGACCTGGCGAATCTGCTGCGAAACTGGCCAGTTTAATCATGCCCTTGACTGTCGTAAAATACGGCACCCCGGTGCTTCGCCAGAAAGGCGCGCAGATTCAAAGCATTACGCCCGCGATCAAGAAGCTGGCCGCGGACATGCTGGAAACCACTTATTCCTACAAGGGCATTGGACTCGCCGCGCAGCAGGTCGGCCTCGCTCTGCAACTGACGGTTATTGACGTGCGCGGGGTGACCGATCGGCCATCTTCACTCGAGTTGAACGGCCAACCGGCGGACGTGAGCAAGTTCATGCCGCTCGTGTTGATCAACCCCGAGGTCAAGCCCGTCGGCCAGCCAGTGACCGGTCCGGAAGGCTGCCTGAGCTTCCCTGAGATGTACGCCGACATCACCCGCCCCGACGTGGTGGACGTCAGGGCGCTGAACCTGGAGTGTAAGCCCATCGAGTTCCGCTGCGGCGGCCTGCTCGCCCGTGTGGTCCAGCACGAGACCGACCACCTCAACGGCATTCTGTTCATTGACCGCATGGATAAGAAGACCAAGGAGGAGCTCCGGGACGAACTAGAAAACCTCATGGCGGAAACCAAAGCGGCGCTGAAGAGATAAGCCCTCTATTTCTTGTAATAATCCGGCACCACGATCTTCCCCGCGATGATCTCCGCTTTCAGCTCATCGGCGCGCTTGCGCACCGGCTCAGTCAATATCTTCGCGTTGTATTGATCGAAAGAGTAGTCCACGCCCTTGTTGGCGAGCCCGAACCATTGGACACCACCGGTGAACTTGCCTGCTTTGGCGTCCACGATGGCCGAGAAGACCGCCTCATCCACCCGTTTCAACATGCTCGTTAAGATCAGCCCTGGCTTGGTCCAATCCTGGTTAGCATCCACGCCAATGGCGAACTTCTGCTTGTCCTCCGCCGCGTCGAACACACCCAGGCCCGACGCCCCAGCCGCGGCAAAGACCACATCCGCGCCCGCCTCATACTGGGATACGGCAAGTTCCTTTCCCTTCGGCGGATTGTTCCATGCCTCGCTGGTCACCCCGACAAAATTCGCGATGACAACAATCCCGGGATTGATCTTCTTCGCCCCGGCCTCATAACCCATCTCAAACCGGCGGATGAGGGGAATATCCATGCCGCCCACGAACCCGATCTTGCCCGTCTTGCTGGTCATGGCCGCGATGGCGCCGATGACATACGCCCCTTCGTGCTCCTGGAACATCAACGACCGGACGTTCGGCGCTTCGACCTGCGCATCCACAATGGCGAAATGCCTCTTGGGAAACTGTGCGGCGACCTTCTGGATCGCCTCCTTCTGACCAAAGCCAATCCCGATAATCAGGTCGAAGTCGCGCAGCGCGAGCGCCCGCAGCATGGGCTCGAACGCATTGTCATCAGGCGCTTCGACATACTTAAGCAGAATGCCCAGCTTGTTCCGGGCGCGCGTGGCGCCCTCGTAAGCCGACGAGTTGAAGGATTTATCGTCCTTGCCGCCCCGGTCGAGAACCAACCCAACCTTAAACTCCGCCAACGCCGACTGTAGTGGGACCGCGAGCGCCAGCAACACCAGCAATACCGCCCGCGAGGGATTCCTCATGTTGCCCCAAGATAAACTGCGTATCATTTCCCCCTTTCTAGGCACAAACCTCCGCCCGGTCAACCTTCCCCATCATTCCCCGCTCGGCCCCGCCCTATTGAGCTTCCAGTACTCCAGCCCGTTGCTGCCCATCCGTGTCAGGTTACGCTGCTCCGGCGGGAGGCCGCGGCAGAGGACGTCCGCGATGTCGGCAATCACAGCGCGCGATCTCACCAGTTAGCTGCGACCCAACAGATCCGCGTCCACGTCCGAGGCGTCAATCGTGTCGATGCCTTGGCAGACGGTAAGTTTCGTTGCCACGTCTCCAGCGCGGGCATACTGATGAAAAGACCGGGAAACCTGCAACGTCTTGTCCGCGGAGGATGCGTAGAGTGTCACTCGCCGGGCAACTCGCGGCAGCGCCTGCGCAACGTCTTGAATAAATGCCACCCGGTTGACGTCCGGGGCGGCGAGAATGATCTCGCCGAACATCGGCTGGTTCGTCTCGGCGACAAATGTTTTCAGCACCTCGGTCAGAGCACTGCAGCCAAGGCTGTGCGCGATGAGATGCACGTTGGTCACTGCCGTCTTTGCCAGAAGTCCTTGCAGGAAGAAGCGCAAGTGCGCCTCCGTCAGGTGAGCCGATTCTTCGTCCCTGGGATACGCCAGCAGCGTGCCGTGCGACGGCCAACTGTAAAGGACGGGAATGCCGCGGAAGCCACAATCCCAGCTCAGCTGGCAGGCGTACAGGGCCGCGGTCGAGAAAGTGAGGTTGTAGCCGTGGATGAAAACGGTCACCTCGCGACAGCTTGAGTTCGTCAGCCGGCGATTAAGCTCGGCAAAGAACGGGTCCGTCTCCAACGGCCGGAGTGTGGTGATGGCGAAGTATTTGTCGGGGGATCCCGTGGATTCATACCATGCGGGCCGCTCGACCACGCCGGCCTTGTGCTTGCCGGTCGGAATGTTGATCGGACAGACCCCCATCTCGAGCCCGGCTGGGTTGTATTCGGCGCCGTAATACCGAACCCGGTTTCCCTGCTTGCTCCCATGCGCCTGTCAGACTTCGAGCGGCATAAGCGGTTTGCGGTCGGTGGCATAAAGCACGGGTACGACCACGGAATCGCTCATCCGCGGGGTCACCGTCCCGCAGGAAACCGTCAGCATGAGCAGACCCAGCACCGCTGAAGCAGTGCAGGCCAGCCGGGACCTAGCGCGCTTTCGCCGCAATGGAGAACAGGTGCTTATCGCCCCGGATGAGGAGGCAGTCGTTGGCCAATACCGGCGAAGCAACGACGCGTTCGCCCAGACCATTCTCGCTCAGCAACTCAAACCGGGCCTCGACCCGCGCAGTGAAAACCACGCCATCCTCACGCGCGGCATACAGAATCCCATTCGCGATTACCGGCGATGCATAGTATGTGGCGGTGCCACTCGGCAGGGCATCGGCCCAGATCGTTTTGCCGGTAGCTGGGTCGAGGCAGACGACTCCGCCGCGATGTCGCAGAAGATAGACTCGCCCCTTGTATTCAACCGGCGTGCAGCAGAACACACCCAGATCGTCACGCTGCCAGGCGCGATGCGTGGCGGTGACATCGCCGCTGCCGTCAACCCGAATGCCGTGGACCCTGGCCTGGCCCTGCCGGTCATCTCGTCCCACCGGCACGACTGCAATGCCGCCCTGGATGACCGGGGTGGCAATGGCAGGCCAGTTGGCCGCTTCCCGTGGATTGAACCCACCACAAGACCAGAGCACCGTGCCGTCCGCCGCGGCATGGGCGGTCAAATGGTCGGCGCCCCAGATCAGAAACGCCGGCCGGCCCTTGTATTCAAAAATCACCGGCGTGGTGTAACCATTATCGTTTTCGGACGGCACCTCGTAATTGCGCTTTTGCTGCCAGCGCAGCTCTCCGGTGGCTTTGTCAAATCCCGCCACCCAGGAGTCCCCGTGATGCATTCGCACAAATATGACATGCTGGTCGTTGACTACCGGCGAACTACCTTGATCCCAGATAAGACTTTCGGGCCCAAAGCGGTCAATGAGGTTCATTTGCCAACGAATAGTGCCGTCGAGCTCCATCGCCACGAAGCGCCCGCTCCGAAAACAGGCGAAGAGACCCTTGCCATCGGTAACCGGAGACGAGTTACAGCTCGAGGCCAAGGTCTTGTGTCTCGGCGGACTCTCCGGCCCCAGCTTGACGAGCCATAATTGCTTTCCGTCTGCAGCCAGCGCCAGCACGGCATCCTGACCGTCGGCCGGCGCGGTGAGGTAAACCCGGCTCTGCCAGACAATCGGAGTTGAACTTCCCTTGCCCGGCAAGGCGTTCGTCCAGACTACCTCCTCCGCGGTCCAGCGCGTGGGGTAGTTCCCCGCTGGTGCGCTGCCATTGGCCGAAGGCCCACGCCAGCTCGGCCAATCGCTTGCTCTAAGGACCGCCAGCGGAGCCAGTAACAGGGTGGCAAGAGTGAGGATGGCTTGTTTCACTTGGTTCCTCTCTTGAAAGTAAAGTTGCTCTCCACGGCCCCGCCCGGTTATTGACGCTGAGCGCGCGAGGGAGAATTGGTTCTTGGTCTCGCTCATAATCGCCGCACGGTGGCAGAAAGGGCTGAGCATTTCAACTTGCAAGTCTTGCAAGTCTTGCCGCGATGTCCGGGTTGGCCACCCAACCGGGAGTGAACGGGCCACAAATAACCCCGGCCACCACATAGCCCACGACGGAGGAAAACCGAAAGTGAGCCGCTATCCAGCCGCAGAACACCGCGGCGGCGAGGCCCACGGCCAGGTTGAGCAGCAGGCTCTCTTTAGCCTGAAGGCTGCGCTTCTACGCGGTCTGCGGCGCTTCGCGTCGCGCGGTGGCGACGCCGAGATACGCCGCCTGAATAAAGGCCGCCGAGGCAGCGTCGCTCTTTGGTTGACTTGCGGCTTGATGACAAGCCGCAAATCTGCTGTATATTGCTGCAACGAGGCAGTTCCGCGAGGCTGGCATTAACCAGTAGCCTTCGCTAACTGCTCAAAGCATTTCGCAGAGGAATTGTATGACTGATGCAACACTTGTTACGCCGGTGCCGAAGAAGCGGCGCGGCTGGCTCCGGGCAATTGCCTGGGTTTTGGGGATTCTTGTCGTCCTGCTCGTCGTCGTGTACTTCGTGGCGACCAGCTCGGCCTTCTTCACTGGCGTTCTCCTGCCGCGCGTCAGCAAGGCAATGAATGCCCAAGTCACGGTGAGCGACGCCTCGATCAGCCCGTTCAGTCAGGTGGTCCTGCGCGGCCTGAACGTGCAAACGACGGGCACCGAGCCGCTGGTGACCGCCACCGAGGTGCGTCTGCGCTACAACCTGGTGGATATCATACGCGGCAACATCCACGTGGACGAGGTGACACTGGCCTCGCCCACCGTCGCATTGATCGAGAACCCGGACGGGAGCAGCAACCTGGATCCGCTGCTGAAGGCGCAGCCGCAGAAGGCGCCCGAGAAGCCGCCCACGGCGCCGGCCAAGCCGCTGCAGCTCGACTTGAAGAAATTTGCCCTGACGGATGCAACCATTAGGCGAGTGAAGAACTACGCGAACGGCAAGCGGGACGTGACCGAACTGTCCCACGTTAACATCACGCTCGATGATTTGAAGAACGGACAAACGGGCAAGCTGGCGCTGGGTGCCGACATTAGCGTCCAGCAGACCAACGCCACGCTGCAAGCCAAGCTGACCGGCAACTTCACACTTGCCTTGACGGCGGATTTGAAGCCCGCCTCGATCAAAGGCAGCACACGTCTGGACGTGACCAAGGCTGAGGGCGCTCTGGCGGACGCGGCGGGGTTCGGCTCAGAGCTCAACGTGGAGGTTACGCCGACGGACATCAAGGAAGTAGCGCTGCGGTTCCAGAAAGCCAGCACGCCCCTGGGCGAACTGCGCGTGAGCGGGCCGTTTGACATGCAGAAGCTTGAGGGCCGCTTGAGCATCGTGCTCGCCGGGATCGATAAGCGGCTCCTGAACCTGGCCGGCGCCAAGAACGGCATGGACTTCGGCGGCACCACGATCAGCTCGACTAACGTCGTCGAACTGGCTAAGGGCGGTGCGATGATCACGGCCAAGGGCGAGTTTGACTTGAGCAACTTCCAGTTGACGCGGATGAACCAGACCACACCGCGCATGGACTTGCGGAAGCAGTACGACGTCACGATTGACCGCGCGCAGAGCACCGCCACCCTGGCCAGCCTGGCGGTGACGGGGACGCAAAACGGCAATACGTTCCTCAAGGGCGAGTTGACCAGCCCGATGCAGATCTCGTGGGGCAACGTCAGCAACGCGGTCGGCGATTCGGCACTGACGCTGACCGTTGACAAGTTTAATCTCGCGGACTGGAAACCTTTTGTAGGGGACGTCGCGCCGGCAGGCCTGGTGAACGTAACCGCGAAAGTGCTGTCGCAGCAAGGCGGCAAGCAAGTGACGCTGGATTTTGACTCGCGGATCGACCAACTGGCCGTGAACGCCGCCAGCAATCACATCTCTGACCTGGGAATCACCTTCCACGCCAGCGCCAAGGCTACCGACTTGAAACAATTCAACCTCACGGACTACAAGCTGGAAGTCGCGCACCAGAACGAGACGCTGAGCACGGTAACCGGCTCCGGCACCTACGACATGGCGAACGACACCGCGGACATGCAGGTCGCGGTTCAGGCGGCACTGGCGGCACTCCTGCACACGGCGCCGCAGCCGAAGGTGAGTGTTTCTTCCGGCACCGTGGACGTAAAGGTTCACGTCACTCAGAAACAGAAGACGCAGGCCATCACAGGCAACTTCGCGCTGGCTAACTTCTCCGGGCAATTTGGCGCGAGCGAAGTGCGTAGCCTGGGAACGGCGGTGGACTTCGACGTGGGGATGGCGTCCCAGAAGGTCCAAATCCGGAAGCTCGCGGGCAAGGTGACGCAAGGCGCGAATGCCGCCGGCAGTTTTGATGTGTCCGGGACATACGATTCCAGCAGCACGAATGCGGACGTGCAAGCCACGGCTCAGTTGGCGCTGGCAACGCTGCTCCAGGCCGTGCCGCGACCGGACATGAGCGTTTCTTCCGGCACTGTCGATCTGAAGACCCATGTGATACAGAAGCAGCAGACGCAAGCCGTCACGGGCAGCCTGACGCTAGCGGATTTCTCCGGGCGGTTTGGCACGAACGAGATGCGCAGCCTGGGCACGGCGGTGGACTTCGACCTGGGGATGACGGCACAGCAGGCCCAAATTCGTAAGCTCACGGGCAAGCTCACGCAGGGCGCCAACGTGGGCGGCAGTTTCGATGTGTCCGCCACGTACGACCTCGTCAAGACGAACGCCAACCTGACCGCCAAGCTGATGGATTTCAACCAGAACTGGCTGGGACCGTTCCTCGAACCGGCGCTGGGAGGCAAGCAGCTCGTGTCGGTGGCGATCAATGGGAATGCCACCGCCCAATACGATCCGCAAGGAGCCTCGTCGGTGAAGGCGGACTTCCAGATGGCGAACCTGGTGGTGAAGGACCCCAAAGGCCAATTCCCCGCCACGCCGCTGGAGGCGAAGATGCAAATTGATGCCTCGCTGAATAAACAAGTGGCCAACGTGCGCCAGTTCCAGATCACCCTGACCCCGACGGCACGCGCGACAAACCAGGTGCAGTTGAGCGGCCAGGTGGATATGTCGCAGGCCAACGCGATCCAAGGCAACCTCAAGCTGGTAGCGGACTCGCTGGATTTCACCAGTTATTACGACTTGTTCATGGGAGGGAAGCAGGCGCCCGCGACAGGGACTGCGCCCACAGCTTCCCGTACCGCAACCACTCCCGCGCCCGCGACCGCGCCGGCCGAGGCGAACAAGGAACCCGAACCGATCACGCTGCCGCTCAGCAACTTCACGGCTCAAGCAAGCATCGGACGGCTTTATTTGCACGAAATGGAAATCGCCGATTGGCAGACGACGACGAAGATAAACGGCGGCCACGTAGTGGTGAACCCGTTCAAGCTGGCGCTCAATGGGGCGCCGGTAACCGCAACGGTGGATCTGGACCTTGGTGTGACGGGCTGGAAGTACGACCTGTCGCTGAGCGCCCAGGCAATTCCGCTGGCCCCGCTGGTGAATTCGTTCCAACCCGAGCGCAAGGGGCAGATTGGTGGCACGTTGACAGCGCAGGGGCAAATTGAGGGCGCGGGGATCACCGGCGCTAGCCTGCAGAAGAACCTCGCCGGGCAGTTCGATGTGAACACGACAAATCTCAACCTCAACGTCGTAAACATCAAAAGCTCGATGCTCAAGACCCTGATCAATGTCGTGGCAGGCATACCCGAGCTGATACGGAATCCCACGGGCACGGCCAGCTCGCTGATCGGCGGACTAATCGGCAAAACCGGCACCAGCGGCGGCCTGGCGGATGACCTCCAGAAATCGCCAATCAATTCCGTTATTGTGCGAGGGACCGCCGGAGCGGGCCGTATCGAGCTGCAACAGGCGGTCGTGCAGAGTCCGGCCTTTGAGGCCGACGCAAGCGGTGGCACCGTTACGCTGGCGCCAGTGCTGACGAACTCCGCTCTCCAGATCCCGGTGTCAGTCTTTCTGAGCCGGCCTATTGCCCAGCGCATGAGTCTTGTGCCAGCGGGCACACCCACCAACGCCGTTTACGCCAAGCTGCCTGATTTTCTGACCATGATCGGCACCGTAGGCGCGGCGAAGCCGAAAATTGACTACTTGGCCCTGGCCGGCACCGCAGGGAAAAGCCTCACCGGAGCCGCCGAAGCGCTGGGAGGAAGCGTTGGCGGCACGCTGGGCAACCTCTTAGGCACTAAGTCGGTCGGGACTACCAACCAGCCGGCCACAAACCAATCACCCGTGGACAGTCTAATCAAGGGGCTCTTCGGGCCAAAGAAGAAGTAGCCGGGCCGAAGTTCGCTTGGGTTAGTCGGGTTTCGATGGTACAAGAATGGCCATGCAAGGCGTCATTGATTACTTGAGGCAGAACGAGTCCCGGTTCGTGAGCGAACTCTGCGAATACGTGCGGTTTCCGAGCGTTTCGGCCCAACCGCAGCACCGGAGCGATATGCAGGCGTGCGCCGGGTGGGTGGTGAAACATTGCCGGCAAATCGGCTTGGAGGCGCGGCTCTGCCCCACGGCCGGGCACCCCATTGTTGTCGCGAAGACGCCCCGTGCGAAAACGAAGGGCCCACGCCGACCGCACTTCGTGGTTTACGGGCATTACGACGTGCAGCCGCCGGAACCGCTGGACCTGTGGAAGTCACCGCCCTTCGAGCCGCGCATCGTCAATGGCGTGATGTACGGGCGCGGCACGAGCGACAACAAAGGCCAGAACCTGGCGCACGTCAAAGCGGTGGAGGCTTACCTCAAGACGGGGACCGAGCTGCCCTGTTATATCACCTTCGTGATCGAGGGCGAAGAGGAGGTAGGGAGCAGCAGCCTCGCATCGTTTCTGAGGAAACACCGGGCAGAGCTGGCCTGCGATGCGATTGTCATTTCCGACACGGGCATGCCGACACCGAAGCATCCGGCGTTGACCTATGCGCTGCGGGGGATCATCGGTTTTGAAGTCACGCTCCACGGCCCGTCACGCGATTTGCACTCGGGCATTTTCGGCGGGACGGTGGACAACCCGGCCATGGCGCTGTGCCAACTGCTGGGGAAGCTGCGCGACGAGAATGGCCGCGTGACGATCCCAGGCTTCTATGAGGGGGTGCAGTCCTTGTCGGCCTACGAACGCAAGCAATTCGCGCGGCTGCCGTTCAATGCTCGCGATTATCAGAAGTTTCTCGGCGTGCCGAAACTGTTCGGCGAGCGCGGATTCACGCCGCTCGAACAGCGCTCCGCCCGGCCGACCTTCGAAATCAACGGCCTCACCAGCGGCTACCAGGGGGAAGGGAGCAAGACGATTGTGCCGGCGTGGGCGCGCGCCAAGATCACGGTGCGGCTGGTGCCGAATCAAGACCCGGCGCGCGTCATCAAACGAATTGGGCAACACCTGGAGAAGCTATTCCCCCCCACAGCGCGGCTGGAGATCGAATGGGGCCACAAGGCGGAACCTTACCTGGTTTCACCCACCGGCCCCCAGGCGCAGGCGGCGTTGCGCGCACTAAGGTTGGCGTTCGGCTGCGAGCCGGTGCTGATGCGGGAAGGCGGCTCGATTCCCATTGTCAACGATTTCAAGAAGATCCTGCGCGCCGAATCGCTCCTGATGGGTCTGGCCCTGCCCGACTGCAACGCGCACTCGCCGAATGAGACATTCAACCTTACCTGCTTTGCGAAGGGGCAGTTGATGAGCGCGCATCTTTGGCAGGAGCTGAGCAAGTGTTGAGGAGGGAGCCGTTCACACCTGCGCCCAGGCGGCTAACTCCCGGCCCAATCGCTCCATCGGCAAGCCCACGACGTTCGTGTAGGAGCCGGCAATCTTCTCGACAATCAGATCGCCCTCTTCCTGGATCGCGTAGGCGCCCGCCTTGTCGAGCGGATTCACGCGGTTGAGGTAGCGCCGGATCTTCACAGCGTCCAAGGGATGAAACGTGACGGCGGTGCTTTCGGCGAAGACCGCTTGGCGATGCTTGCGCAGATGAAGCAAGCAAAGGCCGGTGACCACCTGGTGCGTGCGACCTTGCAGCCGTTCGAGCATCTGATAGGCCTCTTCGAGCGTGGCCGGTTTGCCAAACAGTGAAGCCCCCAGAAAGACCAGGGTGTCGGCCCCGAGCACCAGGTGGTCAC
>Ga0209777_10005874_pt1 | contig 14003 bp, 9 predicted proteins | sample FrelakmetHBP12HB_FD_187147 | JGI IMG/M metagenome (GOLD analysis project Ga0209777, IMG submission 187147) | Freshwater lake sediment microbial communities from the University of Notre Dame, USA, for methane emissions studies -HBP12 HB (SPAdes)... | ecosystem: Environmental > Aquatic >...
CGACGGGCCTGACCTGGTTCGATCCCGACACGTATGCCTGCGGCGCTTCGTGGGATGCGGCCGTACTGGCGGCTGGCGGGGTCTGCGCGGCCGTCGACGCCGTCATGAAGGGGCAGGTCCGCAGCGTCTTCTGCGCCGTGCGGCCGCCCGGCCATCACGCGTGCCGCGGCCGCGCGATGGGGTTCTGCCTCTTCAACAACGTGGCGGTGGCGGTGAGGCACGCCCAGGCAGAGCACCACGTGCGCCGCATCGTCATCGTCGACTGGGACGTGCATCACGGCAACGGCACGCAGGAAGCCTTCTGGCGCGACCCAGATGTTATGTACATCTCCATCCATCAATGGCCTTTCTATCCCGGGACCGGCGCCGCCGGCGAGATCGGCGAAGGGCCTGGCAAGGGGCACATTCGCAACTTCCCGCTGGCGGCCCGCAGCGGCGACAAGGAGTTCCTGGCGGCGCTCGACGAGGGCCTGAAGGCCGCCGAGGCGCTGCGACCGGAAATGGTGTTCATCTCCTCCGGCTTCGACGCCCACAAGGATGATACGCTGGGAGGCCTGAGGGTCACGGAAGAGGGCTACGCCGAGGCCACCCGCCGCGTCCGCCGCCTGGCCGATGCGACCGCCTTGGGGCGGATCATCAGCGTGCTGGAGGGCGGCTACGATGCGGCGGCCCTGGGAAGTAGCGTTGTGGCGCACCTGAAGGCCCTCGCGGCGCCGTAGCGGGGCCGGGGGCGCCGGCCTGGCGCTTCACCCGCGTTTTACGGCCTTTTCACTTGCTTTGCCACGCCCGGACGATAAACTCTTCGGCTTGCTCGCGCCGGAGGGTCCGCCGGCGCGGCCGAGTTTCAGGGGACCCGCAAAGGAGCGAGAGCGTGGCGAAAAAGGCTGCCAAAAAGAATGTGAAGCAGGCGGTGTCGTTGGCCGGGTGTGCGTGCAGGCCCAAGTACATGCTTCCCGAAGGCCATACGCTGTTCACGAGCGAGGCCGTCACGGTCGGCCATCCGGACAAGATCTGCGACCAGGTCTCCGATGCGATCCTCGACGCGATGCTCGCGCAGGACCCGCACAGCCGCGTCGCCTGCGAAACCCTGGTGACCACGGGCCTGTGCCTTGTGGCCGGAGAAGTGACCACGAAGGCCCAGGTCAACATCCAGGACGTCGTGCGCCAGACGATCCGCGAGATCGGCTACACCGACGCCGAGATGGGTTTTGCCGCCGACCATTGCTCGGTCCTCGTGGCCCTGCACGGCCAGAGCCCCGACATCGCGCGCGGCGTGGACGCCGGCGAGAACAAGGAGCAGGGCGCAGGCGACCAGGGCATCATGTTTGGCTATGCCTGCCGCGAAACGCCGCAGCTTATGCCCATGCCCATCCAGATGGCCCACGAACTGTGCACCCGCCTGAAGGAAGTCCGCGAGAAGGGCGGCCTTCGGTGGCTGCGGCCGGACGGCAAGAGCCAGGTCACGATCCAGTATGACGAGAAGGGCAAGCCCGTTCGCGTCCACACCGTCGTCGTCTCGACGCAGCACGCCGACCAGATCGGCGGCCGTAGCGTGTCGAACGAGGAAATCCGCGAAGGCGTCATCGAGCAGATCATCAACCCGGTCATCCCCACCCGCTTGCTCGACGAGGACACGATTTATCACATCAACCCGACGGGCCGGTTTGTCGTCGGCGGTCCGCACGGAGACTCGGGCCTCACCGGGCGCAAGATCATCGTCGATACCTACGGCGGCATGGGCAGCCACGGCGGCGGGGCCTTCAGCGGCAAGGACCCCTCAAAGGTCGACCGCAGCGCCGCCTACATGGCCCGCCACGTCGCCAAGAACATCGTCGCGGCCGGCCTGGCCGACGAGTGCGAAGTGCAACTCTCCTACGCCATCGGCGTTGCCGAGCCCCTGAGCATCCGCGTCGAGACCAACGGTACGGGCAAGATCTCCGACGTCGGCCTGGCGAAGATCATCCGCAACACGTTCCCCCTGAAGCCGCGCGACATGATCGAGTACCTCGACCTCCTGCGGCCAATCTACCGCAAGACCGCCCAGGGCGGGCACTTCGGCCGCGAACTGCCCGAGTTCACCTGGGAAGAGCTCCGCAAGGTTGACGCCCTGAAGCAAGCCGCAAGGGCGTGTAAGTAAGGTTACGGCGCCACATGGCGCGGCGGGTCGGAGTTTACCCGCCGCGTGAAACGTATGCGAATTGAAAAAGGGCCTGTGCCAATGGCGCAGGCCCTTACCATTTAGCCGGCGGGCTTGCCCGCCGCGAGTTGTTCTCGTGGCGTGTGGCCCGGGGCGCATAAAAAATTGCCCGCCCCGGCGCGGGGTCCGAGGCGGGCGAACCAGAATGGAAAGGAGACCTTATCTATATCGGCTCCAGGGCGGGGACCCCTTTATTCTATCTTGACCTGCGCCGCCATCGTGGCACAATACCCCTGAGCGGGCGGCCTTTGGCCCCCGCGGGACCATAGGTCGCGCACAATGCCAGGGGAAACCATGAATCCAAAGTGCACGCGGCGCAGTTTCCTGAAAGTCGCCTCGGCGTCGGCGGCCGGCCTTGCGGCCGCCCCGTACGTCATCACCTCCGGCGCCCTCGGTGCGGCCGATGTGCCGCCTGCCAGCGGGCGCGTGACGGTGGGCCACATCGGTGTCGGCGGGCAGGGCACCGGCCTCTTGCACGCATTCGTGGGCCAGGCGCTGGGGCAGTCGGTCGCCGTGTGCGACTGCTTCCAGAAACGCCGCGAGGCCGCTGCCAAGGTCATCGAGGACACCTACGCCAAACGCCAGGACAAGGGCAGCTTCAAGGGCGTCGCCCAGTACGCCGATTTCCGCGAACTTCTGGGCCGCCCCGACATCGACGCCGTGGTCATCGCCACGCCCGATCACTGGCACGTGCCCCTGGGCATGGCCGCCTGCCGCGCCGGAAAAGATATGTATATCGAAAAGCCGCTCGGCGTGGCGCTGGAGTGGAACAAGGCCCTCCGCACGGCCGTCCGCCAGTACGGGCGGATCTTCCAGTACGGCACGCAGCAGCGCGGCCAGGCGCACATACGCCAGGGCTGCGAACTCGTGCGTAATGGCCGCATCGGCAAGATCACGGCGGTTGAAGTCATCGCGCCCGACGGCGCCACCGGCGGCTCGACCGTGCCCATCCCGGTGCCGGAAGGCTTCGACTATGACCGCTGGCTCGGCCCCGCGCCGGAGTCGCCGTTCACCGCCGACCGCTGCACGGCCAACGGCACGTATCACGTCTACGACAACTCGATCGGCTTTATCGCCGGCTGGGGCGCCCACCCGTTGGATGTGCTGCACTGGGGCTACCCGGACGCGATCCCGGTGGAGTACGAGGGCACGGGCCTCGTGCCCACGCAGGGGCTCTATAGCACCGTCGTCCACTGGGACATCAAGGGCCGCTACGCCAACGGCGTGACGTTCACCCTGAAGCCCGGCGGCGACAGCACGAAGTTTATCGGCCCGGAAGGCTGGATACGCATTTCTCGCGGCGGATGGGACGCCGAGCCGAAGTCGCTGCTGAAGGAGACGACCGGCCCGAACGAAATCCATCTGCACGCCAGCAACGATCACAAGAAGGACTTCCTGGAGTGCGTGAAGAACCGCAAGGACCCCGCCAGTTTCATCGAGACGGCGTGCCAGTCGGACTTCATCAGCCACCTCTCGGACATCGCCGTCCGCACCGGCCGCAAGATTACCTGGGACCCGGCGAAGGAAACGATCGTTGGCGACGATGCCGCCGCGCGGATGCTCAACCGCCCGCTGCGCGCGCCGTGGCGGCTGTAGTAACGAAAAAGTTTTTTGCCCCGGAGGGGCAAACTGATTTCTAGCCACGGGCGCAAGCCCGTGGAAACCGGTGCATGCAACCACCATTAATTTTTTTCTCGTTCAAGCCCCGGCGGGGCGCTTGAACGCCGTCAATCCCACACGTACCGCGGATCGTACTGGATGCCGTGGCGATTCAGTAACGCCACGAACTCCTCCTCAAACGTCATCTTCTTGTGGTGCTCCGCCTGGCCTCGGATGTAGGCCGCAACGTCGTGAACGCAGGATTGGCTCACGCTGAACGCGCCGTACCCTTCCTGCCACCCGAAATCGGCCTCTTGCGGGAACGTTTCGTGGACCCATTTGGAGGACAGGCCCTTCCATTTGCGAAGGGCCTCCGAAACGGACAGGTTGGGCGGCAAGACGATGAGGCCGTGAACGTGATTGTCGGTTCCGCCGATGGTCAGCGCGCCGTGGAATTCAGCCCGCGCCAGGCCGCCCATGTATTCGTGGAGGCGGGGGCGGAAGAAATCGTGGATGAGCGGTCGGCGTTCTTTCGTGGAGAAGATAGTGTGGACGACGAGGTTGGCGTAGGTGTGGCCCATTGGCGGTCCTTTCAGTCGCCCCTCCGGGGCTGGAACAACATAACAACAAACGATAGACTTGCCACGTTGTTTTCCACGGGCTTGCGCCCGTGGCTAGAAATCAGTCTCGCCCCGCCGGGGCGAGGTTGTTGCGATCAGAACGTAACGTACCCCGCCGCGCGGCCGAGGCGTCTTCCAACACGGCCCAGCGCATCGAGCGATGACAGCCGCCCTCCGCCGCGGCGTAACAGGAGGATGCGCCGGACCGTCAGCGGCCCGAGGCCGGGCACGCGCAGCAACTCCTCGCGCGGGGCGCGGTTCACGTTCACCGGAAACCGCTCGGGGTGCAGGCGGGCCCACGATTCCTTGGGATCGGCCGCCAGGGGCAGGTTGCCGTCGGCGCCCAGCGGCACCTCGTCGGCGGCAAAGCCGTACTTGCGGATGAGCCAGTCCACTTGGTACAGCCGATGCTCGCGGGTGAGCAGGTCTTCGGGCGGCCCTTCGCGCTGCTCGCCGGGCAGCGAGGGATCGCCCAGGCCGCGCTGGTACGCGCTGTAGTACACCCGGCTCAGGTGCAGCCGCTTGTACAGGCCGTAGGTGGCCTGGATGATGTCGGAGTCGGTCTCATCGGCCGCCCCCACGATGAACTGTGTTGACTGCTTCACGCCGTGGAAGCGGTTGCCGGGGGCCGTCAGGCGGCTGATGATATGGATGGGCCGCACGATGTCGCGGTCGTAGTCCTTGCGGGTGGAAAGGCCGACGAAGGCCGAGCGGCGGGGGGCCTCGACGTTGAGCGACACGGCGCTGGCCATGCCGAGGGCCGCCTCGATGGCCGCATCCGACGACCCCGGAATGATCTTCAGGTGCAGGAACCCGCGGTACTGGTGCCGGCGGCGCAGCAGTTCGGCCACGGCCACCATCTGCTCCATCGTGTGGTCGGGAGAGCCGATGACGCCCGATGTGAGGAAGAGGCCGTGCACCTTCCGCTGGCGGGCGTAGTCGAGGAACATGCTCGCGACTTCCTCCGGGGCCAGCGTGCACCGGCGGACGTCTCGCTCGGCCCGGAAGGGGCAGTAGCGGCAGTCGTTGACGCAGGCGTTCGACAGGAGCGTCTTGAGCATGATCGAGTCCCCGCCGCGCGGCAGGGAGGTGGGGTAGAGCCACACGCCGCCCGGCCCGCGCCTGCGATGGTCCTCGCCGTCGCGTGTTCCGCAGGCGCACGAGAGGTCATACTGCGAGGCATCGGCCAGGAGTTTGAGTTTTTCGTCGGCGTTCATGAATCGTTATTAATACTTCCTCAGCACCCCAATCACCACCCCCTGTATCCGCACCCGCTCGGGGTCGACGAAGATGGGTTCCATCTTGGGGTTGGCGGGCTGGAGGCGGATCTGGCCAACGTCATGATAGAACTTCTTGAGGGTGGCCTCGGCGTCGTCGATGAGTGCGACGACGGTCTCGCCGTTGCGGGCGTCGTCGCGTTTCTCGACGATGACGAAGTCGCCGTCGCGAATCTGCTCGTCGATCATCGAGTTGCCGCGCACCTGGAGGGCGAAGACCTCGCCCGTGCGGCCGCGGAAGAGCGATTCGATGTCGAGGACCTCGTTCTCCTCGATGGCCTCGATGGGGGCGCCCGCGGCGATGCGGCCGACGAGGGGGAGTTTGGCCCCCTGGAGCCGGACTTCGCGCCGGTCGTGGAGAAGTTCCGGCACGAGTTCAATCGCGCGGCTCTTGGTGCGCTGGCGTTTGATGGCGCCGCGGGCCTCCAGCGCCTCGATGTGTTCGAAGACCGTCGGGCGCGACACGCCCAGGTGGTCCGCGATCTCCTGCATCGTGGGCACGTACTCGTGCTCCTCGGCGTAGGCGCGGATGAACTTCACAATCTCCAATTGTCGCGGCGTCAGGTTCATATCGAGCCTCCTTTCGGCCGGTGCCCGGGTCGACAATCGAGCACGGCGGTCATGTATTCATAATGGTGCGTGGGCCGACAGCTCGCGCCGATCTCCGATTCGCGGCCAATCATTTTTCAATCCTCAACACCAATTCGCAATTCTCAATCCGCAATTCATTGGGTGGGGTAGGGCCGGGATCCCTCCGGAAGGGACCCCGGCCCTCGAAGGCCATGTGTCGCCCGTGGGGTGGCGGCACGAGGCCGGATGGACGGCCGAACGCGGGAGTTGCCTGTTGCCAGGGCGGTCATGCACGCTTTTGCGCGGCGGGTCAGGAGACCCGCCGCGCAAATCGAAAGCAGTGTTGGCATGCGCGGGCGCGGGAGGCGGGCGGGCCGAGAAGGGCACGGGATTCTCCCCGGTCGCGCCCTGGCCTCCTCATCGTTTGCTCGCCTATGCCATGCAAGAACGCGGAGTTTGCTTGACCTTGGCACGACGGGCCGTTATAAGCGCCGGTGCGAAGTGTCGGTCGGATGTCAAAGAGCCGTTCGGATTCCGTTAGGTGCTTTCCGGATAGTACCCTAACTGCCGCCTAACGTCAATAAGAAAATCGGATTTTTTGGCAAGAGAAATCAGTCAAAAATCGCCCACGCGGGACAGCGTGCTAAGTGCTGTATCAGCAATGGGTTGCGGTAGATAATAAGCCGAGCCAAACGGGGGTCCACAGAAGAAAGGTTTGCCGCATGGCAGAAAAATCCAGCCCGACGGCGTCTCGCATCAGCCGCCTGCTTAGGAAGTTGCATGGAGAGAAACTGCCGGCCATGATCGTTACGGACCCTGTCAACGTCAGTTACCTTTCGGGGTTCACGGGCGATGATAGTTGGCTGCTGGTCGGCTGTGGGCGGCCGTGCCTCTTGACGGACTTCCGATACACCGAGCAGGCGGAGCGCGAGTGCCCTGATGTGGAACTGGTGACCCGGAAGAAGTCGATGGTCGAGGCGCTCGTGGCCGTCGTGCGTCGGCGCGGCGTGCGGTCGCTGGGGTTCGATCCGGAGGCGGTGTCGGTGGGCCTGAAGGCGCGGCTGGAGAAGGGTCTTGGGCGGCGTGTGCGGCTGGGCGAGGCGGCGGGCCTCGTCCGCGACCTTCGCATCCGCAAGGACGAGACGGAACTGCGGGCGATCCGCGCGGCGGTCCGCGTGGCGGGGGCGGCGTTCGGCCAGTTGCGCAAGCGCATCGACATCGGAATGACCGAGACCCGCATTGCGGCCGAACTGGAGTACCAGATGCGGCTGGCGGGGGCCGAGGCCGCGGGGTTCCCGACGATCTGCGCGATCGACGCCGCGGCCGCCATGCCGCATGCCAAGCCGGGCTCGCGGCGTCTCAAGATGGGCTGTGTTCTGCTGATCGATTTCGGCGCCCGCGTGGGCGGGTACGTGTCCGACTTGACACGGGTGCTTTTCATCGGTAGAATCCGGCCTCGCGTTCGTTCGGTGTACACAGTCGTTCAGGAGGCGCAGGCGGCAGCCATTGCAGCTGCCCGACCCGCCGCGCCGCTCAGGGAAGTGCATGCGGCCGCCCGCGGCCCGATTGACGATGCGGGTTTCGGCGAGAAGTTTCAGCACGGGACGGGCCACGGCATCGGTCGGGAGGTCCACGAGGCGCCCAGTTTTGCGCAGGAGTCGAAGGGGCGGCTCGCTCCGGGCATGGTGGTGACGGTCGAGCCGGGGATTTACCTCAGGGGGCAGTTCGGCATCCGCATCGAAGATGACGTTCTCATCACGGAGGCGGGGCCTGTTGTCCTGTCGCAATTGGAAAAGGATCCGGAGGCGATGGTTCTGTGACCGTCGCCTGTTTTTGTCGCAAGCGGGACGCGGCCGCAGCGGGAGAACAGCCATGGCGGACGAGAAGCGCAGCGAAAAGCAAGGGCCGGTCGCCGGGGCGGGCAAGATCGATCTGGAGAGCCTCCGGCAGCTTCTGGCGCTGATGAGCGAGCACGACCTGGCGGAACTGGAGATCGAGCAGGAGGACATGGCCGTGCGGCTGCGCAAGGCGGTCGCGGCGGCCCCTGCGGCGGTGGCGCCAGCGGCGGCGGCCCCGGCGGCGGGAGCGGCGGCGCAAGCGGCGCCGACCGCAAAGGAGAATCTGCCAAGCGTCAACTCGCCGATGGTCGGCACGTTCTACGCGTCGCAGAGCCCCGAGGCGGCGCCGCTTGTCAAGATCGGCGATCATGTGGCTGAGGACACGGTGGTCTGCGTCATCGAGGCGATGAAGGTGTTCAACGAGATCCGGGCCGAGATGAGCGGGACGATCGAGAAAGTCCTCGTCAAGAACGCCGAGGCGGTGGAGTTCGGCCAGCCGATGTTCGTCGTGCGGCCGGATTAGTCCAGAGCGGGCATACAAAATGTTCTCACGTATTCTGGTGGCTAATCGCGGCGAGATCGCCTTGCGGGTCATCCGGGCCTGCAAGGAGATGGGCATTGAGGCGGTGGCCGTCTACTCCGAGGCCGACCGCGGGGCGCGGTACCTGGCGATGGCGGACGAGGCGATCTGCATCGGCCCGGCGGCGCCGGCGCAGTCGTACCTGAACATTTCGCGGATCGTCTCGGCCGCCGAGGTGGCCGACGTCGACGCGATTCACCCTGGCTACGGGTTCCTGGCGGAGAACCCGCACTTTGCAGAGGTCTGCCGATCGTGCAACATCGAGTTCATCGGCCCGGGCGTCGACGCGATGCGGGCCGTCGGCGACAAGGTCGAGTGCAAACGCATCGCGCGTAAGGCCAAGATTTACACGATTCCCGGCTCGCCGGACGCCCTCGAGGGCGAGGAGGAGGCCCTGGAGCTGGCCCGCGAGATCGGCTACCCCGTGCTCGTGAAGGCGGCGGCGGGCGGCGGCGGGCGCGGCATGCGGGTGGCACACAACGACATCAGCCTCGTCCAGGCCGTCCGCCAGGGCCGAAGCGAGGCCGACGCCGCCTTCAAGGACGGCCGTGTTTACCTTGAGAAGTACCTCGAGGGCGCACGCCACGTCGAGGTCCAGGTCCTCGGAGACAACTTCGGCAGCTACATCCACCTGTGGGAACGCGATTGCTCGCTCCAGCGGCGGCACCAGAAGCTCGTGGAAGAGTCGCCGTCGCCGGGCCTGTCGGCCAAAACCCGCGAGAAGCTGTGCGACGCCGCCGTCCGCATTGCCTCCGAAGCCGGGTACACCAACGCCGGCACGGTCGAGTTCCTCGTCGACCGCAAGGAGACGTTCTACCTGCTGGAGGTCAACGCCCGCGTCCAGGTCGAGCACCCCGTGAGCGAACTGGTGACGGGCATCGACATCGTGCAGCAGCAGATCCGCATTGCGGCCGGCGAGGCGCTGGGCATGCGGCAGCGCGACGTGCCGCAGCGCGGCTGCGCGATGGAGTGCCGCATCAACGCCGAGGACCCGATGGCCGATTTCCGTCCGTCGCCGGGCAAGCTGGAGAAGTTCTGCGTCCCCGGCGGGCCGGGCGTCCGCATAGACACGCATTGCTGCGAGGGATGGACCATCTCGCCGCACTACGATTCCATGATCGCCAAGCTGCTGGTGCACAGGCCGACGCGGGCGCAGGCTATCGCGACCGCGCGGCGTGCGCTTGCGGAATTCTGCATCGAGGGCGTCAAGACGACCATCCCGTTCCACCAGGAGATCATGGCCAACGCTGATTTTCTGAGCGGCCACATCGATACCGGCTGGGTCGAACGGACCTGGCGGGCATAACCCGCCTCATCTCCCCTTGCCGCCTTTGCGTTCGCCCCGCCGCGCCGTTTGCCGTTCACTTTGAACCTTGAACTTTGAACTTTCTTGGCCGCCGTTGTGCCGTTGTCCGGTTCCCCATTCCCGGTTCTCGAATCCCGAATCCCGATTCCCGCCTTTGGCCTGCCGTTTGGAATGTTGTTTTTTCGCAACACGGTTCCCGGCTCCCGAATCCCGGTTCCCGCCTTTTGCCTCGAACGTAAGTCGCGCTTGCCTAAATTGCCAAATGGGATTATTAGAGCGGCGCGCCGCCTTTTTGCCCCTTTTGGAGGGTCAAAACGGCCTTGGCGCTAGCGCCAGAGGGGTTGGAGGGGTGAAATGTTAAGATGGGTAAGGCAAAAAGTGTACCAAATTTAACACTTTTGAGCCCTGTTTTGCTGAAACTTGATAGTGTTTTGCTCTTTTTTCGCCTTTTTTGCGCTCTGGTCATATACATGCCTTGATGGGTTCCGAAAACACTTACAGCGTTACTTTTTTCACAGCGATGCCGCGCGGTGGAGAGTGTTGTTTTTTTGCAACACGCTATAGTGCATAGGCGTAGTGTAAAAGTACAGACCGGGAACAGGGAACGGGGAACAGGGAACGGGACGCGGGATTCGGGATTCGGGAATCGGGGTTCGGGAATCGGGAAAACAAACCCCCGGCATGCCGGGGGATGGGGCGGCGGGAACGGGGGACCGGAATGAGTGTGGAGTGAGGAGTGAAGAGTGCAGAGTGCAGAGTGAAAGACGGCGGGGAAACGGGGAACGGGAAACGGGACGGCAAAAAGACGTTTAGCCGTCGCCGCACACGGCGACGGTCATCGACGATGAAGCCCGGGAACCGGAAACAAACCTGCGGCACGGCCGCGGGTGTAGCGGCGGGCAGGCCGGGAAACCGGGCACTGCCTTTGACTTTGAACCGCCGTTGATCGCCGCCGGTAAAACATTGACCCGCCTGCCGCGCAACGTTACCTTGCCCTAGCGGGCCGCGAGAGCGAAGGAAGCATGGCGTGCAGTCAAGAAATAAGTATCGCGTTCCCGGAACGCGATAAAGGTCATCAACCACTATGGGGATGAGGTACTGAAGGTATATGATGCGTGAGCGGACTATGAGCGCCAGACTGCGCATGATTCTTCGTCATTCGCTGGACAGCTTGCTCGTCGCGGGGCTTGGCGGGTCGGCCGCGGCGCTGTTGGTCTACTTTTTCTACCGCAGCGGCGGCACTGGAACAGGGAGCGTGTTTGGCGCTTACTCGGCCGGGACCGCGCTGCTGACTGCGGGCGTGTTCGTGCTGGTGTTTATACTCGCCGGCGGTGTAGCCCCACGTCATTTTCGGTCGGCGCTTTGGGGCTTACGACGCATCCCGACCCATTGGGGGCTTGTCGTTCGTTGCTGGGCCGGTGGGTGTTTTGCCTTCGGAGTGCTGTGGTTGCTTGGGTTCCACGGCGTACAGAAGGGTGATGGAGGCCCGATCTGGCCTTATGTGGCTGCATATACCGTCCTCATGGCGGTGGGATTGTCTTTGGGAGGCGTGGTGGCTTGGTTTTTACACGCGCAGCCCCTGCCGCCGGTTAGGCCCTCGGATAGTGCCGCCAGCCAAAATGCACGTAGTGCAACCGACCTCCGCGCATGGCTGACGGATGATCGGCCCATAAGTAAGGCTTCCGAGTGCCTCGTTTCGACCCACTTGGATACCGCGCAGCGTATACTGGATCGCTTGGCGATCAAGGGCACGGAGGATGATGCTCCCGCCGGCAACGTGGCGCTGATAGGTTCCTATGGTTCCGGCAAGACGAGCATCTGTAACCTCGTGCAATCAGAGTATGAGAGCCTTCGTCGGGACCACCCAAAGTGGCCGCACTTCCTGTTCTGCCGCTTTGAAGCCTGGCGGTATATCAGCGCAGAAGCGGCCCTCAGGGGATTAGTCGAGACCCTGGCCGATAGGGCGCTCGAAGAAGCTGACGAGAGCGCTCTCTGGAGTCTTGGCGAGCAGTACGTTCTCGCGGCGAAAGAAACAGGGCTGGGGTGGGCTGGGGCCGCCGCTCTCCTTCTTGGAGGAGACCGCGAGCCCGATGCTGTGCTCATGCGCCTTGGCAGCCTTCTTTCCCGCATTGACCGGCACATCGTCGTTTCCGTCGATGACCTCGACCGGATTGAGGCCACGTCCGCTGACCAGCAACAAGCCCTGGTGCGGGCGCTCAACCAGATTCAGGGCACCCCCAACGTTCATTACGTCCTGACTGTGGGGCCAGCGCACCGGGGGGCGTTGAGGGAGATCAGCCGGCGCCCTCTTCTTGATCTGCTTAAGCTTACGCGATTTCAGGAACTGGTGCCTGAACTTCAGCCAGAGACGGCTCTGCAGCTACTGAAGCCCCTGCGCGACATGGCCAAGGATGAACCGGACCTCGTGATGCCCTGGGCTGAGGGCTCTGGCGACACAGATCCTCTTGAGATTCCGTCCTGGCGGAAGTTGTTTGGGATTCCAGCCCAAGGGGTTGCAGCGTCCCTTGTGGAACTGCTAAGGACGCCCCGTGAGTTGAAAAGTGTGCTTCGGGAGACCCATGCTGCATGGCAGGGCGGACTCAGTGGAGAAATCAACTGGTACGACCTGCTTCTTGCGAACGCAGTTAAGGTGGCCGAACCGGCCGTCTTCGAGTGGATACTCCGCGACAAGGAACTGTTCCTCAGCCAACAAAGCGGTTTCGGACCACGGCAGCACGAGGCTGCGGAACAGCAGGCTAAGGCGATTGAGCAACAGCTTCGCGCCATTCTGCTGGTTGACACGGATGACCGTAATAAGACAATGGTCGAAACCCTGAATCGGCTCTTTCCTGTTTTCGGCCAGAAGATCAGTCCGAAAGGATGGAATCGCAGCGAACCATCACCGTGGACGCAGAATATCGCCGCAACTCCGGCGAACGGACAGTCCTACCTTCACCGCTTTGCCGCTGGGTGTGTTCCCAAAGGGGATTTGCCGGACCGTCCAATTCTCCAATACATCAAGATAGTCCGCACGGCAGGCTTCTCCCGCAAGGTGTTTGAAGAGACGTACCTTGCCTCGCACGAGAAGCTGACAGGGGTGCTCAACAAGGTCGAGCAATTTGCCCGGCTCCTCGGCGCAGAGAATGTATTGGCTGCCTGCGACACGATCCTCGACTGGGCGTCTCGGCCAGAGTCCATTCAAGCTTGGCCTGATCCGGCCCATTTCTACTTGTCGCTGAGCGGAGACGTTTATCACATGCTTGGCGGAAGTGAAATCGCTGATCTTCCCGCCTGGTTGAGTGAGAAGGTGAAGGAGATTGGGCGCCGGTGTCCGCTGCTGGCGGGGTGCGTCATACGAATGCTCGAATCGGGCACGTCCCTCATCCTCGGTGATCAGGTGGTTGAACTGCAACGGTTGTTAGCCGAGACCGCTGCAGGAGAGTTCGTCGCAGGGGACCGGGCACTTATCCCAGTAGTGGTGAGCTATCCTTTCGCGCTAGCTCATTTCGTTGGCCTCTTGCAGGCGCACCCACAGTATGACAAAGTGAGGAGTGTCCTGACAGGTAAGCTGGTCGGCGAGGCAGTGCAGACGAAGAGCAGTGCCTTGCAGCGCGAGATACTCATTGCCCTCACGAGGGGGGCGGAACACCCGGTGATGAATGGCCCTGTTCCACCGGAAGCCTACAAGTTTTCTTACGACCAGGCGTCGAACGAGAAGCGGCTCGACATGTCGCTATTGCTGCCCGTTCTCAAGAAGTGGCACTCAGAGGGCGTGGCCGACCCGTTGGCACAACGAGTGCTTCGCGAGTTGGCTGTGGAGTACGGATTCTGAGAGCGGTGTTCGCCGCTACGGTCTGTGCTGTTCGGGGGACGCGATCCGTATCTCGGCATGCTGTTTCTCCCACACGCAAAAAGTGGCGGGTCAGGCGGTTGTGGTCATGCGGCGCAATGTGAGTCAATAGCAAAACCGCCCGCCGCCCCGGAGGGGCAAGACTGATTTCTAGCCACGGTGCGCG
>Ga0209777_10005875_pt1 | contig 14001 bp, 16 predicted proteins | sample FrelakmetHBP12HB_FD_187147 | JGI IMG/M metagenome (GOLD analysis project Ga0209777, IMG submission 187147) | Freshwater lake sediment microbial communities from the University of Notre Dame, USA, for methane emissions studies -HBP12 HB (SPAdes)... | ecosystem: Environmental > Aquatic >...
TTGTAAATGAAAAATAAAATAAAAGCAATCTTTGCGATAGCATTAATTTATGTGCCGATAATTTTTTTTGTATGGTATCTTAATTCACTCTTTACAAATTTAGTATTTGATGGTAATATTAATCTCCTTCATTTTTTTAGTGGATCAATTCTATTAAAAATAATCTGGATTTATATTCAAGCAATTGTATATTTTTTCTATTATAGATGTTTTATTGGAATTCACAAACTCCTAACGAATAATAAAGATTTATTTTTAAAATAAAAAATCCTGAAAGTTATTCAGGATTTTTCATATATTTCTTTTTATTTATCTGTTTCGCATTCACCTTTACATCCTTTTTTGCCACATTTTTTGCAGCATTCTTTTTTGCTTTCCAAAAAAGCTTCAAAATTAAAAATTTTGGATTCTTTTACAGGAGGATTTTTGCCTTCTTCGTAACCCTTTTTAAATTCTTCTCTCACTTGTAAAGCATTCCAAACTTCTGGTGCATTTTGTTTAATATTTTGAACAACTGATGAACCAATATTATATAAATATTCCGATCCCTTGAAAACTAAATAAAAAGGAAGCATAACTAATCCAATAATAAAAAATCCCGCAGTTTCGGTACCTTTTAATATTGCTTGACCAACTTTTACTAAATCTTCTTTTCCACTTTTAACGAAATCGTTACCCATTTGTTTAAGCTCTCCAGCTTTGGCTTTCATCGATTCTTTACTAGCGGCATAATTCTTCTGAAATTCTGCCCATTTTGCTTTTAAGGGCTCGACTATTTTAGCTGATATGTTATTACTAATAGTTGTTATAACTTCTTGAAACTTATCACCAGCTGCCGTTTTCAATTGTTCTAAATTGGTTTTAAGATCTGCCCACATGTTCTGCATTTTTATCATAAACTTACCTGGTGCCGAAACTACCCAATTGTATGCATCCTTGATATAACCTTCTATTTTGGTAGCCAAATTAGTAATTAATGTCTTTGCTTGCTGACCAAGTTCAACACCTTTATTCCATAACCAATTTCCAGCACCAGTTACGGCGCTAACTCCTTTACCAATTCCTTTACCAACAGCATGAGCAGCTTGACTTATTTTACTAGCCCCGGCTTTTAAAGTATCCCAGAAACCTTCTAATAGAAGTTCAGCTTTGTTCTCTCCGTATTTTTCAGTAATTAAAGCATATTGTTGATTTAATTTTTCCAAAATTACATTCATTTTGGCCGAAAAAATTTCAAATTCCTTGTTAAGTTCTATTCTTGTCATGTTATCTTTAATTATTTTTAAATTTCTTGTGCAGGTACTTGTGCAGCTGCTGTTTGGGCTTTACCTTGAGCCTGCTGACCTTGTACTTGTACTGCGGGCTTTTGAGCCGGAGTATTTTGTACAGGTTGAGCTTGTGATGGTTGGGCCTGTGGTTGAGCCTGAGGTTGAGTTTCTTCTCCTCCTTCTGGCTCTTCTTGTGATTGTGGTTGAGCTTGAACTTGCGATTGTGCCTGAACAGGTGATTTATCTGCACCAGTTACAATTTCAACTGGAAGATTTTCAATATTCAAATAATTTTCCATTGACCATTGAACTAGTCTTTCAGCTAATCTTTTTTCGCCCATATCTGCTCGAAGGTCTTTACCTGAACTTTCTTTAACTTTCTTTATAAAAGAACTAACCAAAGATTTTGGAAGATCAACATCAACGCTAACACGATAGAAATCATCAATAGCATCTACCATTTCGTTGACTACTGATTCTTGTTGTATAGATTTCTTTCCTTTGAAATCATTAAAACTAAAAATATTTTTTATTACCATTTCATTAAAATTATTTTTTATTATATATTAATTTTTTAATATTATTTTATCTATATATTAAATAAAAATATTCGTTTTTTTGTTTTTTTTTATTTATAGAAAAATTTTTATATCTTTGATAAATTAAAAATAATTATACATCATGGGACATTTAAATTATAATAAAACAATTGAAAATATTCGCAGAGAACTTAAAACTCATTTGATTAATAATAATCTAAAATCAATGACAGTAGGTGTTAGTGGTGGTATAGATTCGGCATTGGTTTGTGCTTTAGCCTATCCAGTTGCAAAAGAACTCGGCATTGAACTTATTGGAAGATCAATTACTATCGAGAGTAATAAATTAGATGAAATTGAAAGAGCAAGAGATATTGGTGAATATTTCTGTACTAATTTTAAAGAAGTTGATCTTACAAATGAATATTTGAGAATTAAACATTCAATTTCTGATGATGATATTATTATAGATAGAATAGAAAGCAATAAAGAGAAAAAAATTCGATTCGGAAATATAAAAGCAAGGCTCAGAATGATTCATCTTTATGATATTGCCCAAAAAAATAAAGGATTTGGTTTATCTACCGATAATTATACAGAACTCCTATTAGGCTTCTGGACGCTTCACGGCGACGTTTTTGATTATGGTATGATTCAAGAACTTTGGAAAACAGAAGTTTATAATATAACAGAATGGATATCTGAAAATGAAAATTTATCCAATGAAGCATCAAATGCTTTAAAATCAATGCTAAATGCGATTGCTACGGACGGATTGGGCATTACAAGTTCGGACCTGGATCAAATTCTACCCGATTGGAAAGAAAGATATACAACTACAAGGGAAGGTTATGTAGAGGTTGATTCAATTCTTGAAAATTATTTAGCTGAAGAGTATGTACATGGTGATGCCACAAATATAGATCATATTGTTATTAAAAGAGTTTTAACAACTAAATTCAAAAGAAACAATCCTATAAACTTAAAAAGAAAAGATATTGTAGAATACGCAGTAGAATAAATTTTAATTTTAAACTTCACACCAAAAATTTAATATGTAAAATAAAAATTAAATTTTTTATGAAAATTAGCATAATAGTTTCAGTATCAGAAAATTGGGTTATAGGTAATAATAACAAATTATTATGGAAATTGAGTGATGATCTTAAACGATTTAAAAAATTAACTACAGGTCATCCAATTATAATGGGTCAAAAAACATTTGAATCGTTACAAAAAGGGGCATTATCTGGTAGAACAAATATTGTTTTAACAGATGACCCTGATTTTAAATCGCCAGATGTAATTTCAGCATATAATATTGATGACTCTTTATTAAAAGCTGAATATTGTCAAAGTTCAAGATGGGGTAATTGGCGTAATAATGAAGTTTTCATAATTGGTGGTGGAAGTATTTATAGACAATTTCTAAAATTTGAATATGTAGATACTATATATTTAACCAAAGTACATATTAATATAGAAGGAGATACAACTTTTCCAGAACTTAATTCTGAAAAATGGGAATTAGTTTCAGAAGAATTTAAAGAAAAAGATAATAAAAACGAATACGACCACACATATCAAATATATAATAAAAAATAAAAAAAATGAAATTTATTTGCTATTCATGTAACGCAGAATTTGATGAATCCGATGCAAATAAACAAGCAAAAAGTTTATTAGTAAGATGGATGAGCATCTCATGCCCATATTGCAACAGTCCTTTTAACATCGGATTAACTGAAAAAGGCAAAACATTAGTTGATAGAAAAGCTAAAATAAAAAAAATATTTAGAAATCAAAAAGATTACTTTTTATAAAAATTTTTCATTTCTATAATTTGGTCGATCAATTTATCTGTTATATAATCGCCTTCCAAACAATTATTTTTAGCAAGAGCAGATTCTATTGGAATTATTTCAATTTCTTTTTCAAAAATTTTTTTAATTTCTAATAAAATATCATACTTGGACAAACATTCAGGATTTGCTAATGTCGTATCTTTACTAAAAAATGACCAATTTAAAATTAATCTTTCTGCCCATTTTGCCCATTCTAAAGTAGTATTTCCATTCCAAAACTGATTAGTAAAGCCATTCACCTTATCTTTAGAATTCAAAAACCATTCTAGAAACGAAAATTTTGTGCCCTTCTCAAATCCTATAATAGAAGTTTTTAAAATTTTTGTATTTTTAGATACTCCTTCTCTTGCCATTCTTTTAGATAATCCATAAGGTGTATCATCTGATTCGTCCGTATCTGGATGAATAATTCTAACACCTATATTATCTAACCAAATTGGCAATTTATGATTGATTAAATCATAGAGTCTATCATCTGACTTTCTTTGTGGTATCATACCCATACAATTAATAATATAATCAACTTTTTGACTAGATACAAATGATTTAAAATCATCATTTGGCCATCTCAAATTAGTTGTGACAATTTCATAATTTTTTGATAAAATTGATCCTTCATCGAAATATGAATAAACCATATTTCCCAATAATCCATTATGGCCAAGAATTAATATTTCCATAATTTTATTTATTTTTTAAACCTTGAATGTTTCTTCAGCTAATGTTTTTTCATTAAATATAATTTTTACTTTAATATATTGAAAATTACTTATTTCCATATTAGGAGAATACCAATGTATAAGATCGTCATTAAAATTTGTCAATGTAGAAAATAATAAATTCTTTTCATTTTTAATTATATCATATTCATATATAATAACATATACAGATATAATAGAATTACATGAAACCCAAATTTGATTAATATCCTTTTTACAAGTAATATTAAATTTAACATTATCTAAATTTATTTTGATGGACCGAATTTCTAAATTTTCTATTTTTAGAAAGTTATTAATTTCATTAAAATTATCACTAATATTTCTTTGATCATCAAACCAAAAATAATTTTTATTGAAGGAATCTTTATAGTGAGCAGAATCTATTCTATAAAGAAATCCTAAATGTGATCTAAGTAATCCATGAGCTATTGATAATGGCATTGATTGATTTCCAATAAAAAACTTACAGTTTTCTATTATTGCATATAACTCAGAAAAATTTTCACATTTTTTAAAATCTAATAAATCCTTAAATTTAAAATTATTATATTCTTCTATATTAGTAGATATAAAAATGCATTTATTATTATGCAAAATATCGCCTAATAATTTGTCATAACTTTCATCATATCTATTTATTGAAAAATGTATAACAATTTTATCTTTATACGATTCGTAATTCTTATTTTTTAATTCGCAAAGCCAGGGCTCGTCTTCAAATTTATTTATAATATTATTGTTCTTTTGATATATTTCGTACCAATTAGTTCTAAATAAATATCTAGTATCAGTATTCTTAATATCAATATAATTTTTAATATTATTATTATGAATTAAAAAATTATCAATATAAGGTTGTTGTTTAACAATATCATAAATATCATTATATGTATTTTCTAAACCGTTTGTAAATTCACCTCTTATCTCTGTGATATAAACATCAGATTTAAAACCTTTGGATAAACATTTAACAGCATACAAAGAATGTAAAAGATCACCCAATTTAGGTCCTACTAGAAAATTTTTCTTTTGATATTTAATGTAATAATCGTTTACTTCTATTCTTTTGTCCTTAATATATCCAAATTGTTTCAGATAATTTTCAACATCAGATTCATTATAATTATTTTCGGACACAATTAATTTTGGTTGCCATCGATTTATATCAAATCCTTTAAGAACATCTATCTCGGTGCCTTCAGTATCAATACTTAAAAAATCTATTTTGTGATAATTATAATAATTTTCAATGCAATAATCCAGTGTTCGAACTGAAACTTTGATACTTTTAGTTGTAAGATTAAAGCCCAACTTAAGATGATCTTGATAAAGTTTTTTGTCTAAACTTAATGAACTTATTGCACCTTCACTTTCAGCCGAATTATCATTTAAGTTTACTATTATAAAATTAACTAAATCTTTATTAAAATTTGATATAGCTAAATTAATTGTATTTTTTCTATTATTTTTTAATTTTTCATATGAATTTGGATTTGGCTCTATACATAAACTATACCAGCCATTTTCTTCAAAATGCTTAGTATTATTTATATCAATACCATTTGTAGCACCGATATCAATACAGCCGCCAACGTAATTAGAATCAAAATATCCTTCTATTACTTTATCATCCAAAAATTGCCCATAATAATTATGTGACGACATATAAAAATTTATTTTTCAAAAATATAATTGTATTCTATTTTATGCTTTAATTTATATCCTCTTTCTGACATATATTCTGTATAATAATTATTATGAAAAAAATTCTCTAATAAAACCACTTTTGGTTGATATTTATCAACATCAAATCCCATCATAACTTCTATTTCCCACCCTTCGGTATCAACCGATAAAAAATCTATTTTTTCTATATTTAAATATTCTAATAAAGAATTCAATTTTATAACTTTTACTGGTATTTCATATATTGGCAAATCTTTAACATCCTGTCTCAATTCCAATGCTGAAATACTAACACCATCTACAAATTCATTCCAACCGTGTAATTTATTACTATCAACTATTTTGAATATAGAATCTTTTTCTTCAAATGAACAGGCTCGCTGGTATATTTCATTTCCTAATGCTTCGTGCTGTTTAACAAATTTTGGATTTGGATCAACACATATACAGCGCCATCCATTATCCCTGAAATGTTTTGACATGCTAATAAAATCCGGGGGACCAGCACCAATTTCAACCATTATGCCAATATAAGAAAAATCCTGAAAAAAATTTTCTCTGATATATTTATCTGTCTCGAATTCTGCGTAATATTTTAACATCCTATAATTTCAAATTTTGGACAAGGAACAATAAATTTGCCGCCTTCTATCAAATAATCTTTTTCTCTTTCTATAAATTCATTAATAAAGTGCCAAGGCAAAATTAACAAATAATCTGGTTTAGCTTTACGCATTTCTTCTTCTGAATATATTGGTATATTGGTTCCAATAGTTTTTAATCCCCATTTATAAACACTTCTCTCGGCTATACCGTCTATTAAAGTATTATCTAATCCAAAATATTGTAATGTAGTATTACCTTTCGTACTTGCTCCATAACACCATACAGATTTATTATCTTTTTTAGCAGTTTTAATAAAATCGACAGTCGTTTCTTTTAATTTATTTATTTCATCATAAAAATCTAGCCAAGTTTCTACCTGATCTAATTTTAAAGTTTTTTCATATTCTAATAAAGAATTAATCCTGAAACTGGCAACATCCCTATAAGGTTTAGTATAAAACTTATTTTCATGACCATTCTTTTTTATATAAATTCTAAAGGAACCTCCGTTAGTATCATTAATTTGGCAATCGACTATTTTAAATCCATTCTTATCTAAAAGACTTTTAATATTAAATAATGAATAATAATAAACATGCTCAAAACATATATTATCAAACGCCAACTGTTTAAGCATTAATGGAGTATAACTTAGCTGCATGACTAATAATCCATCATCTTCTAAAATTTTATTAATATCTTGTAAAAATATTTCTGGTTTATCTAAATCATAAAACATAGCAATAACAGTTATTATATTGGCTTTCATCTTACCAAACTTACATTTTTTGAAAACTTCATAGGAAAAAAAATCTTGAATAATTAAATCTGCCTTTTTTTCTGCCTCATTTTTATATGAATCGTCTGCCGGATCTATACCAATTTTAATTATATTTTTTGGTATGTAATCAAACATAGTACCATCATTTGACGCAATATCTAGCCAAATATCATTTTCTTTTAATTTAACTAATTTTGTAATTGATTCGGCAATATCTTTTAATTCATTTCTCATTGTTTGATTCATACCAGATCTATACCAATATTTACCATACATTGAATCCAACGGTGCACATTCATTTAATCTCACCGCGCCATTTTCATCTAACATCATTTTCAATTCATATTTATTATTCGAAAATTCGGTTTCTTTTAAGAAATCAGAAACACATATTTTACCTAATGTAAATAATTCTTTCATTTAATCAATTTATTTTTTCAAAAATATAATTATAATCAATTTTTTGATTTAATTTATATTCTCTTTCTAGCATATATTCAACATAAGATTCTAGATATAGCAAATTCTCTAAAAGTACAATCTTTGGTTTATATTTATTTAAATCAAATCCCATCATAACTTCTAATTCCCACCCTTCGGTATCTACTGACAAAAAATCTATCTTATTAATACTTAATTCTTCTAGAAAAGAATCTAATGTTATAACTTTAATTGGTATTTCAATAATTTTATAATCGGTCATAGCAAATTTATATTTAATATCTAATGCAGAATAAGCTAATCCATTACTATCTTGACAATTGCTTCCCCATGAAGAATCAACTATTTTAAAAGTAGAATCCTTATTCTCATATGAACAAGCGAATTCATAAATCTCATTATTTAATTCTTTATGTTGATTAACAAATTTTGGATTTGGTTCTATACATATACATCTCCAGCCATTATCCCTAAAATGTTTTGACATACTATAAAACACCGGAGGACCTGCTCCAACTTCAACCATTGTACCAATATAAGAAAAATCAGGAAAAAAATTCTCTCTAATATATTCGTCTGTTTCAAATTCAGCATAATATTCTTTCATTCTATTATTTTATTTTTTATATCATCTATAGTATCATTAAATAGCATATCGTAAGTATAGATTTTTTCTTGATAACTATAATATAGTTTTTCCGAATGGTTGTTTTTAATATTTTTATCCTCAATAACATAATAATCATAATCCATATTAAAATATTTATATAAATCTCGTATAAAATCATTTATATAATATAATCTACCAGAACCAACCATTTCATCTTCTTTAGAATTTATTACTCTTTGAACTAAATATTTAGTATGAATTATATCACGATAATAATAAGTATTACCTATTTCAATTTTTTTCTTATTTATGATAGAATTAAAAACTTTACCAAAAAGAAAATATTCACTTCGATAAACTGAATTAAAATTAAAAGGATGAATTATAACCACTTTATTATATTTTTCATCATTCAATCTTCTTTCTTTAATTTCATTATGTAATTCCTTTTTTGAATATAAATAAGAATATAATCCATTACTCGAAATATCATAATTAAAAGACATATCAATGCTCACATGACCAACATAATTGTTCCATAATTCACAACTAGTGAATATAACAATTTTATTAGAATTATCTATCAAACTTTCAATCACTTTCAAAGTATAAAAATAATTAATTTCCATAAAATCCATATAACTATCATAAATTCTTTGTTCTGCAAAAAGTATATAAACGGAATTCCACGAACTTTCTTTTAAGAAATTAAAATCTATATTCCTAGAAGAAATTTTAATATAATCATCCGGATAATAATATGATTGCTGAGATGTATTTCCAATTATAAGATTTTTCATTGATAATAATTATTAGTCTCTAGAACACCTATTAATTCATTCTTTGAATAAGTATAATCACCACTATTATATTCATCATGAGTAAATTTGCCTACCATGCTATTCTTTTGAATATCACGATAATGCATTAAATAATTGTCTGTATCTTTTGAATAATATGTTCTTGGTAATTCCTCTTTTGCAATCATTATCTCATGTATTTTTTCAGATATCCTTGGTTCTCCAATTACATACTTCAAACCAAATTTTTCACTATAAATTTCAAACAAATCTTTTATTTTAAAACTTTTTGCATTTGGTATGACATTATATCCATTAACTTTTAATGCATTTTCAATAACATCTATCGCCCGTTCAACATCCAACATAAATCGTGTCATTTTGTCAGAATAAAGTGTCAAAGGATAATTTTTTTTAATGCTATCCCATATTAAAGGTATAACACTACCTGTTGAATTAGAAACATTTCCATAAATAGCTGATGATAACATAGTTGAACTCTTTTCGGCATTAACAATAAAAAGTTCACCAGCAACAAATTTCATTGAGCCGTAAAGTGTTGTCGCTGCTCTAGATTTATCTGATGAAATAAAACACGCGGCTTTCATTTCATTTTCCTCGGCGCATCTACGAGAATTTATTGCACCATCAATAATTACTCTAACCGCTTCCTCATAATTTTGATCAACTGCGCCAATTTGTTTAAGAGACGCTGCAAATATTCCGATGTCTTGATCTTTAGATGCTCTTTTCATCAAATCAAAATTACGAACATCGCCTATAATACAATTGACCTCTGGAAATTCTTTCTTAAGATAATAATGCTTTGCTTCATCCCTTGAATAAACGGTTATTTCATTATTTTCATAATATCTCTTAATAATATTAGTACCTAAATAACCTGCGCCTCCTGTTATAAAAATTTTTTTATTCTTTATCATTAATTTAATTATTTTTATCTAAAATTTTCATCCAATGTTCTATCATCTCGATCATTATTTCTTCAAATTTATAGTATGGTTTCCATCCTAATTCGGTTCTTATTTTTGTAGAATCACCTTTTAAATAAGAAAGTTCTTCTGGTCTTAAAAAAATAGGATTTTGAATAACGTAATCTCTATAATCCATTCCTAAATAATTAAAAACTATTTCACACATTTCTCTGATTGAATGTGTTTCCATAGTCGAAACAACAAAATCATCTGCAATATCATGATTTATAATCATATGCATTGCTCTACAATTTCCAGAAATAAAACAACTATCATTTTTTTTAGTTATTATTGTTTGATTATTTTTAGCCGTGATACACCAAATATTTTCTTTTGCTTTTTCTTCTATTATACTGGTAATATAATTGTGAACTGATTTTTTGCCATGTGAAAAAACAGTAACATCATAAATACCAGATTTACGTTGTTTAATTTTTGTCCTATAACCAGCATAATTAGCAACATCTGAAAATTGATTAGCTAAATTATAATTTTTAGATATATATAACATATTACTCCAGCAACCATCACAATTCATCATTGTTTTATAAAGCAAATTTGATTGTCTAAAAGATAATTCATATATAAATGATGGTAATTTATGAATATCAAAATCTTCAAAATATTCTAATATAATATCCCTTGATTTAGAATTAAAAATTACTTCACATACATTATCTTTTCTGATTTTAATATTAGAGTCTAAATTTAAATTATTAATACATTCTAACATTTCAGTTAAATATTTTTTATTTGATTGACTAACTGATAATTGCATACCACCACCAATAATTTTTGATTTGGATAAGTATCCTTCGGTAACCAAATATCCTAATAAAATTAACATATTATCGTCTACGTCATAGTCTTTTTTATTTATACCAGTAAACCCAGGAAATCTATAATTATATTTGTTTCTTAAACTTATATCATTAAATATATCGTATATATCGTGCGCGGTTGCTTCCTTCCACTTACCCCAATTTTTACTATTGCTACTTTTTCTTTGATATATTATTCTGTGATTTTCAGAACATCTAAAATTAATTCCATTACCATTAAAATTATACATGATACCATCATACTCTACATCATATATATTATTAATGATATCTTCTTCCCACTTACCTGTTTCAATATTTAAATTAATTATAGTATCACCCATTGCAACTTCATCTCTAAATTTATAACCATTTTTTGTTAATATTTTAGTTTCTAAATCAATGCAATAATCCTTAGAATGACCCCAATCTCTATGAGAATCTAAATTACCTAATTCCAAATAATCTTGCATTCCTAATTTTATCATACAAGCTCCTTTGACTACTTTACTGGTTACAAAATTGCTACCACGTCTAGGCGATTCGTGGTTGAAAAGTATGCCGTTACAGGCATGTAAACCATAAGCTCGTCTATAATGCCTTACAATATTATATCCAAAAACTTTAGAACACCCATAAGGAGAAACTGGATCCATTTTTGTAGTCTCCCTTTGAAATCCATCAGGATCTATTGAATTTCCAAACATTTCACTGGAGGATGCTTGATAAAATTTTGCTTCAGGACATATCCTTTTATATGCTTCTAAAATATTTATAACACCTAAAGCATTTGTTTGAACAGTATATTGAGGTATATCAAAACTAATTCTAACATGACTTTGTGCCGCCAAATTATATATCTCATCTGGCTTAATTTCAGATAATAATTTCTCAATGCTAGTCTGATCTGTCATATCACCATAAAAAGTCTTAACTTCGTTTCTTATATTTTCTAATCTATATTGTTGATTTTCAGCGACAGAATGTCTTCTTATCATCCCATAAACCTCATAATTCTTATCTAACAAATATTCAGCTAGATACGAAGAATCTTGGCCAGAAATTCCAGTTAGAAATGCTTTTTTCTTCATTTTTAATTAATTATTTTATATTCCATTTATATAGATATTCTTCTTGAATTTCTATATCTTCGGATATCCAATTTAGAAAATTAATGGATGATTCTTTTTTAAAATATATTCTTTTATTTTTTCTTACAGATACATCAAATCCATTAATAATTAAATTATTTTTTAATAATTCTAAATTGTTATCATTAAATGAATCTGTGCATAAATACACATTATTATTCAAAATAAAACCGTCACAAACAAACCACCAATAACACATTAACGGTGTTAATTTAATATCATTTGGCACAATCTTTTTTTTATTTATGTACCATCTTTCATATTCAAACAACAAATTTCTATAACTTTTAGATTTTGTATAAAAATTAATATACTTTTTATTAGTTCTGTTATCTATAATTGATTCATATCTCCACGGTTTTAAAAAACTAACAGATGGCAAATCGCTTATAATTTTCTCAATAGTTTTCAAATATTTAAAACCTAATGTCAATCTTGCTGATATTCTTGATTTACTTAACGAACCGTCAGAAATCATTATACCATCAAATATTTCTTTTTCTTTTTCAGACATGCTACAAAATTTATATTTATCTTCTTTCCATTGTGATGATAATGACATCTTTAATATACTATCTTGTGTGTGTTTTTTACCATAAAACGGGTTATTAGTACCACTATTTTTTACAGATAACTCTTTTTTCCATTCTTCAGTATGACATTTTCCTTTGTTATTTAACCCATTATGTCTTTTTGCACAATATCCGGAGCAAAATCTTTTTTTATTGGATCTTTTATTATTTATATTAACTTCAAAAAAATTATTACACAATTCGCATTTTTTTAATTTTATTTCTTTTTTCATATATTTTTTATTCTATATATAAAATTTTAACCCTTCTATTCCTGTTATAAACGCCTTTTTACTCATTTAAAAATTTATTTTTTATAATATCTCTTATTTCAGTATAATTTAAATATGACTCTGAATCTTCATTAATTTCCGGTACAGAATCCATTAAAATAATACCTCTAGCTGCGTCTTCAGGTGTCATATACATGTGATAACCGATCATGTTCACATGATTTTCATCTTCATATGGCGTTTTTAAATTCCTGCCATCATAAGATGCAAATTTTAACCATTTATATGCATCTTCTGAATCTGTTAAAATCATACCACCTTTACCAATAGGAACACGTTTTTTTATTTGAAAAGATAACACTTGTAGAGCATCGTTGCCTATATACATATCTTTTGTCCAACGAACAGCACTATCCCAAATTCTACTACCTTTTAACTGATAAATACCTATCCATTCAATATCCTCTACCTCAACTTTTAATCCACAATGAATTATTTGCATAGGAACAGAAACATATGTCCTATTTGGTATAGTTATAATGTCATTATTTTTTAGTTCTCCAATAGATTTCAAATATTGTAAAGATAAAAATATACCATGAGAACAGCAATCACAAGAAACTGCATATCTACTACCAGCATATTTAGAAACTTTTTCCTCAAAAATATCAACTATTTCTCTAGGATCATTCCAGTTATAGCCCAATTCTTTAATTTTATCTGGCTCTTGTCTTTGAAATTCCTTTGGTAATTTCCCCAAAGGCCAACTATTATATTTGTATTCCATATTTTTTATTTATTTTTTATACTTCTACCCATTCTTTATCAAAATCTTGCTTCCAATAAATTGCTATTTCCGTGTCCGCATATCTATTCCAATGATAATTCAATGCTGTGTCACCATATATAACAGG
>Ga0209777_10005876_pt1 | contig 13995 bp, 13 predicted proteins | sample FrelakmetHBP12HB_FD_187147 | JGI IMG/M metagenome (GOLD analysis project Ga0209777, IMG submission 187147) | Freshwater lake sediment microbial communities from the University of Notre Dame, USA, for methane emissions studies -HBP12 HB (SPAdes)... | ecosystem: Environmental > Aquatic >...
CGCCATTTTTGCGGACAACAACCCTGTCTTTTTCATCACCAAAATCAGTGGTTTTAAACCACAGTGTTTCTCCATCGGAATAAACAAAACCCTTTTTTTGCAGTTTATCCAGAGGCTTAGCCACACCGTTATTTTTATACAATTCTTTTTCGCTGAAATATTCATCAAAAACAACTCCAAAATCTTTTAAGTCAATTTTTATTTCTTCCAGGATGGCCTGGCTGGCAATGGAAGTAAACTGACTAATGGTTTCTTCTTCGTTGGCATTTAAATATTTATCCCCTTCCCTTTTAATAATGTCACCGGCAATATCTTTGATATAATCGCCACGATAACAGGTTTCAGGAAATTCAATTTTCTCACCCAGTAGTTCCCGGTAACGCAGCAGGACGGATTTGCCTAAATTATTCATCTGATTGCCTGCGTCATTGATGTAATATTCTTTGGAAATCCGATATCCGGCTGTTGTCAGTAAATTAGTAATTACGTCGCCGACAACCGCACCGCGGGCATGACCGATATGCAGAGGTCCTGTTGGATTGGCGCTGACAAATTCCACCTGCACTTTTTTACCGCCGCCTATATCAAGGTAGCCGTACTTTTCTTGTTGTTCATCGATAATCCGGAGGGCTTGATGCCAGACACTATCTTTAATAAAAAAATTAATAAAACCCGGGCCGGCTATTTGCGTTTTTTCAATAATACTTTCAGTATCGGAAATATTATCCTGAATTATTTGTGCAATTTTACGCGGATTTTGTTTGGCCTGTGCGGCCAGAATCAGCGCGGCATTGGCGGCGTAATCCCCATGTTCGGGATTACCGGGGGCTTCCACTTCTATGTAGGGCAAAGAAACTTCGGGAAGCTGACCCTTTCGGACAGAAATATTTAAAGCGTTCTCCAGCAGTTTAGTAATTTTATTTTTCATGATCAAGCCGATACCTTCTTATAAAAAAAATGACAAGCGGCTTTAAATATCATTTGCTGCTTGTCACTGCAAGTTGAACTGTTATTATTTTTTTGAAACTTCAATTTCCCTAACGAAGTGAAGAGAAATTGGTCAGTTGAACAATCCCGCGCAGCGGAGGGTATAATACAACCCTTGATTAACCCTGCTGGTCTTTTTTAACCGCCGCGTCGATATCATGATCTTTAATGGACAGATCGCGGGAATAGTCGGGACAATGAACAAATCCCTGTGAATCCGTGGAGACACTGAAACGTTTTTGGCAATTGCCGCGCCAGGCGCATATCGCACAATATTTTTTCTCTGTACCCATAAGCAAATCCTTTTCCAGATTAAGTCAACATTAATAAATTTTGCACAGTCGAATTATTTAGTAACTCGGCGCGAATATTTATAAAGATATCGGCGCTATGTCAAGAAATTTTGTTTTATACTTTTTCCTTCAGATCTACTGTACACGAGTGTCCTTCCAGTAAATCATATACTTAGATTTATCACTGTGTTTAGAGGGATCATTTGGCACAATTGTATTAGAACCTGTACCGAAATTAGCCGCACTTGTGGAAACATAAGCATTATAGCCTCCAGTGTAAGGGTTAGTGGAAATAACCACTCCGGATGGTATGCCGACGCCAATAACCTCCGATCTGGCGCCACTCGTAAGTTGTCCTGCTCCGGTTAGATAATTAACGACGTATAGTTTAGCGATGCCATTCTGGTCGCAAGCTACGGAGCTCGGTGTATATGTTGTAAAGTAAACTTTTTGATCATAGATAACAGGCGCAGCCAACATTTTCTCTCCAGCACCGCCGAGAGTAATATACCATCCATGATAAGTAGTTGAGTTGGGATCATATACCGCTGATGTTGAAGAGATATCCATCAAGCTAGCGGGCGTATATGGTGACGTTCCGCTATTAGTATCTTTAATAGCATAAACTCTTTCTTGACCGGTAGTGGCAGAAGGGTCGGTTTTATCTCCTGTGCCGAAAAATACCCAAACATTTCCGTTTGCATCAGTTGTGGGAGCGGCCGATGCATATATGGCCAGATTAATGGCGGCAAATACATTCATTGATGTACAAACAGAGATAAACATACTTATTATGATCACAGGGATTATAAAGTTTTTTTTGTTGAACATAAACCCACCTCCTTAATTAAAAAACGTTTTATTATTAACATTTGATATCTGTCTGTCTCACTTTTTCCCTTGCAGTGAAACAGCAGGGACAGGTATTAGAATGCCGTCCCGATATCAATGATTATTAAGCAACAAAAAACCCTTCCAATTGGAAACATTGCAATTTACGCCATCGCTTTGCAAACAGAAATTAAATCGCCAGAAGTTTCCGCCCAGATCACCGATATATGCCGTATCTATAAAACCGTCATGATCGGAATCTATCCCAACCGGTCCGGCGACAAGATTATAATCCATTCTTACGTCTCCGGCATTGCCGCTGCCGTCATGCGTAAAGCTCCATAAGATATGCCCGTTGCTTAAATCAACCACATAAAATCCCTTTCCTCGCTTGTCACTACAGGTCGTAGTTCCCGCGCAATTAGTTCCGGAATAACCTCCTCCGATAAGTCCCACCCATGTTTCGTTATTATTTATCCTGACCCGCCCGAAAAACATTTTGCTCCAGGCCTGACCAAGAAACGCCGGTTGATCGTAGGAACTGGTGGATGATGACAGGCCGCTTGTTCCTCCTAATCTCCATTTAAAAGTGGGAGTAGCGGGAGTCGTTGATGTCGTCTCGGTAATGTCAAGCGCATAATAACCGCAATAATGGGGATAAGCTGAAGTGTAGGACGGACTAAAACCGGAATCGCAACCCGGGGATGAACTCCAGAGAGTAGAAATTCCACCGCGACCTTCACTCAAAACCAGATAGGTATGCCAGTCAGTGACTGATTTGGATGTTGATCCAATGGCGCTCGTTGTCGAAGTATAGCCTGCCGAAGGAACCCAAACATCCGCGGCGGACAGCGGACCATCAACAAAATACGTATGATAGAGTCCGGAGGGATGGGTGTTGTGAGTCATTATCGAAAGTCTGGAAAGTAAATTGGGAGGAATAAAACTCCATACTTCTGAACCGTCATACGTATTGAATGCGTGTAGCTGGCCGTCATTGGCGCCGACGAGAATAACTCGATTATGTATGCTGGTTTTTCTTATATGATTGCACAAGTAATTGGTAAACGATTTTTGGTTAGAGCACGAAGAACAAGTCCCGGTCGCTGCATTATAACACTGATTATAGTTTGTTAGATCCGATGTATCATAGAAATTAAAATTGGGCGTCGGTATGGACAACGGCGCAGTATGGAGTATATCGCCTAATTTCCAATTTTTGAACGCATTACCCGTGGTATAGGCATAATCCCCCCGGCGAATAAATTTTACAATGTTGTTTTTTGTAGCGTCATCGGCAGCGCCAAACAAAGCATTGCTTAAAGACGTTGTAAATAGTTGAAGGGTACTTGCTGTGCCATTTGTTGTGTATATTGTTCTGGGACTGCTTACACCATCGTCTACCACGAGTTGTAATTTATCGCCCGCATCCCAATCAGCATTAGTGGGAATTGAACCGTCGTTATTTAAAGTAAATCGTTTTAAGTGGCCAATCCAGAAGGGATCGGTCTTCAGCGGCTCAAAGGAAGCTTCGTAAAGGTAATTTTCATCAGTAGTCCGTTGTGCCTGAATGGAAGCATGAGTGAAGGAATACGTCGCCTCCTTGATCGTATCAATCGCGCTTTTCAGCGCCGTCGTCAATGCGTTCGCATCACCGGCAAGAAAGGCGTACCCGGAAAGATCAAGATAACCCGGATCGTTATATGTGGCCTGAAAACCACTGGTCGAACTGCCGCAATCGGAATTTGTTATCGTGGATGAGTCCACCTGGCAGCTGGTAATCCCAGACGGAAAGCAGGCGGTGGCGTTTGTAGATAAATTGCAGCAGGCCGAGGGAACAGCCGGAGTTGCTGTACAGCCTGCGGGAATGTTGTAGGCTGGTGTTCTGCTCCCGGTGTTGCTCGCATTAGGATTGTCTGTTCCGCCATAATACGCCATCCAGTTAAGAGTGTTTTGCAAATAGTTCGGCATTTGGGAGCCAAAACCGATGACAAATACTTTATAGCCGGCATCGGCTAATTGTTTTGTCGTGGCCACTACTTCTCTGCGGCGTGCGTACATTTTACTCTGACATTCTTGTCCATTGCCGCTGCAGGCGTAAGTATCAGCTCCATCCGTCAGTACAATAACAAATTTTTGCCGGCAGACTTTGTAAGCGTCTCCGGCTTTATGGGTATCCAGATATGTCTTAGCCTCTTTTAAAGCTGAAGCCAGCGGTGTACCGCCGGTGGCAGACTCACCGACGATACATTCGCCGGACGTGCAACTAGTAACCGTCGAAGCGCAACTGGTGGAATTTCCGCAATATGTTAACTGGTAAGACGTTTGATTGTTGGAACTAACCCCACCAGTAATAGTGCTGATCACGTCAACAACCTGATTGGCGCCGCTGGCATAATCACCTGCGGTGTCATCACCATTTGTGAAGCGCATAAAACCGATTCTGATGCCCATACTTACGGCATCAAGGGCGTCAATAGTGCCGCTTTTGTCGTCATCTAAAATAGAAAAGAGCGCCCTTTTGGCGATGGCCAGTTTGCTGCAATTTGTTTTACAGTCGGCTTGGGACTGATCGTTACAAAAACCATTAATCGCATCACATTTGTTGGTGGCGCATTGATTAGTGCAATTATTCTTGGAACTTTGACACATTCCGTCTTGGCACCAGCATACTTGAGAACAACCAGTTTTCCCTGAAGTACCGCAGAACCCGCCGCTGCAGTAACCATACTTACCAACGTTATTACTACAGTTGGTAACGCAGTTTCCTTGACCAGTGCCGTTGCAGAAACCTCCCGAACAAGTGGTGCCTGACTTACTTGTGCACTTACTTGTATTAGCTGTGCATGATTTATCATAAGCATAATAATAAGTGCTGGTAGGAGCGCCGACACAAGCGCCGGCTGTGCTGTTAGCTGTACAGTTTGCATCATGTCCATAAATATAGGTCGAGCTGGACGAACCCACACAGTTCACAGTATCCGGAGTGCAGGTGGAATCATAGCTATAAACAAAAGTTGTATCCTCTGGATTATTGCATGATGTCGTATTGCCGACACACGATGTATCGGCCCCATAGGGGTAAGCAGTACCCGCGGGATTCTGAGCCATGCTGCCGGATAAATCCCAAAGAATCAAAGCATCGGGAAGAGAATTGGCAATGGTCTCCATTTCATCACCAGCCGGTGCATCAGCCCATACATTCACTGACGAAAAAACCGTGATAATTATATTTATAATTACGGCCAAGACAAGCAAGCTTTTTTTATTCAACATAAAATTTCCTCCCTGATTAAACAGAACGGTTAATTACTCTTACTTTGATACCGAACCGGTTCATTCTCCTGGTTGTGTTCCTGCGATAATGTTAGTATCAGACGAAGTCGCTGGAGGCGACAGCCCAATAGAAATTGTCATCGATGAACCGTAATTAGAGTCTCTGCCGGTAATATCAGTGTCATAAATGAAGGACGAACAATTTGTACACTGACCACCGCCGCCCACCACTGCTTGGTTATAAGTGTTTGTAGCGGTCGCGATAGTATAACAGGTAGAAGGATCATTTGTGGGATCAACCTGGATGCACGAATTACTAGAATAAGCAAGCAATTGCGGAATACTATACGACGAATATACTTTATGCACGCCGGCTTCTGCCGCGGACAAAGCTTTACGCTCTCCTGTTAATCTCGAACTAATCATAAGATCTCCCGAAATCATCGTCAGCGCGAAAAAGCCGATAGCCGTTAAAATAAGTATAGCCATAATGGCGAAAATCAAAACAAAACCCCGCTCGGAATTGCTCTTTTTTTTGATTAATTTAAAACGCATGATTCTTCACCAAAACATCGGTTGTATAAGTCATTATTCTTGGTTTACGTGTAAGGCTGTCAGAGTTTTCCGTATTGGCAACAATCGTAATGCGAATACGCCGTATATTTGGTATTGACGCTGTGGGAACAGTGCCGGTACCGTCAGCGAGATTATTGCCGGAGACATCAAAATATTGAAACAGTGCCGGGCATGTCCCATTAATATTTGCCGTGCATGTGCATGTCCCGTTTATATATGCTGAGCATGTCCCGTTTGCAACCAATGTTGCTGAACCGGTGCCGCCTAAAATAGAGGTATCACCTGAACAGCTAACATTTCTGTAAATAGTACCTGTTGTATTATTATAAGAATACTCTATATATTCATTTGCTGCATCACCAATCACAGCAGGGTAAACTGTAGGATTACTAAGATCCATTGCTATAAAGATTGTATTGGCAGCGGCTGTTTGAATACCTTTTTTTATCGGATCGAGCGAAAAGGTAATGGATGAACAACCGGTGGGAATTGTGCTCCAGATAGTTGTGGACATAGTCGGATTGTATGATGCCATACGAATTTCCATAGCCATAAGATCAAGAACAGCCCGTGCGTCTTGCTGAGTTACAACTTTCCGGCCAACGCTGGCCGAAGAGCGTTGCGCCAGATTAATAATCGCATAAACAGCCGTCATAATAAGTAACCCGACAGCCATTGCGATAATTAATTCGACTAAAGAAAAACCGTTTTTTTTCATATTCATATTAAAATTTTCCCTCGGCGCTAATAAGCTTGAGATACAAGCATGCTACTTTTTATACCATTAACACTTCCCGGCCAGGTAACCTGCACATTAATCAGCCATGCGCTGTTTACGGGGGCTTGTGCGCTGGCATTTATAGTAAAAGATATATTATCTACTGTAATTTTATAAGTGCTGGTCCAGGGGGGGACGGTCCCATTACAGGTACAGGGAGTTATTCCATTACAGGCACACAAAGTTGAGGCAGTCGTTCCCACCATAAAATTATTTTCATACGTTTCTAATTCCCTCTGCATAATTCCCTCTGCCCGCCCCAAGTAATCAGATTTGCCGGCTCCCCGCCAGGCAAGCGACTGCATAGACATAAGACTGACTACTGCTATGGCAGTCAAAAGCAAGGCGATCATACATTCCATAAAGGTAATGCCGTTTTTATTATATAAAATTAATACTGTCTTCAATTACTGCTTATCCTTCCCATTAGATTAGTAGTAATGGCTATTTGTGAATTTAGCGTATTTCGCAATGTGATCGTTCCCGCAGAACATGTGCCCCGAGTTTGAAAAGTTATAGTGCCGCTATTGCCGCCACTATAACTTTGACTTAATATACTGATTCCTTTTCCGAAATCACTTAGTTTCTTTTGTACATTATAAGTGCCGCCTTGAATTATATAGCTATTATTACTAACATCAAATGTAATTGTGTAATTAACATTTTCCGCCATCGCTCTTTGTTTGGCCAGTTTCATGTCCTCCGCTAAAGCTCCCGCCGCTTCACGGAGATTTGTCCTCTGCTGAAAAGCGGTAAACATAGAAGGGGCAATTGTCAAGAGAACGGCAATAATGGCGATGACAATAACCATTTCTACTAGGGTAAAACCTTTAATACCACGGTCTTTACGATTTGCTCTCAAAATTACCATTTTAAAGACCCATTCCTTTAACTCTTATTTTTTACACCCCGCATTTGAATTTAATATCTCACAAACAATAAACGTGTAAAGCCATCCCCCCAGAAAAGATAAGCAACCGCGGCGGCTGATAAAAACGGCCCAAAAGGAACCGCGTATTTCATATCCTGTTTTTTAATAATCATCGCCGTAAGGCCAACTATTGCCCCGGAAAAAGAACTAAATAATAGAATAAACATCAACGATTTCCATCCCAGAAACCCGCCAATCATGGCCAGTAATTTTATGTCGCCGCCGCCCATTCCTTCACGCTTGGAGATTAATTCATAAACAAAGGCAATCGCAAAAAGCACACCGCCGCCGATTAATAAACCCAGCAGGGCCTCTAACCAGGGAATCTTCACTAAAAAAATTGCCGCCAGGGAAAATATAGGTATCCCCGGCAAAGTTATAATATCGGGAATTATCTGATGATCCAAGTCAATAAATGTAATAACAATTAAAACCGCAGTAAAAATGAAAAATACCAGGAATTTTAATGTAAGGCCGAACTTTAAAAATAATAACAGAGCAAGCAATGCTGTAATTAATTCCACCAGCGGATAACGCCAGGAAATCTTTCCTCCGCAATCCCGGCATTTGCCGCGCAGAATGATAAAACTGATTAAGGGAATATTATCGCAATTACGAATGGGATGCTGACAATAAGGACATTGGGAACGTGGCTTCACAATAGATGTTTCGGCCGGCAGACGAAAAATACAAACATTTAGAAAACTGCCGATAGCCGCACCAAAAATGAAAACAAAACAATTCAAAAACATAGACTTATTTCCAATCTATTTTCTTATTTTGTTGTTTTGGTTTTATAGCAGGATTGCTGGACGACTCTGAAGCTGCCCGGCAGTTCTGCCACCTTATCCCGCATTGAAGACTTAGGCCAGTAACTTTGCGTCCCGCCTTTTCAGGAGGTTTGCCCTTCTCAAGCTTTGATTGTATTATAAGGCAAAAAATAACCAAAGTCAAGAGATATTATTAATAAAATATTCTCCCTTCATATGTGATGATTTTAAAATCTATCCGTCTTTTCTCCCCCAATCATACTTTATATCACTACCGTGCGCAGGCAAACGAAACTCATCGGGATCATTATAATTATAAACTTCCGTCGGTGTATTGACAACTATTGATTCTACTTCGGAAATACATTTGAACCCATGGTAAACAAAAGCGGGAATATGCACCACAACAGGATTATAGCAACCGGCGAATATTTCGTTAATTTCGCCGAAAGTGGCTGAATCTTTACGGCCGTCGTAAAGGACTATTTTCATCATTCCCCTGACTACGGCCATATTATCAGCCTGTTTTTTGTGATAGTGCCAACCCTTAACGACTCCCGGATAAGCCGTGGTCATATAAACTTGACCGAACTTTTGAAAAAAATTATCATCGGCACGCATGATTTCCATCAACCGGCCGCGCTCATCAGGAATTACTTTCAGTTTTTTTACTATTACGCCATTAATCATATCTTATTCGCTCCCGTTTTCGCCACCATATTTCCGGCGGATTGTAAGGATTCAAAAGTTCCGGCGTCCGACCACCAGCCGTTTAGCACATCCCATTGCATCTTTCCTTCTCTAATGTAAAAATTATTCACATCGGTAATTTCCAGCTCGCCTCGCTGTGAAGGCTGCAATGACCGGATAAATTCAAAAACCCGGTAATCATACATATAAATTCCAATCACGGCATAGTTGGAAGCAGGATTGGCCGGTTTTTCTTCCACGCGAATAATTTTTTTACCTTCAAAAACAGGCACACCGAATCTTTGCGGATCCGGCACTTCTTTCAGCAATATGCGCGCGCCTTCTTTTTGCTTACGGAATGCTTCCGCCGCCGCCCGGATATTGCCTTCAATAATATTATCTCCTAAAACTACGGCAATCTTGTCTCGGTCGGCAAAATGTTCGGCCAGACTCAAAGCAGCGGCAATGCCGCCTTCTCCCTGCTGGTAAGTATAATTGATGTGCTTAAGACCAAAGTCTTTGCCATTTTCCAGTAAACGTAAGAATTCGCCGGCATTATTACCACCGGTGACAATTAATATTTCTTCAATTCCGGCATTGACCAGAATTCTGATGGGATAATAAATCATCGGCTCGTTAAAAACCGGCAGTAAATGTTTGTTGGTCACTTTGGTCAGGGGAAAAAGCCTACTGCCCAATCCTCCGGCAAGAACAACTCCTTTCATGATAACTCCTTAAGTCACGTTTAGTTCAAAAGCCTTGAATTCGTTTTTCTTATCATATCTGGAGGCTTATCGACAATAAATTTCTTTGCATCTTAAAAGGTAATAAGGTAATTATTTACATTATGAATAATGTGAATGACGAATATTATATGAAACTGGCTATCGCGCTCGCCCGGAAAGGACGTGGTTATGTCAGCCCCAATCCCCTGGTCGGTGCCGTCATCATTAAGAACGGCCGGATCATCGGCCGCGGTTACCATCAGCGTTTCGGCGGAAATCACGCTGAAATCAACGCGCTGAAAAACGCCGCTGAAGATGTCGCTGAAGATGTCGCCGGCTCAACACTCTATGTTACTTTAGAACCATGTTGCCATGAAGGGAAAACACCTCCCTGTATAGACAGCATTGTCGAACATAAAATAGCCCGCGTGATTATCGGTAATCCCCTTGTATCCTGTCAGGGTATTAACTATTTGCAAAGACGTGGTATTGAGGTTAAAATTGGCATTCTGGAAAATGACTGCCGTAAGCTTAATGAAGTTTTTTTTCATTACCTGGAAACAGGCTTGCCTTTTGTAACCATAAAATATGCCCAGACATTGGATGGCCGCATAGCGACTGCAACAGGAGATTCCAAGTGGATAAGCTCGGAGGCTTCCTTAAAATTTGCGCACCAGCTCAGAGCGGCACATGATGCCATATTAGTCGGCGCGGGAACTGTGCTAAAAGATAATCCCGAACTCACGGTGCGTCTTGTCCGTGGCCGCAATCCATTGCGCGTCATTGTCGATTCCGAATTAAAAATTTCCAGACAGGCTAAAATTTTTCAGAACATCTCCGGGGCCGGGACGCTTATCGCGACAATTAAAACCGCAGATGATCTGCAATTTCAAAGGTTTGCCAATCTAGGGGCGGAAATAATCGCTGCGGATGCCGACAAACAAGGAAATGTTGACTTGAAAAAGTTATTTAAAATACTTGCCGCAAGAAATATATCCTCGATCTTAATCGAAGGCGGCGCCCAAATCATCACTTCGGTATTGAAAAATAATTTAGCCAGCCGCATGGTGACAATCATCGCACCGAAAATTATAGGCAGCGGAATCGAAGCAGTGGGCAATCTCGATATCAGAAGCCTGAAATCGGCAAAAGTATTATCCGTTCAGAAGGTGTTGAGGCGCGGGGATGATATTATCATCGACAGCCGTTTAAATTATTAATTAAATTTTGTGCGGCTTTGATTCCATCCAGTGCCGAACTGATGATTCCTCCGGCGTATCCGGCGCCTTCGCCGCATGGATAAATGCCGCCGATACTTTCACTTTGACCGTCGCTGCGGCGGCAAATGCGCAAAGGCGATGATGTCCTTGTTTCCACTCCAATCAAATGGGCATCTTCAGTAATGAATCCCGGCATTTTTATATCAAATTCCCTGATGCCGCGCCTTAAAGAATCGGTTACAAATACCGGCAATACCTCCTGAAGCGCAACGGGCTTCACGCCGGGAAGAAAACTTGTCCGCCCGAAATTACCGGCAGGCTTTCCCTGCAGAAAATCTATTATCTTTTGCGCCGGCGCCTGATAATTGCTTCCACCAGAAATAAAAGCCTGTTGCTCCCAACAACTGCGGAAATCCAATCCGCTTAGAGGATAGTCGTTCTTAGTAAAATCATCCAAACGTACATTAACTACTATGGCGCTGTTGGCAAATTCACCGGAGCGTTTCGCATTGCTCATGCCGTTGGTTATAACAAAACCGGCAAACGCTCCGCAGCCGATGACTGAGCCGCCCGGACACATGCAAAAAGTATATACGGAACGATTTAAATCGGAAATTGAAGCCGTTACAAAATATTCGGCGGGCGGCAATTGCGGATGATTACCCCACTTACCGTACTGGATGGAATTAATTAATTCCTGTGGATGCTCCACACGCAAACCCATGGCAAATGGTTTGGCCTCCATTTTAATGCCGCGCTCAAAAAGTTTCCGATAAGTATCATCGGCACTTTGCCCAATCGCTAATATAACGTGGTTAGTTTTAATTTCTTCTTTTTCATTAACGATCAATGCACCGACAGTTTCTCGCAAAATTACAAAATCCGTCACATGTGCCGAAAATCTAATTACGCAACCCATCGCGATGAGTTTTTTTCGTAAGTTAACGATTACTTTCCGGAGGCGGTCAGTGCCGATGTGCGGTTTGGTATCAGTAAGAATTGTTTGAGACGCTCCCATTTCCACTAAAATCTTTTTTACCCACGAAGAATAAGGATTTTTTGTCCGACTGGTCAGCTTTCCATCGGAAAATGTTCCGGCACCTCCCTCGCCGAAAAGAACATTGCTTTGAGAATTAAGAACACCTTCTTCCCAAAATGTCTGCACATCTTTGATACGAGCTTCCAATGGCGTTCCTCTTTCCAATACGATCACCGGAATATTTCTTTGAGCAAGAACATAGGCTGCAAAAAGACCGGCCGGACCGTTGCCTATAATTATGATGGGAAACTTCGGCTGAGAAACTGATAAAAGCAGTGGAATCTCCAATTCATTTTTCTCTTCCGACAATTGCAATTCTTCGTTGAATTCATCAGGTAAACTCGTGTTCTCGTAAACGCTTATTCTAAGGGCGTAAACAAAATGAGGCGGCTTATGGCGACGGGCATCGATTGCCTTTCTAATAACTTCTATGGCGGCAATCTTATCAACGGATATATTAAGAATCGCCGCAGCTTTTGTCGTTAACAACTTCTCGCTTTCACCTAACGCTAATTTAATTCCGTTAAGAAGTAAAACTTTCATCATTTCTCCATTGCAAAATGTCAGAAAATATTATAATTTTCCAAACACAAAAGGTTTAACGGATATTTAATAATGTCGTGGTACGTTGTACATACAAGAAGCCGCCATGAATACAAGGTAAACTCCAGTCTTGTCCAAAAGAATTTAACGACCTTTTTACCCGAGATAGAATTATGGAGCAAGCGAAAAGACAGGAAGAAGAAAATCTTTACCCCTCTTTTCCCAGGGTATATTTTTGCCGAAGTCCCTACTTTAGACAATGAAACAAAGTTGGCTATTTTAAAAACCGCCGGTGTAGTACGTATTTTAGGGAAAAAAGAGAATTCCGAACCCGTACCGGTACCGGATAACAAAATTGATGCTATTCGCCGCCTTGTAAATACAAAAGCAGAAATTTTTATCATGCAATTCCCCCGAGAGGGTGAACCGGCGCGCATAATTGACGGACCGTTCGCCGGAATAGAGGGGACTGTCGTTAAAAGTAATGTAGAAAAAGAGCTTTTTGTTATTTCTATAGAAATTTTACAAAGATCGGTGGCAATAAAATTAAAAGGGTTCCAAATTAGTAAACTTTAATGAGACTCAAGTTTCAGAAACGTAGTGAACTGAAACTTGTAAGTCGAATTATCCCAGGAGCGAAGCGACGTGGGATTTGAAGCGCAAGTGGAATTATTCTGTATGCAAAGCATACAGTGGCATCCCGCCAACGTAGTTGGCTGGGATGCGGGATTTGGGTTTCATACCCGTGATCTTAAAAAACTTGACTTTCTGACAATTATACGCAAGATAACGTGCGCTAATTAAAATTTATTTTCGGGGATTAATTTTGAAGGGATATATTAAGATCAACAAAGAAATTTGTAAAGAATGCCTCTTCTGTATTCATTTTTGCCCTAAAAATCACATTATTCCCTCAAAAGAATACAACTCCCGCGGCTACCATCCTGTCTGTGCAAATGAAGAAAAGGAATGCACCGGTTGCGCTCTCTGCGCAACGATGTGTCCGGAGGTAGCTATCGAGGTTTATCGTGAATAAAGTATTGATGTCTGGAAATAATATCATTGCTGAGGCAGCAATCAGAGCCGGATGCCGTTTTTATGCCGGTTATCCGATCACTCCTCAGAATGAACTTACGGAATATATGGCGGAGCACATGCGCAATGCCGAAGGAGGAGTTTTCATTCAGTCGGAAAGCGAAATAGCCGCTATTCACATGATTACCGGCGCGAGCGCTGCGGGTGCCAGAGTTATGACTTCTTCTTCCAGTCCCGGGATTTCCTTAAAACAGGAAGGAATTTCATCGATGGCCGCCTGTGAACTTCCTGGCGTCATTGT
>Ga0209777_10005877_pt1 | contig 13993 bp, 15 predicted proteins | sample FrelakmetHBP12HB_FD_187147 | JGI IMG/M metagenome (GOLD analysis project Ga0209777, IMG submission 187147) | Freshwater lake sediment microbial communities from the University of Notre Dame, USA, for methane emissions studies -HBP12 HB (SPAdes)... | ecosystem: Environmental > Aquatic >...
CAAATGCAGCATCAGGATCTTTTTCTATAGCTTTTCTAGTCTCTTCAGCTTTAGTTGGAATAGATTTATATGATCCCATTCCAAACATTTTTTGAGCCCAATCAGGAAGCATAGATCCTATCCAATCTATCATTCTAGATGGTAAGTCTTTCATCCATGATGCTACAGATTTAAATGTATCAGCAATTGGAGTTATAATATATTTGTCAACCATTTCAAATATATTGAAATGTTCCGCCATCCAATCCCCAAGTTTAAACGCCATTTTTCCAAGTGCATCCCCTAACATTTTTCCGAGAATAGACCCAACTGGTCCTAAAAGCAATCCTCCAACAGTTGATAAACTTCCAGATATAGCTCCTTGAGCGATTCCAGAAGCTGTTCCTCTTTCTTTTCCAACTTCCATTCCTGACATTATTCCTGAAGTTGCGCCTCCAGCAAGGGACATTCCTGCTCCCATTCCCATTCCAGCTATTCCTCCTGCTTTAACTCCAGTTCCTGCGTATTTTCCTGCTGCTGTTCCTGGTGTTCCTTTGTTAAATAAACTCGCTTTATCAGCTGCTCCTCCAAGACCTTCAGCAATTCCCCCAATTCCTTTAGCCCCCTTGGAGAGAAGATCAGGACTAGAAAACATACTCATAAGTTTTTTTGGAATACTTGTAATAAATGAAAGTAATGCAGCACCCACAGGAAGAAGAAATTGAATTAAGTGTTCAAAAATTGATGAATGTTTTTTCGTATGTTTGGCGGTTTCTCCAGTATTTTCAGCAGTTTCTTTTAATAGTTTTTTAGCAGCAACATCATTCTTTAACATATCTTTAGTTGTTTTATAACTATCTTTCATAGTTGAGTATTGTTTTTTAATACCCTCTTTACTTTCTTTCATTGAAGATAACATATTACGAAAACTTTGTGTAAGAGTTACTGGACCTTTTTTAGTTTTAGATTCTACCCAAGATTTATCTACAGACGCATGGAAGTCTTCAAGAGAATGTCTTATTTTTTGAAGTTCCCCTTCAACTCCGGTTTTCTTCTTTTCTTTTCCATGTATTTCCCCAAGTTTTTCTGTACCACTCTTTTCACCTGGACCTTTTTTAAAACTACTCCATGCTTCTTTTGCTCTACCTTTAATTCTTCCTGCAACACCTTTTATTCCTCCCCCAGCTACAAATTTACTTATTCCTCCGAGAATACCACTAGTAACAGACATAAAAGCTTTTGGAATAGATGAAGCTACTTTGACTAAGGTAGAAACTGTCTTAAACAAAATTCTAAGAGGAAGTCTAGATATCCACATAGTTAAATCAAAAACTCCTTTTGCAAGTTTTGATATTCCGCTAGCCAATTTTATTCCAGTTCTTACAGCAATAGAGATAGTTTTTACTAATGCGGTAAATGGTAATTTTGCAATGGCAAATCCAAATTTTCCAATAGCTTTAGTTGCATCTATAAGACCTTCTTCAGTAACTCCAGTTATTTTTCTTTTTATAAGTCCTCTTTTCTTTGCTGGAACTACTTCTTCATCTTTATGAAGATATGCCAGAGAATCTTCTGATACAATCCCACCTTCTTTCATTCCATGAATTTTTAAATCCCCTGTTTTTCTAAATTTTTCCATTACTTTCGTTTTTCCATGTAGTAGTGTATCTAAAATTGATCCGGTAATTTCTTTACCTTTCGCTTTTCCCTTTTCTATATGTGGAGCTACTTTAGCCATTCCAGCTCCATAAAGTTCTTTAGCTTTTGCTTGTCCTTTTTCTGCAAGACCTGGAGCTACTTGTTCAAAAAATCCTCTCATCTCTTTTTCATTTAAATCAAGATGATGTGAAATCATACCAATAAGGTCTTTTCCACCTCCAAGTGGTTTTCCAGCTTTTCTATCTTTTATAAACTTTTTAATTTGAGAATATCTAGTACCAATGGGTGTGTCGGTTCCAGTAAATTTCTTTCCAGTTATTCCTGAATAAATGGCGTCAAGCCTTATCATTGTGTTAGTAAACAATAAACCAAGTGTTCCAGAAATATTTTGAAAAGTATCTGCACTTTTTGGCAGCATTGATCTATATTTTCCTCTCATACCAAAAAGGAACTTTAATGGAGCTACAATAGAAGCCTTAAAAATACTTGCAAATTTATCAAGAGCTCTAAACATTGGATTTTGTCTTAACGTTTGGGACATTGCAACACTAAAATCTTTATTTGGTCCTACCATAGCAAATCTTAATCCACGGAGTTCTTTCAACAAAGGGTCTGTTACTAATTCTTTTAATTTCTTTATGGGTGCTACAATTTCTCCTTTATGAACTGTAACGGATCCAGTTCTCTTTACAAATCCTCCCTCTGCCATATGAGGTTCTTTTTTCTTTCCCCATAATCCAAAACCTGTTTTTATACTTCGAAATATTCCACCTAATAATTTGAATGGAGATTTTACTAATGCAATTAATCCATGAAACGCCAAACTAACAGCTTTAAATGGAAGTGTTGCAACAAATTTAACAGTTTTTAAAACAGTAGAAAATGCTAAACCAATAGCTTTAAAGGGAAGTTTTACTAAAAACTTTGTAGCTTCCAATGTAGCTCTCAATACTTGTCCAAATTTTTCGAAAGGAAACTGTAAGATCTTTTTTGTTGCTGCCATTAATTTTTCTAATTTCTTATCTCCAAGCCACCACTCTTTAAATTTTTCTCTGGTCTTTTCCCAACCAGCTTTAAATCGATCAGAAACAAAAGTAATTGCATCACTAAATTTTTCTTTTACTTTTGAAATCATTCGTTGCCAAACTTCTGTTTCCATAAATTTTGCAATAAAATATCCAAATATGGGTGTAGACCTTGATAGCGCTAATCCAACAACATTTTGTTTATTTATTTGAAGTTCTTGATTTATTACTTTTGAATATTGAACCACTGCATCTTTAGAAGCTCTTGCAGTATCTAACATAATTTTTTTGGCGCCTTTGGACATATCACCAATTACATATCCAAGTTTTCCCATTATCTTTTTCATTGATTGTTCTACTTCTTTAATTCCTTTTGAATAACCAATCTCTTTCATGTTCAAAGTTTTATCTTTTTTCTGCATTTGATCTAGTATCTTTTTCTGGTCTTTTGTAAACTTGGATATACTATTAGCAACACTACCAAGACTTTTTTCTGTTTTACTTTTTGGTTCAATAAATCTTGAAACTGAACTAATGTCCTTTGCTCTACTTACATCAGAATCTGCCATCTCTATTTATTAATCTCCTTACACAATCAGTTTTACTGCTTGTTTAAATTTAGAATTTTTTCCATATTCAGTTAAAACTGCTATTATTTCACTTGGACAAATTAATTCCTGAACAGCTGTATATTCGTAATTAATTGAAAATTCTTTTTGATAAATTTGATATATTGGTTTTAAAATCTCTGAATATGAATCTATCAATTGCACAAATGCTTTTTGACTTTGATAGAACGAAACAATTGGTCTAAAAAATAAAGCTTTTCTATATTGAAAATCCTCTGGATTAGTAGTAGAAAAATCTTGTAATATCGATAATTTTTTATATAACCCTGATAGATTGGATTGAGTTTTAAAACTTCCATCATATGTTAAAAACTTAGAAATTTTAATAACTTCTTCTTGATAATTCCCCTTTAATGAAAATATTATTCTAAACAAATTTAAATAAAACTTTACAATTTCAGTTTTGAATATTTTCCAAAACTCGGGTGGATTTTTACTAGATGCCATGTGCATTAGTTCATGTGCTAATATAGCTGAAATAATTTCATTAGATGCAAATCCAAGAAGACCAATATTATTATCAATTAATATTAAAATTATATCTTTTTCTGGAAAATATAATCCTAAAAATGATACTCTTTTTGGACTAAAAATATTTAACTTTTTTCTAAAATGGGAGATTAAACCTTTTTCTGCAAAACAAGGTATAATTTTTTTTCTAGATATTAATTTTGAAATTTCAGAAAGAACGGGTTTTGTAAGATCAGATTTTGAACAAGCTCTTAGTAAACTAACATTTAACTGGGAAGAACCATATAGAGTAATCTTATCAAAAATAAAAACTTTTTTTAAGTTTACAGGTAAAGCGAAGAATTCTTGAAATTTTTCCATTTATCTGTCCTTATAGTAATCCATTGTATTTACATATAGCTTTTCGAAATCAAAAACGTTCTCTCTTACATCTCTCATAATTTTTACATTTAAATCTTGTCTCATACTTTCTTTTTTGATTTCCATTTCCTCTTCTGTTTTATCTTCATCCATTGAAACCGTAAAAGATCTTTTATAATTCATGTCGATTATATCCGAAAACATTGATTCATGGAACTTTGAAGAATCAATCATAAGGGGAGGATCATATTTCCTCACATAAAATGAAAATGCAGTTGACAATGCTAAGTCGTCCCTGCACCCAAGATCTGCCTGAACCTTCCCGCCCTTCTCTACTAGACCAATTAGTTCCATAGATAACCTCTTCGATTTAACAGATTCTGGAAATTGAACTATATATGAATATAAAGCATCTATCATCAGAGGTCTTGTTTTTATGTTTGTAGAAATTCCAGGTTTAATTATATTCGCGGAACTTCTTTCTTTATACATCATTATGGAAAATTCACTATTATTTAATTCCTCCATAACTTGATTTCCATAAGAATTATTTTCAACTACTACAACTCCAGGATACTGGGAACATGCAAATTTTACAACTTTAACAAAATCAATAACTCTACATTTTGTTTGATACTCCCAAACCTGTTCTAACGTTTGATAATCCCAAATAGTAATTGCAGATTTATCTTCTCCAAACTCTGGTGCAGTATCAACTCCAATGAGGTAATATTTCTCTTTAATCGCTTCTGCAAATTTCCATATTTCCCCACCAAAAATCTTAACTTTTTCAATAGGTTCTGTTTCATTTTCTTGAAGTTTCATAATAGTTTCTTCTGGAAAGAATGATCCTTCTGTACCAAGAAACTTTAATTCTAATTCCTGCTGTATCTTTTTTGGATCATTGTCAAACATTGAACAAGTATTTTTATACCACAATGGATCAGATGCTAGTTCATCAACCATTTTCCAATGAATAATAAAATCTTTAAAAATATCATTACCGGTGACTGCATTCTGCCACTTATTATAAAACCATGCTCCTCGTCCTTGAGTTTTATTTGGAGTACTAATTACTAATGTTCCATAAGGAATACCAACTTTTCGTGCTTGAGAAGCTGAGCTTGATAGAGCTGGTACCATAGAAACCCACGCCTTTTCCATGTTTGGGATAAATGCTGCTTCATCTATGATTAAAAATGTTATAGCTTTTCCTCTTAGAGTATTCTCTGGTGCAATCGGATTTACTGGAGCTGAAAATACTTTAGAACCATTATTTAAAATGAATGACTGTTCTGTATATTTATCGTAACCTGGCTGAATCCATTTTGGAAGTTTATCAATCATTTTTCTAGTGTCTCTAGCAAATGCGGTGCTTTCTCTTCCATCTTTTGAGATGACCCCAATAACGACGTTATCATAAAAAATGACTAACCATGTCGAAAAAGCTTTTAGAATTGTACTAATACCAATCTGACGAGATTTTAAAACGCACACGTAGTTGAATTTTTGAATTAAATTAATAAGTTCTGACTGTTTCTTATAAGGATTTAAATAAATGTCCCCACCAGCTAGTTCTAACAATACGTAATTTCTGCAAAAATAATCAAAGTCGTTTTTACATTTCATATATTCATTAATTAATTCTGCTTTTTTATTAGAAATTGTCATAGTAATTTTTGAATATCTCCTAAAACTTGTTCTTTAGATGGAAATTTATCAAACATTGTATATCTTATAAATTTCCATCCTTCTTGTTCTATTCTTTCTTGTCTAAGTTTATGATATTCTTTATGTTCTTCTGTATCAAAATGATAATATCCATCATATTCAATAGCAATTTTTTCTTGAACTAGTGCTACGTCAATGTCATATCCAAGAACAGGATATTGTGGTTCTGCTTCAGGATAAAGTTCTTTGACCATTTCTTTAATTTTAAATTCTTCTTTTGATATCTTTTTTATAAATGATCTTTGATAACTTCCTTTTGTGCATTTCATCCACTCAGTATGACTTTTATATCCCATACACGGAAAAGAGTGCATATATTTAGCACCACCATTTAATAATCGATTTCTAGATTTTTCAGCTGCAATTTTAACTTTATTTTGATCTCTTGGAATAGAATTTAATCTTTTTGATTCTCCATTCAACAATCTATTACGATTAAATTCTTTGCAATATTCAGTTTGTTTCTTTCCCTTCATTCCCGAAGGTTTTCCACTTTTATTTTTACTAACAAGTTTTGTAAATTCTTCAGTTCTTTTCTTTCCTTTGTTAGATTTACTTATTCTTTTCTTTTTTCCTGTACAATAATTATCAATTTCTTTACAACAAACCTTTCCATTTTTAAATTTATATCTAGCTATTTCTTTACAACCAAAATCACAAAGTCGATTATTTTGATTTTCAAATATATTAGCCACATGTCCCTTTTGATTAGAAAGTTTGTTTTTCTCTTTTATTGATGGACATTTGCAATATGAGTTTTCACAACAAATTTTACCAGATGTCATTCTAAATCTTCCTTCTCTTCCACACCCATAATCACATATTGGGAAATACATCATCTCACTGTTCCTTCGCAAACATTGTATTTATTATTTGTTCTATACAAACCATCATCTAAATATATAAAAATGGGAATAATAAATTATTCCCTTCAGATTCGAATTTTAAATAACTAGATTCTATATATATTAATTACCAGAAGGATAGTATTGTATAAATAAAGGAGGGGAGTTATGAAAACAAAAATTATGATTGGAACAGCAGTAGCAGTTTATGGACTCCTAGTGTTTTTAAATAACATTGGGGTCGCACCATTTAACCAGATGTGGCCGCTCATCATCTTTATCCCTGGTCTGATGTTAATGATCATAAACCCAAGAAGTTTATTAGGAATTACATTGTTAATTTTCTCATGCTTCTTGGTGTTCGGAAAGATGATTCCACTACCTAGTATTGATGTAAATCTTGTATATCCAGTTCTTTGTGCTTTTGCAGGAATTGGAATTTTTATCGCAGGGTGTGCAGATTTACGACAGGAACTAAGAGATGTGAAGGAGTACAAATCCCGATAAACTGGGGATACATAACTCACGTATGGGGTTGAAAAACCCCATTTTTTATAATTAAATTTTGGAGGATATTTATGACTAGTTTACGCACAGTTAAGATTGATAAACTTAAGAGAGATGGTAAATTATTTCCTATAAAAGATAACAATAATACCATTTATGGAAGGATAAGAGTTAGAAGGACAAAACTATCTAAAGAAGGGAAATCTGAAGAAGAAATTCAGCTGATTCTTGAAAATGAATTTCCTGTCCCAGAAGGTGGAAACCTCATTAAAGAAGTAGATGAAAGATGGAAGAGACTTCAAAAACAAAACCCTAAAAAAGTTAATAATTTTATTTTAAACAAACTAAAATTTCTTGATGATCTTGATTTGACAGGATAAAAAATAAAAAGAGTTAGATCCCGTTCTAACTTTTTTTGTTCATATTGTTTTATTAGTTCTCATCATTATAAGTCTAGCTACTGAAATCCAATCAGAAGTTTCTCTTATAAATGTTAAACGAGATGCTTTCAATAAATACATACCTCCCAAATCTGAATACTCTAATGTTTTTACAGTTAGTTTAATTGGTTCCCCAACTTGTATTAATTTTAAAATTGGAAGATTCTTTTCTAAATTAAATTCTACAGTTGCTAAACCTATGATATCTCTAGCCATCTTTGCAATAGATACTATCGCTTTACCAGCAGCATCAAATCCAGTTTCCATAGTAACATACGACTTTCTATTTTTTAGTTCATTATTATAATCAATTTTATCATTTTTAAAAACAGCTCCAAACTGTTTTGCAATATCTTCTAATTGAAAAGCAACTTTTTGAAATAGTTGATTATTTGGTTTTAAAATTTTTTCAATTTTAGATGCTGTTGCTGCGAATTGTGTATTACCTGAAAATGCTGATTTAATTGGTTGATATGTATAAAATGTTTTTCCATCCGAACTCTTCTCAATAATATCTTTATTCTGATCTTCACTATCAGTTGATAAATGATATATTGAAAATATTTGATTTTTATTTATTTTTTTTGATAGATTTGTTATATATAGTTTGTTATCATATTGACAATATCCTAAGTTGGATGCACCTTTTTCATATATTCCAAACGTATCATCTAAATATCTTATAGTATTAAAAAGCGTTTTTGGTGGAATTATGATTTGTTCAATTCTGTTTGTGTTTTCCCCTTCTTTATCATATACTAGTTCAGCAGTAGTATTTTTACTAACTAACTCAGAAATTATTTCCCCAACAGTGGAATTTGTAAAAACATCATTTATAGTAGTTGTCATTGTTTTAAATGGTTTAGAACATACAGTAGCAAAACTAATAATGACTCTATCTCTAAAACTATCTTTCGAACTTTTTGATTTCTGAGGAACAGGATTAGAAGATTTTAAATACATCAATTCCATTTCTACTTCTTCAAGAGGAACTTTAGCTTGACTTCTTCCAATTAATCTAAGTGTCAATTTCATTGGTTCTTTTCCATAAATCCTATTTAGAATAACATCATCGGGATCTAAAGATAACTCCATTGTAATAACAGGGTATCCACCTGCTATATTATTAACAATTTGAATTCTTCTTAAATCAATTGAATAATCTTTATCCCCTATCACCAATTGCATGTCATAGGAATGTTCTAGAACAAAAGTCCTCTTTCCCACTTCTTGTGGCATAAAATTTACTCCAGTTGTATTTTATAATTTGTTCATAAAATATGATAAAATGTAACCCAAATATAGGAAAGGAAGTTAAACTAATTTAATTTGTAAAACTTCCTAGAACAAATTATAAACTAGGAGGTTTAACTATGAAATTTTTGAACACACCTGTAGATAAGGATTTATACATAAAATTGAAAGTTCTTGCAATCAAAAAAGATATTACAATTGAAAAAATAGTTTCAGAAGCAATTAATGATATTCTAGAAAAGTATGGAGAGAAGTAGTGATGTTATATTCTCCAGTATGTGACTATGGTTGCGGACAAACTGCAAATTTCCAATTTAAGAATAGAAATTGGTGTTGTAGTGAGAGTAGCAATTCCTGTATAAAAATTAAAGAACTAGTTTGTAAATCAAGAACCGGAAGAAAAAAATGTTGCTCAGAAGAAACCAAACAAAAAATGAGAAAACCAAGATCAGAAGAAACAAAACAAAAAATGCGGAAACCTAAATCCGAAGATCATAAAAGAAATATGAGAAAACCTAAATCAGAAAACCATAAGAGAAATTTGAGTAAATCACTAAAAGGAAGAATACCATGGAATAAAGGAAAAACTGGATGTTTCTCAAAAGAAACATTAAAGAAAATAGGTGAAGGAAGTAAGAAATCTAAACAATCAGGAGAATTCAAAGAAAACAGAAGATTATATATGAAGAATGGTGGATCTCAGTATACAAGAAAGTTTATTAAAAGACATTCAAAAAGTGAGTTAAAATTAAGAGACATTGTTAGAGAACTATATCCAAATTGTGAAGCGCCATATGATATTCTTAATTATGAAGTAGATATAGCACTGCCAGAGTATATGATTGCTATTGAATATGATGGATATTATCATTTTGATACAGAAGAACATAAAGAATATCATAAATATAGACAGGAAAAAATCGAACAAGAGGGATGGAAATTTGTTAGATATCCTTATTTTCAAAAGTTTCCATCCATAGATCAAATTAAAAAAGATGTTGAAACAAAAAAATGTGACAGGTATAAGAAAGGAGAGACCAAAAATATACCTGTCACAAACGACTGATACTAGTCGTCAAGACCTATTTTTAATAGATCATCATATCTTTTATACAATAATTTCCTAGCGGTTTTTGACCATCCCTTAAATATAAGATAATCTTCAGTAAATTTTTTTGCATATAAAAATATTTCTGAAATAGTCATTTCTTTTACTTCTTTTACAGTTACAGACATTTAAGCTGCCTCTACTAGCCTTGTTAGCATAGATCCTGGAAGTACAAGCACTCTTTCAGCAACATTCTCCAAAAGACTTTTTGCATTAATATTAGTTTCCATGGTCGAATATTTTAAGATGGATAAAAACATGTTCCAAGTAGTAATGATACTTCCTTCAGCTCTAGCTGCTTCTAATTCAACTGAAATTAAATCTCTTCTTTTCTTTCCAATTTTTTCTATCAAATCAAGAGTTCTCATTATATCCATCGAAGATAATTCATTGTTCATATTAGTATGAATTAAATCTGATATTCCAGAACTAAAAGATTCTACATAATTACCAATCGATGTAACTGTTGACCTAGCACTTTGGATATGAACCTGTCTCATTGATAAAATCTTTTCTTTAAATCCAAAACTTAATGTTCTATCTCTATGAACCATTGATATTCCAAATTGAATATTCTTAGCACCGTGACCATTATATGTATTAGATATAATAATTTCTGGATATATTTCCCCAACTGTTCTATGAATAACTCTAGAATTTTGAATGACCATTTCTTTTCTCATGTAAGTTAAAGATGGATTTAAAAAAGTTACTTCTCTAAAAACTGGTGAACCAAATTCTAAGATTGACTGTCTTATTCTATCATTTATTATTTCATTTCCTTCAAATTCATACTCATCCGATACTACTCCGACATAAGTCATTCTTCCCTCATAGGGTTCTGGTTTTCCAGTAAAAATTGCATAAACTGGAACTTCTATTTCTGGATCTTCTTTTGTACAGAGTTTATCATATCTGATTTTGCTTAATGAATCTTCATAGAAATAAGATCCATTTCCTATAACATCTAATCCCATTCTTTCTGATCTATCTGCAAAACTCATAAATTCCTCCTACTTTCTTTTTCCTTCATCTTCCATCAACTCTCTCAGCTATAATCTTTAAGTAAATATTACATCCATCAAATCTAAACCTATTAACAATTTTAGTTACTTCAAATCGTCTTTCAAATTCTAAATATTTTTTAGCTCTATTTTCTGTCCAGATACTTAAATGTGGATAGGGTTGTTCATTTAATAATTCGTATGTAGTGATCATATCATCTTTCTCGAAATCTGGATGATTAACATCTTCATTTAAAATTCTTTTTGATAGTTCTTTAAAATCAGGAACAATGATATCTAATTTTCCTCCAATTTTAACTTTGGTGGATAATAGATATATAAAATATAACAAGTCTTTTTTCGGAATATGTTCTAAGAATCTCCACATTATTACTTCATCAAATAATATTGGATATTCTTCTAAAAAATCTTCTGCTTTTACATTAGATCTATAATGATTTATTACATCTTTAGTATTATTAAACCATCGTTCTTGAGAATATAATATTTGATGCAAAGAAGTGACATTTAAATTAAATCCTACATCTAAATCTATAATAAACGATAAATCATCAATGGTTTCTCCATTTATGTCTTGAGCTCTGGGATAACCAAAATCCCCAGCACCTATATTTAAAACTGATTTCATTTTTCTCCTCCCTTCAAAAATTCAAATGTTATTGATTTAGTAAATGGTTCAATATATTTATTCCAATACCATTCTCGATCAATATCATTACAATCTAATACATCAGACAATTGTTTTGAAATTTCCATTTGACCATACTCTTTAAAAATAACATTGTATTTATCTTGAGATGGAATACAATATAATAAAGAATTGTCTGATGTTAAAATCTCATCTTTAATTTCTTGTAATGATTTAAATATTGACTCTTTACTTAAGAAATTAATTCTTAGAATTTTTTTGTAAATACTATCGATTCCATCATATCTGTATGAAACACCTTTAATGGTTTCGATTCTCCCATTTGTCGCTATATATTTATTTCTATCAATAGAAATTATAAATGTTTGAAATGCTGTTTTAAATTCCAGATCAAGGAATCCAGAAAGATCCTTCAAACTTTTATTTGTTATAATCCCGTCATATTGTCTAACGATTACATTGTCATCCTTAATGTTATTTCTTGATAGATATTCATTGATGACTGATTCAGTAGTTAGTCTTAGGAGAGAGGTTATTCTTGGATTATCTTTCATCATTTTTCCAATTTCAATATTTCTGGATTCCTTGTTGTTTTTATCCAACTTTGATATATCAAACCCATGTTTTTGTAGGATACTATAATGACAAGAACTTATATCATAAGAATACAAATCTCTTAAAAAGAAATTACAGCTTTTATTTATATTCATTTTATTTTTATTTCATACTTTGCTAGTTCATTTTCTAGTTTCTTTAATCTGTTCTCTTCATACTCAAACAAAATATCTAAATATGAATTTACAATATTTATATCTGTTACTTCAAAATCTACTGATCTATTTGTAGAACTAATATTTTTAAAACTTATTGTTGGTTTTGCTGACTGGGAACTCCTTAATTTTCTTAGATCTGCAAATCTAGATCTTGTTTTTTTCATATCTTCAACTAGATTATAAATTGTTTCTGTTAGAGACATTTCTCCTCCTTAAAAAATTAAATAACGGACTACACAAATTATTATCTAATAATAATTTCACCCTCCACACCATTCTATCCTCGTCCATTATATTATGGAGGTGGGAAATACAAGATTAAAACTTGTAAGTAGATACCAGAATGAACTTAATCATTCTCCGCCATTTCCCACCACATTTTTACTTAAACACAAAAGCTAGAACTTCATCTATCTGCATTAGATGATTAATATCCATAACTTCTTTTTCTCTATCTAAAAACCAATTTAGAACATCCTGATTAGTTATAAATGATTCATGAACTTTTTGAGCTTGTTTATACAACAAATAGATTCCTTCAGAATCCGATGGTTGTGGTAATTTATTTATTAAATTCTGAGTATCAGGATAAGTTAATAATATATTTTTTTCCTTCTTTTTAAATTTTTCAATATGATATGGAATTAATTGATCATTGTTCATTAAACAGTTTACTATAAACAAACCTGTTTTTAAATGATAACATTTCACATATAGATTAGAATCAATATGATAAGTAATTAAGAATGTTGCATTTCTAAAGATCTTTACTCCAATGGGTGGTAGATCAAAAACTGGATATTGATCTGTACCATAAATAACTGTCATCGTTCTTTTTTCAGCTTCACCTTCTGGATGAGGTGAAGTAAACAATGCTTCATTATTTTGATCAATCCCTGCAGCTTGGATTTTTGCTCTTCTAATACCAGAAGTGACCATCATTTCTTTATGATATTTTTCAACCCAATCTACAAACATTATTACAGAAACTGATCTAGTAGTTTCTTGAACTTTTTCTTTTGGAATAATTTCTTCTTGTTCACCTATATCATCATCTATTTCTTTTCTAATTGTTTTCTCGTTAAATTCTCTTACCATTTCCGCTAGATTTTCTGACACAAACTACACTCCTTTTTAAGTTTCTAAAAACTTAATAGTTAATCTTTTCTTACCTTCATTTTTATAAAGAACTGAATAAAATTTACCGTTAAGTAAAATATTTGTTCCTACATCTAAAGTCGAATTATGATTATGTGGTTCTATTGAACATCTTTTCTTTTTTATATCTATATATGTTACTTTATATTCATCTCCACCAACCATAAAAATTGTCTCTAGTTTAAGATCCCCAACAACTATTTCTGTATCCATTTTTCTTTTGTTTCTCCCTCCTCCCTCCATATAGATGCAGATACTATAGAATAAGACTCCAACGCAGCTCCAGCTAATACAAAAATCTTTATCAATTCTTCATATGCTTTGGAAGGAGCTGATCCTTGATCTTCAAATTCTTTAGTTATTATCAACCATGGTGGAAG
>Ga0209777_10005879_pt1 | contig 13991 bp, 7 predicted proteins | sample FrelakmetHBP12HB_FD_187147 | JGI IMG/M metagenome (GOLD analysis project Ga0209777, IMG submission 187147) | Freshwater lake sediment microbial communities from the University of Notre Dame, USA, for methane emissions studies -HBP12 HB (SPAdes)... | ecosystem: Environmental > Aquatic >...
CCTGGCCCATCGTGACCTCCTATTACCCCTTCATCCGGTGGGACTTTCCCCAGGCCCTGACGCTGATCTGGGGCGTTTTGGCCCTGGTCTTCGTCAACGCGGCATCCAACTCCCTCAATCAGGCGACGGACCTTGACATCGATAAGATAAACAAGCCCTACAGGCCCATCCCGCGGGGCGACATCACTAAAGATGAGGCCCGGACGGTGGCCTGGTTCTTCTATCTGATGACGCTGTGGCGCGCATCGTGGGTCAACAGGTCCTTTGCGTTCTTCATACTGCTCATCATGCTCATGACCATCTGTTATTCGGTACCGCCTATCCAGTTCAAGAAGAGGCTTTGGATAAGCAACCTCAGCATTGCGGCCACGCGCGGGCTCTTTGGCTTCGTGGCGGCCTGGTGCATCTTCGACGATAATCCTTTTGACAATCCGACCCCGTGGGCCATGGGGCTGGTGATGTCGGTGTTCATCTTTGGGACCATAACCTCGAAGGACTTCACGGACATCGAGGGGGACAAGGCCTTCGGCATGAGAACGATTCCTGTGGTCTATGGCATCCGGAAAGCGGCCCTGTTCACGGCCATGTTCTTCGTGCTTCCGTTCTTCCTGATACCGGTGCTGTTGTACCTGCACTATCTGATACCCGAGACCTTCATTATGACCATAATGGTCGCCTGGGGCATCTATGTCCTCGTACTGATAAACGAAGCGGTCTACAAAAAGGAGGACAAGGTCCTAGAGAACTCCCCTGTTTGGAAGCACATGTACCTGATGTTGTTGGCATTACAGCTGGGGTTCTTGACGATATATTACCTGTATTATTGAGCATCAGGCAAGGATGTCCAAAAGCTCCCTGAGGTCCTTTTTCAGTATGACCTTGTTGGCCTTTCTCTTGACGATCTCGTCCTGCGGGTTGAAGGCCACGCTGAGGGCGCAATCGTCGAACATTGTTGTGTCCCCGGCAGTGTCTCCGACGGCCACGACCTGTTCTTTAGTGACCTTGAGGGCCTTCATCGCTTCACGCAGCGGTCCGCTCTTGTCCTTGGGCTCGACCCTAAGGATGCCCTCGCCGGTCAGGCGGCCATTGCGGTCCGCCTCCAGCCCGTTAGAATAGGCCCTGACCGCACCGAGCCTTTTTGCAACCTTGTCAACGAGCAGGTCAAGGCCGCCGCTGATAATGATAGCTTTACAGCCGCAATCCTTGAGGGCCTTTGCAAGGTCGTCCAGACCCGTCATGGGCGGGATGGTGTCGAGGATCTTTGCAATCGTTTTGAGCGTGATCTTTGGGTCCTTGGCCCGCCAAAGCGAGATGTCCCTGCGCATGAACTCGATGCCGTTTATTTCACCCCGCATGTAGGATTCCACGGAAACGTTGTTGGTGACCCCGTACTTGTCGTGGATGTACTGCCACGAGCTTACAGCGTCCACTAGGACCCCGTCACAATCGAAGACTACGAGCTTGTATCTCATCGGTGCATCGTATGGCGCGATGGCAAATAAAAGTAGAGGCCCAAATGCCTTATATAGGGGCCAATCCCTATAAGACCGGGGAAAGGTTTCCGTCCTGGGATTTATCTTAATCCAGGCACGGAAGATGATGTCGGGCCCGGTGATGGGAAGGGGCCAAAGATGGCCATTGTCCCAAAATGCCCGCGCCTTACCCGGTGGTGTTGCGATGGTCGATAGGATCCCGACTTACATCGAAGGCTTCGACGAGCAGCTCGAAGGAGGAATACCCAAAGGGTCCATCGTGCTGCTTGCCGGTTCGACAGGGACCATGAAGTCCTCAGTAGCCTTCGGCATGCTTTATTACAACGCGCTCAAGAACAAGAAATGCCTCTATATTTCCTTAGAGCAGAACGAAAAAAGCCTCCTTCGACAAATGGGAAAGATGGGCTTTGATATGAACAAGGTCCACCACAACATGATGCTTCTGGATGTCGGGGCCATGATGCTAGAGGAGGCCGGGACCCAGGAGAACTGGACGGCTTCGGTGCTAAAGACCATCCAGCAGGTCAAGGAAGCCGAAGGTTGCGAGCTCTTTGTGCTCGATAGCCTCAATGCCTATGCCCTGATGGCAGGCAACCAGTTCAACCGAAAGACGCTCTTCAAGTTCTTCGAATGGCTCCGAAAGATAGGCCTCACCGCCATTATTATAGTCGAGACCTTGGACCTGTTCACTAAAGGCCCCCTCAAGGGCCTCGTTGAGCAGGGAACCGGTGGCCAGGGCGAGTACTTCCTGGCCGACGGGATAATATCGCTCAAGATGTTCGAGCTCGACGAGGTATCGGTCCAGCGCAGGATCAGGGTCCTCAAGCTGCGTGGGACGAATCACAGCACGAGCTACTACAGGCTCGACTTCAAGGACGGTAAGTTCAAGGCCGCGTGGGCCCTGGAGTAGGAGGGAGCAAAATGCCCGAACAAGAGGACAAGGTCAAGACCTATGTGAAGGGCTTCGACGAGCTCATCGATGGCGGCGTCCCGACGGGAAGCATTGTCCTTCTGAGCGGTCTTGCCGGCACCATGAAGTCCTCGCTGGCGTACTATATCCTTTACAAGAACGCCGTGCTCAAGGGCAAGAAATGCCTTTACATCACCTTGGAGCAGAACGAAGGGAGCCTGCTCATGCAGATGACACAGATGGGCATGCCCCATGCGAAGGTTGCAGACAAGCTCCTGGTGGTCGATGTCAGCTCCTTGCGGCTCGAGGAAAAGAAGCCCATCGAGGAATCGTGGCTGGGGCTGACCATGAAGACCATCCAGAAGATCAAGGAACGAATCGGTTGTGACATGATGGTCCTGGATTCTCTGGATGCCTATACGCTGCTTGCCGAGAGCGAGTTCAGTCGCAAGGCCATGTTCATGTTCTTCGAGTGGCTCAGGAAGATGGGGATGACCTGCTTTTTGGTCTCCGAGGCCGTGGACCAGATGCCGCTTATGGCCCTCAACCAGGGCAACATCGTCAAGGACAGGGCCTACGAGGCCTTCCTGGCCGACGGGGTTATACACCTCAAGCTCGTCCCTGTCGGAGAGGTCGAGGTCCGCCGGAGGATCCGCTGCATAAAGATGCGCGAGGTCGACCATGATATGTCGTACATGGACCTCACCTTTAAAGACGGGGAGTTCATGGTCACGAAATCCTTGCCGACGGAATAAACCTTCGATTATGTCATCGTTGCTTTGACCTGTTCCCTTTTGAAATGTGCGGGTAGAGGACAACATTTGTGATGATAATCACGCATATGATGATGACCCCGACCAGTATTACTGAGGTGAGAACGGGATCATAGGGATATGTTGGTAACTTGTATGTCTTTGGACCGTCCTTTGCGGATATCGATAGATCGATGTTCTGAGGTTCTTTTGTTTGGATCACTATGATGGACCCTACGCATTTACCGTTAGCATCATTGGTCCAAGTAATATGTCCAGCTATGCTGTTACTATCACGTGCCAAAATGTGATTATCGCCGTCAAGAATCAGGATTTCTATAGGTTGTTTAGTTTGAAAGGCAATTGAGCATTCTTGTTGACCTTGGATAGCAATATTATCGAGCCATATCGAGGTAGTTGTCTGGTTCAGGTGAAATTCATGTTTCACTTCTATAGATGACAGGGGATGATATTGATACATCATCGAGAGGTTCGCATCTATGAAAATAATATTTGCGGACCCAGTGACATTCAACCAACATGTTCTATTGGATTGCAGTTGAAATGAGTGTTCCCCGCCTTCAGTGCGATCCCCTGATATCCTAAGATACCGATGTGAAGAGTTGAGAGAATCGTTTAGGTTTATAGAGAATCTCGATTTTCCTTGATAATGAAGAAAGTAGTAACCAAATCTGAATGAGAATTGCAGATTTTGCGCCTTGCTGAAATAGCTTGGGAAGAAAAGGTCTGTGGTATTGGTAATCCCATCCAAATTCCTCGCTTTGACCGATTCATAATACTTTTTAAATGAGACAACGCTAGGGGGTAGATTGAGGACAACGATTGTTGAGGCGGAGATTATCATGATGATGAGAAGGATAGCAATCGATACTGCCCGTTTTGAACGCCTCACCATGATTTATACCTGACCCATATAGCGTGGTTTCTTTTATGTTGACCAATTGATTTTGCTTGAACTATTCGATATAGGTTAAGAGAGACATAGCAATATTAAATTATCGTCGTTATTCGATTTCCTCACAGATTAAGAGGTGGTGTAGGGTCATTTGACGAGCAAGGTCACAATATAATAGAGTCATAAGTTTTAATATTCTCTTCTTTGATAAGGTCTCTTACATTCGGGGGGAACCAGTGGCCAAGAAAGGTAATCTGACGCCCTTGATGGCGCAGTACTACTCAACGAAGGAGAAGTACAAAGACTGCATCCTTCTTTACAGGATCGGCGACTTCTACGAGACCTTCGACGAGGATGCCAAAGTAACCTCCAAGGCCCTTGATATCGTATTGACTGCCAGGCAGGGAACTCCGCTGGCCGGTATTCCTTACCATGCCCTCGATAGTTACCTGGGCAAGCTCGTCAAGAAGGGGTTCAAGGTCGCCATCTGTGAACAGACAGAGGACCCGAAGCTCGCAAAGGGGCTCGTCAAGCGAGAGGTCACGCGCGTCGTTACGCCCGGTACACTGATCGAGGATGTCTTGCTGGACCAAAAATCAAACAACTATCTTACAGCGGTCCATGTCGGAAAAAGACCCGACGGGCATCATGTCTTTGGCATTGCCACCGCGGATGTCTCTACAGGGGATTTTTTCACAACGGAACTTGAGACCTTGCAGGATCTGCAGGCTGAGATCTCAAGGATCAGACCTACCGAGTGCCTGTTGCCCCAGGAGCTCATGATGAACAAGGCGCTCACAGGCCTGTGCGGTGCTATGGTCGCGCAAACGGAAGAAGAGGAGGGGACCGCCCACGGCGAGGACAGCCTTAAGAAACACCTGAAGGTCCAAAGCCTCCAGGCCTTTGGCTGCGAGGGAAGGCCCGCCGCTATCGTCGCGGCCAGCCTCGTCCTCGATTATATCATGACCAACAACATGGGCGAGGCCCACATCGGGGGGCTCAGATACCAGACATCATCGAAGTTCATGTCCTTGGATTCTTCGACCATGAGGAACTTAGAGCTCGTTCAGAACATCCGCAATGGCTCGACGGAAGGGACGCTCCTGGAGGTCCTGGACCGGACGGTCACTCCCATGGGGGCCAGGCTCCTAAAGCGTTGGTTATTGCAGCCACTGATGGACCTCAAGGAACTTTCCTCCAGGCAGGACCTCGTCGAGGCGATGACGAAGGACCTGTTGCTGATAGGAGAGCTAGGGGAGCTGATGAAAGGCTTCCACGACCTCGAGCGTCTAACGAGCAAGGTCCAGTACGGTTCTGCAAACGCAAGGAACCTCCTTTCCATCAAGAACAGCCTTCGGCTCGTCGGTAACTTGAAGGGACTGCTGAAGGGGAGGGCCGATACTGACGCGAGGACCGGTCCTTTGTTCACGGTGCTTGCAGAGGGCCTCGACGAGCTCACAGAGACCGTCGACCTCCTGGACAGGACCATCGTTGACGAGCCCCCGACGGCCGTCAAGGATGGGGGCATGATCAAGGAGGGCTTTTCCAAGGAGCTCGACGGGATGAACGCGTCCGTCAAGGATGCCCGTGACTGGATAGCCGGCCTGGAAAAGCGGGAGAAGGTACGAACCGGCATCAAGACCCTAAAGGTCGGGTTCAACAGCGTCTTCGGTTACTATATCGAGGTCTCCAGAGGGCAATCGGACAAGGTCCCTCCCGATTACATGAGGAAGCAGACCCTGGTCAATGCCGAGCGATATATCACAGAGGAGCTCAAGCACTATGAGGACCTGGTCCTAAGCGCCGACGAGAAGATCAAGGCCTTGGAGTTCGAGCTCTTCGACCAGGTGCGCCAAAAGGTCGCCGATATAAGCGGAGCCTTACTAAAGGTCGCTCACACGGTCGCACAAGTCGATGTGCTGCGGTCGCTCGCTGACGTTGCGGTCCATGGGAACTATGTCAGGCCCCAAATAACGGACACGACCACCCTGGTCATCAAGGACGGCCGTCACCCTGTCATCGAGACCAAGTTGCCGTCAGGGGAGTTCGTGCCCAACGACACTATCATGGATTCCGACGAGAACCAGCTGATAATCCTTACAGGGCCAAACATGGCCGGAAAGTCGACCTACATGCGACAGGTCGCCCTAACGGTCATACTTGCACAGATGGGGTCCTTTGTGCCTGCAAGGGAGGCGACGCTAGGGGTCGTTGACAAGGTCTTCACGCGAGTCGGGGCCTCTGACGACCTTGCAAGGGGCCAGAGCACCTTCATGGTCGAGATGGTGGAGACCGCGACGATACTGCACACCTCGTCCAAGAAGAGCCTGATCTTGCTCGACGAGATCGGCCGGGGGACCGCCACCTTCGACGGCCTGAGCCTCGCATGGGCCGTGGCCGAGGAGCTTCACAACAACCCACGCTTGGGCGGCAAGACCATCTTCGCGACACACTATCATCAGCTTACCGAGCTTACGAAGGTCCTTCCTAGGGCCAGAAACTTCCACATGCCAGTCAAGGAGCAGGACGATGAGCTCGTGTTCCTACGAAAGGTCCTTCCCGGCAGCGTCGACAAGAGCTACGGTATCCAGGTGGCAAAGCTTGCCGGGCTCCCGCACAAGGTCATCGAAAGGGCCAAAGAGGTCCTCGAATCTTTGGAGGCCGAGGAGCTGGTGGTGCTCGAGGAAGAGCCCGAGAAGGCCCAGAAAGGCCACAAGGTGAGGGTCAAAGGTCCAACAAAGCCCGCCTTCACACAGCTCGTTTTGTTCTCCGAGGGCGACAAGGTCACCGAGGAGCTCACGAACATGGACCTGAGCAACATGACGCCCCTGGAGGCCCTCAACAAGCTCAGCGAGCTACAAAGGAAGGCCAAGGAGCACAAGGCCCCTGAAAAGACCATCAAGGAATGATGTCCGATGCCAAAGATAAAGGTCCTCAGTGAGGAGGTCATTAAAAAGATCGCGGCCGGCGAGGTCGTGGAGGGGCCCTACTCGGTCGTTAAAGAGCTCGTCGACAACAGCCTTGACGCTGGGGCCAAAAGGATCGAGATATCGATCGAAAGGGGAGGCCTTGATTCCATCCGGATAACCGACGACGGGTGCGGCATGGACCGCGAGGACGCTTTAATGGCCTTCAAAAGACACGCGACCTCCAAGATCGAGAGGCTCGAGGACATCTTCGGAATACAGACCCTCGGGTTCAGGGGCGAGGCCCTTCCGAGCATGTCGGCCGTCGCGAAGGTCGTCTGCATTACGAGGCCCCACGGCGCCGAGGTCGGCACCAAGGTCAAGGCCCAGGTCGAGGTCATGGACCTGGAGGAGACGGGCTGCCCGGTCGGGACGACCGTCGAGGTCAGGGACCTTTTCCATTCGGTCCCCGCAAGGAAGAAGTACCTCAAGGGACCCGAGAAGGAGTTCGGCAGGATCCTCGAGGTCGTAATGTCCAAGGCACTATCTAGACCGGAAATCATGTTCAGGTTATCCCATAACGGGAAGGTCGTCTTCGAGGCGCCGCCCACCAAGGACCTCAGGGAGCGCATCGCTGTGATCTATGGCCTGGGCGTTGCAAAGGAAATGCTCAAGGTCGGCTGGAACGAGATGGGCATCAATGTTACAGGTTTCGTTTCCAAACCCCATGTCAACCGGTCCAGGGCGACAACTCACATCATCGTCAACGGAAGGGATATCCTCAACAAATCCATCCACAGGGCCATGCTAGAGGCCTACGGCCCGATACTGCCAAAGGGCAGGTATCCTTACGCGGTCCTCAAGCTCGAGCTGGACCCGGAGCGTATCGATCCCAACGTGCATCCTGCAAAGACCGAGATGCGGTTCGAAGAGGAGGCCAAGATCGAGAAGGCGGTGCTGGAGGCGGTGCGACAGGCCCTGTCCATGGGGGAGCTTGTCCCTCCCGTCGATGCCCAGGACCTGAACTCCCTTGGCATCAAAGGGTTCAGGGGCAGGACCGCTGCTGCCGAGGGGACAGCGAAGGGCCACCACCAGGCCACCATAGATACCGGGACCGGCACTATAGAGGTCCCGATCTCCTCGACTGCGGGAAGGCCCAAGGATGTCGAGTTCGACGAGGCAACCCGGGCTAAGCTCGAGAGGCTGCCCGAGAGCATCACGATCAAGGGCCAGATGGGAGACTGCTACATAGTCGGTGAGACCGACCAGGGCCTGGTCATCATAGACCAGCACGCCGCCCATGAGAAGGTCACCTACGAGGACCTAAAGCGGCAGTTTGGGGAGGGCAAGGTCCAGTCCCAGGAGCTCCTGGACCCGATCTCCGTGGAACTGTCGGCCGACGAGGCCGAAGCCTTGAAACATATCACAAAGGACCTCGAGATGCTCGGCTTCCAAGTGGAACCCTTCGGTCCCCGGAGCTGCCGCGTGAAGGGCGTTCCCTCCGTGCTCGGCGTCACGGTCGAGGCTGGAGCCATCCATGATATCTTGGCGGACCTGTGGACTGGCAAGGGCAAGAAGGCAAAGAGCGCGACCCTCGAAGAGGTCAAGGACCATGTCCTGAGGACCATGGCGTGCCACACATCGACCCGGGCCGGCAAGCACCTGGACCTGGTCGAGATGAAGACCCTGGTCCAGCTGTTGTACAAGGCCAAGGAGCCCTTCAACTGCCCCCACGGAAGACCCACGATGATATTTTTACCCTTCAACACACTTGAGAAACGCTTCGGACGCAGGACCTGAGGAGTAGTTATTTTAGAAAATGGTCGAACAGGGATGATTTGAGAATATAGAAAAATTAAGAAAAAAAGAAAGAAAAAAAAGGAAGTTGGTCTATTCCAACTTCCTTCTCCTCACCAATATTGCAGCCACGCCAACAAGCGCCAGGACCACAAGGAAAGGCTGGAAACCGGGTATGAACCCGGAGGTCTTGGCCTTGGGCTTGATGACTATGGTCAGGTAGTACCTGCTCTCCATCCCGCCGTTGTCCTTGACGACGACCTCGATGACATGGGTCGTGCCGGCATTGAACTTCTTGGACCAGCTGTCAAGGGCTGTGCCGTTCTGGGATTGGAAGGCGTGTATCTCCTGGCCGTTCTCCATCCACTTGATGGTGATCGGGTCCCCGTCTGGGTCCGTCGCCTCAATGATGAAGTTGATGGCCTTGCCGTTCGCGTCGAACTGGGTGTTGTTCTGGGGCGTGGTGATCCTCGCCGTTGGCTTGCGGTTGGTGTTGTCGACGTTGACGGACCAGTTGAAGGCAGCTTCGCCGCCAGCACCGTCGCGCACGACCATCTTGATCGTGTGCTTGCCGTCGTTGACAGAGGCCGCGTCGTAGTCAGGCTGGTACCTGAAGTTGTTGGTTCCAGAGGCCACTGCGACATTGTCGACATACCAGGTGTACCTCATGTCCAGGGGGCTGTTATCGACATCCTTCACCGAGGCCGAGAAGTCCTTGTTGGAGCCTTCGGGTATGTTGATGGCGATGGCCGGGTCTGGCTGTGGGTTGTAGATCGACGGAGCGTCGTTGATATTGTGTATGACGACGTTCACGCTGAAGTAGACCGTCTTCTGCCAGGGGGTGATCATTCCGGCCTTGAAGTTCAGGTTCTCCCCGTTCATGTTGTAGTAGTCGCCCAGGGCGGTGAACTTCGCGTTGCCCTGCGCATCGACCTTGACCGTCAGGTTCTGGCTGTTGCCGCCAAGGAACTCGAAGGTCAGCTTGTGGCCGGTGGAGGCCTTGCATATGTCCGCTAGGTTCGCGGTCGTAGAGTTGCCTTCGTTGACATCAATGACCGTGTCAGCGCAGGTTATCTCGGGCGGGTTCTGTTCGATGGTCACGTTGTAGGTGTAGGAAATCGATTCCATCTGCGTGTCCGTGGCCTTGATGGTTATCGGGACCACGTACTTGGAGGTGTCGCCCGTCGGGTTGAAGACCTTGGCGCCCTGGTACTTCACGGTTATGTAGTTGTTCTGCTCGGCGATCTCGGTCGGGACATAGGCGTTCGCGGTTGAGTTGCCCATGACCGTGAAGGTCAGCTGGTCACCGTAGGTGAGGTCAGGGTCGGTAAAGCCCTTGTAGGTCCAGGGGTCCGAGTTCTTATCGACCAGGACCGCGTTGTTGTTGGACTGGTTGACCGTGCCTTCCTTGACCGTGAAGTCATGGAGCAGTTCAGCGATGCCGCCACCGAGGCGGGGTGGGTCGTTGACCTTGATGACATTGACCGTTATCGTGGTGTGGTTCTGGAGGCCATACAGGTCGGTCGCCACGAAGGTGACGTCCTGCTGGCCGTTCCAGTCCTTTTCTGGTGTTATTGTCACAGTACCATCCGCGTCGTTGGAGATATTTATCTTAAGATGGTCATAGGTCCCCGAGGTCGAGTACTTCAGAGCATCCTGGAGCTGGGGGTCCCCGATGTCCTGGTCGGTGAAGACGGAAGACATCTTGAGGTCGCTGTTGGGCGTGTCCTCAGTGACATCGATCGCGGTCGGAGCACCGGCCTTGATCGTTGGGGAGTGCAACTCGTCCATGGGCAGGTCCACGACCAGCTGGTACTTGGCGACTGCCGTGTTGATGTGCCAGTCAGCCAGGTTCGAGTGGTTGGATGGGTGCAGTGGCACCTGGGACATGACCTGGATGTAGTAGTCGTCATCCTGGGGGGCCGGGTTCAGGAAAGCCTGGGCCTGGCCGGTGACGATGTTGGGGTCCTTGATGTTGGTCCACGATGACCATGCGTCCCACCTGGTGCCGGAGGAGTTGTAGTACATTATAGTGCACCTGTAGATGGCCTGGTCCCAGGGGTTCTGCATGAACACCGTGGCCGTGATGGTCTGGCCCTTCTTTAAGTGGATCTTGTAGAAGTCGAAGTGGTCATAGGCCATGTCGATGCTGCCGGTGAACTTGGACTGGGTCTCACCAGGCTTCCTGGCAACGAGCGTCGCGGTGGCCGGGGTGTTGTCGCCATCGGACGGAGCGGACTTGGTCTTGACCGACAAGGTGTAGGGGCCAGTGCCGTTCCAGGCCTGGACATCCCAGTAGTAGGTTCCGGTGTAGGACGCAGCGCCCTCGGCCTCTTCGACCTTACCGCCGGCGCCACCGTAGACATATCCCCACCAGGAGAAGTTGTACCACCAGGTCCAGCTGTTGGCCATCAGGTCACGCAGGTATAGGTCGAACTGGACATTGTCCGGGTTGAAGGACAAGGTCGCGTTACCGACCTGGTTGCTGGTCTGGCCACCGGTGAGCGTCTGGGTGTACCAGTCAGCTGGGTTGTTCGTGCTGTTGGACACCGCGTCGGACACGAAAGAGCCGTCCGAGACCGGGGCGGGCGTTATCTCTTGGGTTGTTAGCGTGTAGGTTATGTGGGCGCCCTTCCAGGGTATGATCATCAGGTAGTAGAAGTCATCGTACTTTACCAGCTGGGTGATGGACTCGTAGGGGAAGCCCGAGTGGGACCAAGCGGTTGGCTTGTCCATCCACCTGTCGTATACATCAAGGTGTACGACGAGGTCGTTGTAGCCTGCCGAGTTCGTATGGATCGAGGCCCCTAGGATCTTGGTCGTGTGGCAGTTGATCTTGAAGACATCGATCGGGTTGGCCTCTAGCATGCCGGTCGTCCCTGTGACCGTGTCCCCAATGGTTAGTACCTGAGCCTTCGTGAAGTTGTCGTTGGGCTCACTTTCAGCTACTCGAGAACTGACCCTTGGGCCAGTCGGCGCACACAAGGCGGTTGGCACGATGGCCAGCGCGCTTGCTAACATCAGTATCGTCGTCATTATTGCAAAGAACATCTTCCTCATTGGCTCATACCTCCTACATCATCAGACCTTGTCTGGAGACCTGACTGAACACGAATATAACTATGGTATTTATATATATTAGATGGGACAATCGTGTAACTCGTTTTTAAAGCTTGCGGTTTTATTCGTGGCCTTTGAGTTTGAAAAGGACGATCTTTAGCCTGAAAGATATATAAAGACAAGATAGTATTTCTTGACTGTTCGGATTACTAGAATATTAATTATGATCTATACAAGGATTGGTGCATTCCCATGGCGCTCAAAGATGTCATTGCAAAAGAACCCCGAAAGGCCTTCATGCTTGCTAACGAGGCTATCGTGAGAGGGGCCCTTGAAAAGGATGTGAAGGTCGTTTCATTTTATCCGGGGTCACCCACGGTCGAGATCCTTGAGACCTTCGAAGGTGCCCTGGCACAAAAGGATGCACTCCTTGATTACAGGATGGAGATTTCTGTCAACGAGAAAGTGGCCCTTGAGACCATAGCGGGGGCATCCTTGGTCGGGCTGCGCTCCATGACCGCCATGAAGAGCGTCGGGACCAACGTGGCCTCGGACGCCTTGTATACGATCGCGTACACGGGGATAAGGGCCGGTTGCCTCATGGTCATGGCCGACGACCCGCACGCGCACTCGTCCCAGTCCGAACAGGACGGGCGCTGGTTCGCAAAGTCCGCCTACCTTCCGATGCTTGAGCCCTCGACGCCGCAGGAGGCCTACACTATGACCAAGGCGGCCTTCGACATGTCCGAAAGGCATGGGGCCCTGGTCATCATGAGGACAACGACCAGGGTGAACCACCAGACGAACCTTGTGCAGACCGGGAAGCTCGTGCGGACGCCCTTTAAAAAAGTGTCGTGGAAGGACAATCGGAAGGTCTTCACCACGGTCAAGGAGATAGCGCGCCGCAACAAGCTGCGGATGCTTGCCACCTTCGACAAGCTTCGGGAGGAAGCGAACGCGTCCCCCTTCAACTGGGCCATGTTCTTCGACGGAAAGGAATTTGTTCTAGGAAAAGAAGGGGAAGCGAAGGCCAAAGGATGCGAGCTTGGAATAATCACATCGGGGGTGTCGTACCTTTATTCGATAGAAGCCCTCGCAAAGCTAGGCATCAAGGCCAAGGTCTTAAAGCTCGGGTTCACAAACCCGCTCCCGGACAGGCTGATCGCGTCCTTCCTTAAGGGCCTTAAAATGGTCATTATTGTCGAGGAACTGTCGCCCTACATCGAGGATTTCGTAAGGGGCATCGCCAAGGACGCCAATCCCAAGGTCGAGATAATAGGCAAGGCCTCGGGCCATTTCTCGGAGGCCTTCGAGTACTGCCTACCGATAGTGGCAAGGGCCTTTGCAGAGGCAACTGGGACCAAGATGTACTTCGACCATGCGGCGCACCTCAAGAAGATGAGCGCCCTGAGCAAGGACCTACCGCCTCGGGTCCCGGTCTTTTGCGCGGGCTGCCCGCACCGGGCCACCTTTAGGGCCTTGCAGACCGCCGTCGGGAAGAAATATGATTTCTTCCACTCTACGGACATCGGGTGCTATTCAATGTCTCTTTTACCGCCCATTGATTGGGGCGACGCGATGCTGTGCATGGGCGCAGGGCTAGGGATCGCGACCGGTGCACAGTACTCGACGGAGGACAAGGTCGTTGCCGTTATTGGGGATTCGACACTTTTCCATGCGGGCCTTCCGGCCATCGTGAATGCGGTCCATAACGGAGCGAACATGATGGTCCTGATCCTAGATAATTCGGTGACCGCCATGACGGGCCAGCAGACGAACCCGGGCTCGGAGGATACGGTTGCCGAGCATAAGGGTACCAAGGTCATCATCGAAAAGGTCCTCGAGGGCATCGGCGTCAAGGATATCGTTCACCTGGATTCCTTCAAGGTCCTCGATAACATCAAGCTCTTTAAGAAGGCCCTTGCACGGAAGGGGCTGACCGTCGTTATGTCCCATGGGGAATGCGCCTTGTATCACTTCAGGAACTTCAGACGCGCCGGCGGTAAGATCACCCCCTACGCCGTCGACAAGAAGGTCTGCAAGAAATTCTACAACTGCATACGGGACTTCATGTGCCCGGCCCTATCGGTCGACGAGACCGATGGCAGATCCATCATATCCGAGGACCTCTGCGTCGGCTGTGGCGTGTGCGCTCAG
>Ga0209777_10005880_pt1 | contig 13985 bp, 16 predicted proteins | sample FrelakmetHBP12HB_FD_187147 | JGI IMG/M metagenome (GOLD analysis project Ga0209777, IMG submission 187147) | Freshwater lake sediment microbial communities from the University of Notre Dame, USA, for methane emissions studies -HBP12 HB (SPAdes)... | ecosystem: Environmental > Aquatic >...
TGGTACCTATGTAGATAGCGACCTTAAACAATATATTTTTGAAGAAGCCATTAAGGCATTTTTCGGAAAGGATATTTTTAAAGATTATATAAACGAGTCATAAATAGGGAGTGTGGAGCCCAGGCTGGCTGCCCCCGATGCTGTAGGCCGGCCACACACTCCTTAAATTTTATAGGAAATATATGTCTGAAATACCAAAACATCTTGCCGAACATTGTAATCGATTAGGATTCACAAGCATAGATGGCTATTTTTCATGGTGCAAGATAAACAAGTTTTCCCTAAGCCTGAACAAAAGCCCCAACCAGTTAGATAAAGAAAGAGCATTTATAACTGAATCAAAAGCACTCAGCGTTTTAAAAAGGGCAAATGTAGCATCTGACCTCAAAAACATAATAATGCAATACAGCTTTGGAAATGTATTTAATCCCCTTGACTGGATGACTGCCCTTTATGAAACAAATGACAAAAAAACTGTCACAGACTTTCTTCTTTATCTTAATAAAAAAACAAAAATTTTGGAATATAAAGAATACCATGGGACTCTATCCATGATATTCAAGTATTCCGATAAATGGGTACGGCCTATCCAGGAATGGGAACCGAAATCTAAAAATACACATCGACAGATTTCATCCTTACTCCGCCACCTATTTGCAAAATATGAAGTGCCGATATTTATGGATTCTGCATGGATAGTATCGAATGCGTCCTTAAATACACAATGGGCTGACTGGTACATCCATATCGGTATGGGCAATAATATAAGAACTGCCCAACAACTTCCATACCCAATGACTAAAAAAGAAGCCCACCTGTTTATGCAAACACCGGATGCTCTTTCTATACAAGATGGCTTTACATATGCACAAATTATGAATAATGGCGGGGACTGGCGCCTAGTCCGAACTTTACTTGGAACCCGTCTTAAAGGTTTCTACCAAGATAATTTATTTAAAAATAGCCTGATAAAATTCTTCGTAGATAACCCTATGTTAGACCATGAACAAATGGGCCCCATTGTAGACTATATATGGAACCAGAAATTTGAAACCCGAGAGGTGTTCCTGGAAAGAGGAATAAGAGAAATGGAACCACCCCCTCAACCAAACTTTTCTATGACCGGACGTACAGCAGAATCCCTCATGAATCAAGTAGACCGGTGGCATCGGCAACTCGGAAAAGAAAAAAAAGGTGGCAACCTGCAATGGAGCCATAGCTCTATAAATGATTTTCATTATACAGAAGGAAAGGGGGATACCCGGAAAGACTGGGCTATTATAGAGCTGTTGAGCAGTAATGAACTCGCGTCCGAGGGCAGGTCGATGCACCATTGTGTGTCATCCTACGCACATTCCTGCGCCAGTAGACGTACATCCATATGGTCCCTCAGAATGACAGATAAAACGGGGACATATATTTATTTAACCATCGAACTAAAACAGAATCAAATCTGTCAGATGCGGGGTAAAAATAATCGAATGCCGGAGCCGAAAGAGAGAATGATTGTGGAACGATGGGCTTCCAAAGAAAAATTAACCATTGATACCTACGGATGGTTTTAATGATACATTTTATTATCGGTTATCTATTACTCGGAATCCTTTTCTATATTTTTTATTATATCCGGTATTTTGACTATCATCCAGTGAACTGGACATTTACTGCCTTCTTAATCATTCTCTGGTGGGTATGCTTTATCATACTTATCTACTTTTATATAAAATGGCATTATATAAATAGAAAAAATAATGCCGGAGGTACGCCCCTAAATCGCGTATCATAAAATACATATGAATATAGAATGGAACGAAGATGCCTTCAGAGAACTGTGCTTTATTCTTAAAAAAGAGCTCGGTGCAGTTCCCATAGACCGTCATCCGGATATTATACTTAACGAACTTTTACGTATAGCCGTAGAACGGGAAGGCCGATTAGCAGGTAAATTACGTCAACGGGAAGCAGCCCGAATTGTAGAGTGGATTAATGTAGAACTAAAAAAGAGATATGGGAAATATGTAAATATATGCCAGTATCGGGTACGAAATGGAAACCTTCATTTTATCCCCAACATTGAATGCGTATTTAAAACATCAGGGGGATATATATACAAAACAGTACTAAAAAAATTTAAGTATGTCTTCTTTACATCCCATAGTATCAGCCGGTTTGAGGAACGCGTTCCTACAGATTTTTTAAACGAACTAAGTAAAAATATCGGCTCAGGAACCACAAGTTTAGACCTCCTTTCATTTATTTTTAATGATGGAATTGACTCGGGAGTAGAATATGCATATGAACTGGGTCCGGATAAATGCCTGTATGTTAACATCCGATTTGGAGTACTTGTATTCAATCGGTACGGAAATGTATTCGTAGCGAAAACATTCCTAACACCGGAAATGATACCCATTGAGTCCCTTAAATGGTTTGCAACAGACCTGGATGCGGTAGGTATTGATGACTCATTTGAAAAATGGATTGAAAACTTTTATCCAATTCAAGGTCCGTGCTTTTATAAATTGGGGGTATAATGATACAGATTACAAAGGAACTGGCAGAAAACTTGATTGACGATGTGAATGAATTACTTGAAGAATGTAAATTATTCAAAGGATATGACCGATATGATAGAAGAATCGCAGTTTATGAAAAAGAAATAGCGGAACTAAAAGAAGCAATTTCGCGGGCCGGAAGCGAAGAAAGGGTCGCCCAAGTAAAGAGGTGAACAAATATGGAATTTTTTGCAGGATTTAAATTGGCTCGATGCATAATTTCTTTAAAAGATGGTATTATTAAAGAAGGAGAAGTAATTCAATTTGGTGCTGATTCAACATTTAATTATGTTGTTAGAATATTAACTAAAATTGAGAACTCAAATAAAACTTATACTGAAATAGGTATTTCAATTCCTGAGACATGGTTTAAAAAACATTTTGAAGTATTGGAGTAACAAACATATTTCGGAGGCTTAAATGAAACAAAGAATTGTTTTTATAGACCAGTTATCCCGGCTTCGTGAATCAGAATTTTCTAATCATCTAGTAGGTTCCGGAAACGTCCTTTACCCGTCTCAGGATGTTTTACGTGGTAATCTCAGTGAGGAAGAAAGGAAACAGTTACTTAAAAAATTTGAATCTAAAAAAATCGATACGCTTATCGTTACAAAAGGTTTTATAACCGGGTGGCGAGTAAAAGTATCAGAGGATGATGTGAATTTTATTTTTATGGGTACATGGAATGGAAATGAAATTAAGCAGGCAATGAATAGAGTGTACCCTTCAAAACTTCTTGCTAGAGGGGAAACCAGATGCATCACAATATCGGATAATTCCTCTTTTTATGATGATAAAGGCCCAACCAATGAACCAAATTAATTATAAAATCAACCGACTCGGGCCCGAGGTCATAGTCCTTGCCATGGACGGTAAAGAATCCGTAGGTAGACTTGATGGGGTCATCCGTACAAAAAATAACTCCGCTATCGAGTACCTTCTTGTCGAATCCCCCTATAGAAATCAAGGGGTAGGAAAAAATCTTATCCAACTTTTTCTGAAAGAATGCCCGCTAAATTCCACCATTGATGTTACCGTCAGGTCCATAGAATCCGTACCCATTGAAGAACTTGAAAAATTCTACTTAAAATGCGGGTTCTCTATTATTAATAAATCCATAAATATGCAGACACGAAAAAATAAAAATGCGCACTCGGAGGAAACATGCAACCTCTAAATCGCGTATATAAACCCTAATAAGGAAAATTATATGACACGCAAAGAAACCATGAAACATCTATTTAATAGTATCCCTATCGGGAATCTTATAAAAGAATGCACCCAATACGTCATTCTTATCGGAACCACCACCGATTTATCTACCGCCGACGTCCCCAATATCTATGTTGATGTTAGAGAAAACTACCAGTCCATAGGACTGTCCTTCAATAGCATGAGTTCCATGGATAACTTCCGACGTATCTGCCAGCACGAAACCGCAAACCTCGAAAAAGTACTCAAAAACATACCAAATGGTTATAACGTAGAAATCAATAAAAAATGTGGAAACGGCCCAGGACAAAAATATATCCCAATTATACCACCCATGGAACCATCCACCGTAACTGGCCAATTCCTCATAAACCATATCAAACGGGATGATAATACCGTGGTCAACGGTAAAAAGTATAAATGGGTATACCCCTGTGTCAATATCGCTACCCGAATGGTAAACACACCTGTAGATGTAATTAATGAGATACCCGTACTCATTGCTCTACTACATCAAGCAATCGCTCTACAGAACCTCTGCTTCACCCGGGTCAAACATTCCGAAGTCCTCAGACAATTTAAAAAAGACCCAAATAATAAAAATTTAAAACGAATGGAACAGTCCTATTCCGAACAGATACAAAAATTAGAGAAAGTAATAACGGCTGTGCCTCCGGTAAACGATGCTTAGAGCCGTATGTGCCTAACGGCACTTAAAACCATGCCTGGGTACGGATTGTATCAGTAATGGGAATCATTGTCGCCCTTAACGGGGAACAATCGACCCAGTACAGGAGGCATCAGCTATTACGGAAAAAGTAAAACTATGAAATTTATAATTGAAGATACACCGAATGACCTACGTACCGAAGATGGTGGGCAAGCACAGATACTTACTTTAGCTAATCAAGACCCATTCATTATTATAAAAGAGGGGGATGGGTTATTTATTCGGATACAGAGCTGGCGTGAGGGGTGGAAAAAAGAAAAAGGTAATCATCCTGAGATAGCAGATATGTTAAAAGCCAAACGAGTCCGCGTAACCATCGAAACCATAAATTGAGATATATGCTAAAAATACTACTGGCCATCATAATTCTATTCGTAATCGATATATTCTTTACATGTCTATCCAACGAAAAAGAACTCAATAGAATAGGTATTTATCCACTATCCGGATTCATATCTTATTACCGGACTAGAAAAAATAAAAAATCGGAGCCCCTATGAAAGTTGCAGTTGTATCTAATTTCGTTGATACAGCGATAGTTGATGCCTCATGGATAAAAAGTCAAATGCAAGCAAACTTCATGCAAATATTTCCATTTAATTATCATGAACTTCCGTTGACCCATAAAACAGACAAAACCGTTTTGAAAAATATTGGGAAGGGGATAAAACTACTACGTTTGAACAATTCATGCAAAAAAATAACATCCCATAAAAAAGCCTTAAAAAACTACTTTAAATTTATCCCCCATACATGTATCATTACTATGTTTACAATTATTTATAGAGTTTATATACTTATGAACTCGAAACCGGAATAACCAGGTGACAACAGATACAGTAGGGTTTATAACCAGCTTTGCGAGAAACCTAATGACACGACCGACAAACCTAAGAAATCCCTCAGTCGGTTCGATATAGCTAAATTACATATGTAATTTCCTCCTGAATTTAAAGAGTACTCTGAATCGCGTATAATAGTAGTAGTAATTAAATTTGACTCGAAAATATGGAGGTTTTGTGTGGATTCACAAGTTAAAGAACAAATAATCAAAATGGCTGTGGCTAAAAAATCCTATAAGGAAATAAAAGAAAAATTTCCGAAATACCCATCCGGTATGATAAGAGCCTACAAAGCCCATGTTACCATTGGAACTTATAAACATGGTCATAAGATTCCGGCTACAGAGCTCCAAAAAGGCACCATTATAAAGTTAGCCAAAAAAGAAGGAATGAATTCTAAAGCAATCCTCTGCGCCACAAAATATAACCTAAGCCCCCAGCAGGTCGCCGGTGTCATCGCCCAAGCGGTAAAAGAGGGTATTATTTAAGGAGAAAATATGCTAATAAATAACATTTTAAAGGATAAATGGATTCCAGTACTGAATAAAAACGGGTCTACCGTTCTTACCGATGTGGATGGGATAACGAATCCCAATTTCATTACAGTAAATTTTCCTAATGAAGCCCTTAATGGGGGTATAACTCAGCTTCTTATTTCCCTTTTCCAAACTTATAATTGTCCCAAAGATGAAAAGGAATGGATTAATGGGTTAGAAACACCACCGAAATTAAAAGCAGACCCCCGACATTTTAAATTCGATACTTTTATGCAGAGCAACATTACCAAAAATGAAAAAACGATACAGTACCTGTTTTTAAATTCCCCGGCCAAGGATGCAGTAGGTAAGAGTAAGCTCTATTTTGATAAGAATGAAGTGATACAAAAAATATGTAAAGGCTGCGCCATAGCTGCACTCTCCTTTTTTCAGTCAAATGCTAATATGAGTGGAAAAGGGTGTCTTGTATCTTTACGTGGAGCGGCACCCATGAACAGCCTCATAGTGGGAAAGACCCTTTGGGAAACAATATGGTATAACGTAGTGCCGAAAGACCAACTTCCAAAGGAATGGCCTTTCAAAGGACCCCTGCTCCCATGGACGGAAAAAGAAACAAATTTTTCTTCTTTGAACTCGCACATACTTCATTCTTTATGGGCCATGCCAAGAAAAATTCATCTGAATGTATCAGACGAAGAAGCAAACTGCGATATCTGCAACGCTCATGGACCTGTAATAAAATCATTCATGGAACTGACCCCAGGAATCAGATATACACCCCAAAAAGATACCGAGGTTAAATGGGACCCGTGGTTCATTAATTATTCTCCACTTGAGTACAAGGGAAAGAAACGTGGCTTTGAAGCTAAAAAATGCTGGATGCCCCTGACCATAGAAGGGCTGACCGAGCTACTTACAGCGGAACACCCCTATACTAATTCCCTGTATAATTTCATAGAAAACCGTACAAATATCCCAGCTAAACTATGGATTTTTGGTTATATATCAGAACAGGGCAAAGCCATACGTGGATGGTTGAATCAAACCGAAAATATTCCGACAAACCTCCCCGTAGCCAAAAATCTTATAGAACAGGCTCAAGCATGGTATAAGAAATCTTATTACAGACTTAAAATATCCGGCGTTAATAAAAAATACTTTTTCAATCAGATAAAGGACCAATTCTATAAAATAATGGATGGAGTAGAACCGGCAGATAAGTGGGAAGAATACGTGAAATCCTACATAGAACAGCAGGTCCAGAAAATCATACCTGGATGGACGTTTGAAAACCAGCACCCTGTTAGAAAGAAAAGAGAAGTAAATAAAATTCCAGTAAGGTTCACTCAAGAAGAACGTTCGGTAATCCTTTCATGGCATAGTAAACTTATGAGGAAACCAGCAGCGCTCCGTCAAATGAAACAGACCAGGTCCATAGATGATGTAGTAAATCTGCCGGAAACAGTCACCCTAACAAATAGGCTCAATGGTACTATGAGTACTATAAATATTATGGATACCGAAACCGTAGCGAAAATTGCAAAAGTACTGGCTCATGTAAATCACTCTAATAGTAACTGGAATATAGACGACCTAGCAAAAGGAAGGAGGGAAAAACTCAGGTCCGGTACATGGGATGATATCCGGGGTATGGTGGAAGGAACTTCAGTCAACGTCATAAATCTGGCTGAAATTATCCGAAATTGGGACGTTTTTAAACAAACCATAAAATAATATATCATAAAAGGAGAATTCACAATGTCAAATAATAAAAAAGATGCACTTTTATCTAAGATAGAATCCCGTAAAGGTCACAAAAAACTGATGCTCCACGCCTTCGTGCCAATGAATGTAGGTAATAACAACAGTAATCAAGACAGAACACCAAAATCTGTAGTATTTGGTACGGATACCCGGACCATGTGGTCTTCCCAGTCCCAAAAAAGACCCATAAAAGACCAAATGTTTTTTTCGGAGTATCTAGATACAATAGACGTTGACAAAACCTCTCCTAAAGAAAGAATGGACGAGCTATCGAAGGGCAAATTTAACATAGCCGTTCCAATGAAGTCAGCTATGCTGGCATCCATTTTCAATGACGTCTTTAAAGCTAACGGCTATTCTGATGAGGATTCTATAAAAGGGTCTGAAGAAATTGCCAATCTTATCGGGAGCCTGACTCGGAAAACTGAAGAGAAAGCAGGAACCGAGGATAAAAAGGTTGATGAAACCGAGGATGAGACTGACAATGAAACCGGTAATGAAACTAAAGAAAAATCAAAAAAAGAAAGTATGACAACTCTTACCATACAGGAATACATTGACCTCCAAGAACTGATTTTAGAGCACTCCAAAAATAAGAGCCTTCCTACTAAAGAGGAACTTATAAAAGTATTCATGAAAAAGGTTCCAGACAGGGTCTCCGCATTATTCGGAAGATTTATTGCCGGCCTTAACAGGTCTCTGATACAAGAATCAGCAATCGCGGTGGCTTCGGCAGTATCAATCAATCCCGCCGGACCAAACCGGGGACATTTTGAAAAACAACTGATTACGGCAATGGACCGAATTTCAAATTCTACGGGTCATATGGATAGTGCATCCTACTCTGCCCCTATCATGTACAAAAACTGCGACATAGATATGGACCTAATAGAAAAAACCCTTGGAGGCGATGAAGACGCCAAAATCATAACAAAATTGCAGGTCCAGGAATTCATTAAAAATTTTCTAATGATACAACCCACCGGAATGTCAAAAGCCTACGCGTCCTATGCATATGCCAGTTATGCTATGATAGAAAAGGGTACCGGACACCCACGAACTCTCATTGATTCTTTCACGATTCCTACAAACACCTTAGAAAAAGGGGTACACCTTATAGAGCGCATGAAAACAGACCTTGACCGGGCATATACAGCTACTGGCATTCCAAAATGGGATACGGCTGTATGGCACGCTAAAGGGGATGCTTTAAAATCAAACCTGAAAGATGCAAAAGAATGTCCGACTCTTCAAGACCTTCTGGACTGGGTCGTAGAATAAAAAGGAGGCATATGAAATATCTTTTGTTTATGTTTCGAGGACCCCTTCAGAGCTGGGGACTCGACGCATGCAAAGAAACCCGGACCACATCGGACCATCCAACTAAATCCGGTGTCATAGGGTATTTATCGCTCTGCCTAGGCCTCATAAGAGGGGATGAAAACATATGTGACCTCAATTCTATCCTTGGATATGCCTGCCGTACAGACCTTCCTGGGAGACCTATTGAGGATTATTGCACTTTTACAATACATCCTGAGGATATCCAGAACGAAAAAAAGAGAAAAAAAATGGATTTCTCCGACCCCGGGTATACAAAGCAGGTTTATAAACATTACCTGGAACAGGCTGCATTTACTATCTGCGTATGGGAAAAAGAATCAATGGAAATCCTGGATGAATTTCGTAAAGCCATCCTTACTCCTACTTTTCTTCCGTACCTCGGACGTAAATCTTGCCGATTCAGCTCCCATCCATTTCCAAAAATAATAGAAGCGGATAGTGTAGAAGAAGCATTCAAAAAATACGGACCAAGCATGGTCATTAGACGGAACAAGGCCCTTTATATAGAGGGCGTAGGTCAGGATACCCGTTATGTGATGGACGATATGTTTAAAGACCGTGGATTCAGGAAACGACCTGAATACATGGTTCTGGAGGGGGCGTAACTATGTATGTAAGCCAAATAACGAATAATGGGCCCATTCAGAACCATAAGGTTCCGGAATTATACGCTAAAAAAACAATGCGTAATTTTTTTTCGGACCAAATGAACCGAGAATATGTATATCGGTATAATGGTTCAGACCAGTTTTTCGTATACTCTCCTACAGTTCCGAAAGTTCCGTCCGGAGAGTCATGGTCTGTACAGTCTATACAATTCAATCCACAGTTTGAGGCTGGAAATAAGTTTTCTTTTTGTTGCCGTATTAATACAGCCAAAAGAGAGAATGATAAAGCCATTCCGCAAATAAAAAAGGGAAGAGAATGTGGAAGGAGCCCGGTCGATTCTGTAAATAAAGTTTTTAAAGACCTCGCCGGAAAAGCTTTCCTAGTAGAAAATCTTAGCATAGAAGAAATCAATGTCGTGAGTTTCGTAAAAGCAGACGGTAACCCAGTTACAATTGAATCCGCGGATGTTACCGGAACTCTAACCGTAGTAGACCCATCCGAGTTTATTAAGGTATTAACTAAAGGTGTAGGCCGTGAAAAATGCTATGGCTACGGGATGATACTATTAAACTAGTTTTTTCGGTCATCTGAAAATTTTTAAAGGATACCATTGCAAATAAAGCATGGTATCCTTTTGTTATGCTCTTTGAAATCTTTGGTATAAATTTTTGATTTCTATAACCGATTGTGGTTCAATTGGTTATAGATTAGAGTATTCCCCGCATACGTGGGGATGAACCCCGTACATCGCTTTCCCGCAATTCATCAAGCGCGCGTATTCCCCGCATACGTGGGGATGTACCGACAGGATGCACCCGGATTTTATTTCGTATTTCCCGCATACGGGATGAACCGACCACACAACGAACCGGCGGTGCATAGTTAACGTATTCCCCGCATACGTGGGGATGAACCGGGCATCTGTCCCATTGATGAAATTGAAAAACTGTATTCCCCGCATACGTGGGGATGAACCGCGATAGAAAACTAAAAAAGAAGTTTCCCACTCTGGTATTCCCCGCATACGTGGGGATGAACCGTACAGGCTCTCCACCGGCACACCGGATGAGTATTCCCCGCATACGTGGGGATGAACCGCGCATTCAAGAGGCTTCCGGCCTCGTTATAAGAGGGTATTCCCCGCATACGTGGGGATGAACCTAAGATTTCGTACCATTTTTGCTCCCTCTAATTGTATTCCCCGCATACGTGGGGATGAACCTGCATAGATAGGTTAACATATCGTCAGCGTATTGTATTCCCCGCATACGTGGGGATGAACCGGAGATTATCCGCTACTTATTCAACCAGGGAATGTATTCCCCGCATACGTGGGGATGAACCGGGACCGTTCATCGACGTCAATATCCCCGGCTTGTATTCCCCGCATACGTGGGGATGAACCGCTTACCAGTATCTTCACCGTTACATTTGTACCGTATTCCCCGCATACGTGGGGATGAACCTTATTAGAACGTTGGCAGACCGACGAGTGTATTCCCCGCATACGTGGGGATGAACCTAAGGATAAATTACGAGGTTTCCTGGCCTATCTGTATTCCCCGCATACGTGGGGATGAACCGTTCTGATGGACTGTTCAGCGGCGTCGACATATGTATTCCCCGCATACGTGGGATGAACCGTCAGTGTTTTAATACTATATCATGTCGGAATGATATTCCCCGCATACATGGGGATGAACCGACCACCAGCTTGAGACAGAGCATTGAATAAACGTATTCCCCGCATACATGGGGGATGAACCGCATTCGATAGTGAGGCCCTTTAAAGGTATTCCCCGCGTATGCGTGGATGAACCGGCTTCGGCTAAATCTTCTTTCATCCATCCAATTGTATTCCCCCACGGGGATGAACCAGAATGGATTAAAGGGTTGAAGAATTCAGATTATATCAAGAACTATATTCCCCGATAAGGGGATGAACCCGCCATAATTGGTTTTAAAAATGTTATCACAGAATATTCCCCACATACTTGGGGATGAACCGATGGATTTAAAATATTCAAATTCAACTGTATTCCCCATAACAAGGGGCGGAAATCGCGTATAATAGAAATAGGAGACCCAATTATTATGTACAGTAACAAAAAAGCCACACTACCCGGCAAAATCAGAGCACGCCAAGCCACCCTCATCGATATGTACCGGGAAATAACCGGCAATACGGCAATCCCATCAAATAAACAATACTGGACCCTCTGTGCATCCCAACCCAATACCGAAGGGTCCGAAATAAACCAACTCGTAAAAGAAAAACTCCTGATAAAAAAACAATTCTATGGCGTAGATACCAATAAAAAACATATCAAATTCAATAAACAAAACCACCCCGGAGCCCACTGGGTACGCGGGAACTGGAAAGACGTAATATACCGATGGGAAAACTATGACCCCGCCCTCATCTATCTGGATACCATGTTCTCCGCAGGACATCAAAACGCCGTGGACATCACCATAGATACCATCCGTACACCCTGCAAAGAAAATACCATCATAGTCGTAAATGTAATACTCATAAATTATAAAAGAGGAGACTCTTTTGAAAAAGAAATTTTTATAAATAACGTACGGAACGCAATGACCCCCATGGAAAGAAAAACATGGGAGTTCTACCCAGAAGGAACAAAAAAATTCTGCTACCCGTATAAATCAGCCGTTTATCTAATGGGAACCTATTTCTTAGTCCGGAGGAAAACATGAAAGGACTCTCGTACCATCGAAAAATAGTGTTCGGAAATGAACTGTGGACAATGAACCAGACAGAACAAAAATTAATCTCCGACCCGGAATATTTCCCCATGAGAGCTTGGCAGAAAGAAAAATTTAACGACCAAAAAGACCTACCCGAAGCCACCATCATCGCAGCCGGTGGCGCCGGCAAAAGCCTACTCATCATATGGTGTGCCTGCGATGAAATCATCAATAAAAATAGAAAACAAATCATACTGATTCCCATGACCCACTCGGAATCATCCTACCGAAATAAAAATATTCTATTCAATAATGAAAAAGTTGACTTCGATATCCAAGTGAACTGCTGCAGAAACCGGAAAAATACAGGAAAAGAATTCAAAAAATTCCTCAAATTTAAACTAAAAAGAGCCATGAATAAGCAATGCGTAAATCTCGGCACCTGTATCACATCCCACGTCAATTTTGTAATGACATTCAAAAATATCTCCGATGAAGAACTGAAAGAACTACTCAAAAATACAACCATACACCTGGACGAATTTCATCATTCATCCTACGGAGAAGAAGGAACAGAACTCGGAAAACTCATCGACAGAATCATGAGAATCAAACCGGAAAGCTGCAGAATAAGATTCTATACAGCAACCGCCTTTCGAGGCGATAACCAAAAACTTATCAGCGACGAATTCTGGAACAGAATCCCAAGATTCATATACCCGTTTAATGAATACATCCAATTTACAGAAATAGAAAAAATACATTACAAAAACATCATCTATAACGACATAACCCCAATTCAAATGTCCTGCAACATCATAAAAAAACACAAAAATAGACACCACCTCATCATCCTGCCCTCGTTAAAACACTCCTTCAGAATAAATAACACTCTGAATGAACTAATGACAGAATTAAAAAAAATATATAACGACAACGAAATCCTGGACTGGGTAACGAAAAGAACACAAAAGGTAAATAAAGAACTCCTGAATAAATATCCAGAAAAATATAAAGTCGTCGTCGCATGCAACCTGTTTAATGAAGCCTCCGACTGGCCCCCCTGTGACTTCGTACATAATATGAATCCATCCAGCTCCATGACCCGGTCCTGCCAGGTATTCTTCAGACCCATGAGAAAATATACAGGAAAAAAAACCGTATGGGTGTTTAACTACATCATGAATATCCGGGAAGGAAAATATAGAGAGTACCTGTCCGATTGCCTGAACGCCACAATCGCAACCATGCAAATCTCCAGCCAACTGTTTACCATCTATATGAAAAGAATAAATTTCAGCAGAAATAGAAACATACCCAATACCGTAGCCTTCGCTAATTTTATAACCCCCCCGGTCATTACCGACCTGATACTAACATCTGAAAGCCTCAGTAGAATGACATGCTACAAAAATGATAAATCCAAATTCTTCGAACGGGTAGCCCAACAAGTATCAAATAAATGGTATGTAAAAAGCACAGCATCCACATCCATCTCCAAAGAGGATTTCAAAGAAGGACTGAAAAGAGAACTAATAAAACATCTCACTACCAAAAAAATAAACAAAATATTAACAGGACTCATCGACGCATCCCTGTTCAGAAAAGGCGGATTCGATAAAATCATCGAAGAACTCGAACTCCCCGGAAATCTAATCTTCGGCACAAAAGACCCCCTCTCCGATAAAGACTTCATAGAACTAGAAAAAATAGCTAGAAA
>Ga0209777_10005881_pt1 | contig 13981 bp, 9 predicted proteins | sample FrelakmetHBP12HB_FD_187147 | JGI IMG/M metagenome (GOLD analysis project Ga0209777, IMG submission 187147) | Freshwater lake sediment microbial communities from the University of Notre Dame, USA, for methane emissions studies -HBP12 HB (SPAdes)... | ecosystem: Environmental > Aquatic >...
TGAAACCACCAGTACCACTTCTCGATAGCGGCAATATCTTGGAACTGCGCAGATTCCATTTCCCCCCCCGCGATCCGCCGCATCTAGCTAACTTCGCCGATGATGGCATAGAGCCTGAACAGGCTCCTTTCTTTCCGGATGGTAGTGCCTAGCTTCGCAATTCCTGAGGGCAGCATCGAAACGATCCGTCTGTCCAGATATGAATGGTCAGCCGAGTTTCTATAGAAGGTCTCTTTCTTCACTCGTACTTTCTCTCTTCCATGACTATCCACGACCTCTGCCGGCTTGTGTTGTCCTTGACACGGTTAATCATGTGGGACAATAGACCCAGAAACACAAGTTGAATTCCCAGCGTCATCACCTGCAGTACAATGATGGTGGTAGCGCCCGGTATGGTGACGAGTCCCATGAGGCGCATGACGACTAGGACCGCCGACACAAGGAGCGAACCCGCGAATATCATGCCCCCGCTGAATGTGATGATTTTGTGAGGAAAATTGGAGTACAAAAGCATTGCACGCAGCGCCAGTGAGAAGAGCCCAATTGTCCCCACTTTCGACTTTCCGGCCAAACGCTGCTCCCTCTCGACGGGCACCCCCTTTTGCCTGAAGCCGACCCACGCCCTCAGACCGGGGAAATACGGGTCGTTGTCGCTGCTCCTCGCGATCGTAACAGCCACTGGGTGCCGCATAAGACAGAATGTGCCGGCGTCTTCGGGAATGAAGAAGGGGGCTCCGCGGGAGAGTATCCTGTAAAACATCGGGGCCATCAGTTTCATGAGCAGGCCATCTCTTCTCTTCTTCCGGACAGCGTAGACCACGTCGCACCCGTCGGCTTCCTGTGCCAGATTCGTAAAGTGCTCCGGTCTGTCCTGCAGATCGGCATCAATCAGGCCTATCCACTCGACACCCTCTTCCGCAGCCCAGATGCACGCCCTCTCTATCCCGGCCAGCACGGCATTCTGGTGGCCGAAATTCCGTGAAAGCCGGATAAGTCGAATCGGAAAGTCGGTTCTCCCTGTCAGTTCCTCTATACGTGTTACCGACTGATCCGAAGAACCGTCGTCCACGATCAGAAGGCCCCCTATCGAAGCCGGCTCCCTGACCAATGCAAGGCGGCGTACAAACTCGCCGATATTGGCTTCTTCGTTGTAGACAGGAGCAACTACGATGATCTTCTTTACTGCCGTTATCATTTTCCTCTGCACCCCCTCTCATGTGAGACATTTACACAACGGTGATCTACCCCAGATATTTATACCACATGTTAAGTTAGAGTTCAGCAGTTTTGATTATTTACAATTGAAACACACATGATAGCATTCTGTCACAAAGGAGAATGAAAATAGCCTTGCCGACAGCTTTTATTGTAGTGTAATAATATCAATATACTAGACTTCTATTTTCAGAGGAAAGGTTGCATTCATTCGCCGCTACCAACTTATCCCTTGGCTTCTTAAAAAGTTCTTTGCACGTTCGTCGCCTAATTTTGCCGCCATTTTTAGATCATTAACGGCCAAATTGTTGTTCCCAAGCTTGACATACGCGACGCCTCTGTTAATATACATCTCTGCAAAGCCCGGATTGATTTCGATCGCCCTGTCATAATCCTCAATCGCTTGCTTGTAATTACCAAGGCCGTCATATGCATTACCCCTGTTATTATAGGCCTCTGCATAATCTGGTTTGATTTCGAGCGCCCTGTTATAATCCTCAATCGCCTGCCTGTAATTGCCGAGGCCTTTATAGACAATACCCCTGTTATTATAGGCCTCTGCATAATCCGGTTTGATTTCGAGCGCCCTGTTATAATCCTCAATCGCCTGCCTGTAATTGCCGAGGCCTTTATAGACAATACCCCTGTCATTATAGGCCATTGCAAGATCTGGTTTGATTTCGATCGCCCTGTTAAAATCCTCAATCGCCTGCCTGTAATTGCCGAGGCCATTATAGATAGCACCCCTGTTATTGTAGGCCATCCAGCACGTTGGGTTTAAGTCGATGGTTGTCTGCCAAAGCGTTTCAATATCGGTATACATCCGGCTCTGCCGCCACGTTAACGTCGCCAGTGTCAGCAACAGCAACACGCAGATGGCGTAACCGGCCGGGCGTCGCCAGAGCTGCAGTCGTTTCAACAACATTGCTATGCCAGCGGCTACCAGGGTGATGATTCCAAGGCTCGCAAGGTACTGAAAATGGTCGGCCACGAACGAGTAGATGAAAGGAAACACATTTAAGAAGCCCAACACTGGAAATAGCGTCCCGACGAAGAATAGTAACCCTGCCAGCGGTCCACGCCAGCGCCGCCGCAATGCCCAAAGCGCCACGACGAACGCGAAAGCGGCCGCAGGGAACAGGTATTGCCACGCTGCCGCCTGGCTAGTCTCCCAGCGGGGGTAGATGAAAATCAGATTTACCGGCCAGAATAATTTGCCTAGGTAAAACCAGATCGCCTTCCCCGCAATCAGGATCCGCTCCAAAGCAGGAATGGCATACGCGGAACCTTGTTGTGCTACGATCATCGTACGTTCTACCCATGCTGTAAAAATCCCCGCTGTCGCCCCAAGCAGAAAAAACGGTAGCAACGGCAGGACGTCCTTCTTCCATGACAAGCGTCCACGTTGCCACCAAAAGATCACCAGTAGTGCCGCAGGCAGTGTTGCCGTGACCGTCTTGCTCAGAAGGCCCAGCACAAACAGACCCAATGCCCAAAGGTACAGTGGCGTTCGCCGCTGCTGGTCAAAACGCAAATAGACCATTGCTGATCCAAGGTAGAAAACAGCCGACAGAGTGTTTTTAAGTTCCGTAATCCACGCCACCGATTCCACATGGACAGGGTGCAGAGCGAAGATGGCCGCTGCAAGGTAAGCCCCAGGGATCTCTAATCGCCTCAGAATCAGCGCCACCATCACGGCAGCCATCGCGTGAAGCAGGATGTTTACCAGATGATAACCAAGGGTGGCATCGCCCCAAAGCCAGGATTGAACCCAAAAGACGCTGTGCAGCAGGGGGTAATATTGCTGCGTAGCTCCAAGATCGAACCATATACGGAAGAGCCCATACCATGAACGCAGTTCGGGGCAGGTTACGTGAGCGCTGTCATCCCAGATGAACCCTCCCTGCCAGGCCGGCTGGTAGACCAGGAATACCGCCACAATCAGAGCGATGACAAAGAGCCAGTCCTTCAGCGCGAAAGAACTGCCAGCAGGTGCTATCTGTGCCAAACTCGGCTGGACACGTTTGCCAAGACCTGATTCTGAACTGGTCTGGGTTAACTTAGATTTGCTTTTTTTCAATGTCACCTTTTCTACTCATGTGTTAGTCCAAATATCCGCTATTTTTTTATATAAAAGCCTTTGAACTGCTCCGAATGCTTCTACTTCATATTAAGGTTGAATTCAAATTTTTTGTTTATTACGGATTGAAACACACATGACAGTATTCTGTCGCAAAGGAGAATGAAAATAGTTTTGTTGACATTTTTATTATAAATGTAATAATATCAATATATTAGACTTCTATTTTCAGGGGGAAGGTTGTACGAATTGAGGAAATTAAGAAAGCCACATTGCAGTAAGCATGATCTACCGGCCTGCTCTAAATCTGCTAATCCACAATAACCCCATCTATATTATTTTTCTTCCAACCCTTCAATAAACGCCAGAACATTTTTCCCTAAAACGTTGTGGTTGTAACCGCCTTCTAAAATGCCGAAACAGCCGCCGTTGTTGCGCCGGGAGGAATCCCTCGCCAGCTTGCCCATATATTTGTAGTCTTCTGTTTTCAAGAGGCCTCCCCAGTCGGCCTCATGATTATCAAAACCAGCCGACACGGCAATCATGTCGGCATCTGTTCGCGTCAGATCATTCTGCACATTTTTCAAATATTCATTGCGATCAGATGCTGTGGGATTAAGTATCATCAAATATCCCTTGCCGCCCAGGATATTCACATTGCCGTCACCGAAATGCAGGTCAAAATCCAGAATGAATGCCTTTTTTATTTTTTTTCCGCTTTTGAGTTTTTCCAGCGCGATGGCCATATTGTTAAAATAACAAAATCCCCAGGCGCTGCCCGCTGAAGCGTGATGGCCTGGTGGACGGATTACGGCAAAGCAGGGTTCGGTCAAGCCGATTTGCGCCGCTTTAATCGCCCCTCCTGCGGCAAGCGCGGCAATGTCATAAACACCTTCGCGTTCAACCGACTTTACATGCTCGGCAGTGTGCACTCTTAGAATATCTTCTCTGGAAGCCGGAAGAGGCTTGACAAAACTTACTTTGCCACGCAGCGCTATTTCAACGGCCTGAATTCTTCCGGCAGCAGCAGCAGGATCAGACGAATAAATTTCGTTATAATTTTCATGATAAACGACTTTCATTTAATCCTTCTTTGGAAATTCGGCGGTCATAACAAGCCGAATCAACGACAATATCCCCTGCTTTTAACTAATTTTAACGCTTTGCAGAATCCCATTGAACAGGCTTTTTTCACGTCACTACAACCCAGCTTATTGTCACCCTGCATAAAATGAGCAACACCACGATTGTTATAGGCATTGGCATTATCAGGTTGTAGTCTTATTGACTCATTAAAATCTTTGATGGCCAGTTGGTAATTACCCAGTTTGTTGTAAGTATTTCCCCTGCTGTTATACGCGTCTGCGTAATCCGGTTTCAGGCGAATGGCTTCGGTATAGTCGTCAATAGCTTGTTTATGTTGGTTAAGAATGTTGTAAATAGTTCCTCGGTTAAAATAGGCTAAATCATTATTCTGTTGCAGACGAATAGCCATAGTAAAGTTCTCTATGGCAGGCTGATTCTGCTCCATGTTTTTATAGGCAACACCACGCAGATTGTAGGTTTCTGCTTTATTAGGTTTTAGCTTTATTGCCTTATCTAAATATTCAATTGCCTTTTTCGGGTCGGCATATTTTTTCCCATCCCATAACAGGTTTACTCTTTTAATTAACATTAAATATTCTGTGTTTTCATGAGCTTTCGAACATGAACAAATAAATGTTAAAACGAGAAAAATTGTAATGATGATTTTTTGCATAACAGCCCCCATTTATAATTTTACATGCTTTAATTTTATTACCACAATTATTAAGAAAATTTAATTCAATTTGCTTGATAAGATATTTTTTTAACGGAAGTAGTTTTAAACAGAAAAGGACTTCTAAGTCAAGACAATATCAGTCACAAAATGTTAGGTGCGGTAATGGCAAATGTCAAAAAACATTTGACTCTCAATTCCTGCCACAAAGATTTATCGGCAAACTGAAGATGAGAAACGCACTAAGAGGGCGGGCTTATAGTCCACCCCCTTGATAGTGACGATTGAATAAATATGGCGCTTGTTAGAAACTATTTCTTTGGTTTTGACGTGGAAGCCGAAGGGACAACGAAAAGGGGCGCCTTGCCAGTTTTCACATCCAGCAGTTCTACTTCAAAGACCAATGCCGCACCACCGGGAATAATGGGCGGATGCCCTATGTCACCGTAAGCTAAGTCCGACGGACACACCAATTTGGCCTTGCCCCCGACTTTCATCATGCCGATTCCTTCCGTCCAGCATGGGAAGATTCGATTCAGCGGAACTTCAATGGGCTGGCCGCGCTTGATGGTGTTCTCAAATTCCTTGCCGTCAGCAAGATAACCTGTGAAGTTAACTTTAACTATGTCCGTGGCTTTAGGCTGAGCGCCTGTACCCGCTTTAATTTTTGTATAGATCAAGCCGGAAGCTGTTTTTTGTGCGCCCTTTTCGGTAGCGGCTTTTTCTAAAAACGGCTTGGCCAGCGCTTTTTGTTTTTCAGCGGCTTTAGCCATACGGGCCTTAGCCAGTTCGCCTAGTTTCTGCATACTGGCTTTTGGATCTATCGTCAATTTCTTGCCGGCAGACGCGTCGGACATGCCCCGCTGAACATATTTCAATTCTTCTGGAGACAAGTTGAAAACTGACAGTTGTTCGTTAATCTGAACTCCTAAGGCATAGAAGGCCTTCTGATCTTCTGTTTTCGGTTCAGAGGAAATGGGGGAACAGGCCGTAATAAACAACAGAACAACAAAAATAATAAACATTAATTTACGCATAACAATCCTTTCCTTTTTCGTTAAATTTTAAAATTGATCTTTGCCCCAAGACAAAGAGTTTAATCAAATCGAAAGAAATCTTTTCACCCAGAACAATAATTTTTTAGAAATGTTTATCTCACGTTAAACTAGAGTTTAGCCGTTTTTTGATTTCTTCCCTATCTATCAACTGCATTGTCCCTTACCTTTAGCAACTTTTAACAATTGGCAATCTCCTAAATCACAGGATTTCTTCGCATCAACGCAGCCAAGATTTTTGTTGCCCTGTTCAAAATAAAGATACCCCCTGCATTTGAAGGTATCGGCATCGTGAGGTTGTAAGCTGATAGCTTTATCTAAATCCTCAATTGCATGTTGATATTGTTTGAGCTTGAAGTTGCTAATTCCCCGGTTTTTGTAGGCCTCGAAATCATCCGGTTGCAGGCGGATGGTTTCATTAAAGTCTTCAACGGCATGTTGATATTGGTTGAGTTTAAAGTAGATTTTCCCTCGGATTATGTAGGCATCGGCATAATTCTGCTGCAGTTGAATTGCTTTGTTCAAATAGTCGATAGCCTTTTTAGGGTCGGTATCATTTGCCTTTGCCTTATCAAGCCAATAATGCGCAGTTACGTTCTTTTCCGAGCAGGAACAAATAAAGGCTAAAACAAAAAAGATACAAATGATAATTTTACGCATAATTTTCCCTTTAATAAACTAATTCATAATATTAAGTGTATGGTTATATATCATAACTCTTAAGAAAGGTAAAATAAATTATTTTTCAAATGCCAAAGCCAAATTATTCAAAAGTGATACGCCTCTTGGGTTAATTCTGATAAAGGGTTTATCAAATACCTATCCATGCAAGTAAAGTGGCATCATCATTATCTCTTTGTAGATACCGTTCTTGTCAAGCGGAAGCTGGTTTATAATTTGAATCATACTTTTTGCCGGCTTCAAGAGAAGATTTTTCCAGAGAGCACACTGTCGAGTATTAGACTGTTTCAATCTTGCCGTTGCAGATTGAAGTGAAACATTTAGAAAGCAATCAACACATGTCGGTCGAATGCCGGATGATTGCTCTAGCAAGGACAACGTCACTTAACGCGGGGTAACCGAGGTGATGCCGTCCGTTGTGTTCGTACTCGCCCCTCCAAAATGGAACTGAAATGTTGTCTGGCAGTTGATGTTCTGTTTCAAGTCGATCACCTAAGTAGTAATGTTTTGACGGCTGGGGAAGGCGCACTTGCAAATATTACTTTAGACTTATTTGTTAGTCTGGTTTCTACCTCCCTCTTTCTTAAAGGGGGATTGAGGGGGATTTGACAGTTTCACAAATCCTCCCTAACCCTCCTTTACAAAAGGAGGGAATAAAGCAAAGTTTCAAGTTTCTACCTGATCTCAACCTCGTAACTGACGAACGACTGACCGGCAAGGTTCAGCGCCAGCGTATGGAGGTGAGTGGCGTCGGTAAATACAAGAGAGGCGCCCTTGACGATGGCATTGAATCTGTTCACTCCTTCCTCTGCGTCCACAACGACCAACCAGGCTCCTTGCGACAGCGCTGCGTAGGCCAGGTGCCGCGAATCAGGACTAAAGGCCGTAAGTGAAACGCCATCGTAGGCCTTTTCCTCTTTCCCGTCAACCACCACCAACCACTTGCCGGCTTTTTGCGCCATGAAGGACATGTGCAGCGAATCGGGGCTAAACTGCGGCAATGTAATCTTGTCATACGCTGCGCCCTCTACGCTGTCCTTAACAACCAGCCACTTGCCCCCTTTTTGTGCCCCATAGGCAAGATGAGCGGAATTACGACTGTAGACAGGGACAAGAATTACATCGTACCTAGCGCTGGCCTCACCGTCCACTACCATAAACCCCTTGCCATTCTCCATAGCGGAATACGCAACATGTTTGGAATTGGGACTGAAGCTCAAAAAACCAACTTGCTCGAAAGCCGGGCCTTCCCGGCCGTCAATGACCATAATGTTCTTTTTGTCTTTTAAAGCCAGATAAGCGACGCGGGATGAGTCCGGACTGAAGACGGCGATGGCAACATCATCGTAACGCGGACCTTCCAGTCCGTTCATAACCATGAACCATTTGTCGTTCTTTTTGGCGGTGTAAGCAAATTTCCGGGAGTCAGGGCTAATACTGCACACTTTGATTTGATCATAGATCGCCCCCGCCTCTTCGTTTTCGACGAAAACAAATTGATCTCCCCGACGGGCGATATAGCCTAGTCGGGAAGAATCCGGGCTATACAACGGTGAAGAAATAGCATCATAGCTCTTACCTTTCTTTCCATCCGTAACTAGGAACATCTTTTTAGGACTCATCGCCATATAGGCCACATGGGCGGAATTCGGACTGAACAACGGATTATTAGGATTTTGGACAATGCCTTCATAATCTTGACCCTTTTTCCCGTCCACCACAACAAACTGTTTATTACCTTTCTTGGCTATATAAGCCAACCGCTGCGAATCCGGGCTGAAGACCGGCGTTACTACAGCATCGTACCCCTCGCTTATCCGGTCATCATGGACGACGTGCCATTCTGCCCCCTTTTTGGCGTTGTAGGCCATATGCGAAGAATCCGGGCTGAAGAGCGGGGTGTCTTTGCCGATATTGTCAAACTCAGATGATATTCGGCTATTATCGATGACAGCAAATTTATTGTTCTTGCGGACCATGTAAGCAATCCGGTTTGAATCGGGGCTTATCTTCATGGATGGAACATATATCTCCCATTCCGCTTGAACTTTGCTGACAGAGAAGGTTTTTTCAACCAGTTTTAGCTCCGCGTCGGCATATCCGGAGTAAATAACCAGTATAATCAGGACAGAAAATAATCCGGTAAAAATTCGCTTCATTGATAAACACCTTCTGAAAACAATACAGTACGTCATTTCGAAGTTCCGCATACCAGACTGTGTCGCAATCCTCATTTGTCATTGCGAGTTCACACAGTGAACGTGGCAATCTCTATGATGTCGATTAGATACGAGATTGCTTCGGTCGTTACTCTCCCTCGCAAAGACATTCCGACACAGTCTCTACGCCGAAGGATACTCCTCGAAATGACAGTAGAATCCCTGAATAACTATGTAAAACCACCAATTTTGTCATTCCGGTCGTAGATGACCTTCAGGTTATGAAAACCGGAATCCAGTATTATCAATGGTTTCATGGATACCGGCCTTCGCCGGTATTACGATTAGAGTGGTTGTGCAAAGCTCTCCAAACATAACCTTCAATCAAAGTCTAAACTTCAAGTCTGGTTTTAGTGAGCGCTAATATGCAGCCAGCCGTTCATTCTAACATCCATCCCCAACATATAGAAGGATCTAAGTACGCTCGCATTAGGGCTGTCCAACGACCTTGAACTGTCGAGGACTACGTCCCAAGACATTGTGTCTACTTTGATATCGAGAGCGCCCGGCAAAGCGGGATCATCACGTGGATTATCGGTCCCTATACCGATATGCACAAAACTGGGACTTATATTAAGATGATTCCCATATGAAGCAAATAACCTTTCGTCCGATGAAGCAGGGAATGAAACAGGGGTTAAGATAGGGTCTATTGTAGTTACTTCCATGTTGACACTGCCATTAACATTCAGGCCGGCAATATTCATGTTCCTCCAACCCCTATAACCTGCATGAGTAATGCCTCCGACACCGTCAGGATCGCCCCAGGATAGAGCGTCTATGTGCAAGTTTTTTGAGGTGAGGTTCATGTCAAAGAATATACCCTGGAGAGATAACGAAGGCGGATGGATGTCCACAGTGCCATTAATATCCATATTCAGGCCTCCCAAATAAACAGAGCCGAGAACCTGATTCAGATTATTCTTTGCATGGCCAAGCGCGACGTCGGTATTAAGGGAGTCCATACTTACATCCAAGTTACTAAATCCTATGCGGACAAAGACCATGCCAGAAGGAAGGTCAGTACCGGTGTCGCCGGCTTGAACAGTTATCGTCTGAATCGTTGCCACACCCGCAATCGCCAGGTTATTAATCGCCAGATTCCTCAAGCCTACAAAACCAGCAGCAGTCGCGCCGCTGAAGCCGTCTGAGTCTCCCCAGGAAAGGGTATCCAAGGTCAACCAGGGAAGATTTAGGCGAAAGCCAAGACTCGTCGCTGCGTTATTGTTTACTGGATTGTAGATGTCCAAATAACCGCCCACATTCATCTTCAAGTCCTTCATGTAGATCGTCCCCAGAATATACTCTTTATTGGAAAAATCCTTTTTATCGCCTACCACCACGGTCGTATCCAAGGATGCTATACCTACATTCATGTTAGCAATTCCAATGTTGACCATTCTGATTCCCAGTGAGTTATCCTTCGCCACGTCAATGGAGACGGAACCGGATGCAGTCACGCCGGTTATGCTCGTGTCTTTTAATCCCACATAACCGGCTTTGTCTGCGTTACGCCCCTCGCTGTCGTGTTCTTCTGCGCAACCGTTTGCGTCACCCCAAGAGAGGGTAGCGAGGTCAATCCTGTCGATCGTTACATCGACTTGGGTATAAATGGCCGTCTTGCCTTCAACCATGCATAGTGTAGCATAGCTGTTCCCGTTAGTCTTTACTTTCAGACCTTGCAAGTAGATGGTACCAAGAATCTGATCCTGGCCGGCGATTGAAGCAGCCTGTGAGCCCAGGGTCACATTGATATCCTTGGAATCCAAGTCAACTTCCTGCGCTCCCAAGCCGACCCTGACATACACTGAGTCCGTCCCGCAGAACCCGCAGCTTCCCGATTCCACTGTCAACGGGGAAAGTACAGGCGATGTTATGGAATACAGATCCCCGACAACCTTCCGGTTCTTCAGCCAATCATATCCGTAGTCATCGTGGAGGGAAGAATTAATATCCTCGTTCACGGCGGGTTCAACGTCGGCCAGCATCGTGGTGCAATGGTCAAAACAATTGCAGCACCCCTCCTCATCCACATAATCGGAGGCATCATAACTGGGGCATCGGATTAAAGGCGGTAGTCCCGTCAGGGAAGCATTTGTCCGCGCAAGTTCGCACTCATTCACTTTCTTAAATTCCGCAAAAGCTGGGGAAGGGATAACGGAGCACAGAACGACAATAACCGATAAAAAAAATGGAAGGAAGTTTTTTTTCATCCACATCTTCATTTTCATTTTCTCTCCGTCCACACAGAGCCCTTCTCCGCGAAGGCATAGTTTACTATTTACACTTGCTTCCCAGTTATGTTTGCATTGATCCGGTCAAGTTAGCCCCTATTGCCCCCTATTGAGTCCCGCAAATACCAGATATCGGCAGGACAAAATAATATATTAAGAATACCTAATAGTTATTTACAAAATAAAAGAGTTTTTGTAAATACTACTTTATGATTATTTAATGGTCTTCCTGCCGCAGCAGAAGCAGGAGAAAATACGTTTTCTGCGCAGGCAAATTGAATTTGGTGCATTATGCTTTGCTGACGCACCGTCATCCCTTCTTCAGTGCAGGTCAATCTCGTAGCGTTCAATCTGTAAACCGGGTTTTGCATCTTGAACGACCAGTGTTCTAATTTTCGTAGGCGTGCTGAAGTTCAGAGTCGTATCCTTGAAAAAGCCAAAGAATTGCTTATTTGCCGGCTTATCGTCAACCACTACCAGCCACTTTTGTAACCGCTGCGCCATGAAAGCGAGATGCTTCGAGTCCGGACTCCAGACCGGATGTTTAATTTCAACGTAAGGCGACCCTTCCTTACCATCCATCACCATCATCCAGAGCCCGTTCTTTAGGGCCTGATAAGCCAGATGCTTGGAATCGGGGCTGAAGATGGGTGGTAAAATTAAACCATAAGTCTGCCCCTCTTTTCCATCGAGGACCACGAATATTTTTTTGCCCATCTCAGCGGCATAGCTCAGGTGCTCCGAATCCAGACTGAAGGCGGGAAGTGATATCATATCATAAGCCGGTCCCGGTATACCGTCGTAAACCACCCGGTATTTTTCCCCATTTTTGACCGTATAGAAAAAGTGTGCCGAGTCTGGTGAAAAGCCCAGTATTAAGATATCGTCGAATTCCGGGCCTTTTTTCCCATCGGTTATCATGAACTTTTTCTTGCCATCCACGGCTAGGTACGACACATGACTGGAATCGGGACTGAAGGTCGATATACCAACCGCATCGTATTTTTTCTCCTCCTTGCCATCGATAATAGTGAACCATTTCTTTTCCGCGAAGACGGTATAGGCCATCCTCCGTGAATCCGGGCTGTACTTTAAAACACCGATAAAATCATAGGCTGGTGTTGTTTCCCGTCCATCCACGATCAGCACAGATTTCTTTTCCTTCTGCTTCTGCACGACGTAGGCGACGTGCGTTGAATCCGGGCTGAAGATGGGTCTAGAGAGCGCATCACAAACGACGCCTTTTTTACCGTCGAGCATGACGGTCATTTTTTTGTCCTGAATCCCTACGTAAGCGTAGTGCTTCGAATCCGGACTGAAAATAAAACTCAAGGGCAAGATCGTATCGAAGCTTGTTTCTTCCTTGCCATCCACAACCATGAGAAGGCGATTCTTCTTCTTGGCTGTGTAAGCGAAACGTGAGGAATCGCGGCTGAATTCGGGAAACTCGACCATATCGTAAGCTGGCCCCATAATCCCGTCAAGCACCACCATCCATTTTTCGTTTCTCTTGGCGATATAGGCCATGTGAACCGAATTTAAGCTGAATAACGGGGTATTTATGTTGATGCCGTCGAATACCTGGGGGTCAACCGTGCCGTTTTCCGCGACGGCGTATTTCTTTCCCGAACGCACGACGTAGGCCATTCTCTTGAGATCCGCACTGAATATAATCGAGTTCGGATGCATCTCCCAATTACTGGGAAACTTCCCTAAAGAGAAGATATTCTCTTTGAAAGGCGGCAGATCGGCTGCCGTGACAGTTGACAACAGGGCAAACCACGAACAGACGACAAAGATCAACAAAGACAATCCTGTAAAACGGAAAGAATTTGAATACACGATAGACCTCACTTCGATATGTTATTTAGTTTGAATTGATAATAACATATACGGCCATCTTCCGCAATGATAAAAATTATTTAGTGGAGATTTTTACAATCAAATGGTGGACGTCGATGCCGTCAATGGCGATGGGACCTAATAAAGGGGTGCCGCCAAAGTCAACCTCCCCGATCCGCAGACTGCCCGACATGGGCAGGTTCAAGAAAAGAGCCGTGTCGTCGGGGTCCGTTTTGTTTGTCCCCACATCGAAGGTCGCGGGATTTGTATCGATATTACCGATCTGGAACCTGTTGTTGCCGGTAAAGTGCCATGTACTGGGATCGGCGGGGTTGTCGTTCGCACCGTTCGCGGCGTTCGCGAGGTAGATATTCTTAAAGGACAAGGCGCCGCTGGTATTGTTGTAATTATACTGGAAGGACGAGGCATAGAGTTGTGTTTCATAGGCGAAATCGATTCCCGTGGAGCCGGCATGGGCGCCAATAAAGATGATATCCGGTTGTATGTGTTCCAGACCCGCAAGCCGGAGAGACCATGAAGGGTTATTCGCATCGTAGTAACCCAATTCCACACCACAGAAGAAGAAACGGTCAACCGTATATGTCCGGGGACTCATGTGGCTGGAATCCACTAGCTGGAGAATCGTTCTTCCTGAAGAGTTCGTTCCGACGTCCAAAGTTATGGGCATATCAACGAACCCACTGGGTCCAGGGTTCGCTTCAAAATCATAGGAGATGGGTGTATAGAATTGGAAAGGCCCGCCACTCCCGTTGCCAATCGTCACGCCACTGAACTCGATCGAATTGACCGCGCCCGAATCGTAGAACTGCAAGCTGTTCATTGTCACGCTGGCATAACCGTTCTCATAAATGGACACACCGGATTGGCCCGTGATT
>Ga0209777_10005882_pt1 | contig 13979 bp, 12 predicted proteins | sample FrelakmetHBP12HB_FD_187147 | JGI IMG/M metagenome (GOLD analysis project Ga0209777, IMG submission 187147) | Freshwater lake sediment microbial communities from the University of Notre Dame, USA, for methane emissions studies -HBP12 HB (SPAdes)... | ecosystem: Environmental > Aquatic >...
ATGAAATATCTAAATCAGTTCCAGAAGGAGAAGAGTCTTCTTTGGAAAAAACTAATAAAAATATCGGAGCAGCAAAAGAAGGAGAGGGAGAAGAAAAAGCCAACCCCGTAAAACCTCCTGAGCCTCCAAAGATACCTCCAATCAAAACAGTAGAAAATACTGGTACTCCAAAAGAAGAATGGACTGCTATTCGTAAAGAAAAGCAAAAAGAAATTGATGAAGTAAGGGAAGCCTATGAACAGCAACGGCCTAAGTCATGGACTGAATCTATGAAAATAGGTCTTGAAAAAATACAGTCTAAATATCCTGATAAACCTCTTTACGATGCAGCCGTATTACACAGAGATGAAATATTATCTGGTGGATATGTAGGTGGTTTTGAGCCTGATGAATCTTTGGCTGTAATGCAGTACCTTAAAAATGACATAGGCAATCAAAGGGCTGAACTGGCTAAGGATTTAATTTCTGATAATGAAGCACAGAGAGTAGCGGCACTCGCTAAAGATACGGTATTAGCAACACAATACATTGACACCGCCCTTGCTATAAAAGATTTGACTACTGGTTTTGCCAGAGGTTTAAATTATGCCCAATCGGAATTAACATTTGATCCTGAAAATGGTCTTCAGATAAGAAGAATGGAATTGGCTAGGGATACTCCAGGTAACCAATTAAGTGATGAAGACCTGGCAGAAACAGCTAGATTATTTGAACTGGAAAAAGAAACATATCAGAGAGAGGCAGAAGCCAGAATACGGGCTATGCAAGAAAAGTTTGATTCTGAGATGTCTAAACTACAGAAAAGAAATGAAGGTAAACAAAAGCCAGAAGAAACAGAACCCAAAACCTCCAAAGAAAGAAAGGAGAAGTTACTCAAACAGTCTGGTAAGGATCTTGCCGACAAACTTCGTGCGGGGAAGATAAAAGGTACGTTCTCTGATCCGTTGTTAGTAGGTCAAACAATAAATACCGTTATTGAAGTGCTGGCTACTGCTGTAGAGAAAGGGGCAACACTGGCACAGGCCATAAAAGATTACATCGAAGAACATAAAATAAAGGATGCATCATCTTTTACTAAAGGCATTTTAAACCATATTGACCGTGAAGACAATCGTGCAGAAACTCTTGGTAAAATAAAAGAGATAGCCGCCTTAAATAAGGTAGAAGATATTCATGGCAATATGGTTTCTAAAAATCTTATCCGGGATTATGTAAATTCATTTATTGGTACTGTAGAGCAAAAAGATATTTTACAGGCCGCCACTGATGGATTGAAAGAAGTGTTACCTGATGTAGAAAAAGAAAAACTTGTAGCTGCATATTTAAAAGGAGGAGAGTTTAAACAAAAAACATCCAAGGAACTTAGTAATGGGATTTCTGATGCAACAAGAAGTCTTGCCAATATTGCTAAGTTAGAAGAAGACATATCTGATTTAAAAGGGTATAAAGAACTAAGGCAAAGGAATTTCCCTACTGAAAGAGAACGCACAGAATATGAGCAACAACTTCAGAAAGAAAAAGATGACATTATAAAACAAAGAAGGGAAGACAAAGCTCAATTCGAGAAAGATTATAAACAGATTGAGTCTGAGAGAAATCGTCAGTTGGCTAAAGTTGAAGAACTCAAAACCAAGAGAGATAAACTTCAACAGGGAGTTCGTGACAAAATTACAAAAACAAAGAAAGAAGACACCCCGGAAATAGAAGCACTAAAAAAAGAAGTGTCCGTTGCTGATAAAAATTTACGTGATGCTGAAAATGCAGCAAGAAAACTAGACCGTGATGCAGAAAATAAACGTAAAAAAATATCAGAAATCAATGCTGACATTGAACGCCTAAAAGAAAAAGGTGAGCTGCTTCGTAAGTCAAAAGGAAAGTCAAAAAAAGATATTGATAAATATATCAAGGCCAAGCAGGATGAATTGAAAAGAGTGATGATAGATAAAGGCTTAAAGGTAGCGAGAGCAGATAAGTATACAAAAGCATCTTACGAAACAAGGGCTAAGGCTCACAATGAAAGAGTATCAGAATTATCTAGGAAAGTAGAGGATATGATACTTTCAGATGATTTAACTGATGTACAAAAACGTGCATTAACATTATTGAAAGACAGGCTTGATAATGGATTAGTTAAGTTGGATGAGAACTCAGCACTTAGCCAAGAGAGAGTATTATCTCAAGGATTGGAATTAATAAAACAAGCCAAGTCGGAATTTGACCGTACTGCGGATAATAATATAAAACAGATAGGCCCAGTAAAAGCAGCACTTCAAAGAATCATTGATCAGTACGGGAATGATATCAAATCTACTAAACAGGATATTGCTCTGGAAAGACTGAAGAAAAGATTAGAGAATGAAAAAAATGAATACAATAGAAAAATAAATGCAGGCGAGTTTGAAGATAATCCTGTTACTGAACTTACTAAATCAGATGCTGAACTTATAAAAATTCGTAGAGACAGAGATATTATAATTGGAGAATACGAAAGATTAAAAAGAAAAAATGCTCAAAATGCAAAGTCTAATTTTAAGAAGACTATAGAAATGGGCAGGTCTCTTTGGGTAGCATATTTGATACATAAAGGGATAACATTAGGAAAAGTAGCGACAAGTGCAATAACAAGGCCTAATTTGGAAGCCTTTACCAAATTTACTTTTGGCAGGATATATGAAAAAGGAGTGTCACCTACTATTTCTCATTTAGCAAAGGCGGGAGGAGAAAGTGAAAGTTTGTATTCTATAAAAAAAGGGTATCAAGCTTCCCTTATGAAGTATACAGAAGAAGGGATAGATAAAAGAATTAAAAATTCAAATGAAGAATTTGAAAATGCAGATGAGGCATATAGGAATGGGATAGAAGTACTTAGTCAGATAGAAGATAAAAGAACGAAAGAATATAAGGAGGTAAGCAAAGATGTTAAAGAGTTGAAGGAAAAAAGAGACGAAGCTTTAGTGAAGAATGCATCTTGGCAAATATTTTCCTATTTAAGTAATAACCCATATGAAGAATCATTGCAAATTTTATTTCATAGGTCAGCAGATATTGAAAGAGAGTTTGGTCATTTTGATTCAGAAAAATGGGAAAAAGGATTGTTTAAAAAAGATGCTACTTTTTCTGAAAGATTAGGAATTGGTATAGATAATATTCAATATTTAGCATCATTTTTTGGGAGGTCTCACGCAGCATTAAAAAACTTTTCTGCTAGACAAAGCTTTGCGGCCTCTTTTGTAGCAAGATTAGAATATGCAGTTAGCGAAGGTACAGATATTACTTCTGCTGATAAAATATTAGAGATAGCAAATGAATCATATTTAGATTATGAGCGTGGAAAATATCAACAAGACAATCCTATAACAAATAAATGGAATAAAGTGGTAAGTTTTGTAGATAGAGAAGTGTCTAGTAGTATAGCCAATTTAGCTAGGGCAGATGTGGCAATCGCAAGAGTACCCATTAATCAACTTATAGAGGCAATAGGAGAATATGCTGCTGGTGCAATAACCGCATCTGTAAAAACTGGGATAGAGTATAGAAAAGCAAGAAAACTAGCAATTTCTGAAGGTTATAGTTTGAAAGATATAGATGAGTTTAAAGAGCAAATAAAAAAGAATATTTCTCAGAATCTTACGCCTAAAGAAGCAGCGACTATTGTAAGGTCTTTTAGAAAAGGAGGATTAGGAATTGGGCTATATGCTTTAGGTGCAATTGGAGGTATTGGATTTGGAGGATTGCCTCATCTTGGGCAAACCGCAGATGATAAAAAAATAGCCAAAAGGGAGGCTAAAACAGGTGTAAAAGAATTGAAGACAGGAGAAATTAAAATTGGTGATTATACATTACCTGATTCAATATCTAAATTGGTGGAACATACTCCTGCTTTATATCCAATGTTATTTGGATTAGGACTTGTTCAAGTATATAGCAATAATATAAAACTTGGAAAAAGTACTCCGGAAGCGGTAAGGAATGATGTTGTGTCACATATCAACGTTATTCTTAATAATATTCCTCAATATAAAATTGTGGCACCCTCTGTTGAAAGAATTGCTTCACAGATAAAACCATTTGGTTCTATTGATTCAGTTGATGAGCAAGGTAATCCTATAAAGCTAAAACCATTCAGAGTTTCTGATTATAAGAATATGTTGTTTGATCAAAAAAGGTTGTTAACTCCAAGCAACTTTAAGAAAGCACAAAAAGTACATAGAGATATGGAAAATATGAGGGCTAATATAGAAGACAATCCAAATATATCCGAAGATGAAAAACAAAGACAATTTGGTGTTTTAGAACAGCAGTATAATGATTTAATAGACCAGATATATAATTCACAGAAAAACTAAATTAAATGAGTATATTATTATCCGCACACAAAGACAAGGTAATGAATCATTATAGGTTCGGTTACAAAGACGGGAAATTTGAAGGGTTGCTTGACAATGCAATTGGGATGTTAGTATGTAATTCTTTATTGTTAGACGAACCCAATATTTCAAAATTAGAAAAAAGGGGTGAGATTGAATTTTTCTTTGGTAGTATGGAAGAATGGGCAATGTGTGAAGATTTCCCGAAAATATGTAAAGATCATATTGTCATTGTTGTAGATGTGGCCTGTGGTGAGCAATATAAAGGAATAGATTTTAGTCTTGAAAATATCAGTGGGATAGATAAAAAAAGAGTTTCAGAGATAAAAGAGCATCTTGAGTGGGAAGGTTTTAAATTGAAAGCTAAAATGTTTGATGGGAATCCAGACGACGAAGACGAATCCTGGCAGTGGAAAAAATTGGGGTACAAGGTGATGTCATTTATTATTCCTATTGAACCGGGGAGTAAAAATACGGGATGGCATGTAGATGATTGTAGTATTTCAATTGATAAGTTAAGTAGGGCTAAACATGGATTGAAAAGGCTTATAAATATAAGTTTATAAATAAAAAATGATACTATGGAATCTATAGAGACAATCCCAGAAAAAATATATGGAGATAAAGTTGTATTAGTTTACGATTTTGGATCTTACATAGATGTTGCACAAAGACTTAGCCGTGATTTTGGTAGAGTCCTATATTTTATTCCTAGTGTCACAAATGGGTTTAAAGACCATAAGGCTAAGGATATAGGCCGAGGAGTCGAAGGAATTGAAAGGGTAGAAGACTGGGAAGATTATTACGAGCAAATTGATTTATTTGTATTTACTGATATATATGCAGGGGCACTTCAAGATTTATTGAGAAGAAACGGAAAAAGAGTTTTTGGTTCTGGTAAAGCCGGTATGCTTGAAACAAATAGAATGAAATTTAAGCAAATACTTTCCGATTTGAATCTTCCTGTAAACGAATATGATATAGCATATGGCGTATATGAACTTGAAGAAAAATTAAAGATTGTTGATGATAGGTGGATTAAGTCGGAATTGAGGGGGGACATGGAAAGTTGGCATCATACGAATTATATCCTTTCTAAGTCTGAACTAAAAAGAATGAAGCATGATATGGGTATTTATGATACACAAGAAACATATATCATAGATAGCCCTATAGAAGCAATAGCGGAGATAGGATTTGATGGATTTTGTATTGACGGAGCATACCCAGAAAAATCAGTAGCAGGTATTGAGTGCAAAGATATGGCATATTTAGGACGTATGACAAGATATACAGATTTACCATCTCAGGTTACTGATGTCAATGATAGACTAGCTCCCCTTTTTCAAAGTTATGGATATAGGGGGGCCTTTAGTAGTGAAGTTCGTGTGACAAAAGAAAAGGTAGGATATATGATTGATCCAACAATGAGATTTCCGCAACCCCCAACTTCATTAACATTAGAAATGTATGAAAATTATTCTGAAATAATATGGCAAGTTGCAGGAGGTATTATCCCTAAAATAAAATATAAGTATGATTGGGGTGTACAGTTAATAATGAAGTCTGAGCAAGCAAAAGATGAACCAACTGCAATAACTTTCCCGGAAGAATTTTCAAAATATGTGAAAATTAAAAATTTGGTGGTAGAAAACGGAGTTTGTCATTATACTCCAAATAATATTTGCATGAGTGAAATTGGGTCTGTCATAGGTCTTGGGCATACTATGGAGGAAGCTCTAAAAATGGCTAAAAATATTTCAGAAACAGTTTCCGGGCACGATCTTAAAATAAATGCAGATTGTCTTGATGATGCAAAAAGGCAAATGGAAGAACTAAAGAAAAACGGAATCCGATTCATATAAACAAGTTTTTGTCATACAAAACATTACGAATAGGTATCATATTGGGTAATTTTGAAAAAATGGGAAATTGGGCAAGATATTCAGTTTTACGGCAGAAACATTAAACGGTGAGATACTGGAGTTACCTCAACAGTATGAAGTTTCGTGTGATTCCGTAAGACCGATGGGGGTGATGCAGATAAGAGCCTGGGATGTAAATGATTGTATTGTTGTAAGGACTGTATTTGGAGTAATGTACGGTAAGAATTTACTGGGCACTACTCAATTTTACAATTTACAGGACTATGATAATTATATTGCCTCTCAGTGTGGATGTTGTGAAGGAAGTATTATCGGATGTGATTCATTACTTGTTGATGGATGCACTCTTAAAATAGGAGACTGTTTCTTAAAAATATTACAATAATGCCCTGCACCTATCAATATGGAACTTCACGTTTACAATTTGTTGTAGGAGACCCTACTTCAGTAGAAACTGATCTACCCAGTAATCAATATGAATTACCTAATGTGGGGGATACTAACCTATTATTTATCATAAACAGTGTTGTTAAAGATTCTGTAGAGTGCTATTTGGGTGGTACATTAATGCCAAGAAACAGGTTAGATGTTGCAAGTTATAATGTCACATATACTCAAACGCAAACGTTGGTGACTTTTTATTTTGGAGTAAAACAGGGGGTAGGAGCAGGTCAACTTTTTGTTATCCGATTAAATACAATTCAGTAATATATGAAAAAGATAGTTTCGATAATCGCTATTCTTTTGGTGGTTTTAAATGTTAATGCCCAGGTTCAAAGACCAGCTAATTTACCAAGTAGTAATTCTCCTTCAAGTTGGTATACCTATTTTGGGATATTAGACAGTGCAAAAATGTCTGTAGAAAGAGATTCTTTCCCTAGTAAATATCCAGCTTTAATTAAACACATTGACCACAACTATTATTATACAAATGGTAATGGAGGCCCTTGGTATAAACTTGTTGATACATCAGGATTAAGTTACCGAATTAATCAAAGGGTTCAGTATTCTGATACTTCTGCCATGTTGCAGAATTATAAGTCAAACATAAACTACCTTATTGCAGATACCGCTTACCAAGCAGCACAAATAGCAGCAAGAGTTAAATATACTGACACCGCATCAATGTTAAGTGGGTATGGTAAAAATGGGCAGGTAGTAAAATATTCGGATACTGCTTCAATGTTAGCGAATAGGTTAAAAATAAGTGACACTTCAACCATGTTGGTGCCGTATTTAAGAAAATCCGATACCGCCTCCATGCTTTCTAATAGGTTAAAGATTTCCGATACATCTCTTATGTTAACTCCGTATCATCAGGCTTTTTATACTGCTTCATTTGATACAAGTGCGAGAATTTTATATTTAGTTCCAATAACTGGCGGTGCCCCTACTGCGGTGTTAATTCCAAAAGGAAGTGCATCTGCCGGTATTACTACACTAACCCCTTATCGAACTACAGGTAGTAATGTTCAGTTCCTTTTAGCAGATAATGGTAATAAACCAGGGTTCAGTTTAAATACAACAGACTCATTAACTAAAGTACATTATTCGGATACTGCGGGGATAGTGTCAGGATACGTCCGACAGGGGTACCCAGTTTTATACAATGATACTGCTTCAATGTTATCTAATCGGCTGAAAATATCGGACACTACAACAATGATGTCTGGTTATTTAAGGAAGGGTAATGCAACATCCGGTACAGTCACCCAAGTAAATACAAATAACGGATCAGGTATTACAGGTGGTTCATTTACGAGTACGGGAACTATTGCCGCAGATACTACAGTTCTGTCTACCAAGGCAAATGTTACAGCATCGTTATTGGGGAAGGTGAATATAGCGGATACCTCAAGTATGCTATCAAACTATCGACGAAAGACCACGCTAATCCAAAACTCAGATCTTGCCAACAGTACTATTTCTGGGATATCGTTAGGTTCAAATTTAAATAATTTAACGTTCAACAATGGAGGTACAGGGGCATCTTCTGGTACGACATATAATGGTGGTACAGGTCAAACAATCAGTTATAATACCATAGGGGCGCAACCGTTAGCCACAAACCTTACATCATTATCCAGCCTAAGTTATAGTTCGTTGTCGTTTGTTAAAATGAGTGCATCTGGCACCTTCTCTTTGGATAATAATACTTACCTAACCTCAAGTACGGGCGTAACGGCATTTAGTGGGGGTTCTACCGGGTTTACGCCTAATACCTTAGTATCTGGTTCAATAACGCTATCCGGGACATTAGTGGCCGCAAATGGAGGTACAGGGTATACTTCCTTAACCTCTTTAGCTTCTGATGCAGCATTTACGAATGCATTCCAAGCAAAAAACACAAACTTAACTTCTTTGTCGGGGTTAACTTATAGTTCTGGGACTTATTTTGTAAAAATGACCAGTGCCGGCACATTTGGACTTGATAATAATACGTATTTAACATCTTCTACGGGCGTAACTACATTCAGCGCAGGAACAACAGGATTAACCCCTTCATCTGCCACAAGCGGGGCAATTACTTTAGCTGGTACATTAGGAGCAGCAAATGGTGGAACGGGTTACACTTCATTGGCTTCTTTGGCGGGTGATGCGGCTTTTACGGGTGCATTTCAGGCAAAGAATACCAACTTAACAAGTTTTTCGGGGTTATCGTTTGTGAGTACTTCATTTGTTAAAATGACGGCTGCGGGAACTTTTGCGCTTGATGTGAATACTTATTTGACAACGAGTAGCGCAGCATCTACTTACCAACCATTAGAAAACCAAAGGTTAAGTACAAGTAATTCTCCATCTTTTGTTACACAAATATTAACTGGAACAGGGGCTACTACTACACTTCAATTAGCTTCAGCAAATGGAGTGGGAAGTATTAACTGGAAGAATGGCTCAGGTACTATTTCATGGGCTACCTATATGCCATCAGGTACAAATTTTTGGTTTAGGGATATGGTTAATTCATTAGACTTATTTGGATTAGTTCCTAACACCGGGGCATTAATAAATGGGTCATTAAGTTTAAGTAACACGGTAGGCACAGGTACAGGTGCGTTATATGCGGGTGCAATAACATCATCAAGTACTGGTCTTTTTGGTAGTGGCGTTGGCGGTAGTACATCAATAGCATTGACTGTAAACGCAGGGAGTTCTGCAATACCTTCTTTAAACTTTACAACAGGAGCAGCACTACAAGCTGAAATATCAGCTTATGGTGGTGTTATGTATATAGGTACAAATGGTAATACAACAGCATTAACCATTAACAGTTCACAGCAAGCAACATTTGCTGGCTCTGTTATAGCTACATTATACAATGCGTCTGGAACTGGTTCCAATTCAGTAGCGGTTGGTCCTTATGTAAGTTTAGTTAATACAGGTAACACTTATCAAATGTTGCACCAATTAAATGCTTCTTATGGAGAGGATATTTGGAATTATAACGGTTCATGGACTAAGATTTATACACTTTCTGCAACAGGGGCTGTTACAGCAAGTTCGTTTATTAATTCTACCTCAGATGCGCAACATGTTTTAAAAGGGGATGGAAGTACGGATTATTTTGTTTCTGCATCATTCACTCCAACTATAGTCAATGGGGCTGGAGTTACATCTATTGCTGTTTCAAATTGTTTTTACACTAGAATTGGTAATATTGTTACTGTTTCTTTTTCTTTCTCTACTGGCACAACAGCATCAGGAGGTTCTTATGTGAATATGAATGTTCCAATTTCATCTACATTTGGAACCGTTTCTGATGCAGAAGGTTCAGGAGGGGCAAATACAATTTCACCATCTTATGTGTGTACCGTTGATACCTATTATTCATCAAGTAAAGTATCTATTCATTTCCCTCAAACAACAACTAGCCAGATTTGGACTGGAACATATATGTATATCGTCCATTAATATATTATATACCGTTAAAACACCGAACAAAATACCGTTAAAACACCTATAAAAATCGTATAAATCACCCCTAAATTTGTACTGTCATGGCAGAAGAAACACAGGAAGTTGAAACCACTAAGCAAAGTACAGGATCTTTGGTTATTAGTCTTAGTCACCCAACCCCAATGTGGGCCATCATGATTTTCAGAGTGGAATTTTTGTTGAACAAGGCTTTTATGATGTGGGTATCTACGACAAACATTGTCCCCTCTGCTAAATTACAGATGTTCATCGGCACCATGACGGCTATTGATTTTTTTGTTTGGGGAATAGGTCGTAGTTTAGGTATTAAACCTCCGGATGACGGAACAACAAAATCGTAACCTTTAAAACAAAATATATGTCTACTTTTTTATTGAAAATTGCTGCTCTTTTTAAGGCTCCACTTGAAAATGCTGGTGAAGCGGAACTGGAAACAGTACTTCAAGATTTGCACACCAGTAATGCTGCTGAATATGAGATTGCCGTTGTAGGCGGTCATGCCTTGTGTACCTTACTGTTGCCTAAAGCAGCCGGTAATGCTACCCTGACAGAAGTTATTACGGTATTGGATGCCACACTGGTTGCTTCAGCTAAGGCCAATGGGGTTACTTTAAGTGTTCCAGGTGTTGTTGCTGCAACCGCAGATGCTCCAAGTGGGGATACGCCACCCGTCAACCCAATTAATCCATAGTCGATGCGAAAGTACTTACATCCTATAACCATATCATTTATACTCATTGGTTTGTTGATGGGGTACTGTTCGGCCAGTTACGGTTACGATCCTCACGGGTTATGGAATAGATATTATTATGTCTGGGACAAGGGGAAAGACATCCTCTTGTCCCTTTGTATTATTTATCCGTGTAAAGAATTGAAGTGGGTATGGTTTTCTTTGATTGGATTTTTTTGTCTGAGATTTATATGGCAATTTTTTGCGATACAAGATTATCGGTCTGCGAATAGGATTTCTGTGATATTTTTTCTATTTTTGGTTGAAATATCTATCATATGTTTCCTACTGCTGTATCCAACCCTGAAAAAAATAGTAAAATGGCATCGGCAAAATTAACATGGCTAATACTACAATGGTGCATAGGATGGCCGATAACACTATTCACTGTATCAGGGGAGATGATAGGGTGGCTTAATCATTTTTCTCCAACCCTTAATATACCAAAAGAAAATATTTTACAAATTGCCGAGCCTTATCAATCAATTGTTACCACGTTAGCTATAATTTTTCTAATTACCAAAATTGCAATATCTTATGAGTTGTGGAGGGAAAAACATATTGGTAATGATGAGAGAAAATACAAGTTACGTAAACGTCATTTGAAAGACCTTCAATCTGAAATGAATGAAGAAGAAATTTAACAACATCAACCCATACTGGAAGAAAAGATTAACCATAGTCTTTATTGTTATTATAGCGATACTGGCTATTTTTTGTTTACATGGGTGTAATCCAGATAAGGCACTCCAAAGAAAAAATGATAAGTACGTCAATTACGTAAACGGTAATGCCAAACTACAATTAAGGGTAGATTCTGCCTATCAATCAACACACCCTAAAGACACGACTATCACTAAAACAGTCGGTCAACCAAAAATAATCTATGTAAATAACGCTTTCACGATAAAGGATACTGCCAGGGAAAGATTCGTTATTGATAGTATTAAGAATGTTATCAAATCAGATACTACCAAAGACTGCGGTGAAGCTGCGCTAGATGCTTATAATTTAGGTTACGATGAATGTAAAAAATACTACAAGGCACATCCAATAAAAGTAGAATGTCCCCCGGATACTACTACGCATTCTATGGATCATACTGAAGCAGACAGACAGAAGGCTATTGCCTCCAATTTACAATTAGATTTATCGAACCTGAGTGGGCAAATAACTGTAAAAAACACCCAGATATCAGACCAAAAATCAATCATCATAAAGATGGCAATAGGACTAATTTTATTATTTGTTCTGTTGATTTTAGTCCTGATATTGAAATTTAAGAATATCATTCCGAATACCATAGCTTCCGCAGGATATTCGGTAAGTTCTGCAATCACAAACATTGAAAAGAAATTATAATGCCAGTCGATTATCAGAATTTATGGGATACTATGCAAGTAAATAATGTCAATGACGTTGTTTCTGCCGCAAAAGAAATCCTTAAAAATGAATCAAGATATCAATCTGTTGTAAGTGGAACGAATATCCCCTGGCAATTTGTTGGCATTACGCATTATAGAGAAGCTGATTGTGATTTTACCTGTCACCCTCATAATGGGGATTCACTCAAACAAAGAACGGTAGATGTTCCTGCCGGGAGGCCCTTAACAGGTAATCCTCCTTTTACATGGGAAGAGAGTGCAAAAGATTGTTACATAACACTTAAAAAATTAGACCAGGTAACAGATTGGGGTATTGTTAGTTTGCTATCTCATTTTGAAGCATTTAATGGACTTGGGTACCAACTGTACCATTCCACTGTTTTAAGCCCTTATGTTTGGAGCTTTACCAATCATTACACTTCTGGTAAGTATGCAAGTGACGGGAAGTTTGATCCTAATTTAGTAGATAAAGAAGTTGGCTGTGCCCCTTTGTATAAATATCTTTCAGATAAAACCCTTGGATTAGTATGAAAAAAATAATCTTTTTGTTGTTATTGGTTGTATCATCATTATCCTATGGACAACAACAAATAATAAAATTCCCTGGGTTTACTTCTTACTGGAATCCAAAAACTCTTATCCCAGACAGTGTTATATGGACGATAAAAAAAGATTTGCTAGAAGGGCATAGAACACCAAGAAGTAATAAATTCCACTCATCTGGAGGTAGACAAAACCTCAAAAGAGATTATGCAAATTCCGGGTATGATCAGGGGCACAATAGTCCATATGATGATAATTATTACAACGATTCGGCAGAATATCAGTGCTTTGATTATGTGAATATGTTCGGTCAACTGCATGTACTAAATGCCCAAACATGGGAAAGATTGGAGGATTATAGCAGAAAAATTGCTTTGCAATACGGTTCTTGTAAAGTTAAAACATCATGGTCAGGCATAGACAAAACAATAGGCCAGGATAAGGTTGTTGTTCCTTTGTATTGTCAAAAGCAAATATGGTACAATATTGGTTCTACTACTGTTACTGAAGTTTACATAATGCCTAATCGGGACACTGTTATAAAACACCCATTTTTATATTATAAAGTAAAGTAAGCCTAAAAGTAATATTTTGTCATACAAAATCTATTTTTAGCAAAACGTCGGGTGTAATTTTATGCCATGAGGCAACTAATATTCACCCAAGTAAATTCAGGCGTAGAAGTCACAGACTCCTCTAATTCCGGCCTACCAGTTGGATTTTTCAACGGGTATTGTGAAATAACTTTTACAGATAATACATATTATGTAACATCTTCTGGTGCAATGATTTCATTTGCATTTAATGAGGTGAGTACTGTTAAAGGCTTTCCGGCTGCGGTCACACCTACATTATTAATGGCTCAGTTGCAGGATTGTTTTAATATTGTGACTGGGGGTGGCGGTGGAGGTGGGGGTAATGTTGTCGTTACAGCAAGCGTTCTGCCTACTAATGCTGCACAAGAATCCGGGGGTAATTTAGCGGCTGCGGCTGCGTCATTGGCTGATATTGATTTGGGAATACCCGCAAGTCTTGGGCAAAAAACTTCCGCAGCATCAATGCCAGTTGTTATTGCTTCGGATCAATCTGCTGTTGCTACATCGTCTTCTCAACTACCCGCAAGTCTAGGTGC
>Ga0209777_10005883_pt1 | contig 13978 bp, 9 predicted proteins | sample FrelakmetHBP12HB_FD_187147 | JGI IMG/M metagenome (GOLD analysis project Ga0209777, IMG submission 187147) | Freshwater lake sediment microbial communities from the University of Notre Dame, USA, for methane emissions studies -HBP12 HB (SPAdes)... | ecosystem: Environmental > Aquatic >...
TGCACCGTGGCCAGCCCTCTTCGCGGGAAGCCAGGGCAAAAACGTGTGCCTGGCGGTAGAACTCCAGCAGCTTCGGCTGGTCTACCTTGTCGAAGTGCATGAAACCGTCCAGGGAAGGAAGTGCTGCATCCATCACAGGCCCCACGTGCATCAGGCGCACGCCCGCCAGCCGCCGCCAGGCCTCTACCAGGACATCACAGCCCTTCCGGAGCGACCATTGTCCCGTCATGATGACTGTGGGCGGATCAGGCGGCGGTGCGGGCGTTATCTGGAACATGCGCAGGTCCGCGCCGTAGGCGTTCCGGAAAAGCTTCGCCGCCGGGAAACCCCGTTCGAGAAAGCTCTGCTCAACGTGACGGGACGGAATGCAGACGACGTCTGCTGCCGCGTAGCTGGCCTCATCTCTGCGCACATACCAGGAAGGAAAGCGGGATGAACGCGGGAGCTTTGGGGTTGAGTCCGAAATATCTTTTTGAGAGCGGACATGCCGGCTGCCGCGTTCCACAAACACCTTTGCTCCGTACTTCTCTCGAGCAACCTGCAGAACTCGCACACTGAGGCCCGACAAACCGATGAAGACGTCACAGGGCCGCAGGGCCGCCGCCGCCGCCTGGTCCAGGGCAACATGGAACCAGTGGTCGGGAAGAGTGCAACGGACGGCGCGGCCTGCTTCCTCAAGTGCGAAGAATGGCGCAACATAGGGCAGCAGCCACCTATTGCAGGAGTCGGGCAGGCCGAACTGTCGGCAGCGGCCGGGCGGAACGATTGAGTAGAATGTCACCTCATGGCCCAGCGCGGCCAGTTCTCGGGCCAGATCCAGCAGATGAAAGCGGCGCGACGTCAGGACTGCTATTCGCATGCCGCCGATGCTCCATGCGGGAAAGCTTTTCGAGCGAAGCCAGCCAGCCAGTAGCCTTCCACACTAGACAGTCGGCGTGGCAGCCATTCGAATGGCAATAGTTGCCAGGCATAGTACCGCATCTTCCTCCAAATGGGCACTTGCGGACGGATGAGTTCGTATCCGTACATGTTCCACGGGAATACTCGTACCTCCTGTCCGCCGCAGGATACCAGTTCCTCCGCCAAGGATTCGACGCTGTAATCCATCTCAGGCACTTCATAGCTCCAGCGTTGGGAACGCTGAAGAGCGCGCAGAGGATGGACCCCGTTGGGAACTGCATGGACCACGTGTCCTCCTGGCCGCGCCAGGTCAAACATATGTAGGAGGTAAGAATGCCTTGTATGCGTGTCGAGGAAGTGCTCCAAGACGCCGACGTGAAAAACCAAGTCGAACAGGCCTTCAGGCCTGCAATTGATGAAATCAGCGTGCACGGCCTCGATGAATAGTTTTCTCCCCAACATTTTCCCCAAAACTGCTAGGGAATCAGTCATGTTCTTAAGGGCACGTTCTGAAACATCCACGCCCGTACAGCGGTAGCCTGCTAGTGCCAAAGGAATCAATTGGTTGCCATTGCCGCATCCGAACTCGAACACATCGGCAGGCGGCCGCAACCCAGTCTGGCGTAGAAAGAACCTTAGTTTTCTGGTCATCCGCGAACAGCGCCGCAGTTCGCCTGGGTCGTCCGTGTTTCGATGATAGGCATCTCCCTCAGAAAGCAGTGCTTCCCACTGTCGGGACGTTTCATTGCTGCTCTCGGACGCCATGTTGTCAACTCCTCAAGCGGGAGCCGGGCACAAGAGTCAGCAATTCCCTGGGTTGCGGCAGCCGGATCACCGAGCGCATGAAGCCCCCGAACCGCTCATCCAAAAGTCCGAGCGATTTGCGCAGAACATAAGGGATCATTGCGGAATCCACGGCAAGGAGGCCTAATGCCGCACCTGCCAGCCCAAGCCAAGGGACCAGACCTACAGCCAGCCCAAGCGCAGCTCCAGAACCTAAGAGATAGAGCACGGCAAGTCCCTGGTGCCGGTTCACAGCCATAGGCACCACGGAACTGGCGAACCAGAGCACGTTGGCGAGGGTTACGGCAAGCAGGAGGCGAAACACTGTGGCGTTGAACTGCAGATCGCCCCTGACCCAACAGGCGTACAAGCGCCCGCCAAACAGCCCCAGCACCAACACTGCCGGCAGGACGAGCCACAGTGCCACCCGGCAGCAGGCGCGATGTAGCCGCCTGGCAAGCTCCATGTCACCAGCGCCGTAGGCTGCCGAAACTTCGGGCCAAGTAGAGGTAATCACCATTGTCGTAAGCTGTACCACCAAGCGGCTGAGCGTACGCATCGTCGAGAACGCAGCCGCAGCCGGAGCGGAAACCATGGCCGAAATCACAATCACGATGCCCTGAATGTTGAGAGCATGCCCCAGCGGGAAAGCCATGAAGGCAAAGGCCGGCCTTGCCAAGCGGCGCAACTCCGTCCCTCGTGCTTCCGCCCAGCCCCAGCGAATCCAAGGGGCTCGAACTCGCAGTTCGCGCCAGCTCAGGCCCGCCGTTACCGCTCGGCCACCCAACATTGCCGCTGCGGCCAGCACAGGCCCACCGCCGCCACAGGCGATGGCCGCCAGGAGGATGAACTCCAGAACACGCCCCAAGTTGCCATACATCACTCCCAGCGCAAACTCACCCACAGCGCGCAACCCGGCACAGAGCAGTCCTATCTGCAATCCCAGGAACACTTGCAGGGCAAAGAGCAGGATCACCTCGACCGCTTCCGTCGCAGCAATCTGCTCCAGGTTCAGCCAAGCTCCCAATGGAAGCCACGGCAACACTGCAACCAGACAGCCCATGGCAGCCGCCGAAGCCGCACTGATGAGCACCCAGGTGCTCTGGAAAACGCAGAGCGCCGCTTTGCGTTCACCGCGTGCCACCTGCATCGTCATCTCATTTGCCGCAACACTGGCGAAGCCAAGATCACTCAGTGTCAGGTAGGCGGGCAGCGCAGTCAACACAATCCATTCCCCATAGACCTGCTTGCCCCAGGAAAACAGCAGCACAGGCACGCCTATCAACTGAATGGCTGCCGTGATCAATTGGCTTAGACCACTGGCTCCCAGCGATTTCAGTATGCGGTCGCGTGAACTCAAAACCACCTGCCAACACTAGAATCCGCTGCGAAAACAAGAAGGACTCATCCGCAACTCATTCGGCCTCGCTCGCGCCTGACTTGTCCCCTGCGTGCAGCGAAAAATCCTCTTGCGGAGGTTACCGCACGCGCGGCGGAATTCAACGGCATAATCGTCAAAGCGAGGAGCGGCACGCCCCCTCGCCCCGCCTCGTACTTGACTGCCGTGCACTTTCATTCTATACAATCTCATTAGGTCACGCCGCAAAGAATCCACATCGGAGGATTCCTGGATGCAAGAAGCTCGCAAAGGCGAAGCCATCTTGATTAAGATTGGAGATGCCAGGCTTCAAGCATATCTGCAGCGCTATCCGTTCGCCTCCGGCCCGGACCACGCTCTTAACAAGGAATGTCTGGAGATCATACGCAGCTCTATCGTTGTTAGGAAAACTACTGGAACTGTTGAGGTGCCCATAACCTTCCAAGATACAGTTGATTCAGAACTCCCCCCGGACGCGAGAGAAAGAGCCTTTTCCCTCCTCAAGAGAACCGGCCACTCGGCGCAATATAAGCGCCTCCTTGCTGAGTACGGCTGGCGGGTGAACAAAATCCCGCGCGATGCACGCACGGTTCTTTCGCTGGGCTGCGGAGGGGGGCATGAATTGATCTTCATTAATGCAGTTGTCCCCGACGCCAAAATCAGCGCAGCAGATTACTGTAACAGCCTTGAGCCACGCTTTCGCGATGTCTTGAGCATTGACTTCATCGAGGGTGACGTTAACAAGACTATTGGCACATTGCGCACACGTTTTGATGCAGTGTTCTGCAATCATTTCCTCGAGCACCTGTACGACCCTGACAGGGTTGTCAAGGAGCTTTGCGGAATACTGAATCCACAGGGGGCATTAGTCGCGGGCCTGCCACTTTGTGGCCCTCCAGACAATCCGTTCTCACGGGAAATACGTGCACTCGCCGGCCGGCCGGAAACAATCCATGCTGTTGACTTGGCTCTTTTCGACGGGGGCCACCCGTGGAAAACCAACGCCAGTGACCTGCGGGAGACTTTGCTGAATGGTGGGTTTCGCCGGGTTGACATATATCAGCGTGCCCGGCATCTTTCCCGTTCCGTGTGTGGCCCAAGAAGAAGCTTTGACCTCAAATGCCGGCTCGTCAGATGTCTGAACAGGATGAGTTTCTATCCCGTTCATGTGTTGATCAGGCTTATCTTGCCGCGGGACCCGCCTTACCTGGTCAGAAGGTTACTGTTTGCGCTGGAGAACAGGGCGTGTTTCGGGTTCAACCGATTCATGAACGATTTTGCGCCTGACGTGGTTGTTGTTGCGGGTCTGTAAGAACGCGCGGTTCCCAGGGGGCAACACAAAGTGTGTTGCGCCACAAAAGGACTGGCCAGCAACTGCTTTGGCCTCTCCCAGTCCACGATGATTTGTGAAACTAGACTGACACAGACCCAGGGGAGTTAGGCTCTGTTCTTGAAAGTGGCTATCTGAATCTCATCAAAGTTCTTCTTTTCCGATACCTTGCGCGCCCTCATCATCCCGCCATAAGAAGCGAACTTCCTCTGGAACCTGATGGTCAGGGCGTGTGTTCCCAGGAATCGCTCCAATCTCTCGAGGACTCCATTCACTATGTCCACCGCCTCATCGGGCGATCTTCGGGTCACGACCTCCACAGCTTTATGCGATAGATAAATCAGTGTGCGTATAAGGGGGTTCAACTGGATCAAGCGCGAGCAGAAGCCCCTGCAGAAGTGCTCTTCAATCACAAAACCGGCTCTTTCCAGAAGGCGGCGCATTGTTCTGGGGCTGTGTATTCGAACATGATGTTCCGGTGCATCCTGGATATTCGACATATATGGAACAGAAACGACAAGCACCCCATTATTCTTCATCACGCGGTATACTTCCTCGAGCGCGGCCAAGTCCCAGAACAAGTGTTCAAGGACCTCATTCATAACCACCCCATCAAAAAACTCATCTTCAAAGGGAGTGCGTTTCTCTATTGATTGCACGATCAGGTTGGGAGTGTGGTCCTGGGGTGCGATATCCAGCACATAAAGTTCTTTCCCGAACCGGTTCAGATATTGCCGCTCACGCCCGCCAGCATCTCCAACCAGAAGAATCCTTTTTTGCCCCTCCAGGTAGCGAGCGGTGTTCACTGCAGGTATGTAATTGTCAGTGGACCTGAGTAAAGGTTTCTCTTTCCAAAGCTTCATCTTGTTCCCGGCCGTTGACTGCCGCCCCGAGGTGACGCGCGGCTGAGCTTCGCACATCCGCGGCACAATGTCAAAGGCGCAAGATACGATTCAAGCGTCGGGAGGGCCCCATACTCAACTATTGACAAAGGGTTGCAGTTGGATATAATTTCCCTTGCAACTCCGAGGCCACATGGCCTGCGGCGGATGGAAGAACAATTCAGGGCCAGTCCGTTCGGTTTGGAGTTGGGCTTATTATTAGGTGAGAAATGCCCGCAATCAGCCTGGTGCAGAAGCCGTCCAGGGCGAAGGCTGCCGTTCGAACCTGCTTTGCGGAGTTCGCCAAGCTAGCTTGGCGCTGGATTCCTCGCCGCCTGTACCTCGGTGATGCTCCTCAGCGCATCGGGTTGGCGCTCACCCGTATCTGCAACGCCAACTGCGTGTTCTGCCCGTATCAGTTCATGGCGAAGGAAGAGAAGATCCACATGCCGGACGCGCTCTTTGAGCGCGTTCTGGCCCAGATCAATGCGTTGCGCGTTCCCGACGTGATGCTGCCTCCGAATGTCGGCGAGCCCACCTTAGCACCGCACTTCCTCGAGAAAGTGCAGAAGCTGCGGCAGGCCGGCGTCAGACGCATCGAGATGACCACTAACGCGACATACCTTCATCGCCTCGGCATTCCGGAACTCGTTCGCGACGGCCCCGACACGGTTAACATCTCCTTTCCGGGGTTCGACGCAGCGATGTACCAGCGCGACTACCGCGTGCCGTTCTATGCGCAGACCCGTGAAAACATTTTGCAGTTCCTGCGGCAGAACGCGTCCGCTGGCAGTCCGCGCCGCATCAACCTGTGGCTGCGCGGTGATCAGCCGGCCGAGGCGCTGATGGCCGCTCCCGAGATGCAGGAAGTCCGCGCATTGGCTCACGATATCTCAGTCATGACGGAGGTTGACGACTGGCTGGGGTTCATTAAGCCGGAGGCGTTGCCGCAGGGCTACAAGCTGCAGACCACCAGGCCGCCGTTGCGCAAGCGGCCATGCCAACTGTTATTTGACCTTGCGATCCATCCTGACGGCCAGATTCAGGTCTGCTCGTGCCGAAACATCAAGCATGACCCGGGCATGTATGTCGGCAACCTGAACGAGCTCACGCTGGCCGAAGCCTACCGCCGCATCCCATCCGTGCTGGCAGCCACTGAGCGTGGCCAGTGGCCGGATAGCTGCCGCGGCTGCTCTATGTACTGCGATCCAGCCGTCAGTTTGTTGGGCCGGGCGCGGCAGATCATCGCCAACAAACGCGCACAGCCGCCTCACGCGTGAGGGATAACCGCCCGGCACTGCCCGTGCCATTTAGGCTAGCCTGCATTTCTCACCACTCATTCACCCCAGAGGACGCAGAGTGCGCAGAAGAGAAAACAAACGGGAAGAGCAGTAAATCCTTCCGTATGAATCACCTCTGTGTTCCTCTGCGTCCTCTGCGGTGAGAGATCCGGGCTAGTGGTGAAGCTCACCGGCGCGCCGCTTGCCGTGCGTTCACCTGGAGCATCCTGTTAGCTTGTGAATGCTAAAGTTTCTTGGATGGTTTTGTGCCCACTAGACAGACGTTTGAACATAATGAAGGTCTAAGCCGAATCGGGTAACCAAATGACTTGGTTGCGACTCTAATCGCGGGATTTCGAGATTGATGCCCTTGCCAATCACGGCCGTGAATTCTCATGTCACAGCGTTTCATGCTGCCATGTAACTGGCAATGTACCCGAATAAGGGCTTCTCCTTCCACAGTTTCATCTTCTGCTCCCAGTACCAAAGAGCCGAGCGACGACTGTAACTTGGCGCATTGTCTTGCCTGGCGCGGATGGCGTTGTACTCTTGCGCAGCCTCGCATTCGCGAGGCTGACTTTCAACCTCGGGGGCGATACTTGCTTCGCAGATATGGCGGCGTTACGCCCAACCCTAACAAAAAACTGCTCTGTCCCCTGGTGCAGACAGAGCAGCTACAAATTCATCTTCTTTGCTCTTCCGTGCCCGCGGCCTACGGCCTGATGGTCACATGGATGGCCACGCCCAAGCCGCCCTGCGCGCTCACGCCAAAGTCCCATTCGGCTACTGGGCCATCCCCCAGCGCATTCTGAGCCTTAACCGCCCCGTGGAAGGAGTGCCCCGCTGGAAGGGACGTCGGGGCCGCTGGGACCGAATTCACTTGCCCGTCAAAGGCTGTTCCGGGGACCGTCGTATCGGTCACCGTAAGCCAGTAGTGATCCGCCCCAGGCACGGACGTCCAGTCGAACGTGGGGTTAATCACGTTGTCGTAACCCAGGGGGCTTATGATGGTGGGGGCAGTCTGCGGCGGGCCCACTGTAAATACCAGCGGGTCGCTATAGCTTGCAACGCCCCAACCGTAGCCGTTAACCGCGCCCACTGTGAGCGAGTAGGTGTGCCCCACCGTTAGTTCCGAAGTATAGGTTCCCGTTCCGTAAGCAAGAGAATGCGGCTCGCCATCGGTTAGCACCAGGCCCTGATTAATTATTAGATCTGCACCGTCGTACAGATACACTTGATATTGGCCCGCCCCAGTTACACTGGCCCATTCGAGCGTCGGCCGAGTCGTCGCGACAGGGATCCCTGCTACGGGGTATGTCACGGTCGGTTTGGCCGGCCCGCCCGGTAGGACACTCACACTGAAATTATTGGTGGCCCAGTCTGCCGACCCACTGTTGTTCTGCCCCATGACATTCCCAATGTACTGATGCTCCTGAAGATGCAACTGGCAAGTCACATGTCCATTGCCGTCAATGCTGGTGGGTATTGTGCCTTGCCAAACATGGGAGCCCGAGAATGCATCATACATGTCCAGATTCCAACTCAGCACATGCTCTTGGTTGGCCCAGGCAAGCGTCGTCTGTGTCAGATCGGCAATCTGCGTACTCCCCAGTGGCCCTACCCAAGTGGTCTGGAGCGGAACTGGCGTCACAGTCCAGTACACAGCTTCACTGAAATCGCTGTCTCCAAGCAGATTGTGCGCTCTAACCAGCACGGAATAAAGGACGCCAGGAGTCAAGGCTTGCGCCCATGTCAGAGTATAGGATGACTGCGGCCCCGGAGTGGCAGGTTCCACGAACCACGTGGTCGCCCAGCCCTGGCTGCTATCGTTAATGTACCAGACATACTGGGTTGTCCGGGGCACTTGATAGACGGAGAGCGTCGGTCGCCTATCGTAAATGTCGTTCAAGCCTACCGGGGTTGTCCCTACCGGCTCCGTAATGGTGGTTGACAATGTTGGTCCGGTCAGGGGCGGCGGGTCGCCCGGAATAAAATTATCAACCGTCCAGGCCCCGAGACCCCAAGGGTTGAAGCCGTCCACCCACCTCTCGTATCTGCACCCATCCTTGAGGGTGATTTCTGGAGGAAGAATGAACTGTGCAGGGTTGGTAGTCCCATCGTCAGGTATCCACCACAGACCGAGGTAGTGGTACTCCGGATCCACTTCTACCAACATGAAATTGTAGCCTATTGTCTTTTCCGTCTTAGGCCACTCGAACACCACACCCGTGGTATCAATCCTTGGCGTATAGTAGGGAATGCTGTTATAATCGAGAGCCTGCGGAGGAGGCAGTGTGAAGGACGTGGCAGGAGGCGTCCCTGACGCCGTGCTCACGCCAAAATACACGGGATCGCTGTACGGCCCGGGCCCTGCCGGATTCGAGGCTATGACCTCCACGCAATAGACGTGTCCTTCTTGCAGCGTTACGGGGCCGCATGAAACTGATGTGCCTGAGCCTGGGTCAACCAGCACCTGGTTGAAAACCATAGGCCACGTAGTAACCTGCCAGTCCATAACTGCGATCCAGTAACGCGCCGCGTTGTTAACGCGGTTCCATTGGAAGGTCACATCGAGACCAATATGAGGCGTCCCCGAAAAGCCATTATTCACAGGCTCTGTAACGACCGGTGCGTCCGTGGGCAGCCCCAAGCTGCAAACGTCAATGTTCAATGAACTCCAATCTCCCGAGCCCGCACTATTGGTAGCGTAGACTGAGGCCGTGTAACTCTGGTTATCCGTGATTACGAAATCCGTCGGGCAACTCACGGAAGTCGCAGTAGTAGTTGTATTCAGCACTTGCGTGTTGTTGAACCAATTTGTAATTACCACAGTATACCCGGTAGCCCCTTCAGGGGGAGGATTCCATGAAACCGTAAAACTGGTTGTGGTCTGGAGCCCGATAGGACCCGTAAACTGCACCGGGCTCGGTATGTCGGTGGCCATCACAGCGGCAGAAGTCACCGTCAGGAAAAGGCATGCGATCAGGCGCTTCATGGTATCCTCCATTCCTCAGGTTTTTCACCCAGCGTCCGTGCTCCAGGCGCCAAAGCGCCTTCAAGCTGCGGGCACCTCTAATCCTTGTCCTTTGCCGCTGCAGAAACCGCCGTGCGCACTCGCACGAACTCGAATCCTGCCGACCCGTCCTTAAGAAAGAGCAGGTTCTCGTAGGTCTTGCCCTGCTCGGCGTTCTTTGGAACAGCCACCTTCACCTTGAGTTCCTTCTTCTTCCCGGGCTTCAGCGAGAAGGAACTGTCTTCCGCTTTAAGCCAGGAGGGCTCGATCACCTTGACGCAGCCGCCGCCGAAGTACCGCGCATGCTTGGCGGGATCCTTCTCCGCTTCGTTCAGTGAGAGCACCGTGTACTGAAGTTCCTTGTCGGTGTTGTTCCGAATCTTGACAGCGCCCTTCGCATTTTCGCCCGCCTTGGCCTCCAAGCGGATTACTGATGGCACAAGCCCGGCCGCCCCTGGCACCACGCCGGCCGCGTCCGGATTGGCCAGCGTCTCAAGCTGCACGCGCGCGCCCACCTGCAAGCCCACCGCGCCTGTGCCGGCTTTCCCCGGCCGGCAGACTATCAGCGCCATCCACTTGCGGTTGTAGTATTCAGGCTTGTCCGGAACGGTGACGAACATGCGCACCTTGCCATCTGTGTGCGCGGGAAGTTCTACCTCGTTCTTCTCCATCCGGCACCACGCTGCATCCGGGATTTCCTCGTACCCCATCTCCCACTTGCTGATCGCCGAGCGCGGCTTGATTGAGGCAACAGCGAACACTTGCGGCTTGTTGGTGCCGTTGTGGACGGTAAACCCCATGTCTGTTTTACCGAACACGTCCACTTCTTGCGCTCCCGGCTGGAGGTTCTCCACCAGCATCATCCCAGGGCCAATGCCGAACCCGCTATCCTCAACCCCCGGACACATCCCCGATGCCACGACCACCAGCATCAGAACTGCGCCCAACCAACGAACCATCCCGAACAAAGGCACTAACAACCTCCAGCCCTGCAAACTACGGTGCAACGGTCGCCGTCAACGCAACACTGATGACCTGCGGACTGCCCGCACCTATCGTAACACTCGTCGGCGGAGTCACCGTCAGAACCAGCGGCAGGTCATTGCCAGGCCCTGCCGCAAGACTACCCAGTGATGGAGTGCTGCCACTGTCCAGATCCGCTGAGGTCGTGCCCAGTGTGGCGCCGATGGCGAACGTATCCGCATCCGGTCCCAGACTCGCAACGCTCCACCCTAGAGGTGCATAGACTGCGCCACTGACGGCCGCATTCGTGCCCGTGGCAGAAGTGTTGCGCACCGTTATCATCTTGCCGTTATCTGCGCTTGATACCGGCCCCCCACCCACGCTAAGGGCCGGGCCGGTCCCGTCGTTGACGGTCCAGTTGAAGGGGTCCGTGGTCCCTGCGGGGTGGTCAATGTTCAGGTCATCCATTGACGTGAAGTCACCCCACGCAATGGAGACAACCGCCTCGATTGTGACCGAAACGTTAACATCCAGACCAGCCGCTTCCCGACTGCTGAACATCACAAGGGCGGCGAGCAACATCGCACTGAAGACGCCTAGGTGTTTCATCTCCAAGTCCTCCCTTTCTTGTCTGGCCGGATCCCGCACCCCGACCGACCCCGCAGTTCCTCAAACCGAGCACCAGCGCCCCGGCGTCCCTCTTCTCACCTGCGCAGGCCGAACCCCAGCGACCCGGCCTGCTCTCTCACTAATCTGTCTTGGTTCACTCGCCTCTGCTCAGCAATGTGTCAGCACAACGAGTTAAGTGTAATTTCTACTGGAATAGTGTCCGAAAGTCAAGACTTTTTTTTGGATGATTTTTCGAGCGCTGTGCCGGGTAACTGCCGCTGTCTGCTACCATTCTGCACATGTGCATTGCCCATGCTAATTACTTGATATGTTTATGCTTACAACAACGCGCTCCATCCAGATGCCCCGCTCTCCAACCGGACAAGCATCGCCGACCTGGGAGAAAAGTTAATTCTCTGTCCCAAAATCCTGACGATTACTGGCCGGCACTTTCCCGGCCCGAACGCCGCACTCACGGTGCATTGCCCCACGCGTGGCGCTCAGCACGCGATAGCAGCAGCCTGTCCCCGGCCCTCCACTAGAAACCCGATTGCGCTTGAAATGGTCACGGAAAATGCGAGAATCTCCTGTATGGGGCAAACCTGCCAACTGGAGGAATTGCAGATGATGAAGAAGACCACCGTCACCCGGCGCGCATTTGTGAAGTCCGCGGCCCTGTTCGCGGGTGTGAGCGTCCTGCCCCGCCACGTGTTAGCCGCTGGCGGGCAGACCGCGCCGAGCGACAAGCTGCAGATTGCCGGAATCGGCGTAGGCGGCCAAGGCGCCGGCGACATCGCCAGCGTTTCCACTGGGAACACGATCGTCGCGCTGTGCGATGTGGATGACCTCCGCGCCTCCGACAGTCTCAAGAAATTCCCACAGGCAAAACGGTACAAAGACTTCCGCAAGATGTTCGATGAGATGGAAAAGAGCATAGACGCGGTCGTGGTCGCCACTCCGGACCATTGTCACGCGGTGGCTGTCATGGCCGCGCTCAAGCGCGACAAGCACGTCTATTGCGAGAAACCGCTGGCGCACTCAGTCCACGAAATCCGCCAATTGATGAAGGCGGCGCAAGAACACAAGGTTGTGACGCAGTTGGGCAACCAGGGGCATTCGTCCGAGACGATTCGCTTGTTCTGCGAGTGGATCTGGGATGGCGCAATCGGCAAGGTACACACGGTCCATGCGGGCTGCAACGGTGTGAACTCTCACCTGGGCGAGTTGGGCAAGCTGAAGGACCGCCATGCGGTGCCCCCGACGCTGGATTGGGAGCAGTGGCTGGGACCCGCGCAGTTCAGGCCGTACCATCCCTCATATTGTCCCGGCTCCTGGCGCGGTTGGGTGCCCTTCGGAAATGGCACGATCGGCGACTGGATCTGCCACGTGGTTGATCCCGTCTTCTGGGCGCTGGACCTCGGCGCGCCGGCGACAATCGAGGCGCAGGTGAAGGACTGGAACCCGAAGACGCAGGGCGATTCCTACCCGCAGGGAGACATCATCACCTTCCAGTTCCCGGCCAAGGGGCAGCGTGGGCCGGTGAAGCTGGTATGGCATAGCGGCAGTGAGTGCGTCCCGCGCCCTCCGGAACTGGAGAAGGGCCGCAAGGATATTGACACCGGCGCGGCGGTGTATGGCGACAAGGGCACGATCACCTACGGTTCGCACGGCGCGGGCGGGGTGCGCATCATCCCTGAGGAAAAGATGAAGGCCTACCCGCGCCCCGAAAAGAAGATTGCGCGAGTCCCCGGGCACCATCAGGATTGGCTGGAGGCCATCCGAAAAGGCAGGAAGGCTGGGTCCGATTTCGCCTACGGCGGCCCTCTCTCGGAACTCGCGATGCTGGGGATCATCGCCATGAAACTGCAGGGCGCCAAGCTGCAGTGGGACGGGGAGAAGATGCAGTTCCCGAATTGCGCCGCCGCCAACCAGTTGCTAAACCCACCCTACCGGGAGGGCTGGAGCCTGTAGGTTGCAGCTCTCACCCACCCACCGTTTCGGAAGAGCGGCTGGGCGCGGGTTGGGCCAGCCTGCGGCGCAATAACTCGCAGCATTGCTCCGCTCTGAAAGCCGACGCCTCGGGCAGCAGAAGCTGGTGGGTCAGTCCGGCGACGATGGTGATACAACGGGCGCCGGACGCCTGCGCAGTGCTCAGGGTGGCGCTGGACATCGCGGCGCAGGCAATGTCACAGACGCAAGCTGGACAGTTGGCCAGTTCATCCAGACCCAGGGTTGAAAGCCGCGCCAACTCCTTTGCTGCCCTCGCGACTTCATTCTGTTTGGAGCTTTCGGCTCTGAGGCTGCGCAGGAAGCCGCTCGTGCGCGCCACCCTTACGCTCAGGTCGAAGGCCGATAGTCCGCTCTCGGGATCAACCTCTGCCACTCGGGCCAGCACCAGCCGCTGGCCAGTCAGCGCGCCATGAACGAAACAGGTAACGGCCCCGCGGTAGAAACATTGCAGGATCAGCCCGCTCTCAGGCTCAACCGTCTGGGGCTTCACCTCCAGTCCGGCCTTCCGCAACGCCGCCGCACGCTCCTCGGCCAGCGATATCTCCAGGCTGGAAAATGGTCCACCCAGCCGTGCCAACTCCGCGAAGCGCTGGTACAATACGATGGCGCGGCGCTTGTCACGCCCGCGGTAGTCCCGGCGGTCGTAAATCCGCGCCAGTTCGCGCAAACCGCCGGCATCCTCGGGATGCCTCTTGACGTAATCGTCCAGCATCGCGATGGCCATATGGCAGCGGCCGGCGCCGGCCCAGCCCATGGCCTGCTCCGTCACCAGTTGCAGTCCCTGACACTGGCCCTGGGCCTCTAGCTCATAGCTGTACGCCAAGAGATCGG
>Ga0209777_10005884_pt1 | contig 13976 bp, 13 predicted proteins | sample FrelakmetHBP12HB_FD_187147 | JGI IMG/M metagenome (GOLD analysis project Ga0209777, IMG submission 187147) | Freshwater lake sediment microbial communities from the University of Notre Dame, USA, for methane emissions studies -HBP12 HB (SPAdes)... | ecosystem: Environmental > Aquatic >...
CTTGCACGATTGGGTTATCTAGCAAGAGCTGCAATTGCTCTTGTGAGTGCATCCGTTTCACCAAAATTGGATGCACTCAATCATTTTTATTGTACTTCCTCCCGGTTAGGAATTATGAACCAGGCCTGACATTCATATCTAAAAAGGGCCTAGAGAACTCTAATGCAAGAATGTTACCAAAAAACTCTGTAGTAATTGCACTTGCAGGCCGGGGGAAAACAAGGGGAACTACCTCAATTTTAGATATCGAATGTACATGCAATCAATCAGTTGTTTGTATGGTTCCAAATGAGCGATTACTAACATCCTTTTTACATTACTATCTCTCGAATTTATATGCATATATAAGAAACTTAACTGGGGACAAAGATCGAAGTGGATTAAACAAAGAAATAATTGGTAATATTCCCGTATTCGTGCCCTCTCCGGATATTCAACAACAAATCGCATCAATGCTCTCCTCTGTCGATGAAAAAATCGTTATTGAAGAAAACAAAAAGAATTCACTAGACGAACTGTTTAAATCCATGCTTTATAATCTTATGACTGCAAAAATACGAGTAAATGATTTGGTGATTCCAAATGAAAAAAGCGGAAAATGAAATTTCAGAATTTATCTCACAGAGCATAGAACAAATAAAGAAAGGTCTCCAAGAGGGTTACTCGGTAGAAGGTAAATTTCATTTTGATATTTCTGTAACAACGGGAAAAGATAAAGCGGGGAACATTGGACTCCAGTTAGCAGGGATAGGATTTCATTCAAATTCTCATCAAACACATAGGATTCAGTTCTCGATTATCGATGAAAAATCTCTTGAAAAAAATATTTCACAAGCTCGGAAACTCCTCAAAGATTTTGGTCAAGATATGGTAGAATTAGATAGGTTAGAAAAAATGAAATTACGGAAGAAGAAATAATATGCCTAAACTCGGAACGGAGAAAGCATCTGTACAGAATACGCTTATCCAATATGCATGTGACATCGGATGGGACTACATTAAACCAGACGAAGCACTACGTCTCCGCGGTGGACGATCTGGACTACTTCTAAAAGAGACATTCGCCAATCAAATGATCAAACTCAATCATGAGTTCATCGACAACCTCATGATCGAAGACCTCGTAAAAAGAATTGAACGACTCCCAGCACGCATCGAAGGAAACCTTGAATCATGGGAATACCTCAAAGGACTCAAAACCGTCTTCCTCCCCAGAGAAAAACGAGAACGAAACGTCATCATCATAGATGAACACACAACAAACAACACCTACCAAGTCACCGATGAGTTTGTATATACCAATGGCACCCATACCAACCGCTACGACATCGCCTTCCTCATCAACGGCATCCCGGTTCTATTTGTTGAAACCAAAGCAGTCGCTAAATTCATCGGACAAAATGCAACCAGAGAATCCATCATCAGCGATGCACTTGACCAAATCAGACGCTACCACAGAGAAACACCAGAAGCCCTAACACTCTTCCAGCTCTACACTGCAACCAACATCATCAACTTCCTTTACGCAGCCACCTGGAGCCTATCCTTAAAATCCGTGTTCAACTGGAAAACAGAAACACAGGCACCAGACTACGAAACACTCGTGAAAAACTTCTTTGATCATGAACGACTCACAAGCATTCTACTTCATTTCATCATGTTCACCAGAAAAGACGATACCTTAGAAAAAATCGTCCTTAGACCACACCAAATCAGAGCAGTCGATAAACTCCTCACTAGAGCAACAGACAAAAAGAAAACACGAGCACTCATCTGGCACACCCAAGGAAGCGGAAAAACCTACACTATGATCATTGCAGCACAACGCATCCTTCAAAACCCGAAATTAGAAAACCCAACCGTCATCATGCTTGTAGACAGAAACGAACTCGAAGCACAACTCTTTGGCAACCTCTCCTCTGTTGGTATCGAACACGTTGAAGTTGCCCAAACCAAAAAACACATACGAGAACTCCTCGAAAACGATGCCAGAGGACTTATTGTCTCCATGATTCACAAATTCGAAGGGATCCCACAAAATATCAACATTAGGAAAAACATCTATGTCCTGGTAGACGAAGCGCACCGAACCACTGGTGGGGATCTCGGTAATTATCTTATGGGAGCACTCCCTAATGCAACCTATCTTGGATTCACAGGTACCCCTATAGATCGTTCGCAGCATGGGACGGGAACTTTTATCGTCTTCGGTAAAGACGATCCACCATATGGCTATCTCGATAAATATGGTATAGCAGAATCCATTGAAGACGGTACAACAGTCAAACTCCATTACACCTTTGCGCCAAACGAACTTAGACCAGAAAAAGAAATCCTCGAAAAAGAATTCCTTAACCTTGCAGCAGCAGAAGGTATCAGCGATATCGACACCCTCAACCGAATCCTTGACAAAGCAGTTACTCTTAAGAACATGTTGAAAAACAAACAGCGCGTCGAAAAAGTCGCCCAATTCATCAACCATCACTTCACCGAATATGTCGAACCCATGGGATATAAAGCATTCGTCGTCGCTGTTGATCGAGAAGCATGCGCCCTTTACAAGAAAGAACTCGACCGCTACCTACCAAAAGAATATTCGGAGGTCATCTACAGCCCAGCAGCAAACGACCCTGAAGAACTTGCTCAATACCACTTCTCAGAGGAAAAAGAAAAACGTATTAGAAAAGCATTCAGAGATCCAGAAAAACTCCCCAAGATTCTTATTGTAACTGAAAAACTTCTCACTGGATTCGATGCACCTATCCTCTATTGCATGTACCTTGATAAACCTATGAGAGATCATGTTCTTCTCCAGGCAATTGCTAGAGTAAACCGCCCCTATGAAGATAAAGATGGACGAAAGAAACCATCAGGATTTGTTTTAGACTTTGTTGGGATCTTCGATAACCTTGAGAAAGCGTTAGCTTTTGACTCAGGTGATATCACCGGCATCATTGACGATATCCAGCTCCTCAAAGAACGATTCACTACACTCATCCAACAAGGACAAATCAACTACCTTACCATCATTAAAGGAAAAAACAAGGATAAAGCAGTAGAATCACTCCTAACGTACTTTAGAGACGAACAAACCAGACACGATTTCTACACTTTCTTCCATGAACTCTCCGACATCTATGAAATCCTCTCACCAGATGCATTCCTCAGACCCCACATTGATTCTTTCGACACCATTGCTCGCATTTACAAAATCCTTAAAGAAGCCTATGAACCAGGAATTATCACTGATAAAGAATTCACCAGAAAAACTGCAAAACTCGTTCAAGAACACACGAAAAGCGGTGTCATCAGATCCACCATTGACATCTACGAAATCGACGAACACACCCTTAAAAAACTTGAAAAAGAAACCAAAACAGATACAGAAAAAATCTTCAACCTCATTCGCAGCATTAACGCAACCGTCCAAAAAGAAGGCAGCATACAACCCTACCTGAGATCCATTGCTGAAAAAATAGAACTCATCTCTCTTCTCTACCAACAGCGACAAAAAGACACTCAACAAACCCTCGACGACCTTAAAAGCATCGTTGATAACATCAACGAAGCAAAAAAAGAACAAACAGAGAAAAACATGCCAAAAGACATCTTCTCCACCTATTGGCTTCTTAAAGAAGAGCATATACCCGACGAAGAATACAAAGCAACTTTCATGAAAAAAATACTCGAAACCTATCCACATTGGAAAACAAGCGAGGAACACGAAAGGAAATTCAAACAAGAGATACTCAAGGTCTTCACCAAATCACTAATCGAACCAAAGAAAGCAGTAGAACTCACAAACAAAATTGTTAAAATGCTCAAAGGAGGAGAAGAATGATACCAGTACAAGACTTCAAAACCGAAGTAATTACCTGGGCAGAAGAAATCGGTGTTGAACCAAAAGAAATACATGTACGAGATATGAAGAGAAAATGGGCGAGTTGTTCCAGCAAAGGGCGAATCACCTTCTCATATGCTCTCCTAAATAAATCAGTAGAAGAACGATCCACTGCCATCGTTCATGAACTGCTTCACCTTCGCTATGAAACACATAATAAAATGTTTAAATCTCTCTTATCAACACATCTAAAAAGAAAAGGAATTAAAATAACGACTGTCTTGAACGATTAAAAGTGCAGACACGATTAAAAGTGCAAAGCCTATGGACGTGTAAAGCATTTATAAGATAACAGAGGGCATTCTCACCGATATATTACTACTCCCGTGGTGTTCCACGCTAAAGATCCGAAACATCAAAGATTTTTTAAATTTTAATCGCTAATTACAGCGGTTTTTACCGGGTAGAATCGATGAACGATGTTTTCGGATGGTTCATAGCAGTTTTTGTCTTATGATACGATAAATCCTTATGTTTTTACCTCTGTAAAATTCAAGTACACCATATTCAACCAACCTGTTTATTGCCTTGTTAAGTTGTATGCGACTCAAGGGTATTTCTTGCCGAGTGTTTTTTGTCAATTTGAGGAAATTTTTATTTGTGCTTTTCAAATAGTCACACAACACAGTAATGTGGTTCATGGAACCGAATGATCGACCTTCAAAGTGAAAAGATTTAGCGCACGAAATCATTTCATTTTTTCATTTAAATATGGAAATTACGGAGTTTAAGGAACGTTCTCATCCTCATTGGTATGAAACCATTATTTTCACCAAAATTGGATTTTAAAGGTGTGAGACGTGACTTTGAAGGAATATTGATTTTTTATTGGAATACAGCCAAAACTTGTATGTAATGAGTTACATCCCTATACAGCGAATTCGCCTCTCTGGAACTCGATATGCTGTTCCATGCTGGAAGAAACAATCACCTCCCTTCCAGCACCTATTTTTTTATATCATCCATTAACTCATTTTATGGAGACTACTAAATTTTCCGTATATAGGAATATACAGGCATTAGAAAAATGGATGTTCCTCCTCATTTTCTTAATAGTTATAAATATAGGTGAAACGGGGAAGGCTATTCGAAATCCCTCAAAATCATTAGAAATTATCTCTCTTCCACATGTTTTTAAGGAATTAAAAGATATCATTTAACAACATATGCCGAAGGGTTTGATTGCGGAGATTTTTGATGCAGCAAAACGAAAAAAATTAACAAATGAAAGACGTAGAGAACTTGCGAAAGAAGGTAAATTTTATACAGCAGACGGAACAAAATACAAGAGAAGATATCGAGAACAACTTTCTGAAAAGAATTATTATGTTGATAAATATGGTTATAAAAGATTTCAAGACTCAGATATTTTAGTACATCGATGGGTTACGGAAAAATATATACTAAAAAGAAAATTACTTCCCGGAGAGGAAGTCCATCATAAGAATAGAAATAAACTCGATAACAGAATTAAGAATTTACAAGTGACAACTCACGGAGCACACATGACAAAACATCTTGTAAGTAAATTATTAACTGGGAAAAAATAAATTATGTTAGAAGTAAATGATTTTGTAGTAGTAATAGGATACTATGGTGATACATGGATTAATGGAGAGTTTAAACGTTTACGAATAGGAGATGTTGGTGTAGTTATGAAACTTGGAGAAGGTGGTCTTTTTCCAACAGTCTACGTTTATTGGTATAACGGTGAATTAAACTGCGAAGAAGCAGAGGTTCTAGAGAATGGATTAGAAAAAATATCTTTTAAGGAATTAATCGCTAGACTAAGTTAATTCTTTAATTGTAAAAAGAGATATTTATCGAATGTTTATTTTTGTGGATTATCTATCTTTGCTTGTCTTTTTTTGATTTCATCGGTTATTTTTGTAATCATAAGTGTGACCATTCTTTCTCTGATTTCGTAGAGTAAACTTAAAAAGTATTGAAGGTCTTCCTTTCTCAGAAATGGTGTTGTACCAACATCTGTTTTATTTCGTCCTGTTTTTTCAATAAAATTAGAATCAGCAATCCCACAGTTATGAGAGATAATGTGTCTGTGTTCTATAAATTTTTGAAAATCGTATCGATGCTGCCTATTTGAAAATATCTCTATTTCAAAAGCATCTTTGAATTTTTTATTACATTCTTCCAAATCAATGAATTTGATATCATCAACAATTTTTTCAAAAGCTGTATCAATAGGATTTTCTGATTCTAATAATTCTAAAATGGTTAATGATTTATTACTAAATAATTTTATTTTTTCTGAATTGTATTTTAATCCCCAAGCAAACCAATCTTTACAGGTCATTTCGAATAAAGATACTCCTGCAACAATGATAAGTTCACCCAAAGCTTGTCTGTTTTGTACAGGTTTAAAATCTGGTACAATTTCTAAAATAAATGTTCCATCTGGATTTAAGTTGATATGAGCAGCTTCTTGAACTCGTTGGCTAGGTTTATTATCACTAGGTATTGATGTAAAGAGCTCAAAAAGATTGTTCAGTTAAATGTGATTCAAGGCCTGTAATAAATACATTTGCCTCATATTTTTTAATGCATCTTCTAGTAGATTATCACCCGTCATATTCCCTCCATGATTTTACCTAAGGTTTGAGGTCATCATATACCTTCTTTACAAAATAATTCAAAAGATTTGTTAATAAATTTAATATTATTTCCATTTTTAAAAAATCTTTTAAATCGTTTTTCTTCTATTTCTTTTTTAATTTTTTTCTCAGTTATTCTAATTAATTTATCCGGATTATTATTGATTACATAAATTTCGAAGTTAGAATTTCTAAATGTCTCAGCTCTTTTTAATATATATTTAATATGAATATCTGCCTCTGGGAATGAGTAACCACAAAAGAAAATTCGTTTGGATTGTCGTAAAACTAATTCAGTTTTCATCCAAATTTGTTGTAAAAAATAATTTGACATTTCTTTAAAAAAAGTCGGTGGAATTATTATTGGCATCATTTTTGTATTGCATGTAGTGCAGTATTGTGGTCTAAAGACTAATTGTGCAACCTTCTTTTCCCCAGGATACAGTGTTATTGAGGAACAAGTTGGACAAAACAACCAATTCAATGAACCATGCAATTTGTAGAGAAGTAAAGAACGTTCTGGTCTAGGGCGCACCCAATCACCCGGTCTAAAATAATTTGTAAATTCAATACCATAATCTAAATCAAATTTATCGTTTAAATCAATAATTGCTTGGTCAATTAAAAGGTCATAATTAAAGCTAATAAAATTAGTTTTTGATAATGTTCCTTCTTCATCCAAACGAGAAAGTAATTTTTTATGATTCCCATGACCATGTTTTAACGATTCGTCTAAAACTAGTGCAATTAAAAAGATTAAATATTCACGAATTCTTTGTAAATCTGAATCATCTGCACCAATATTATATCCTTTAAAACTTTCTTGTCTTTTTGAAGCAAATTCCAGTATACCTAAAACCTCTTCAAAAGTAGGATAAATATTTTGTCTTAAACTATCAATATTATTCTTTATCCTAAAAGTATTGGAAAGAAATTCCAGAAGTTTAAAATAGATATCATTTAATTTTTCTGGACTACCAACACCCTCGTACTCATTGGAATAGTTATCAAATCTATTTTGATTAAATCCAACAAAGAACTCTTTGAATAATTCTCCCTGTAATGGCGCTCCTTCTGATTTAGATGCGCCTGCACCAAGAAAAATAACATTTTGTTTTTTTTCTTCCTCCATACTTTGTATTCTCCTTTAAATGAAAAATGAATATGGGTATGACCACATAAAGTTTATTAAAACAATTAAGAATTTTATGACAACATGCTTTTTGCTTATTTTCTTGAAGAAAAGCCTTTGCTGATAACCACTAGACCACTGGCCCTTTGCTCTAGACCTCGCACTTAGGGTCAGACCACGCGCTTAGCCGTAGCCAATGTCTTCACCCTTGTGCTTCCTCGGCAACAGGACATTGATGTCGGTTTTAAATGTTTTGATGTCGATCACGTACTTTCATTTAGATTGTCGGGGAACCTAAAGAAATGTATACGTAGTGGTCATAATGTATATAATAGTCACGACCAATAGAATCATTGGAATTGATGATCAACTGGTTCTCAATCTGGAAACAGATGCACGCCATAACTGGGAAGCCCATAGAAAAAAGGGCTGTAATTGAGATCGCTTCCTTTTGTGAAAATTTAATCATCAACATTATCCGTCAAAGCGAAATCGAACTCCAACTGCTCAACCAACAGAGGAAAATCCAAGGTATCTACCAGAAGCATCGTATTGATTGCGAATGCGTCCGAAGCGCCATAAAAACTATAAATCCGTCCACCAATGCGCTCCCGTCTGAACAGACAGGAGGCATGATATCAAAACAAGAACAAAACCATGATAAGCATTTGAAAGAAGAAGACATTCTCACGGAGGTAACGTAATGTGAATGAAAAAAACAAACACATACTAGATGAATATCAACAATACCTTCGTCGAGAATACCCACGCACAGCAACAAAAGTAGGACACACCCAACGCAACTACCATCGATTCACCAGACAGTTCCTCGAATGGATTGAGGACAACAAACACAAAGATTACTCAGAGCTAACAAAGAAAGATCTCCAGGATTACCGAACATTTTGCCAAGAGAAATATAAGCAAAATGGCAATGTCGCGCGACTCAGTGCAGTGAATAACTTTACACTCAAATTCCTGAAAAAAGGAAAAACCTTCAGGATACCAGTGCCAAGCAGCAAACACGTCAATAAACCAATACTGAGTAAAGACGAGCTACAAAGATTCCTTGATGCAGCGGAAACGCCACTCGAAAAACTCGTATCGCGTTACCAAATCGACGGGCATCTACGAAATGAGGATTTCAACCGACTACGGATTTCAGACCATGACTGCGACAATCAGATTCTCTACACCGACGATTCCAAATCGGGGGACATGGCAATACCTCTCACGCCGCTCATGGAGAGAGCATTCAAAGAATACTTGCTCCACCGTGTCAAACCAAAACGAAAGGAAGACGAAGACAAACTCATCATCATCCCGAAAGGCAGCAACTATGGTCTGGCACCAACCCTCGACAGCGACATCATATACCGAATAACAAAAGCAATTGCTGCGAGAGCAGGATTTACGCGCAGTGTTTACCCCTATCTGATCAAACCCAGTGTCATCACCGATAAATTCAATGATGGAGTCCCTCCAGGAGTGATACAGGTAACATCACGACATAAACATATAGAGACAACACTCCTATACGATCACACGAATCTTAAAATGGCAAGAGAGTTCTTCAATAAAACACAGCGAAAAAACATCGACATCAACAAACCCTTGGACCTCACCCACATCAAATCAGACGACAAAGCACGATTGTGGCTGGATAAATATCTAGCTAAAGAGATCGACGTAAACACCTTTATAGAGGGATTGGATGTCCTACTGCCTGACAGGAAAAAACCCAAAGAGGAAGGTGACGATCGTGGCTACGGCTAAGCCCAACGTCAGCTATCCAAGCACAACGTCAGGAAACATGGGCCAGTGGTCTAGTGGTTATGACGTCGCGCTTACAACGCGGAGATCGCCTGTTCAATTCCGGCCTGGCCCATTCTCCTTTCATTTTCTTTGATTTCCAGGAAAATATAATATATTAAAGTTTTACCCTAAGAATAGGCTTATTTTCGCTACCAATTTTAGTCAGAAATATTTCATACGAGTTTTGGTTAATAATGAAAATATCGCAATTTTGTTACCATTATTTTAAATTATATTTTTTCCAAACATTTAAATGAACCAAGGTGATATTATCTCTTATCCTGTTTATCAGGGGAGGTTGAAGTATTATGCGAAATGATATATTGAGGAAAGGACTGGTTTTGGGAATATTACTATTGTTTTTTACAGCAAGTATCGTATCAGCTTTGAATACATTACCACCAAAAAATTCTACATCGGCAAAACTTGGCAGTTGGTTGTATGTCGGTGGGAGTGGACCTGGGAACTATACTACTATTAAAAGTGGTGTGGATGCTGCGAATCCTGGTGATACTGTTTTTGTTTACAGTGGGACCTATTATGAACATATTACTTTGAACAAACAATTAAACTTAATCGGTGAAGATAAAGTGTCTACGATAGTTGATGGTTCGGGAAGTGGAAACGTCATGTACATTACTGCTGATTTTGTTAATATCAGTGGATTTACTATACAAAATGGTGATAGTGGTATATATCTTCTTTCACATAATAATTGTTGTATTACTAATAACAATGCAAACTCAAACATCTACGATGGCATCGTCCTAGACTCTTCCAGCTACAACACAGTCACGGGTAACAATGCAAACTCAAACAACTTCATTGGCATCTGGTTAGGCGTTTCCTGTTACAACACTATCACCAGCAACAACGCAAACTCAAACACCCTCACTGGCATCCTCCTAGACTCTTCCAGCTACAACACTATCACCAGCAACAATGCATTAAACAACGGCGCCGATGGCATACATCTAATGCCTTCCAACAACAACAACACTATCACCAGCAACAACGCAAACTCAAACAACAATGTCGGCATCTACCTAGACTCTTCCAGCTACAACACAGTTACTGGTAACAATGCAAACTCAAACAACAACGATGGCATCTACCTCGGCTTTGCCAGCAACAACACAGTCACGGGTAACAATGCATCATTTAACAATGGGTATGGCTTCTATCTATACTATTCCAACAACAACACAGTCACAAGTAATATTGCATCAAATAACTTTAACGGCATCGACCTATTATTTTCCAGTAACAACACAGTCACTGGGAACATTGCATTAAAAAACGAGGGCGGCGGCATTGACATATCTTCTTCCAGCACCAATACAGTTACCGGAAACACTGCAAATTCAAATATGGACTCTGGTATCCGCCTAGATGATTATTCTAGTAATAGCATTGTCACGGGTAACACTGCAAACTCGAACAACGGAACCGGCATCATCATTGGCTGGAGTTGCAACAATAATATAATCTCAGGGAATACTGCAAACTCAAACTACTATTCCGGCATCGATATACACTGGCAGAGCACCAACATCACAGTCACTGATAACACTGTAGACTCAACTGACTATTTCGGCATTTATCTAACTTATTCCCATAACATCACAGTCACGGGTAACAAGGTAACAAACAACGCTATCGGCATCTTCCTGGACCGTTCCAACAGTAGCACAGTTACGGGTAACAATATATCAGACTGCGGACAAGGTATCCGATTAGGTTTCTCCAGCAGTAACATAATCACGGGTAATAATGCGTTAAACAACTACTGCGGTATCTTCATAGACCGTTCTAACAACAGCATCATATACAACAATTTTTTTAACAATATAAACAATTTTTTTGTGGATGGAAATAATGTTTGGAATATCAGTAAAACACTTGGAACAAACATCATCGGTGGACCATATTTAGGTGGTAATTACTGGAGTGATTATACTGGTGTCGATACAGATGGTGATGGTTTAGGTGATACAAGTGTACCATATGGACCAGGAGATTATCTCCCACTTGTAGTACAACAACAACCACCCAGTCAATTTATATGTGAAAAAAAGGTATGGAATCCTGCTTCACAACAATGGGTCGAACAAATCAACGCATTGGTTGGGGATACCGTACGATTCAAAATAACACTCACCTACCAAGGCAGCGGAACACTTTACGATATCAGAGTCAAAGATGTTTTGCCAGTCTGTCTGCAATATGCTGATAATGCAAATCCTGTGCAAACAGTGGTAAGCGGGAAGAATGTATTCTGGAACCTTTCTTATGCACTTCGTTACGGGGATAGTATTAGTATAGAATTTGATACTCTGGCAACATCCGCGGGAACAAATATAAATTTCGTTAATATCACAGCAGTAGAAAACGGTATCCATCTCGTATACTGTCAAGACACAGCAACAGTAATTGCTACTACTCCCCCCCCAAATCAACCACCAATAGCAGATGCCGATGGACCATACTCCTGTGAACTTGGTGAAACAATTACCTTTGATGGTTCGGGAAGCTATGACTTAGATGGAACCATTGTCTCGTATCAATGGACTTTCGGTGATGGGAGCACAGGTTCTGGAGTAAGCCCAACTCACAAGTATAGTAATTATGGCACCTTTACGGTCACGCTTCTTGTCACCGATGATGACGGTGCAACGGACCTGGATTATACTATTGTAAGTGTCTGGTATAACCATCCCCCGTCTGTTCTGCTTCTCTATCCAACTGGTGGTGAAACACTCAAGGATACTATCACAATAAAATGGAGCGCCCATGATACTGAAGATGGTTTCAATCTACGAATATACTTCTACTATAGTTCCGATAATGGCAGAACTTGGTCGCCATTTACGAGCAATCCACAGAATAACACAGGTGAATATGGTTGGGATACCACAAAACTACCTGACGGAGTATATCTGTTGCAAATATCAGCAAAGGACAGCGACAACAATTTCGACTGGGATACCAGCGACCCATTCCAGATAAAGAACCACGAGGAGCCACCAGTAAACCACGAACCAGTGAAACCCAATCAACCATCAGGACCAGCAAATGGTAAGATAGGACAAGAATACGCATATACAACGAGTACGACTGACCCTGAGGGAGACCAAGTGTACTATCTCTGGGATTGGGGTAATGGTAATAATAGCGGATGGCTTGGACCCTACAATTCTGGAGCAGCATGTGAAGCAAAACACATTTGGAATGTAAAAAATAACTACAATATCAAAGTGAAAGCAAAAGATATCTATGGAAAAGAGAGTAGTTGGTCAGACCCCTTGCCTATAACGATGCCGTTTTCATATCACATGACACTTCTCCAGCTCTTGCATCGATTCTTCGAGCGATTCCCACACACGTTTCCGATACTACGACATCTTTTGGGGTATTAAGAGTCCCTTTCTTTTTCTTTTTTTATTATTTGATTCGCACAAAAACAAAAGTTATTTTCCGTCAGGTTCGTCTTTTCTTCATGGAAGAAGAATCCTGTTTTTCTCCTCCTAAGGATGATCGGTAGAATTGAATTACGGCGATGCTTGCAAAGAATCCCGTCGTCATCGCTGCCCATGGAATGACATAGGTCATTTGTGCATCTACTGCATACATAGCATAGATAAAAAGGGAGGCGAGATAGAGGACAACGACCAAAAGGGTGTACCTCGATTTTTTCTCTCCTCCTATATAAATCTGGCTTTTCTTTACGATTAGAAGATACACACTATAACAGACGAAGGTCTCTGCAGAGATTTCTATCCATCCTTCATAATTCCATAGAGGGATTCCATAATATGGTCCTCCAACTAACCAACTCCAAGCACCCATTGCTACCATAACCGGATCAATAATTAAATCCAAGGATGCCATGATCAAACCTGTGACAATCCCCATTCCAACAATTTTAAAAAACCATTGCAGGGAGGCTACCTCTTCAAACTTATGAGTTATCCTGATTCTGTTGAAAATGATATTTGTCATCGTGAACGTGCCATACAACGAGATGGCCCACACGATGGGTATGACATAGGGGATTTTACCAAGGAATTTCGGCCCCAATAAATTACTATACGAAAATGTACACCCCAACAATCCACCAAATCCCAATCCATCTGTATATTCATAGAGAAGAGGTAAGCAAAAGGCAATCAAAAAAAAGACCAGCATCTCACGGGAGCCTAAGGTCTCCCATGCATGAATAACGATAATAATAACAAAAATCAGGATGAAAATGAGATTCAGTCCCATATCTGAGATAGGGATTTGAAGGATTTGACTAAGAAGAAAAACAACTCCGCCTATACCAAGGAAAAACATCATGATTTCGTTCGAACCAAATTTCCACATGAGAACATCCTAATAATATAATGTCTAACGAATTGGCGATATGAACAAACATATACTTACGTAATAAACGTTTTGTTTGAGACAGAAACATCAGAAGAAGAACAAGGTCATTTTTGTCTTTCTTTTTCTCATTTGATTCGCACAAAAA
>Ga0209777_10005885_pt1 | contig 13975 bp, 12 predicted proteins | sample FrelakmetHBP12HB_FD_187147 | JGI IMG/M metagenome (GOLD analysis project Ga0209777, IMG submission 187147) | Freshwater lake sediment microbial communities from the University of Notre Dame, USA, for methane emissions studies -HBP12 HB (SPAdes)... | ecosystem: Environmental > Aquatic >...
CCATAAAAGAGCCGCAGCCGGAGGTAATATTTGTCAATTTCGCGACCAGGCACCCGCCCCCACTCGCATTGCATTGCCTCCTCGTTATCGGCCCCTCTGCCGAGCTGTCGGAGACATAGGTAATCGAGGGGTCAGTAGCATCAGTCCAGCATGCGCTCCATGCCTTTGTGCAACGCCAACTGTTCGTTGTCTGTACGCTCACGTCGTCTGACATATACGGGGCAAGCCGAACGTTGGTAAGTTCGTTATTGGCGTCAGCCCACTTGATTTTCGTGTTAAAGTCCATCGTGCCGCTACCGCTATTCCAAGTTCTATATTTCTGGATGTTGAGGTTGGCGTCGCTTTTATTGGCAGTGGGCTTCTGGGTGATATACACGGTCATGGCGTTGTTCAAGGTGGCTGATTGCAGGCGGTAAGTACCGCCATTGGCAACTACTTGCCCGGCTCCAGCCGCCGCATCAGTCGGCGCGCGCCACGTCATTGAACTGTTGGAGTTAACGTATGCCAAGGTACCGGTAGCGCCGGTCAGGGTGCAGTTGTTGCTGTAACCGGTGACTATAGCCCAAGCAGTGTTGCTTTGGAGGTTGGCAAGGAAGCATCCGGCCGGCGGTGAGGAAACTGAAATATTGGTATTTTGGCCTATATGGTTGGCTGAGTACGGGTTCCCGACTTGGGTTACATTTACCAGGCCGTCTTCGGTTTGGGCCTGAGGGTTCACGTCGAACCTGAAGGTTCCCAGGTAATTTCCCGGGTTGGAAAGCGCTTCATCCGTGCTCGATGATGAGCCTGAACAAGCCGCCATCATTCCTACCACTGCTATCGCCATGGCTACCGTGGCCAGCTTGCGTAAGTTAAACTTCAGCATCTCAAGTCTCCTCCTTTTTTGATTTGCTTAATCCGGAATTGCCCTTCCTCAAGAATTATGCCAACAACAGCAAAATACGGGAAGAGAAGAATGAAAAGAATCGCAGATATAGCTATGGTAATGATAAGTAATTGATTTCTAATGATTTTCCCCCGCACGACCTGCCCTCCTTTAATTAAAACCGGGCTTGACGTCATAATGATTAGCTAATCCTAATTTATGATCTGTTATTATACATTCAAGCTTTATGTTCTGTCAATACCCTTTTACCCCGCTCCGTCTTCCAGGTCGGTGAAGCCCACCAATCCCCGACATAGCCCGCGGGTGGCCCTTCTACATTGTCCAGGTCCGAGGGACAAGAGGTGGTAATAGAATCCTGAATTTTTATCTAAAATGTATTTCGATTCCCTCTTGTAGCTTACGCTACCCAGTCGTACGGCTGGGCCACCCGCCATCACGCTCACCGTGGACAAGGTCAAGTTGCTTGAAGATTCCGCCAAGTGATATGCAAATCCTTCCTCCGCGCCTATCCCGGGCCGGTGACGAAAAATGTCATTGGTTTGCAATGCGATGACATAATTTGTGTTTTACGCTCACCAAACTTGTTTGAAATGCGCCTCTTTTAAATGCCTTAACGGCTATAAGTTATTGGAACCTAAGCCTTTTCGAGAGATTGCATAAAGGCGGAGATTGGTGGCATTGTTTTTGCGTTGAGTATGAGGTGGTTGGAATAAAATGAGGGCAAACTGGGAATAAACCGCAGATTACGCAGATGACACAGATTTATAAGAAAGGAAAATTGAAATTTTTTCTTTAATCTGTGAAATCTGCGTAATCTGCGGTTAAATCCAATTAGGGCGTTGTGTCTTTGTTAAAGAGAGGAGCGAATGAAAAGAAGAGGGTTTACATTGATCGAGTTGATGATTGTGGTGGCGATAATCGGTATTTTGGCCTCTATCGCTATACCGAACTTCCTTAAGTTCCAGGCCAAGGCGCGTCAATCCGAGGCCAGGGCCAATCTGGGCAGCGTCGCCGTTGCCGAAATATCCTACTTCGCCGAGAAGAACAATTGGGGATTCGCTTTCGAGCTGATCGGCTGGAAGACCGAGGGGACGGCCAAGTATAAATACACGCTCGGGACCGACCCCGTCGCAGTCGGCGCCATCACATCGGGTAATCAATGCAACAACGGAACAACCGGCTGCCACAATAATTGCGCCCCAGACGGCTCGGCGGGCATAACCACCGACCCGGAAAAGGGGTTCACTGCAGTCGCTGAAGGCAATATTGACGCCGATCCGGAAACCGATTGCTGGTACGTCGAAAGCACAAAATCCCCCGCTAATTACCGCAACGACGTGATGCAATAGCGACCGATAGGATTTACGATTTTAAATTTTAGATTTTCGATTTAAGAGGAGTGAACCCTAGTCCGAAGTTCCTCTTAGCATAATAGCGAAAAGTATATAATTATCAAGCAGTTAGGTTTGAATAGTGTTTCAAAACGCGACCCCGTTCTGCCCGCAAAGCCGTCAGATAGCGTGAAATTCAAAAAGGCATCCCATCTCACAGATGACGGCCTGCCAGTTCAAAGCTTCAGAACTCTTCTTGCCGAACTCGCAACCCAATGTAAAAACCACTGCCGAATAAAAACCGACCCCACAGCATCAACCTTCAACCAGATCACAACTCCAACACCAATCCAGAAAAAAACCTTCGAACTGCTCGAATTGTAGCCAGTAACTGGAAATCCCTCTTCCAATAAACCCCTTGATTTTCAATAAGATACACGTTATCGTCAAGAGGAACTTCGGATTAAAGAAGCTCGAATATCAATACCAGGACTCCATCGTCTTACCGAACTTGAGACGGAACCTCTCCGAATTTCTTCTCGGATTGAGCCATTTAGCAGCCTCTTCGATCCTTATTTTTCTGCAGTTGGGCAGGTCTTCCGAGAGCACAGTTTCCGCAAGCTTTTTCGCGATTTTTTCAGAATCAATAAGCACGACGTTTTCCGAATTAATATCGAAACTGCGCGGGTCCAGGTTGCAGCTTCCCACGACGGAGACCTTGCCGTCAAACACCGCAAACTTCGAGTGCATAGTGCCGTGACCGGGATGATCGCCCTGCCATTCGTAGATTTCCACTCCGTAATTCATCAGCGGCAAATATGAATAACGGCAAAGCGGCTGCATCAATTTCACGTCGTTTGTTTTTTCGCTGTTGGTGATGATAATTACTTTAACTCCACGTTTCGCGGCCTTCATAAGAGAGGTGATGATCGCGCGGTTTGGCACAAAATATGCGTTTTCGATTATGATATGTTCCCGCGCGTTGTCTATCAGATAACAGTAAGCTTGAAAGATATAATCCTCTTTGTATCTTGGCCTGTGGCGAACAAAACGCACCGGCGCATCCAAGTCGTCCAGTTCTTCGCGCGGCGGGGGAGCAGCGGTATCGTTAGGATTTCCCGCGAGTTTAGGCGGCTCGGAGTTCGTGAGCATCCACCACGGCTTTCGGAAGAAAGTCGCTTTGTTGAACCAAAATCTTTCCTGCCGCCGCTGCATAAAGTATGCGCGGTTGTCTTCGAACGCCATGCCAATATCTTGAACAACAGGCCCGGTGAGCAGCACGTCCTGATCTCGCCACATGGCATCCGGGCTGTCTCCATATCGGAAGTATCCATTGGCGATGTTCGATCCGCCCACTATCGCCATCGAGTCGTCCACGATCCAGTATTTTTCGTGATAGCGCATGTTGATGTCTCTGAAGTTGAATATCCTGTTTTCAGCGACGCCCAAAAGGTACCACGGCTCGAACCCGGTGATCAGAATGCCGGAGAGCTCGAGACCGTTGAACATCTTTCTGTCCGCCGGCCTGAATTTCGTGTATGTGTCTATCGTCAGCTTTATCTCCAAACCTTCCGCCCGGCGCTTTTTAAGGCGTTCTGCGATTATTTTTCCCGCTTCGTCCGCCGAGAAGATGTAAGTCTGAATCCGCAGCGACTTTCTCGCGCGGTCCGCGAGTTCGAGCCGCCACTTAAGCCTGCTTTCGCCGGTGGTCAGAAGCTTGACGCTGTTGCCGAGGCGCGTCGGCGGAACGCTGTACCCGGCGACTTCGCCAAGCTGTGTCACAAACGGAAAGTCGGATCGAAATATCGCTTTGAGTCCGCACTGTAAGTATTGGGCGTATTCATCCGCCGCAACAATGGCCGTAAAAAGGAAGGTCGCAAAAAATAAAATTGTATACCTAAGTTGTTTCATTACTGTCTCAATTATTCCTTCTTTATTGCACAGAGACGACCCCCTGAAGAGTAACTTGAAGAGTGCTCCAGACCAATAACACCTGCATATCGTCAGCTATAGTAGTGGCTAATAGCCTGATAATAATGGCGCGATGTTGACGTCATCTCAAGATGAGCGGTTTCTCTCCCCTTGTCTCGTTGTTCTCTTCCGCCGTCCTCGGGAACCGATTTTTTTAAGTTCTCCAAGATTTTTTGTTATCTTTTTAAATTGCTCCGGATAATCTTCCTTATTCAAAACCTTTAACGCTTCCTTGAGAGCCGTCTTCGCCTCATTTATTTTATTTTCATTTGCTCTTCCGCTGAATATTTTAACTTGCCGCAAAATGGCGAATCCCAGATTGCTCAGGGTCATGGCATAATCCACAGGCGCGTTTTCAATGGAAGAATTTTTCAATGCCTCCCGATAGTGGCTGACGGCCTCATCAAGCTTTTTCAGTTTTTCCTTTCTCGGCAGCCACCTCGATAACTCGTCAAGAAAATACCCCAGTTTTACATTTGTATCCGATAGCAAAATCGGGGACAGTTTTTTGTCCTTTGCCACATCCCTGTATATCCCTATCGCTTTTTCCATAATCACTCTGGATGTTTTATCGGGCTGCTCTTTTGATATTTCACTGAACCTTTCCGCTTCTTCCATCAGTCGTTCCGCGGCGTCTATCGAGCTGATTGCTTGTGCGGTCTTCCGGGCGTTTTCGGGGTCCATGGCGTTTTCCATCGGTGCGGCTTTTCCCTTGGGCCATATCGCATAAATGAACTCTCTCTCATTCAGGCCCTCGAATTCCACTTCCAGTTGCTTCGAGTGGTAATAATTTCCGCGAGACGTGTTTATCCATACGCTATTTGTGACGAATACCTGGAAATGCTTGTCTTGCGGTTCAAAATCGGGAATTTGAAGGGTCTCTATATATTTTTTGCTTGCCGCCTCACACCGCTGGGCGCGGCTGATTGCCGTGCCAACATAGTTGTCTTTCCACTTATATATATTGCCGTACTCTATACCCGTTCTCAGGATGAAAAGCTTGCTGTCTTCGGGCAGCTCATAAGATTTCAGGAAACCTTTTCTCGGCTGCTCCCATAATTCGATCAGTTTTGCCGCAAAATTGATTGCGCCCTCGGTATTCGTGAAAAGCACCAGGAATCCATCGCCGGTAAAGTTAGCGACCTTGCATTCAATCTTCTTTTTCATATCGCCGAGGACGCTGCTCACGCAATCTTCCAGTTTTTGTATCATTCGATTTGCGATCTCATGCATGCCGCCCCATGCGAAGGTGGACCCTTTAAGGTCTATCATCAGCGCCGTACGGAAGTCGGTAAGCGCCTCTTTTTCCTGTTTTCTCTTGATACTCATTTCTTTTTCTCACGGACAGAATCGGCAATTGCGACTCCGACCCTGTCCATTAGGATGGTCACCCCTAATTAAGAATTATCAGCGTGTAAATAGAAAAGGGCAAAATGTTGCGTAGTTATCGCTCCTGCCGCCCGGAAAACCCCAGCGACGGATCGAAAACGCAAGACGCGAGGGGCGTCGAACCAGCTTCATCCGCGCAGCGCACGGACTTGGCCAGACGCAGGCCCCGTTGGATTCCGGCTTTGGCTATTTTTACAAAACCGGTTTCATGTCGTCATTGCATTTCAAATGATTCGAAGAATTTTTTTACTTCCTCGGAAAAATTTGTTCCCTTTCGGCGCGCGACTTCAAGGGTGTAAATTCTGTACCCCTTCACGAACATTCTCAAGGTCGAATCGGTATTTGAAGAGGTGACTTCGAATTCCCACCCCTCCATGCCGGATGAATCTATTTTGCGCTCCGCAACTATCTCGAAGCCCTGTTTCCGGATGCCGTCTTTACCGCCCTCGATCATTTGCTTTTGGTCGAAATTCAGGGAGGACATGTTGGGGGCCGTAATATCGCTGACTATCACGGTGTATTTGGCGCCAAACCTCCCGAGGAAGGGATTTACCGAGTGCTCCGTGGAAGTCATTTGCACCAGGGGGCCGACATTCTCGGTTTTTGTGCTGATCTCCGGCTTGCCGGGGAACTTGATGGAAAAGCCCCCCTTCTCCGATTTGAAATTCTCCCACGGCCCCTGACTGCACCCGAACAGAAGAGCCGAAAAAACCGCCATAGCCACCAATACAGATTTAAACCGCCCGAATTCCATTTTCCTCCTCCTTTCAAATATCGGCATTGTCGCCGCTAAGACCTGATAAGCTCACTGACGCGCTCAAGCTCGTCGCCCAGGCGATGTATCATGTCTTTAATCAGCCCGGCGCAGGTTGGGATGTCGTGAATCAACCCCGATACCTGGCCGGCCATTACGGAGCCATCCACCACGTCTCCCAGCTCGAAGGCCTGTTTCATCTTGCCGGAGCCAAACAGGGCCATCTCCATTTTGGATTTACCGGTCTTTTCCAGGGCTGCGAATTGTTCGCTCATCCTGTTTCGGAGACAGCGCACGGGCAGGCCGGTGATGTTGCCGGTGACGAGAGTGTCGGAAGGCCCGGCTTTTAAGATAACCTCTTTTACGTTATCGTGGGCGCATGACTCGACGGTGCAGATGAAGCGGGTGCCTATCTGGACGGCCTCGGCGCCGAGTGCGAATGCGGCCAACATGCCGCGGGCGTCCCCGATACCGCCTGCGGCGATAAGCGGGATTTTCACCATGTCCCGCGCCTGCGGCGCCAGGATCATGGTGGTCAGATTGCCGACGTGCCCACCGCCCTCCATGCCGGACACGATCACGCCGTCGGCGCCGTCCTGTTCCGCGCGCAAGGCCGTTTCCGGCGTGGGGACAACGGGGTAGCTCATCACGCCGCCGGGTTTCAGCCTTTCGATGATGCGGCGCGGATTGCCGGTGCCATAGGTGGCCACCTTGACCTTCTCCTGGATGAGCACATCCAGCAGATCCTCTATCAGGGGGGAAAGGGAGATTATGTTGACCCCGAAGGGCTTATCGGTAAGCTCCCTCACCTTTTTAATTTCGGCCTGCAAGACCTCCGGCGTCATTATCGTGCCGCCTATTATGCCCAGCGCGCCCGCATCGCTCACGGCCGCGACAAGCGGCGCAAAACTCACCCACGCCATCGCTCCCTGAAGGATCGGATACTTTATTTGAAGCGCCTCGGTTACCCGTGTCCTCATCAAATTCTCCTCTCATTGATCTTCTGGGGCTTCGGCGTGATTATGCCCGGCCTGAGCGGTTATGCGAATGGTGTGCAGCGAGTTTTTTATGATGGGGATGTATTCGCCCGCGCATTTTTCGAGTGAAGCACCGGTGAAAAGATACGCCACACTTTTGTATATTGCGAACACCTGGTATACATGGAGGTCCAATTTTCCTTGAGAGGCGGCGTACTCGAAGGCGCCGAACGGTATCCCGTTGATGGCGGTTTTTTCCTTGTGGATCAGCCTGAAGTCGGGAATGGACTTCTGAAGGTTTTCGTATGACACGTTGACATATTCGTCCAATGTGGTTTCGCCGACCTTCTCCTTGAGCACGTTTATGCTGGCTGCGAAGCCGTCCCGCGGCGCGTCCATAAAGAAGATAAGAGACCCCATGACGCCGCTGGTGCTCACCTGCCAGCCGGGGGGAGGGTCCATGGCAAAAGGCGACTTGGGAATATCAGCCGCCATTGCAGTCCACGCCATGAACAGCAGCGGGCCTATGAAGATGGCGATGCGTTTCATTCTCGTCGAATCTCCCTTCCTTCGCGGTCGAAAACCGTGAACCCTTACAATGGTGAAAATATTTCAGGCTATTGGCAAGTTGGATAGACCTTAATCCGCGATTTAGCCATCTCACTTGCCCGCTGAAAAATGCCGAAATCTTTAAAATTTATGCCTTTGGCATCCATCCCCCCTTGATTTTTTTTGCGGCTGTGATTATACTATTAGCACTCAGTGGTATAGAGTGCTAACAATACCGCTTGGCATTTGGCTTTTTGTCTCCCATGGGGAGTTAAAGTTAAACTTTAAATAGAGGAGGATAACCTTATGAAATTAAGGCCATTGCACGATCGAGTAATCGTTCAGCGGCTGGAGGGAGAGGAGAAAACTAAGGGGGGTATATATATCCCTGACAGCGCCAAGGAAAAACCGAGCGAGGGCAAAGTGATCGCTGTGGGAAACGGCAAGGTGCTGGAAGACGGCTCCATCCGGAAACTGGACGTCAAGGCGGGAGACCGGGTATTGTTTGGAAAATATACTGGCACGGACGTTTCCATCGGCGGGGAAGACTACATCATCCTGCGCGAGGAAGACATACTCGGCATTGTTCAGTAGTTTTCAGTAATTATTAACAATTAAATAATATTACAGGAGGAATGAGATATGCCGGCAAAAGAGATCATTTTTTCCGAAGAAGGAAGACGGGCCATGCTCAAGGGCATAACCACCCTGGCAAAGGCGGTCAAGGTGACGCTTGGCCCGCGGGGCCGTAACGTTGTGTTGGAGAAGAGCTGGGGCGCGCCGAACGTGACGAAGGATGGCGTGACCGTGGCCAAAGAGATTGATTTCGAAAACAAATTCGAGAACATGGGCGCGCAGATGGTGCGCGAGGTGGCGTCCAAAACCAGCGACGACGCGGGAGACGGCACCACCACAGCCACCGTGCTCGCCGAGGCCATCTTCACCGAAGGCGCAAAACTCGTCGCCGCAGGCTCGAACCCCATGGACCTGAAACGCGGCATTGATTCTGCCGTAGAAACAGTTATCAGCGAACTTAAAGAACTCAGCAAGCCCACCAAGGACCGCGAGGAAATCGCGCAGGTCGGCACCATCAGCGCCAACTCCGACGAAATGATCGGCAACATTATCGCCGAGGCCATGGACAAGGTCGGCAAGGAGGGTGTCATAACCGTCGAGGAGGCCAAATCCATGGAAACATCCCTCGACGTAGTCGAGGGCATGCAGTTCGACCGCGGGTACCTCTCACCATACTTCGTCACCGATCCCGAGCGCATGGAATGCACCATCGAGGACCCCTACCTGCTTCTCCACGAAAAGAAAATCTCCAGCATGAAGGACCTGTTGCCCCTTCTGGAGAAGATCGCGCAGAGCGGAAGACCACTCGTGATTATCGCGGAGGATGTTGAAGGCGAAGCGCTGGCCACTCTGGTCGTCAACAAGCTCAAGGGCATCTTGAAGGTCGTGGCCGTGAAAGCGCCGGGCTTCGGAGACCGCCGCAAGGCCATGCTCGAAGACATCGCCATCCTCACGGGTGGCAAAGTCATAGCCGAAGAGCTTGGCTTCAAGCTCGAAAACATAAAAATAGAGGACCTCGGAAGGGCCAAGAAAGTCGTGGTGGATAAGGACAACTCCACCATCGTCGAGGGCGTGGGCAAGAAGGCCGACATCTCGGGCCGCGTGAAGCAAATCCGCGCCCAGATTGATGAAACCACCTCGGACTACGACCGCGAAAAACTTCAGGAGCGCCTCGCAAAACTCGTCGGCGGCGTGGCCGTGATCAAGGTCGGCGCGGCGACCGAGACCGAAATGAAGGAGAAAAAGGCGCGCGTCGAGGACGCCCTCAACGCCACCCGCGCAGCCGTCCAGGAGGGCATCGTCCCGGGAGGCGGCGTTGCGCTCATCCGATGCATTCCCGCACTCGAAAAAATGAAGCTCGAGAACCCCGACCAACAGTTCGGCGTCAAAATCGTCAAACGCGCTCTCGAAGAGCCGCTCCGATGGATCGCGCAGAACGCAGGCGTTGACGGCTCCATCGTCGCTGATAAGGTGAAAAACAGCAAGGGCGCCTTCGGCTTCAACGCGCAGACCGAGGAGTACCAAGACCTCTTTAAAGCGGGCATCGTGGACCCCACAAAGGTCGTCCGCACCGCCCTCCAGAACGCCGCATCCGTCGCAGGCCTCCTCATCACCACCGAGGCCATGATCGCCGAAAAACCCAAGAAGAAGGAACACTCGCACGGCATGCCCCCCGGAGGCGGCGGATACGACGATATGTACTGAGGAAGAGGCTGTAGGCTGTAGGCAGTAGGCCGTAAGCTTAAAGCACAAAGTTATAGGCTGAGGTTAAAGGGGCGGTCTGGGGATCGCCCCTTTTAGTTGATAAATAATTTGACAACAAAAAGGAAATTGAAAAAGGCGCCATTGTAATGTAACTTTTATTTAGGTCCTTTTAAAAAATCATGCATGTTGGGAATTCATGGAAATGAGCACGGTACGAACGCGATTTGCGCCAAGTCCCACGGGGCACCTGCACATTGGCGGGGCGCGCACCGCCCTGTTCTGCTGGCTTTACGCCAGGCGGCACGGCGGAAAATTCATCCTCCGGATTGACGACACCGACCGCGAGCGCAGCACGAAAGAGATGGAACTCGCCATCCTCGAAGGCATGAAGTGGCTGGGCCTCGACTGGGACGAAGGGCCGTTCTATCAATCGCAGCGATCCGAACTCTATGAGGAGGCGATTCGGCGATTGTTGGAGGCGGGGCATTTGTACCGTTGCGTGTGCACGCCCGAGGAGCTGGAGGCGAAGCGCAAGGCGGCGCTCGCAAAAAACGAAAACCCGCGATACGACGGCACATGCCGCAATCGAACGGATATTTCTCCCGACCAACCTCACGTGTTGCGTTTCAAATCGCCCACGGTCGGCGAGACGATAATTGACGACGGGATTCAGGGGAAGGTCATCTTTCCCAATTCCGAGCTGGACGACCTCGTCATCCGCCGGACGGACGGTACCCCGACTTATAATTTCTCGAGCGTCGTTGACGACGTGGATATGGGGATCACCCACATAATCCGCGGCGCGGATCACCTTAACAATACGCCGCGGCAATACCAGATATTCAATGCGCTGGGCGCCGAAACGCCCATCTTCGCGCACATGCCTCTAACGCTCGGCCCCGACAAGACCAAGCTCAGCAAGCGCCACGGAGACACCGCCCTTCTTGCCTACCGCGATAAAGGATTCCTCCCTGAAGCCATGCTCAACTACATGGTGCGCCTGGGCTGGTCTCACGGCGACGATGAGATATTCACCGTAGACGAGCTGAAAAAATTGTTTGACTTCGACGGTTGCACAAATTCTCCCGGGATATTCGACATCGCCAAGCTGACATGGGTCAACGAGAAACACATGCAGATAGTTGACAACCAAACTCACGCGAAGCGGCTCCCAGCGTTTTTAGAAAAAATAAGAATCAGTGTTAGCGAAAATAAGCTGTCTCTCGAACGCATAGTTGCTCTTCTTAAAACACGCAACGCGACCTACGTAGAAATGGCTGAAAAAGCAGAACGTTTTTTCAATGGCCCCCAACATTATGAGAGACTCACTAAAAATCATATAAACATCCTTAATTACTTGCGGTTATTAATCAAAACTCTGTCTCCTACGTTCTCCAAAAGTGATGCAATGCAAATTATGCAGGATGTAATGAGTTCATTTAATTTAAAATTGGATACGGTTGCACAAGCCCTCAGGATTGCTATATGGGGAGAAAATCAAAGTCCGGAAATAGACGAGGTCATTTCTATTTTGGGTAAAGACGAGACAATTACAAGAATAGACAGAGCCGTAAGATACATGAAGTGGGTATCTGTAGAGTATTCACGTTATAGGATATGGTTGATAGACTACCATCCAGTTGGCCGCTATCCAACTTGTATCACCTTTGATCCGTCAGAGATTAAGCATAATTTTATTGAAAAGCTAGATCCAATTAAACGTCAAATGATCGAAAATGATACAATTAGTGAACCTTTTTCGTTTGGTCTATTGAATTCAGAGATTTGGCAGACCTACAAGAACTCGGCTCGACTGGGTCCAAATCAATTAAAGGATGAATTACTGAAAGTTTATAAGAAACGTACAAAAAAGCGAACCAGTTTTCAGGTTGTGGAAATTTGGATGGATTTGCAGGAACTTGTAAATAAGATGCCCTGAACAATGTGTTGCGATTCCGCATAGCTTCGGGCGGACATGCGGGTCCGCCCCTACGACTCGATCACCGTAGGGGCGCACCCGTGTGTGCGCCCGTCTTCCCGCGGTCATTTTGATGAATCGGTTAGTGGATTCTCTGAATCTGTGGCCCACTTTGACGGATTGTATGCGATATATTCCCGGATATCGTCCAAATCATCTTCGTTGCGAATTATGTGCTCATAAAAATTTCGCTGCCACAAACTTTTTTCAAAGCGAGCCCAGCCGTGTTCTTTAACCGCCCTAATATATTCGTTCGTGGTCATTGTTTTAAACCATTGTATTATTGTTTGTAGGGGCGCACCCGTGTGTGCGCCCGTTCCGTCCGCCCCACTCATTTTCGGGCGGACACATGGGTCCGCCCCTACGATAATCACAATCCCATGTAAATGATTAGGCATGACAATAAATTGATCTAATGAAATGGATTGAAATTTGCCGGCCATCTTCACCCACCACTTCGATACCATTAATCCTGCTTCATTTAAATGCACGCGATCATTCGCGATATCGCCATAGAGGCACTTTTTGCCCTGTGTGCAAATTGTAACAAAATAACCTCCCGGCCAAGAATAATCATAATTCTTTAGCCGAATTGATCGCCGAACTGTCAATATATTGCGACTATCTTCTCTCGGATTTAGCCTATCAGTCATATCGGAAAAATACGGACGGACATAAGAGTCCATTATTACAACTCGTTTACAGCGGCACCGTAGGGGCGCACCAACGTGTGCGCCCGTCTCGCCTGCCCCATCCATTTTCTGGCGGATACGTTGATCCGCCCCTACGATTCATGGGACGCCTTTTTCGGGCGGACACTTTGGTCCGCCCCTGCGAGCATTGTGCCGCTATTCCTACGGCCGCAGCATTTTCATCATGTCATCGCTGCCCTGTTTTTTGACGCCTGAGTCTTTTTGAAGCTCCTGGAGTGCCTGGGAGAGCGCGTCCATCATGATGGCGCGTTCTTCGGGGGACGTTGTCCTGCGGTCGTATACGAAGCCGTCGAGTACAAAGCCGTTCTGGGTGGCGCTGAGGTAGTCTTTGCCTTTTGCCTTTTTTATCACACTTGCGTATTTTTCGGGATCGAAGTTTATATCGTCAACGAGCCATCGGCCCGATTGCCTCACGATGACGAGGAGGTCCTGCAGCTCGGCGCCCGCGAGTTTCGGGGCAAAGAGCATTTCTTTTATTTCACTTTTGATGCCCGGCTCCTTGCGATATACGCCCACGACGACGGCGCGGCGGCTCTCTTCCAACCCCGGTATCCAGAACCTGGCCCTCGATGTGAATTTGTATTCGCTCCCGATGCCGGCGCCGTAGAGAGCGCGGAGGTAGGTGCGCAGAGGGGCCATGCGGGCCTCGAATTTCCGCGGATCAATTCGCTTTTGGGCGGAATCGGTGAGCAGTCCGTAGGCGCCGTCGAAATCCCCCGACGCAATGCCCTCCATCATGCGCCGGGCCGTGATGTTTATCTTGTTATTTTCCCCGAAAATGGCCGCCGTGGCGGCGACGATGACCAGCACTGTTAAAAATACAACAAGAAATCCGCGTATCGGCAGGCGGATTTCAGACTTCGCAGGCGTTTGTGTCATATCAGCTTTCCATTTTGGATTTTAGATTGAGGATGCGGAATTGTGTGAGAATGTTCAATCCAAAATCAAAAATAATTTCAACGTTCCGTAGTGGCGCGAAGGACTTCCTCGAAGGTAGTTATGCCGGCGCCGAGTTTCCTGAGCGCGCCTTCCCGCAGGGTCATCATGCCGTCCTCTGCGGCGACCTTTTTAATGGCCGCGGCGTCTCGTCGCTCATAGATGAGCTTTTTGATTTTATCCGTGACCTCGAGCACCTCGAAAACGCCGG
>Ga0209777_10005886_pt1 | contig 13972 bp, 16 predicted proteins | sample FrelakmetHBP12HB_FD_187147 | JGI IMG/M metagenome (GOLD analysis project Ga0209777, IMG submission 187147) | Freshwater lake sediment microbial communities from the University of Notre Dame, USA, for methane emissions studies -HBP12 HB (SPAdes)... | ecosystem: Environmental > Aquatic >...
CGAGTTTGATGCCTGCTTCAAAAAGCGCTTGCTCTCTGTCGTTTATCTGAAATACCCCCTAAATAGTGGATTAAGGATATACAGGATCGTAAGCAGCAGAAGAACGAGGGCGACGATCCAGTAACCGGTTCCAAGCGCAAACAATAGCAGAATGATGATGAGTAGTGCGCCGACGATTGCGAGAGTAGCTACATTTCTGACTTTAGGATACTTGATGTCGCTGACCATCAGAGCTCCGAGGATGAGCGCTACTGGCAATAAGCCAGCGGGAGGCAGTCCTGCGATTATATAGAGTGCGATTATTAGCCCTCCCGCTGTTATGGGCAGCCCGTAGAAAGTAGTTTCTTGCGTGGCGACGTTATACCGCGCAAGTCGCAGCATCCCGCTCACAGCGTAAATGAATGAGACGATGAATAGCAAGTACCCAAGTCTGCTATATCCTATAGCCTCTCTTGCTACAAAGAACACCAGAATTGAAGGCAATACGCCGAAAGAAACAAAATCTGCAAGTGAATCGAGCTGTAGTCCGAGGCTTCCCTGCCCTCTTGTTCTTGCGAGGTAGCCGTCAGCACCATCGGCGAGGACGCAAATAAGAATAAAAACTGCGGCAATACTTATGTTTGCTCGGTAATCCTCAATGAGAAAGAGGATAGCTAGCGTACCAAATAGCAGGTTGACTATTGTTGCGGCATCCTGCTCCCTAATTTCAATATTGAAGGGTAACCTCATAAACACCACTACCACATTAAAATAATTTAGCGATCGTTGTCTCTCCGGCCTTGACCTTTTGCCCTCGCGATACAATAAAAGAATAACCGCGAGGCAGCGCAACATCGACCCGCGAGCCAAACCGGATCATGCCTATTCTTTGGCCTCGCGCGACTCTTTCATTTTGTTTAACGTAGCATACAATCCTTCGGATGACTGCCCCAGAGATTTGCGTAACGATGACATTACCAATTCCAGTGCGAATAGTAATCGTGTTTCGCTCGTTTCTATCTGAATCTTTGTAAAAAGCGGGGACCCTACCTCCCTTATGGTACTGTATGTCTACAACTTCGCCGTTTACTGGAGATCTGTTAACATGCACATTGTGAATGTTCATAAAAATACTGAGCTGATGGTCCTTTAGAGCGAGCACCCGCCCATCTGCCGGGCTCACTACATCGGTCGAGTCATAGCTTTCTGATAACCGTTCGGGATCTCTGAAAAAAAGGAAGAGGAAAATGGTAATCAATACACCAACGTACATGTATGGGGTAAAAAAAGCTATAAACATCGTTAGTGCGAAAGAGCCTATGATCCAGTCCTCAGATCCCTTAGCTAGCACGCTTAACGCCTCCTTTTAACATATCGAACACACTGACTACCATATCGAGCAATTCTGGGAGCATTCTGAATACCATGTACGAGATTAATACTAAAGCACCGATCGATCCAACTTTTGCTATAACGTTGTGCGAGATATAGAAGCTGTTTTCAGGCAAACCAAACCATTGGTTACCTGTAGCTGTCAGTACAAATGCATTGCGCAGTACATTTAATATGTAAATCGTTGGGACGGAGATTATAAATGCCGCCAGTTTTCTGCGTGGCGGGGCACGCACGCACGATATAACTCCAAGGAACAGGGCGATGCTCTCGATGCCAGTGCATCCAAGAATGATTTGGACTGGGTAGCCGTTAAGTGTCAGAACGTTCCAATCAGCCTGAACCGCAGGTACTCCTAAGAAATTTAACGTCAAGATAGTTTGTGATGCTACCGCACCAATCAACACGTGATTAAGAGAAGCTAACTCTGCGAAGGAGAAGTAGAGTATCCCTCCTAAGGCTGCGGCTTTTGTGATTATAAGAGTCAGATCGTCACCTTTCTTCCACATCACGAAGGCGACATAGCCACAAAAAACGGCAACAAAAATGGTCAATATGACGTTGAAATAGTCCTCGATTGCTAGATAATGCACAGGTTGATACGCCCAGTGTAGTGCGAAAAAAACCCAACCGGCAGCTCCTATCTGATTTGCGACCTTACGCGGCGCAACGGTCGCAATAATGAAAAGACCGAGTGCTATCCACAACAACGCCTGCATGAATCCACCAATGGGTTGGAAGTTGCTAAACAAAGACAGAACGCCTTATAATGAAACTGGCATATAATCATTTTGACTAGTCGTTTTTTTTAAAAAAACTCCTCGCTAGTTGCTCGACTAGTTTTGTTTGGCCAGCCAAACTGGCGTCGTATATATTTAAGGTACGAGAAATAAAGAACTAACTCGCGAGAAGTGCTTTATGCACAATCGGAAGCTGTGAGAAAGAATGGAATTCTGTCCCAAGTGTAAAAGCATTATGGTTCCCGAAGAAGACATATTGACGTGTCGAGCCTGTGGTTTCGCTAAAGAGAAGGGCCAGGTGGCTAAGAAAAAACATGTCCATGAAATCTCTCGAAACACTCGAACTATGTTGGTTATCGAAGGCGAGTCAGAAGAAGGAAAGCCTACTATCAAAGCGCATTGCTCTGAATGTGGTCACGATAAAGCTTATTGGTGGCTCAGACAGCTACGTTCTGCTGACGAGAGCGAAGTACGATTCTTTCGATGTACGAAGTGTGGTTACACGTGGCGCGAATATGACTAGCTGCTCGGATTATTCCTGCGACGAAGCTAAGGGATTATATGGGTGTAATCGCGACCCCCGCGATTCAGTCGAATACGTCAGTTGAAGCGAATCCTTCGATTGGTGCTCTCGCAAAGTCAAGAGCTGTAAATGGATGTTGAAGTTGTTCTAGTGAATCCCGTTTATCAAGGAAATGTGGGCGCCGTAGCTCGCGTGATGAAGAACTTTGGCTACACTAAACTCGCCTTGGTAGGGCCGTGCGAGTTGGGGTCATTCGCACGAGCGAGGGCATCTCACGCTCAGGATGTGCTCGATTCTGCGCGGCTTACGACGCTTGAGGATGTTTTACGTGGATCAAGCTTAGTGATAGGGACGACAGGAATTGTCGGATCCAGAGCTAATCTTAGGACGCCGTACCCGCTTGCGAGACTCGGTGTTAAACTCTCAGGAATGCGCGGCATCGCTTCTATACTATTTGGTGCCGAAGATCAAGGACTTTCGAACGCAGTGTTGCAGGAATGTGATATGATCGTCAACATTGAAACGAGCCCGGAGTATCCGGTAATGAATATTTCACATGCCGCAGCAGTTGTATTGCACAGTATCGCCAACGCGACGGAAATTACCACTTCAAAACGAACGGTGGCATCGCATATGGAGCTCGATCGATTGCTGCAGCATTCAAGCGACGTTCTCGAAGCAATTGACTTTCCGACGCACAAGCGGCGGCGAGTGCTTATCAACCTAAAACGTATCTATAGCAGATCAGAATTAAGCGCTCCAGAAGTCAGGACGCTTAGAGGCGTATTAAGCAGGGTAGAACTCCGTCTCAGACGATAAGCTCACTCGAGGTACTTCCCGACAAGCGGATGAAGCTTTTCCAGCGTCGCTGCTGAAATGATTTCTGGACTAGTCACAATAGCATCTTTAAGAGCGTTTTTACACTCGCATGTGCCGTCCTTGACGGGAAGGTGGGATACCACTTCTTGAACGATTCTCTGCGTGTTCGCAGCATTTTTCTTGACGTTGCTTATCACCGTTTTAATAGTGACCCTTTCCTCGCGCCACACATCGTAATCAGTAACTGTAGCTAACATGCTAAAGCACATCTCTGCCTCTCTTGCGAGTTCGGCCTCAGGCATTGCAGTCATTCCTATAATATCAAAGCCCATACGTCGATAAGCGTTCGATTCTGCCAGCATCGAAAACTGAGGGCCCTCGATGCAGATATACGTACCGCCTTTTTCAATGCTGCATCCGACCTGTTGAGCCGCCTGCCACAACTCGTGCGACAGGTCTCGACAAAAAGGTTCGGCGAAGCTTATATGAACGCATATGTCCTCAAAAAAAGTATTTGAACGAAGTTTAGTTCTGTCAAAAATCTGGTCGGGAATTACAATTGTGAGGGGCTTGATCTCTTCTTTGAGGCTGCCAACTGCTGAAATTGCGACAATATTTACAACGCCTAATGTTTTTAGGGCGTAAATATTTGCGCGATAATTTACGCGGCTTGGCGAAAAACGGTGTCCCATGCCGTGTCTAGCCAGAAAAGCACACGCTTTCCCGCCAATCCGACCGAGCAATATGTCGCTTGAGGGAGTGCCAAACGGTGTTTTTACTGCAACAGTTGTTGGATCTTCAAGAAGATCGGGGTCGTAAAAACCGGAGCCGCCTATAAACGCAATCTCAGCGTTCATTTCAACTTCCAGCCTCCTTCTTTATGTTCTAAAAGCTTCCTTCTTTGCATCTCTTTCAAGATTTCTGGGAGGCGTCCGGGCTGAGCGATCTCTAGGTGAATAGGGTCGATCGAGAATGACTGGTTCAATCCAACCTTGATTGACTTTTCGTTCCACACGTTTCCTCTCTCTTTAGACATCAGTTTCACTGTCAAGTCAATCATATCTTCGATAAAATTCCACGGGTATACGATCCACGCCCAATCTTCGAGAAATTCCGCGTGATAGTCAGGCGTAATTTCGGAAGTGAAGAGCAGTTGCAGCACGCCTGTCTTACAGTCAGTCGGCTTGAATTCTCTTACGTAATCTGAAGAGTGTTGAAGACTTTGTCCTGTGTCCGCGATGTCGTCTATGATAAGCACCTGCTTATCCTCGACCATTTCTTTTACGATGGGGTATCGTACTCGACATTCATCCGCTAAGCGAGCAGTTCCTACATAGTGTTCGACTTTCAGGCTGATCAGGTCGCTAATTTCGAGAAAATCGCAAACCATACGGCCAGCGAACCATCCTCCGCGCGCTAACGCCACGATAGCATCCGGCTCATATCTCGACTCGACTACAATCGCTGATAGATCGCGGCACAGGTTGTAGATATAGTTCCAATTCGTTATTGTACATTTGATCCTTTCAGGAACAGCCATAGTTCATGCGTCGAGAAATCATAATATTTATTTCTACCTATTCTATGTTCTAACGGTATTGAAAAGGGATATTATGCAGCAAACGCTATAAGGGTAAGGAGGATTAAAGGAGTTTTCCTATGCGACTTGAACAAGAAGACCTTAACGCGATAGGCGAGATTGTAGTTAGTCGCTATTTCAGGAAGGGCGGCTTTCAGTATATCACTTTGAGTGATCCAAAGCGGATACTCAAAGCATACCATGATATCGACGAGCAGTACAAAGCGTATCCTCATATGAGTCGCGACTGGTACGTCTCTAACTCGCTTGAGAAAGATGCATACATCGCACGAACGTGGAAGGAATTAAAGAAACTCGTAGATTTTTTGAATGGCCTGAGTGACAAGAAGCTCTACAACTTTGTGGTCCGAGCGAACAACGAGCTCGTTTTAGCTAAAGTCGAAATTGAACGATCAGAAGGTTCGAAAGAGGCTATCGCGATTGCGAGGAGGCACGATTATAAGCTTTACCTTTTCACGGTTAAAGTCCCTCGCAACCTTGAATACGACTTAGACATACTAAACGGCAACTAATCATCTGATCACAGCATAACAGACTGAAGCCGCTTCAGCATAATAACGTATGACGCTTTCAAGTTCCGAACGTTATTAAAACTTGCTTTGAGCGTATCAAGTTCATCTTGATTACTTTCACGTGCAAAGTGCTTCGCAAAACTAATCAGATTTTTCATTGCGCGTGTGACTTCGTCGACGATTGTTACGGTACTCGTCACAGCCGTCCGAGATAGTGGGTTTAGGTCGACAGTTAGAACGACTTTCCCGAGCTGAGTTAAAGCTTGAGCCCTATCGCCATCTTCTAAAGGAGCGAATACCACGTCTGCTTTGAATATCCCGTGCTTATCAACTTTTGCCCTTTCGCTGGCAATGTGGTTGAGTTTGATGATGTCAAACCCGGTTAAAACATTAGCTACGCCGTGTGCGTGCAAGTGATCTGTGATTCTTTTTATACGTTCTGCAGATCGATGAAATAAATTAACTTCAACAGGAATGTCAGTTATCGTGCAAAACTTTGCTATTTCTTCTGACGCGAGTGCAGCGGTATTGCCATTTACCGACAGGATCGGGTGGCGTGCCGTGAGCAAATAGGCGCACGCAGCTTTAGTGGCGCCAAGTGCATTCTTGCTCGTTTGTTCCCCCAACAAGTAGTCGAATGCTTCGCCTCTCCCGTGCGCAATGAGACCGTGAGCACTCGTTATTCCTTTTTCATAGCCGTCAACTAGCTTATTGCGCAGCATAAGCGACTTGTAACGAGGGTGTTCTTCTGAGACCATAATTTGTTGAAGCCGAGGTCGTTTTGTTCGATAGCACGCTTCGCAACCCGTTTTATATAAACCTTCAGGGACAAATATGTCTACTATGAGGGCTGCGTCGGGGGACCTAAGCCGGAAGGAGCTCCTTTTAAATTCCTTTAAGCTCGGCAGAATAGACAAGGATCTGTTTGGTCCGACGCCACCATCGGCGTTTGTTGGAAGATTCGGCTACCCTGAGGTTCTTGCAGGGTTCTTGCAGGACCGTTGGTATCACCCGTCGGTGAAGAGGTCTCACGTAGTGACACGCCAGACAAATGGCTTCATTTGAGCAGGGAAGAGATAATCGGGTTTAGATCAAACCTAGTTCGGTCTAATTTCAAGTTGAACGTTAAAGACGCACGCGATCCTGGTCGACTGCTTAAGGAGACGCAGGAGCTCGCTATGGCCGTTCTTCCTGTCGACGTTGAGGTGAAGTTCTTAAAGCCGCCAAGACGAACTCTTCAGTTTGACGGCATCCTTACGCCGATGGGCCCGTCCGGAAGCGTGACGGATATAGAGATAGTTGAGAACCCACAAGTCCCTAAGAAAGTAGACGCGCTTGCCGACGATCGTGACATCAGAGCAACGGAAGCGGCAATCCTTTTGTACGAAGCGTCGATATCTCCGTATCAAATTAGTCGGCTTCTGTCGGTCGGCACATTGGGCAAGAAACGCTTGATTGTCCCGACGCGTTGGTCTATCACAGCCACTGACTCCATGCTAGGCGACAATCTGCTTAAACGGGTGCGGAATTATCCCGAGAACGCAGATGTTCAGCTCTTTGTCTCGGAAGCGTTTGGAAACCACTTCGAGATACTCCTCGTCCCTCGAGCATATGCTTTCGGGTGGACTGAAATGTGGATATCGCAGAAAGGCAAAGTTGAGATAGGTGATTTGTACGAAGATGCAATGAATAAGCCAGCGTATATGGACGGCGGTTACTACGCGGCGCGATTTTCAGCGCTTGAGTTTCTGGAACGTGTCAGAAGGCAGGCGTCAATATACGTTATGCGCGAAGTAAAACCGACATACGATATACCTCTTGGAAGTTGGGTCATTAGAGAGCTCGTTAAGGATGCGTTCTCTCACCAGCCACTGATATTTGGAAGTCTGATTGACGCCCTTAGGAGTGTGCGAACGCGTATCAAAGCTCCACCTAACACCCTCTTTTTGAAAAAGCATCTGTTGCAGACAAGGCTAATGCAGTTCGATTGAACGCAAGTGGATGGTAATGGCAGTACTAAAGTAAAGCAAAGACGATCGTAAGAGTAAACCCAAAACTTATTACTTTTGGAGTTGATTTAATGCTTCAAGATCGGCACTAAGCTGGTCTAGGCGTAGCAAACTTAAATGAGGGGTGCAAATGGCCGTAAAAGTAGCAATAAATGGTTATGGAAACATTGGGAAGCGAGTTGCAGATGCGGTAGCTAAGCAGGACGACATGGAATTAGTAGGGGTGGCGAAAACGCGGCCAAATTTTGAAGCTTTTGTCGCAGTTCAAAAGGGTTACCCCCTTTATGCATCTGAAGAGGACAAGATAGCAGCTTTTAATGCCGCGGGCTTAGAAGTCGCCGGTACTACAACGGATATGCTAGGTGAAGCCGACGTTGTTGTAGATGCCACGCCGGAAGGGATGGGTGCGCAGAATCTAGAAACGACCTACAAGAAGCTTGGGATTAAAGCCATATTTGAAGGTGGGGAGAAACACGACGCTATAGGGGCATCATTCAACGCATACTGCAACTATCAAGACACCATTGGCAAGGATCATGTTCGGGTAGTGTCGTGCAACACGACCGGACTGTGTCGCTCCCTATCTGCTGTTGATAGCGTTGCAGGCATTAAGAAGGCCCGAGTAGTACTAGTACGAAGGGGCGGCGACCCAGTTCAAATCAAGAAAGGACCGATCAACGCCATTATTCCAAATCCGCCGACCGTCCCCTCACATCACGGTCCAGATGTCAATACAGTGATGCCAAAGTGGAATGTGGCAACGATCGCCGTGCTTGTCCCGACGACACTTATGCATCAACATAACATTATGATCGAAGTCGAAAACGAAGTCTCTCGTGAGGACGTACTCAAGGAATTTTACAGTCGCATGCGGTTAATGCTGGTGCGGGCTGCAGACGGTCTAGGTTCTACTGCGGAGATTATTGAGTTAAGCAGGGATCTAGGGCGACCGCGCTACGACCTTTGGGAGATCGCGATCTGGGAAGAGAGCGTTAACGTCGTAGACAAAGAAGTATTCTATATGCAGGCTGTCCATCAAGAGGCCGATATAATCTTAGATAATATTGATTGCATAAGGGCGGTCACCGGTGCTGAAAAAGACGCAAAAGCATCTATTCGAAAAACAGACAAAGCAATGGGAGTTATGGGCTCCTTTAGGCCGCCGCAATGCCTTCAAGATAAACCAGAGGAGCTTCGAGAAATTCAAAGCAAGTCATGGGGGATCAAGTAACCTTACACGCCGTTTGACTGCGTAAGAATCGAAAACTGGAAGACCCCATCTTTGACCTGTAGTAAACGCGCCAAGCGTTCGTTACTATGTTAGATTTTCTGACTCTAGACGATGTAGAACTAAAAGGCAAGACCGTCCTTCTTCGTGTGGACATCAATGTACCTGTCAATGAGGCAAGTCTGCGAATTTCTGAATCAAAACGCATTGAGGCGATAAGGAATACTGTCGGGGAACTCGTTGATAAAGAAGCAAAAGTGGTTTTAATTGCTCATCAAGGCCGGGCTGGAGATTATGACTTTTTGCCGCTAGACCAACACGCCGCTGTTCTGAGCAGCGCATTTGGCGAGACTTTTGACTACGTTGACGATACTATTGGGGTCGCAGCGCGTGAGCGTGTAAAGGAGATGAAACCCCGCGATGTGCTATTGCTCCAAAACGTTAGGTTCTTGGCCGAAGAAACGCTTGATCGGACACCAGAAGAGCACGCGACAACGATTCTTGTGCAAAGATTGAGCTCAATAGCTGACGTGTTCGTGAATGACGCATTTTCGGCTGCTCATAGGTCGCATGCGTCGCTTGTGGGCTTCACGTGCACGTTGCCGTCCGTGGCAGGTAGAAACATGGAAAGAGAACTCCGCTGTGACAAGCAAGTGTTCGCTAACCCAGAGCGCCCGGTCGTTTATTGCTTAGGCGGCAGTAAGCCGGATGATATCCTTGAAGTAATGAAGTACGCCTTGGGCAGGGGCGTTGTTGACAACGTGCTCACTTCCGGAGTACTTTGTCAGCTGTTTCTACTAGCCGCAGGGAGGAAGCTTGGCGAAGAGACCGACACTCTGCTTCGGGATAAGCACTATCTTGACCATATGGGTGACGTCAAGGACCTACTTAACCGATTTGGCGCACGTATACGAGTCCCTGTGGACCTAGCTTATAACGACGAAGGAAAGCGGATTGAGGTTGGCGTGCAGAACTTGCCAGGGAAAGGGCTAGTTGCTGACATTGGCAAAGAAACGATTGCCGCCTACAAATCTATCATAAACGACGCCAAAACTGTGGTGGCGAAGGGCCCAGCGGGGGTCTATGAGGTTCCTGGGTTTGCTGACGCGACTAAGGCACTTCTAGAAGTAATAGGCTCTTCTAGGGCGTTCTCACTTGTTGGTGGAGGTCACATGCTGTCGGCAATATGTGAGCTTGGCATCGATGAGACCAGTTTCTCGTACGTGAGTTTGGGGGGTGGCGCGTTTATTAACTATCTATCTGGGAAAGGGCTTCCAGCATACGACGCTTTAAAAAAAGCTGCCGTACGCGCCAAAGGCTCACGTGAGCTTGAGACCGAGGACGTTTGAAGATGCCTCGGGCGTCAGCGCCCCCAAAGAGTACCATCCGATAAGGTGGCGCAAGGGACTTGAATAAATGAAATATACGCAGTTGGACATCGCACCAACCATAAGCACGTTGTTGGGGTTTGAGATACCTGAAAAAGACGGAAGAGGGATCAAAGAGATTGCCGCATTCTGCGCTAATAAGAGCGTCGATCAAGTGTTGCTGATTGTTGTAGACGGCTTGGGGGCGGCACTATATAAAAAATTGAACGGCGCCTTGGCGCACCTGCGGTCTCTCTCCGAAGACGGCTTGTTTTTTGAGATCTATTCGTTACCGCCTAGGATAACGACGCCAAATATCGGCACTATTTTGACCGGATATACGCCCGAACATCATCTTCTGTACGAGGCAGCTGACACATTTTATACGCCGGTGCGGTCGATTCTTGAGCTCGCAAGCGAGAACGGAATCAAGTCTGGCATAGTGATAGAACTCCTCGGTGCTAAGGCGATGCTAAATCGAGTGGATCTAGCTATTGGCGTCGAGAATCTTAGCGGGATCATTGACTATGACCGACGGATCACTGATCTAGCGTTGAAGGCGTTTAGCCTAGAAGGAATTAAACTGATGATGATACATCTGCGGGCAATTGACAATTGTGCACACCATTACGCAAAGGAGTGGGACGATCTGGCATTCTCTGCGCGGACTATCGACAAGAACTGCGAGCGGCTTTGCTATGGATTGCGAAAGCCCACGTTGATTCTGGTGACCTCTGACCACCCGATACACGTTGAAAAATGGGCCCACCTTGAAGATAACAACCAAGATGTGCCGTTGGTTGTTGGTTATGTGGGTGGAGCAAGCAGTACAAACAAAGAGCGGTGAGGGCCGACGTTCTACGTGGCCCCTCGCACAATCGTTAAAGCTATCAATCTCTGATTAGCAAGAGGGGGATAATGAAGAATAGACACGTCTTGGAAGCGTTAGGAAAGGCGTACATCGTAGTCGAAGACGGGCGCGTAGTAGAAGTGGGAAAGCCTCTAATCGAACGCTGTCCAATTTTCGCAAAGGCGCGCGGAATTGAAGAAATCAATCAGGAAGTCGTTAAACAGAACATCGAATTCCGAATTCGCGATTTTGGCATGTGTACCGGTGAGCGAGCCATTGAGATGGAAGTATTCGTCGGATTTGGCGCATCTGAAGTGATGATGACCGCGCTCCGACGAGGTCTGATTGATGCTAGCGTTTCAGTTTGTGAGGGCGTCGGGACGGTCATTACGTCCAATCCGAACCTGACGCAAGGCATCGGGGCACGGATTTCGGGCGTGATAGAAACAACCCTCATTCCAAAGTTAAAGAATCGAATAGAGGAGAAGGGGGGAATTCTGCTCAATGGCAATAAAGCCGTTATTAATCAGCCTTTGGGCGTTGCTCGCGCTGTAGAGATGGGTTTCAAACGCGTCGCAGTAACTGTTGCGACATTGCACGATGGTCGACAGTGTCGCAAAATCGAGCGCGAAACGGGCGCCGATGTAATCGTGATCGGCGTTCACGTAACCGGAATGAAGGAGGACGTCGCGCGCGATTTCATTGATACAGTGGACATAACTACGGGGTGTGCGTCGCGTTTCATCAGAGAAGCCGTCGGCGACAAAGCTCTAGCACAAGTTGGCACTGGGGTGCCGCTGTTCGCCTTGTCACAAAAAGGAAAAGAGCTGTTGCTTGAAAGAGCGAAGGAAGTAACGATGCCGATTCTCGTTAATACCATGAAATTGCCGGCGCTGCCTGAAGACAAGCAGCCGAAGCCATTGATATGAGGCCACCCTGTGAACTATGAATACGGAATTAATACAAAGTTAGTGCACGCTGGCGAGCATCCAACCCCTAACATATCTGCACTTGCGCCGCCGATCTACCAAACGTCGAGCTTCGCAATTGATGAGCTCCTTCCATCGGGGATAAAACATGGGGAGTATGTCTACGCTCGGCTTTCAAATCCAACGCTTACAGCACTTGAACTAAAAATGGCAGCACTTGAGGGGGGTGACGCCGCAGTTAGTTTTGCTACAGGGATGGGTGCTATTTCAGCAATCATGCTTACGCTGCTCAAATGCGGCGATCATCTTGTCGCTGATCGAGTGCTTTACGGTAGTACCTACGAGCTTCTGAAAAAAGGCGTTCCTCGCCTTGGATTTGACGTAAGCTTTGTTGACACATCTAAACTCGAGTAGGTAGCTGAGGCTTTAAGAGACAACACGAAGCTTGTTTTTTTTGAAACCCCTGCTAACCCGATATTCAAGCTTGTGGATATACGAAAGGTCGCAGAAGTCGCTTCGGAACATGGCGCTAAGACGATTGTCGACAACACGTTTCTAACTCCCTACTATCAAAAGCCCCTCGAACTCGGGGCTGATGTCGTTGTTCATAGTGCTACGAAAAACTTGAACGGACACGGCGACGCGCTAGGGGGGGTCGTCGTCTCATCGTATGAGGACGCAATCAGTATAAGAAAAGGGGTCTTGCGTGATATGGGTGCCGCACTTAGCCCTTTCAACGCTTTTCTCATATTGCGCGGGCTTCGCACCCTTGCTCTTAGAATGGAGCGACACACCCAGAATGCGACTGAACTCGCTACTTTCTTGAAAGCGCAGAAGCTAGTCAAGCGGGTTTTTTACCCGAAATTCGATCGAAATCTCGAACGCAATCCAGATCTAAAGGCGCAAATGTCAGGCTATGTGGGGGTGCTTGCGTTCGAGATTGGCGGAGGTGTGGATGAGGCTATCGCATTTTTAAACAACCTTAAGCTTTGTACGGTCGCTGTGAGTCTCGGCGACACTGCGACGTTGATAGAGCACCCAGGACTTATGACTCATGCAGTTGTTCCCAAGGAAGAGAGGGAATTGCTCGGGATCACTGACAACCTCATAAGGGTCTCAGTAGGACTTGAAGATGCAGTGGACATCAAAGCAGACATTAAACAAGCTCTCGATGCAGTTTAGTAGATATGGTTGTAACCCTAGGTAATATTTCCAGCCGCTTCTTTGAACCGAGCGATCACGAATTCCGGACTCAGTGAGGTCAGAAACCAGCCAGCCCGGGGTCCCGATGTTTTTGCGAGAAGTGAGACGTATATTGCTTTGAAAGCGTCTCTTGAATCGATTCCCACTTCTTCGCTGATGGTGTAGACTTCATTGTGTAACCACTCGGGATCGCTGCTATTCGTCTCAAGTGCCACTGCGAGCTTCGCTAATGTTTTTCTCTGCTCGTTGGTGAGCGTTTTGACTTGAACAGGAAGTGTTCGCTGGACTTGAAACTTGACGAATTCTGGTGCAAAACGATCGAGCCAGTTTTTAACGTTGCGAGCTCTTTTTTTAAGAGCATCCGCATCTATGGCGTCGTAGCCGCTTCGATGAAGAACTTGGACAAGCTCGTCGCGGCTGTTTGCGATTTGAATTGCCGTCACCATATGCTTGAAGGGAACGTTGCATCCTTGTTCAGAAATTCGTGAGAGCTCGAAAGCGCGACCTTCGCTGTGGTCAAATTCATCAACAAGCGTCAGGAGTCCTAAGCCGGGATCGAAATCGATGAGCTTTTCAGGCTTCGTTTTGATTATCATGTAGCGTAGGACATCGGCAGGTGCACTCTCAAGCATTTCGCTGATGGTGATAGTTACGCCTTTAGAGCTCGACATCTTGCCGCGCCCTTTCAGGTGTATGTGACCATATGGAACGGGAATAGGAGGGGGGTACCCATATACCTCTCTTGAGATACGTTGGCCTGTATCATAGGAGCCCCCTGCAACCGCGTGGTCTTTGCCAAACGGCTCGATAGTAACGCCTAG
>Ga0209777_10005887_pt1 | contig 13971 bp, 12 predicted proteins | sample FrelakmetHBP12HB_FD_187147 | JGI IMG/M metagenome (GOLD analysis project Ga0209777, IMG submission 187147) | Freshwater lake sediment microbial communities from the University of Notre Dame, USA, for methane emissions studies -HBP12 HB (SPAdes)... | ecosystem: Environmental > Aquatic >...
TGCGGATAAAACCGATTAATGTGCCAATGAAAATCATGAAAAGATCCTCCTTACTATCCAGATTTATTAATAGAATAGCACAAATGGAAAGGAATAGTTATGAGAATTACTCGGCTTTCAAGCGAAAGTCGTAAATTCCATTGCGAACCGGGTAGGTCCGTTTACAAGAGGGGCAGGTGAGTAAGGGGGGTGTGTCTTCAATTGGTGAATAACCGCAGACTAGGCAGCGGAAAATCAATTTTTCTGGAACGGCAATTGCCGGTTGATCCTTGCGGACACGCAGGAAAACGCTGGGGGTAAGCTGTAAAAATGAACCTGTGGGCTGGAAGGCCGAATCCAGCCAGACAAGCAACTTAAGCGGGAAAATCTTCTTAAGTAATCTGAGGCGGAAATGGGAGACGGTTCTTTGGCTTTCAATCTGGAAGCCAAGTTGGGTCAGCCATGCTTGAACGGTTTTAGGATGAAAATCGAAATTAAGTTTAACGAACTCCACCGCTTCAGGGGAAAAGGGCGACCACTTCTGTCTGCCCAGCAGGTAACGGACAATGGCTTTTAGATTGTGTTTGTTGGCATATTCCAGGATGAAGACAGCTTGTCCGCATAAGGCTTCTTTGACCTGTTTGAGAGCCAGGGGTGCATCGGCCATGTGATGCAGCGTGCGGATCATGGTGGCGGCATCAAAACTGGATGGGGCAAATGGCAAATGGTAGATATCTGCTGCAACAAAGCGGTATCGCGGGGAAATTCCCAATCGATCAACCGCTTGTTTAAGCTGAGTGGTGGAATAATCCACTAAAACGACCTGCTGGTAGTTCTCATAACGAGGTGTATTCCGTCCCGTGCCGGCGCCTAACTCGAGCAGCCGCGTACCTCCCTCAACAGGCAGCAAATGGTGGAGGGCAATGGCTTCGCTCTGATCCTCATAGGCGCGTTCTCCCTGACCCCAGAATTTTTCCTGGTAATCGGATCCTTCATAGTCAATCACTGGCGGGGTTTTATGTGTCATTTGGCAAAAGTACGCCCGGGGAGGTGTGCCGGCGGCGCCCAGAGGGACCCACTTACCGCTGCTTCCTTTCGGATCTGACGGGGTTCGCAGGGCTCTGCCGCGCCGGTCCTTCCCGGACGCAGATTAAGGATAACCGTTGATGAAAGAGATGTCAATTTGATTGAAGCTGGATACAAAAAGAAAATAAATCACAAAAAGATGATTTCATTTGTTATTGGAATATTATTTGAGAATGAGTTCTTTGATGTCCCCAGCCGGCGCTTTCCCCAGACGAAAACGGATCACAGAGCGATGGTCGTTCATAAGTGCCTGGGCATCTCCTAATGCCTGAGCAGCTTCAAGCACACCAAAGGAGAGGGTGCTTTCCGCTTTGCCCATTTCATCCGGTATCAGGGTGTCTTCGCGTGGCGTAGCGCTGAATTGGATAAAAAACCCATTACCGGCATCCCCCTTGTGCAATTGCCCAGTGGAATGCAGGAAGCGGGGTCCGTATCCGACCGTAGTGGCAGCTTTGTATTGGGTCTGGATGTGGGAGCGCAGTTGGTACAAGGCCGAGTCCATTTCAGCCGAGGGCATAAGATAAGCCTGGATGGCCACATAATTTTTCCCGGGTTCCAATTTCGCTAAAAAGCTCTTCAATGTTTGTGAATCAGGTGCTTCTGCTTTTAAGGCAGGCATAGCCCCATTTCTTTTGTAAGCAGCGACCATTTCACGCGCCAAAATTTTGGCGGATTCCACATTGGGCTGATCGAAGGGATTGATTCTCAAGCAGTAACCCGCGATTGCTGTGGCAAGTTCCCAGGTGAAAAATTGACCGGCCAGATAGTACAGATCATTGATTTTAATATTGATTATTGGAAAACCTGCCAGTTCCAGGGTTTTTAGTCTCGCAGTTTGGAATAATTCGGGTTCCAGCTCAAGGTGTACGAAAACACGGTCTTTGGAATAATATTCCGGTTCCTGCAGCTCTTCACCCACCACAGGCAGGATTCCTTTGCCTTCCTTGCCGGTGCTTTCAGCGATTAATTGCTCAACCCAATCACCAAAGCTGGCAATGGAAGGGGAAAGAACAAAGGTTAGTTTGTCGCGACCCTGTTTGGCAAGCTCACCAATTGCGGCACCCAATTGACCCGCGGGGTTTTTATCCGGCGGAATTATTGAACCTGATTCATTCGCGGCACGCAAAGCATCGGTTAGTAATTTTTCAATGTCGATACCCATCAGTGCGGCGGGCACTAGCCCGAAATGAGAGAAGGCTGAGTAACGCCCGCCAATGTTGGCATCATTCAGGAACATATGCCGAAAGTGGTATTGTTGGACAACCTCTTCCAGTTTGCTACCCGGATCAGTGATGGCAATGAAATGCTGGCCAGCTTCTTCTGTTCCCATTTCATCCACCAGGCGGTTGAAAAAGAAGCGCATAAAGGAAAAAGTCTCTACTGTTCCACCGGATTTGGTGGAGACGATATACAGTGTTTTATTAGCATCCAGTTCTCTGGCAAATTTCAATACTGCGCCCGGGTCGGTGCTATCCAGAACCGCCAGATCCAGATAACCCAGTTTGAACCCAAAGGTCTTGCGGAAAACCTCCGGCGCCAGACTGGAACCGCCCATCCCCAGTAAAAGTGAGTGGGTGTATCCGGCTTTTTGGACTGTTTGAACAAAATCGTGAATATCTTTTACTTGCAGCATCATCCTCTCAGCAATATCCAGCCAGCCCAAGCGGTTGTTGATCTCAGTTGGTTCAGGTTTCCAAACGGAATGGTCCCGAGCCCAGATGCGGGGAATGATTTTATTTTTTAATAAATTATTTATCATCTGATCAACAACCGGCTGATAATCCTGTAGATTGGTCATTTCACATCCTCCTTGGTTTAATGGAGATGATGTAACAATTATAGCGAAAATGAATATTTAATTATGATGGTGAAAAAGAATGTCATTATTGGATGAACAGAGCAGTTGAAACAGGTATTGGAAAGACAGATTGTTTATTGGCTTTAGATAATCCTGAGTAAAAATTAAAAGAAATGCGCCAATTACGAAACAATGGGATTGATGTTTAAAAGATTAATTGCAGAATCGGTAAATGCCCTATTTGTAAGGTATTAAAGTGATGATAATAATCCTAAACAGGGATAAACCCACGAAACCCCACTATAATATCTGCGATTTATAAACCTAATTATTTATGTCCATCTTAACTGCAACCAACCTGGCCAAATCCTTCGGCGCTAACGATATTTTCAGTGGTGTGTCCTTGAGCATCCCTAGGTCTGCGCGCATTGGATTGGTGGGCGCCAATGGGGTAGGCAAGACGACCCTGCTGCGGGTCCTGTTGGGAGAAGAAACACCCAGCGAGGGGCAAGTGCATCGCGCACAGGGATTGAGGGTGGGATACCTACCCCAGGAAGCCATCCAAACCACTGAGCGAACACTCTGGCAGGAGTGCCTGTTGCCCTTTGAACATTTAATGAAATTACAGTCTGATTTGGCTCATTTGGCAGACGAAATGAGCCGGGAGATGGATGATCCAACCCTTCTGGAAAAATACGGCAATTTACAAACGAAATTTGAACACCAGGATGGATATACTTTTGAAACTCGCATCCACCAGATCCTCAGCGGTTTAGGATTCACAGCAGCCGATTATGGCCGGCCATTGATCCAATTTTCGGGTGGTGAACGCACGCGCGCGGTTCTGGCGCGTCTTCTGCTTTCAGCACCCGATTTATTGTTATTGGATGAACCCACCAATCACTTGGATATCCAGGCGATTGAATGGCTGGAAGATTATTTGAAAGATTATCGCGGGGGAGTGGTGCTTGTCTCACATGACCGCTACTTCCTGGATCATGTGGTCAATCAAATCTGGGAAATGACGCCTGCCATTGAAGAATACCGCGGAAATTACAGCGCCTATGTGAAGCAACGGGAAGAAAGATACCAGCGCCGCCTGGAAGAATTTGAAGCGCAGCGGGAATTCATTGCCAAGGAAGAGGAATACATCCGCCGCAATATTGCCGGTCAAAACACGCGCCAGGCAAAAGGACGCCTGAAGCGGCTGGAGCGGTTACTGGAAGAAGCAAGATTGACGCCTCCAATGAAGAGCCGCCAATTTAAGTTCAAAATGGCTTCCTCGGGGCGGTCAGGTGATCTGGTGCTGCGTACCTATCAACTTGAGGTGGGTTACCATGATAACCACGAAGTATTATTTGAAGTGCCCGACCTGACCCTCAGGCGGGGTGAATGTGCGGCTATCATAGGACCAAACGGTGTAGGTAAAACCACATTTCTTAAGACTATCCTTAACCAGATTCCTCCTTTAATTGGAGAAACGGTTTTGGGAGCCAGTCTGCAAATTGGTTATTTTTCACAGGCACATGAGGGTTTGCACCCCGAGCTGACATTGATGGAAGAGATTCAAATGCTTGCGCCGCGCATGCTGCCTGCAGAAACGAGGGATTACCTTGCACGCTTCCTTTTTACTGGGGATTATGTTTTTCAATTAGTCAGTACTCTATCGGGCGGTGAACAGAGTCGGCTGGCATTGGCCTGTTTAGTACTGCAAGGCGCCAATCTGCTCCTGCTAGATGAACCCACCAATCACCTTGATTTACCATCCCAGGAAATGCTGCAAAGAAACCTGAATGAATACCCAGGAACTATCCTGCTGGTCTCGCATGACCGTTATCTAGTGGATGCGGTCGCCACCCAGATCTGGGAAGTTGACCCGCAAAATAAAAAATTGATCGTCTTTCCTGGCACTTATAGTCAATACCGGCTTGAGATGGATAAACACAAAGAAATCACAATTCAAACTAAAAAACCGGAAAATCATAAGAGTAAAACTGTGCGTCCAACAACGGTAAATAAAAATAGAATTGTGGAACTGGAAAAAGAAATATCTTATCTTGAAAATGAACTCAAGACTATTTCACAACAGCTTGAAAATAAACCTCAACTGCGTGATCAAATAGCTGAGCTGGGTCAACGTTATGTAGATATCCAGCAGAAATTGGATATGAAACTGCAAGAGTGGGATAAAATATTATTTAATCAAATTATTGGAGATGAACAGCGTTGAAGAAATTAAAGGTCGCTGTATTAGCCAACCTTAAGAAAAATGCCCCGCATTGGGATGGGATGCCGGAAGACCAATGGGATGACCTGGATTCTGAAAAAACCGTTTTAGCAATAGTTGATGCTATTCGCGCCGGGGGATATAACGCTGAATTTCTGGAGGGGGATGAGACGCTGATGATCACGTTGCCCAAGTATCGTCCAGATATTTGTTTTAATATCTGTGAAGGTCATTATGGCGATTCGCGGGAAGCGCAGGTGCCGGCCATTTTGGAAATGCTGCGGATCCCTTATACTGGCTCGCGTCTGCTTACCCTGGCCATGGCGCTGGATAAACCCATGACCAAGCGAATCCTGTGGTGGCATGAACTACCCACCCCGGCTTTCCAGGAGTTTGACGCTGCGGATGAAATTTTAAATGATGACCTCAGCTTTCCCTTGTTTGTCAAACCCAGCCGTGAGGGCACCAGTATGGGTGTCAGCGCAAAATCCATTGTTAAAACCGAAGAAGAACTGCGCGAGCAAGTAGGATTCATCATCGAAAAGTACAAGCAGCCGGCACTGGTGGAACAATATATCGAAGGACGGGAAGTGACAGTGGGTATGCTAGGCAACTTGATCGGCCCGGTGGCGCGCCGTTTGCCGCATCCTTATAACGCCCCACGGGTTCAATCCGGACTGCATTTCCTTCCGCCGATGGAAGTGGATCTGAAACCTTACCTGTTAACTGATGCCGTATACAGCAACCGCCTAAAGGTGGCTCTGGCAGAAGAGATTGATTATCTCTGCCCGGCTCCGCTGGACGAGGATATGGTGGATGAACTTAACTGGCTGGCAGCCGCAGTATTCCGCGTAATGGATGCTTTGGATGTCTCACGTGTGGATTTTCGCTTGGATATTAAAGATAACTGGAAACCGTACATCCTGGAGATTAACCCGCTACCCGGATTATCGCCGGATATTTCCGACCTGGTCATTGAAGGCAAAGCCGAAGGCATCACCCATCCGGAATTGGTACACATGATTTTGGATGCTTCCTTGGCTCGCTACGGAATAAAATTACCCGGATTGATATAAATTTAATTAAACTCACTGACTTTTATCATAAAGGCGGAATCAAATCCGCCTTTTTTTATTGATTTTCCATTTTCTGAGTATATTTCAAGTGGTTCTTAGGTTAAGAAGCAGACAAATCCCGACAAATCTAGACAAAAAATAGGATTTTTGCTTGAAATTTTATATTGTTATATTATAGTATAACAATATGATTATGAATATTCTTGACCTACTAAATATTAAAAGGGATTCTTCTGTGCCGATTGCCAATTAATTATGTGAACAGATAAATTGGTTAATCTCCACAGGTGAATTAATAGAAGGTGAGCATTTACCCCCCATACGTTCTGCGACGGAAGGGTTGGGTATCCATATGCATACCATGCGCAGTACTTATCACCTATTGGAACAGCGAGGACTGGTCTCCACCCGGCCAGGCAAGGGAACAGTAGTGTTGCATTACATTCCTTATGCACACAAGACTATTGAGCAAAACCCCGGTTCCCATTTGCTTGGATTGATGATTCCAAACCTGACCCATTTTTACGCGGAATTCCTGAATGGCGCCGAGCAGGCTGCCAAAGAAGAACACTATTTCATCATGATGATGAGGATTGGGGAAAACCCTAACCTGGCTGAGAAATATTTGGACCTGTTGATTGTAAAAAATGCAGATGGTGTGATCAATGCCTCCCTGGGTTTTTCGCATGAATTTCAAAAAAAACTGGAGGATGGAGAAATCGTTTTGCCCTTTCCCATCGGTTACGCGGATATCCCCAGCCTTTCCCATTCGGCAGTGAATCTGGATTCAGCCGGAGCGGCTTACCAAGCGGCAGTCCATCTGCTGGAACATGGTCATAATTCATTTGGTTTGATCAATGTCCCGCAGGAATGGCCTCTTGGCAATGAAATTTACAAAGGCTTTCAAGAGGGTCTGCGTGCCAGAAGTGGAGGAACTGGTCAACTCTTCATAAAGACCGTTACGGATTTCAGTATTGAAGCCGGTTATCAGGCCGGGTTGATGCTGATTAATTCTGCACTTAAACCAACTGCGATATTTGCGGTCAGTGATACCCTGGCGATTGGAGCCATGCGTGCATTTAAAGATCACGGGCTGCGAGTACCGGAGGATATGGCAGTGGTGGGTTACAACAATGTGGAAATTGCGTCTCTGGTGGAACCTCCCCTTACTTCTATTTCTGCACCTGCCTATGAGCTGGGGACGCAATCGATGGGCATGCTTTTAAGTCTGATCCGCAACCGAAAAAATATTTGTGAAAATAAAATTCTACCGACCAAACTGGTTATTCGTAGAAGCTGTGGTTGCTCATTACCTGAATTTTTTCAATAGACCCAACCATGATCAGGATCCAACCTTGAATGGAATGGGGAGCTCTAAACCGCCCAATGAAAAAAGGCAGGAGGCGATTGCCGAAGCTATTTGGAAGCTTGATTATGATCCGGCAATAACCAATTAAGCAATTCAAAATTCAGCTTGATTAAGAAAGAGCCCAAAGTGATTATTCAACCAGAATCACTGAGATAACTTCTATTTTGGATAGATTGGTTTACCGTCCTTATCGGTGATGGAGATGGCATTCATCGGGCAACCGTGGGCGGCTTCAAGGATCAATTTTTCCTCTTCCTGCTCGGCAGTATTTAAGATGGATGATACACCTTCATTATCGAGGGTAAATGTTTTTACAGCCACATCCACACATTGAGTGGTGCCGATGCAAAGACCCCGGTCTACCTTAATGATCAGATTTTTCACCTGAATTGGACCGGAAGGATGCTTAGGATCTTTTAGATTCTGGTCACTCATTTTATTTACTCCTTTTCAAAGAACAGCAATGGATCGTGATTCGGGTTCGTCATACTTGCGCAATTGAGGGACTCGCAGGGCGACCCATACCACTACCAGTATGCAACCCAGTCCACCGGAAATGATGGCAGCCGGGATGCCAAATGCCTGAGCAACCAATCCGGCTTCAATCTCGCCCAGTTGCGGACCACCTTGGAAGAAAATAAAGGTCAGGCTGACCGTACGCCCGCGTACCTGGTCAGGGGTGTGAATCTGGCGGATGGTGTTGCGCAGGATCGTACTGACGTCATCTCCGGCGCCAACGACAATCAAGGAGATGAAAGCGGCCGGGAAGCTGCGGGTGAGACCGAAAACGGCAGTAAAAAATCCAAATAGAAATACCGCCCAAAGTAAAAGCAGCCCCTGGCGTCTGAGGTTGGTGCGCTGGGAAATGAAGAAGCCCATGATCACAGCACCGATGGATTGAGCCGCTGAAAGCCAGCCGTAACCCACCTCATCCACATGCAGAATATCCCTAGCGACAAAAGGCATCAGAGTGTTGGCGGAAGAAAAGAAACTGGCGAAAAAGTCCAGGATCATGCTGGAGAAGATGATGGGTTGGTGAACCACAAAGCGAAAACCATCCAGGATGGCGGTGAAACTTTCACGGATTCCGCGATTGACTTTGTGAATCTTTTGCTGAACCGGGCCAATAGCTGCAAGGGCGATCAATACCGCAAAAAAGGAGACCGCATTGATGAAATAAACATACTGCATACCCAGATAAGCAATCACCAAACCACTCAAGGCTGGACCAAGGATGGAACCGGTATTGAAACCGACCGATTGAATGCTCAAGGCGCTGGTGAGGTCTTTCTTTTCCACCAGGTTGGGCGGCATAGACTGACGGGCGGGGACATCAAACGCTAGGGCAGTTGCCTGAATACCCGTAAGCAGATAGATATGCCAAAGCTGGATCACCCCGGTGATGGTGAGAATACCCAGGGTGGTGGCGACAAGGGTCATGGTGGATTGGGTGATGAGAATGATCTTGCGCCGATCATGGGTATCGGCTGCCAGTCCGCCAATGGGCGCGAAAAGCAAAATGGGGATAAAACGGGCGATGCCAATCCCGCTCACTGCGATAGGGTTATTATTCAGCAAACGCAGATGCCAGAGCAGGGCGGTAACCTGCATCTGTGAGCCGATGTTGGAAATGACCACTCCTGCCCAGAAGGTGGTAAAGCGCCGGTTGCGCAGGGCGGGTGGCAAATGGAATAAATTCATACTTTAAAGAATAGGCCTTCCTGTTTGGTGATCAGCGGGAAATTAGCCCCGCCCGGAAAGAAGTTGATCCAGCGGAATGTCATTAATAAAAATTGAGACCCTATCAATGGTATTAAATTGCAGAGCGGTTTCTTCCAGCTGGGCTTTGGCGCGCGGATCATCACACACTCCGCCCAGAGTGAAGGTGCCTTTGAGTTTAATGATGGCTTCGCGATTGACAATGTTCAGACTATCAATGCTGAGATGCGACTGGTAGAGGGAATTATAAAGTCCGGATAATCCATACTCCCTTTGTCCCTCCAACTTAAGTAATTCATTTAATGAAGCCTTTAAAACAGCCAGGGTGGGCTCAATATTAATTAAAACCGGTATGACACTATCATTGCAGCCAATTTTCTTCCCGGTGGAACCATTGTCTTCCAAGGCAATGAGGAAGATTTTAATGCTGGTTGCACCTTGAGATGGGGTTGAGGTGGGCGGAAGGATGATCGGGGTAAAAGTGGGCAAAGGGGTTTGCGAAGGAAGCGGGCTGGATGGAGTATTCGTATGCGTGGGAAGAGGCCGAATGGTTGGAGGTAAGGGGACCTGGGTTGGATTTACAACCTTGATGGTTATACAGGCGGAAAGAATACAAGCCCAAACACAAAGGATGATCAATGAAAAAGATCGATTTTTCACAAAACTCTCCTTAATTTCCGATTATTCTACCCCACACCTTCCAACACCCGCAGTGCCCGCCAAGTAACCCATTTATTAGGCTGCTTTTTTAGTCCAAAGTCCACCCAGATTTTACCGATGTAATCAAATTCCAACCGCCAGCGGCCTTGTTCATCCTGCTTGTTGCGGATGAGATCAAGGTTATCCGCCAGGCGTTTATCATGTCCATAACCCAACAGAACCAGGGCTTCCGTCACCTGGAGCAGGTCAGTGATGTAAAAAACAGGGAAGCCAAACTTCCACCAGTTCCCGCCGGGTTTGGGGGCGTAAGGGGAAGGCCACAGCGCCTGAGCCGGATTGACGCTGAACAGGAAATCAACCCCCTGCTGGATAGCACGGTCTATCAGGGGGGTACGTTTTTCTTTGGGCAATTTACCAAAAGCGAGCATGACCTTGGCAGCACCCCAGGCACAGCTCTTTTTATCGTTGGCACCGCAGGCAAACAGCGGCCCGCACTTACCGGCGTAATAGCGCACCGGAGCATCCTTTTCGGTCATGGGTGCGATTCCCTCACCGGTCACGCTGCGCGCCATCCATTCAAACGCACTGTCCAGGCGGGGGTCTTTACACCCCAGTTCCAATAGGGCAAAACATAAATTCCCCTGCAGGCAGTCCGCTGTGCCAGACGGTGCCCCGGAAGATGAAATCTGACCATAGGGGGTGATAGCATTCTCCAAATAGTAATTGACAGCTTTTACAATGCGGTCATCCATCTCCATGCTGGCGCCCAATTGTGCGAGCAGAATCAAGGACCAGACCGTTGAGCGGTATTTGGGCGTATATCCCGGACCAGGTTTTTCCCAGTAGCCATCCGGGTGCATATTATATAAAATGGTGGCGATCGGTCCTGAAGTATGGGCTTTCTTTTTAGCGTCAATCAGTTCGGGGAAATTTGAGGGGGTATCCAGCAGGTCGCGCAAAGCCAGGTAGCGCGGACCCGGATCAGCCTGCTCTAGAAGCCATGGAAAGGGATTATTTTTAACCTGATTTTGCCAAGTCATGATTCCTCCTTATCTTCTAACTAACAGCTTTCAACACTTTCAATGCGCGCAGTGTCACCCATTTGTTGGGCTGGTTCTTGGCTCCGTAATAACCCCAGGTTCTGCCCTTGTAATCAAATTCCAAAGGCCACCGTCCCTTTTCGTCCTGTTTGCTGCGGATAAGATCAAGGGTTTTAGCAAGGCGATGATCACCTCCATAACTCAACAAGACCAGTGCTTCCGCCACTTGGAGCAGATCGGAAATGTAAAAAACCGGGAAGCCAAATTTCCACCAGTTGGCGTTTGGCCTGGGATTTCGGGGCGATAGCCATAATGCCTGAACTGGATTGATGCTGAACAGGAATTCAACACCCTGCCGGATGGCCCCGTCGATCAGAGGCGTGCGTTTTTCTTTGGGCAGTCCGCCAAAGGCGAGCATGACCTTGGCCGCTCCCCAGGCACAGGGTTTTTTGTCGTTAGCACTGCAGGCAAACAGCGGACCGCATTGATGGGCATACCAGCGATAACGGGCATCCTTATCGCTCTGAAGCGCCATGCCTTCACCGGTTAATGTGCGCGCCATCCAATCGAAAGTCTTATACAATTTTGGATCCTTGCAGCCAAGGGTGAGCAGTGCATTACACATGTTTCCCTGCAGGCAGTCTATTGTCCCCGAGGGTGCGCTGGAATGAGAGATCTGACCATCAGGGTTGATGGCATTCTCCAAATAGTAATTGATGGCTTTTATAATGCGGCCATCCATTTCCATACTGGCGCCGAGTTGAGCCAGCAGAATCAAGGACCAAACGTTTGACCGGTATTTGGGTGAATAGCCCGGACCAGGTTTTTCCCAGTAACCATCCGGGTGCATCTTATCCAGGATGGCGGCAATCGGTCCGTCAGTATGGGCTTTCTTTTCTGCATCGATCATTTCGGAGGAATTCGAGGGAGTATCCAGGAGATCACGCAGGGTCAGGTAACGCGGACCGGGATCTTCTGCTTCCAAAAGCCAGGGGAAGGGGTCACCCTTTAGTTGATCGCGCCAGGTCATAGATCCTCCTCTTTTATCCGAAAACTTCTTTTATTTAAGTACCCCAATCGCGCAGGTAGAGGAAATCATAACCAACAGTGCGGTTGCTGAGTTTGGCCACCGGCGGCATGATGCGCTTGAAATGGAAGCGACGGATGCGCGTCACTACTGCATCAACGAATTGCTTAGCATAACCGGCATCCACGCATTCTGCCGGGGTGTAGCGCTCGTCCACCAGCAGGTAGAGCAATTTGTCCACTTCGGCGTAGGTGAAGCCCAGTTCGTCTTCGTCGGTCTGGCCAGCCCACAGGTCGGCAGTGGGAGCTTTATCAACGATCACCTGAGGCACATTCATGGCTGCCGCTAGCTGGCGCAACTGGGTCTTATACAGGTCACCCAGGGGATTGAGCGCGCAGGCGGAATCACCATACAGGGTGGAATACCCCAGTAAAATCTCGGTCTTATTACTGGTGCCCACCACCAAGCCATTGAAGACACTGGACTGGTCATAAAGAACGATCATGCGCATGCGGGCCAATACGTTGCCCATCCGCACGCGGTCCATGTCCGGAAATTGGTGAATGAGCCCATCCGCCATATCCGTAATAGGTATGGTGATGGATTGCACCCCAAGCTGGTCAATCACCAGTTGGGCATGCTCGAGGGAATCCGGTGAGGAGGTTTCATACGGCATGCACACGGCCAGCACATTTTCTGCACCCAATGCTTCGGCTGCCAAAAAACAGGAGAGGGCGGAATCCACCCCGCCAGAAAGACCTACCAAGGCGCGTTTGAATCCTACGCGGGTGATCTCAGTATGGATAAACCCGGTAAGGATACGGCGAGCCAACTCAGTATTAATAGATAAATCGCCCATATCACCTGCCCGAATTGTTTTTATCCTGGCTTAGGATGCGATTGAGCTCACGCTGCACCATGGCAGTGCGCTCGTCCCTGAGCAGGGGCAGACGGGCACGAGTGCGGTGCAATTGATTGAGATCCAACGTGGAAACGCACAATCCTTCTTTGTGGTAGGGCGCCTGGCAAACCAGGTCACCATTGGGGTTGAAAATGGTGGAACCGCCCCAGAAGTGCAAGCCGTCCTCATAGCCAGCCCGGTTGGAATGTACCACAAAGGAGGTATACAGCCTGGCATAGGCCTGATTGATGGATTCCACCCAGCGGGAAGTGCCAAGTTTTGAGTCTACACTTAAACCGCGTCCGGGGGAGGCAGAGGTGAAAAGAAAAATATCGGCCCCATCCAGCCAAAGCAAATAGGGTGGAGATGAATGCCAAAAATCCTCACAAATGAGTATGCCCATCCGCCCAAAGCAAGTATCGAAGGCCTGGATGGAGTCACCCCAGGCAAAAAAGCGACCTTCATCAAACATACCATATGTGGGCAGGTACACCTTGCGATGAACATGCACAATTTTGCCTTTGGAAAGATAAGCAGCGGAGATGAAAAAGCGATTGCGCTCATCCTCCTCCGGGAAACCGACCACCAGGTCCAATTGCTGGCTGGATTTGAGCAATTCAGCCAGGATGGGATCATCGGCGGAAGCTTTGCTCGCCACTGACGGGACGAGGTCCTGCAATACATAACCGGTGAGGGAAAGTTCAGGGAAGACCAGCAAGTCAACACCCTGGGCAAGCGCTTTACCCACATATTCCTGGTGTTTGGCCAGGTTTTTTTCCGGGTTGCCGAGGCAGGTGTTGATCTGTGCCAGGCCAAGGGTAAGTTTCATGAGTGACCTTTTGGGTGACAAAATAATAATACCATATGGGTTTGGTTATTTTTGCAAGGAGCGCACCCGTGCGACGATCGCGCAGTATTCCGTAGGAAAGCAATCTCTTGGTAAGAAGTAAAGCAACAAAATACTATATACATAGAGATCGCGTCCCTGCGGGATGCTTGTATATTGGGTTTTAATAAGGATACTGAGGGTGGGAGAGGTGAACCCGAAGGGATGCTAGGGCAATGACCCTGACGCGAAGATAGTGGTCC
>Ga0209777_10005888_pt1 | contig 13971 bp, 9 predicted proteins | sample FrelakmetHBP12HB_FD_187147 | JGI IMG/M metagenome (GOLD analysis project Ga0209777, IMG submission 187147) | Freshwater lake sediment microbial communities from the University of Notre Dame, USA, for methane emissions studies -HBP12 HB (SPAdes)... | ecosystem: Environmental > Aquatic >...
GGCCGTGATGCTCTGCGGGCCGGTCGTATACAAGGTCATGCCGAAAGACCTGCTCCCGCCAACCAGGGACTCGGGCAGCGGGGGCGCTGCGTTCTGATCGCTTGTCGCAATGCCCACGTTGTCGGTGACCGTGTTGACCAGGTTGCCACAGGCATCCACGGCATTGACAGTGATATTGAAAGGACTGCCCACGTTCGCGAGGGACGGCGCCACGAGCTGCAGGGCGGTGAACGGTCCGGCATTGACAGTGATCTGCGACTGCGTTCCACGGATGCCGGGAGTCAGAGTGTCGGCGGCAATAATTGACTGTGTTCCAGCCGTAGCCAAAGTGACACTGAACGTGCGCGTGCCGTTGTCGGCGGCCTGGAAGGCGGGATTGACCGGCAGCGTGGCGTGTTGATCGGAACTGAGGATCGCTACGGTGCCTCTATAGCCGTCTGCCGTGTTGCCAAAAGCATCCTGGGCTGAGACGGTGATAGTGGCGGCTGTGCCCGCGGCAACTGGAGAGGGGAACCCGCTGACGCTGAAGCGCACGGCATTGGCCGCTGAAATGACCAGTTGCTCCGTGCCTGTAATGGAGCTGGTGACGATATCGGTGGCGGTGAGGGCCTGGTTGCCCGAAGTCCGCAGCGTTGTGCCGCCGAATGTGTGCACGCCGGCGTTGCCGGGCACGAAGGTATAATCCGCAGGCAGGATGGCCTGCGGATCAGAAGGGGCGGTGAAGGCCACGGTTCCCGTGTATCCCTTGGCAATGTTCCCAAAACTGTCCTTGGCCGTCACGGTGAAGGTGCCGGCCTGTCCGGCCACCACGGCGGAATACCCGCTGACCGTCAAGGACACGGCCGCCGCGGGCGCAATGAGCACAGTCTGATCCCCGCTTAGGTTAACGTCTACGGTGTCAGTGGCTGTGATCGTCTGGGAGCCGGACTCATACAAAGTGGCGTCGAAAAAGCCGACTCCGTCAAGCAGCGTCGAACTGGCAGGAAGAAAGGACGCAGTGGTATCGCTTGAACCGAGCGCGACAGTGCCTGTGTATCCAGTGGCAACGTTTTCCCAAGGGTCCAAGGCCGTCACGGAGATGGTGCTCGCCTGGCCCGCCGTGCTGGGAGAAGGGAATCCCGAGACAGCAAACGAGCTGGCCACGTATGGCGAAATGGTGATACCGTTTTGAACGCCCGTGATGTTGCTGTTGACCGTGTCGGTGGCGCGTATCCACTGCGTGCCTGCAGTCACAAGGATGGGCCAGAACGTTCCCGTGCCGTTGGTCAGGCCCGTATTGCCCGGCAGTGTGGCCTGTGGATCACTGCTGCTGAATGTGACTGTTCCGGCATAGCCCGTGGCGGTGTTTCCGTAGGGGTCTAGCGCGGTCACTTTGAGGGGACCGTCGGAACCAGCGATGTTGTCAGGGAAGTCACTGACGGAGAAGGCCGCGGCCGCCGCGGGCCTGACGGTGACCGTCTGTGTACCGTTGATGGACGGCGTGCCGGTGTCGAAGACCGCGACGGTCTGGCCCGCTCCCGCTTTGTCCAAGGTCAGGCTGAAGGACTGTTGGCCTTGGTCCGAAGGCTGGAAGGTATAGTTGGGCGGCAACTGCGCGGTGCCGGAAATATCCGCAGCTCCCTGCAGGATCTGGAATTGCACGGCGCCGCTGTAGCCCGTGGCAATATTGCCGAACGCATCCTGGGCCACAACCTGGATCGTGCCGGCTGCGCCGGCGACGCGCGGTGTCGGCAGGCCGCCGACAACCAGCTTTGTTGCCGGCCCCGGATCGTTAGTGAGCGGGAAGCTCGCGGCAGTGCCCACGCCGACAGCGCTGGCCGAGACCTGGTAGCTTCCCGCCACTCTGTTGGCAGTAAGTGTGCTGCTCACCGCGATGCCGGAAGGGTTCGTTACGGCTGTGGTTGTGGCCACCCCGCCGGAGAATGCCCCGGATGGCCCGGTGCTTGGTGCTCTGAAGAACACAGTGACGCTGGGAACAGGGTTGTTGTACAAGTCCGTGACTTTGGCCTGCAATGGCGCCGGGAAGTCGTTGCCAACCTGTGTTGACTGCCCGCTGCCTGCGAAAATGGAGACCGTGGCGGGAATGGCGGCGGCATTGGCGAGGTTAAAGGTGGTAGTGACGGAAGTATTCACGACGGTGGCGGTGACAGTAAAGCTCCCGGCGACCGAATTGGCGGTCAATGTAGGCGAGGAAACCATGCCGTTGGCATCCGCCAAAGCGGTAGCCGCCGTAGGTCCCCCAGTGAACGTGGCCGAGGCCCCATTGCTTCCCACCATGATCTGGAAGGTCACGCTGACAAAGGGCACGTTCTGAGGCTGAGGAACTGTCCCGCCGTTCTGGGCGTTCTTAACATTCGCCACCAACGAACTCGAAAAGCTCGTGTTGACTGTGGCGGGCGACGGCGTGTTGACGGTTGAGATGGCGTGGGGGTCGTTGGTGAGTTGGATCACTTGCGAAATACTTGGAATGCCGTTGGTAATGACCGTGACTTGAGCCGGCCCAGGCACAAACCCGATGACGGGTGACGTCGTGAAGGAACTGTTATTCCAGCCAGTAGCCGGATCGGGCATCAGGAATGCTGTCTGGCCGTTGACCAGGCTACTGAGTTGCAGCAACGGAGTGTTAGTTGCGGAGTTGCTGGAGTTTCCTCCGCTTGAGCCTTCTGATATTCCCAGAAACGCACTTCCACCCGCAAGCAGGTTGGAACCGAGGGGCAAAGAAGAAAGGAAGGCACTCAGCGATGGTCGCCATCCTGGCTGGTAGGCGAGACCGACGTCGTAAAGCTCTGCAGATTTTCCTCCGTCCCCGCCCACGAGAAGCACGGCCCCCGAGTTCAACAGTGTCGCCACGTGATCGCTCCGCCCAGCGCCAAGGGCTTTGGCGCTGGCAGTCCAGGTATTGGAGGCTGGGTCGTAGATTTCGATGGTAGTGCTGGAGGCCGAGCCGCCTGCCACTAAAACTAAACCATTCTGCAACATAGTAGCTGTATGCCCTGCGCGCTTCTGGGCGGTGGTGGCCGTGCCCGTCCATGTTCCGGAAGCGGGATCATACAACTCAGAGTTCTGGAGCGCAGAGGCCCCGAGGTCCTTTCCGCCGACGACCAGGACCTTGCCGTTCGCCAACAGCGTGGCTGTGTGAGACCCGCGCGGAGTGCTCATGCTGCCTGTGGGGCTGAAGGTGCCGGTGGCGGGATCATAGAGCTCGCAACTGTTGTAGTAGACATAGTAGTCAGTCCCTCCCGCGATCAGCACCTTCCCGTTATTCAGCAGCGTGGCAGTGTGTGCTTCCCGCACCGTTGTCATGTAACCGGCTGTGAACGTCCAGGCATCGGTGCTTGGATCGTAGAGCTCGGCGGAATCAAAGGCAAAACCGCCCGCGTAGCCGCCCGTGAACAGCACCGTGCCATTGGGCAGCAGGGCCGCTGCGCCCCCAACAACAGTGACACTCGTGCTCTGGCTGTGGTCAGGGTACCTGGCCACAAACTGACCTGCGGTATAGCTCCACACATGAGAACCGGGGTCGTACAGTTGAGCATTACTCCCCAAGTATGGGACACAAAGTACCTTGCCGTTAGGGAGCAACGTAGCGCTGCCACCATCAGTCGTGGCGCTGCCGCCCATGGACCGTGGAGTGCCCCAACTGCTGCCGCTGTACTCTTCGGATTGAGTCCCCGCGCCGGGCGTCAGCAGCACATTGCCGTTCGGCAGATTGACGAGTTGTGCGGAATCGTGGCTTCCTGTGCTCGTGTTTCCGGTGAATGTCGCGCTGTCGTTGCCAAAGGAACTGTCGTAAAGTGCGGAGGCGCTTACCGGAATGCCGACCTGCCCGCCCGCAAACAGGATCTTGCCCGTCGGCAGTAGCGTCGCGCTGGTCTGTTGCAGGGCCACAGCGCCGGTCAAGAGCGCTGGTGCGCCGAACTGCTTGGTTCCAGGATCGTAGATTTCACCGGTTCCAGCACTGTCGCCAAAGGCCACCAGCAACTTGCCGTTGGGGAGGAGCGATGAAGTAAAGCTGGACGCGGCACGCGCATTCGTAAGGCTGTTGCCGGTGTTGTGCCAGGAACCGTCCCAATACTCCGCTGTTTTCTTTGCAGAGTCGCCTGCCACCGCAACCACGGTTCCGTCAGGCATCAACGTGCTGGTGTGACCCCTCCGTATCTGATTCATCGAACCACCCGAGGACCAACTCGTTCCGTTGAATACCTCTGAGGTGGTCGAACCATCGCCGCCAGCCACAAGGACGCTGGTCCCTATGAGGGTGGCAGTATGTCCAAAGCGGGTGTTATTCATTGGCGCAAGGGTCTTGAACCCCGAGCCGGGCGTGAATGTCTCGACGCTGGAAAGGAAAGCTGCGCTGTTCCAGTCTCTGCCGCCGACGATGAGCACGGCGCCATTGGGCAGCAGCGTCGCGGTATGGGAATAGCGCGGCGTCGCCATGGTGTTCGTGTAAGTTCCTGGGGGATTTGGGATCGCCGTGTCGCTGTATTGCCATGTCTCTGAAGCAGGATCAAAGAGCATTGCGGCATAGTGCCAGGACATGTAATCGCCGCCAACGACCAGGACTTGGCCATTCTGAAGCAAGGTGGCGGTATGGTCCTGGCGCGAATCGATGTGGCCAGGTGGGGCTGAGTTTTTCGCCGGGCGCCATGTCTGTGATATCGGATCGTAAAGCTCGGCAAGCCGCGCCACGCCACTGGCCCCCTGTCCGCCCACGACCAGCACCAGACCGTTATTCAGCAGCGTGGCTGTATGTCCGTAGCGCGCCGCGGCCATCGTGGCGGTGATGACAGCGAACGTCGGGTCTATGGCGAGCGGGTATGCGAGGCCCTCAGCGCTCAGGACCAGCGCCAGCTTCCGCGTGCCTCCTGACTCTGTTCCCAACTCCCAGCGCACCGCGGTCGTGCTGCTGGCGCCCGCTGCGTCAACCACAAACGGCGCTTCAATCTTCAGTTCACCGCCTTGTTTGGAAAGCAGGCGGATTGAGTTGCCGTCGGCCACTGCCCGAGTGCCCTCGTTCAGCTTGAGCTCGTACTCAAAGCGTTTCGGCGCGCTTGGCGAACGGAGCAGCAGGAACTCCTCGCAGCGTCCGCTGCTTACGGCGTGCAGGCTGTCCGTGTGCGGGTAGGCCTCATGGTAGACGACCTTGCCGCCCTCGAGCATTGCGGGAACGCTCTTGCCCGCGACGGGTCGGACCGCGGCCTGGATTCCGTTGGCTTCCACGATCTGCGGATCACGGGACGACGCCGGAAAGAAAGGCGTAACCCCCCCTTCACGCGCTTTGCACTTGCGCGCCAGCGCCAGCCAGGCCTCCGCCTCCTCCGGCTTCAGGCCCGCGGGCAGCGCGATCCCGCTTTCCGGGACCAGACCCTCGATCCTTCGCCCGCCAATCACGCGGGTCTCAACCCTGAATTTTGCGCAAGGCGCGAGCGCCTCTTTCAGCGCCGGGAATCTGCAGCGCAGCGTTGCCTCGACGCCTTCGAGATGCCGGCCAGGCGAATGCGCCGTCATCTTCATCAGCGCCATGCACAAGCACAGACCGAGGGCAGGAATAACCGCAAACCTGAAGCTCCTAGATGGATTTGGCTGGAACATGCTCTTTCCCTCCAAAAGGGCGGGATCCCTGCCGCCTGATGTGAGCCGGAACACGGCCGCCTTGTAGATTACACGTTTGTCCCAGACTTTCCCACATTTCAGACAACAGTCAACACAGAAAGAACTGTTGCAAAAAATGAAACTCCGGCTATTGCGTGAGGGTGTGGGGGGTGGGCCGGACGGATTCGGCAAAGCCGAAGCCTCCGCGTGACGATACTGAAGTGGCGGCGCCCGCGGGAGCGCTCCACCACAGGCGAAGGAAGCAGATGATCTATCGAGAAGTTGCGCAGTCCAGGTTCCTGAGCGAAGTTCTGTGTTTACTTTTCCTTGCGGCGCCTCTCCCGCACTCCGCGCTGCAGGCCGGCGACGATTTCGCCGCGCCACGGAAGATGCTTGAGGAGGGCTCAATGGATGGTCCGGCCATCGCCGCCGCGATCAAGGACGCTTTCATGAGCAGGAAGGAGTGGGAGAAAGAGGTCGAGCAGTTCTGGAGCAGGTTCAAGGACTGGGAGACTGATACCGGCGGCAACCTGGGCAACTATCTTAACGATCGCATGCTCATTTATGGGCTAAGTGCCGTGGGCGGGAAGACGGAAAAGGTCAAGAAGGCCCTGGCCTGGCTGGCAATGTATAAGGAGTTCGATGAGGAGCAGCCGAGTTACGTGGCCAGGTTCCTGCGCGATAACCGGGATTCGCTGATCGGCTTGTTTGCTGGCTTCTCCTGGGACAAGGCTTCCCTTTACATCAGGAACAGGCAGTGGCGCAAGGACGCAGAAGACCGCAAGAGACTCGCCACGGCCGGGAAACCCTAAAGGCTGAAGGATGAAGAACAAAAGTGGCAAGTGGCGAGTTTTCGACAGCGGTTACTAGAAGCCATCTCATAAATGCCTGAGGAGGAGGAGGACGCAAGCCAAAAGAACCATGCCGAGGTAGTTTCGAGCGTGACGTTCGTACCGCGTGACAAGGCGACGTGAATTCTGGAGCCAGGCAAAGAATCGTTCCACTTTCCAGCGCCGCTTGTAGCGGCGCAGTTTACGGAGGTCCTGGAGTTTGCGACGTTTGTTGACGCGATCGGGTGCGATAAGATCGATCCCGCGCTGCTTGAGAAGCCGTCGATCAAGTGGGTCGCTGTCATACCCTTTGTCGGCGATCAAGCGCGGTGGCGGGGTGGCTATGAACGCGCGGTCGAGAGTCTGTTCAACAAGTGTGGTTTCATGCGGTGAAGCACTTGCAATGGATACGGCGATAGGAAGACCAGCGCGGTCTGTGATAGCCACAATCTTGGTCCCCTTTCCGCGCTTTGTCTTACCAACGAGATCACCCCTTTTTTTGCACTCGCAAAGGAGGCATCCAGGAAGGCTTCGGAGGTATCAATCTTGCCCCGTTGGAACATGTCTTCAGCCAGGGCGCGCAGGATCTTCTCCATTACGCCGTCAGCTACCCATTTCTGGAAGCGACGATGGCAGGTTTGGTAGGACGGGTACCTCGTAGGGAGATCGTGCCATGGTGCCCCGGTACGGAGCACCCAGAGAACGCCGTTTAGGACATCGCGCGGATCGCGCCAGGGCCGCCCGCGGCCGTCCTTGCGGACGCGCGGTTTCGGCAGAATCGGTGCCAGCACCGCCCACTGTTCATTGGTCAAGTCCATGGCGAGTGTTTCGGCAGGAATCGAGGGGAAAATAAGCAAAAGCCATTTATGAGATGGCTTCTAGCCACTAACCACTAGCAATTGACTACTAAGGACGAAAGATAGACGGACGATGAATGTTTTGAGGCCGTTCCTTCATCCTTCATCCTTCATCCTTGTAGGAGGGGCGAGACATGGCCAAGCAGGACCTGGGCAAAGCCTATCTGCGGAATGTGCTGTCCAAGCTGAAGGCGGTTGAGGCGCGCCAAAAGAAGAACCTGCGCCTGGCCGGCCAGTGGATCGCGGACGCATGCGAGCGGGACGAACTGATCCATGTCTACGGCGGCGGCGGCCACACTTGCATGATGGTCTTCGAGATGTTCTTCCGCGCCGGCGGACTCGCCAATATCAACCCCATCATGGGCCACGACATCAGCCCCATGTGCCAGGCCCTCAAATACCTGGAGGTGGAACGGACCACCGGCTACGGCAACTGCCTGATCCGCTACTATGAGGTCGGCAAGGGGGATCTGCTGATCATCTTCCATAACATCGGCATGAATCCCACCACGATTGATGCGGCTGACGAAGCCAAGAAGCGTGGCGCGAGGATAATCGCGGTCTCGTCCAGCCAGTGGCGCAGGAAATTGCCGCTGGACCACCACATTCGCCACCCCAGCAAGAAGCATCTCTTCGAATTCGCCGACTTGTGCATTGATGACGGCAATCCCTTCGGCGACGCCGACTTTTTCGTTCCCGGCTTCGGCGTGCCCGTGGCGCCGACCTCGACGATAGTGGACGCCTTCATCGCGCACCGCATGGTGATGGAAGCGGTGGCGGAGATGAAAGCCCGCGGCATTGAGCCGCCCATTTTCCGCAGCGCCAACCTGCCGGGCGGCGATGAGTTCAACGCCAAGCTGCTGGCGCGGTACAAGCACAGAGTGAAGGACCTTTAAGGCGTGTTGTCGTCGTTCAGGTTGACTCTCCTTGAACCGAGGTCTATCATCCAGCTTGTTGGCAAGGAGGGATACCGTGATCCTCGACTACGTTAGCAGGGCTATGAAGCACGCAAAACATGAGGTTCTCGCTGACGACGGAACGTTCTACGGCGAAATCCCAGAGTGCAACGGCGTGTACGCCAACGCGCCGACGCTAGAGGAGTGCAGAAACACCCTGGCAGAAGTTCTGGAGGAATGGATAGTTTTCCGGATTCACAGGAACCTGCCGCTACCCGTGATTGAGGGTGTAAAGATAACAATCAAGAAAGTCGCCTAGCCGTGCCCAAACCTGGCCCTATAAAGCGACGGGATCTAATCCGTGGATTGCGAGAACGCGGCTTTGCAGGCGCCTTTAGCGGAGGGAAGCACCCTTTCATGGTGAAGGGCGATAGGACGATAGCCATAAGGGGGATATCGGAATGGAGTTGCTCTCCCGAATACTGCGGCAGGCAGGCATCACCAGGGAGGAGTGGGAGGCAACATGAAAAGCCGCGGTATTTGACGAGCACAGCGCGCGTGTTCGCATACTGCCGCTGAAACGACACTCAACAGGAACACAGGAGACATGATGAAAGAAAGCAAGCACGCTCCCGCAATGCAGTACCTGGCCGCGATCCGTGAGAGTATCGCCGGCATCAAGAAGGACTTGCCCAGACTGAGCGAGATGGGCGAGCGGATGGCCGCGCCGCTCCTGGCCGGCGGCAACCTCTTCCCCCCGCCTGTGGCCGGGTTCTGGCCCAGCGAGTTCTCCGGCCGCGCCGGCGGACTCATGGGCCTCAAGTTCCCCGACTACAGAGCGCAGTCGCCGGATGACGTGGCCTTCTTCGCTCTGCCGGGCGCGCGCGGCTGGGAGCCCCGCCAAGACGAAACGCTGCGCAAGCTGATGCAGGGCAAAGCTCGCCTGTTCGTGATCGGGCGCAAGGATGAACTGGCGCCGCTGGGGAACCTCAACCGTTTCGCCGGCTTCACGGGCGGACCCGCGCCGGACGAGGGCTTCTATGCCCAGGGCGTCTTCCGGCCTCTCGTGCCGCTCCGTCCCTTCGAGCAGATCGTGCGCGGCTGGGTCACCACCGGCGAACTGATCTGCGCCTGCATCCGCGCCGGGAAGATGCCCACCATCTGGATGAGCGTCTGGCTGGATGGCGCGATGGTCCGCAACGCGTCCTTGGTTGATCATCGCGGTAACACGCGCGAGCCGTGGTCTGTGCCGCTGTTTCACGAAGACCGCTACATTCCGCCGCTGCCGCCGGGCTACGCGGCCGGGCAGTTCCTGTCCGAAGTGGAGAAGATTCTCTCCATCCTTGAGGCGCAACACGCGCCTCTCGCCAAGGCGGGGCGGTGGCTGGCCGAAGCCAAGAGGAACGGCAAGCGCATCTGGGCCGTCCTTGTGGGACACAGCTATCCGGAGATCCTGGAACGGCCCAAGGATTCCCAATATCCGTTGGACTGGGGCTACTCCGTCAGCGATCTGAGCAGAGCCGTGCCTGCGGATTACGGCGCGGGCGACGTGGTTGTGCATCTCGGCTATTCGCCAGTTAACCTGGCGCACGTCAAGTCCATCCTGGAGCGCGGCATTCGCTTCATCTACACGTCGCCCTATGGCCGTCCCGCGGCCCTGAAGGACCACCCGAATCTGATCTGGCTGGATCTGCCCTGGCGGCCGACCGACCAGAGCGTGGACATTCCAGCCTACAGCGTGCGCATTCTGCCCATGAGCAGCAGCGCGGAGACGATGGCCTACTTCGCGATGCTTTGTGAAATGGCCGAACAAATGGGCTGGCGCGGATAAATCCAAAATCCGAAGTTCGAAATCCGAAGGAGCTTCGAAGAAAGAGAACGCCAATGCCTGCCGCAGCGGTCTTTTCGTGTTGAGTTTTATCTGTTTCCTTCGGATTTCGGATTTCGGATTTCGAGTTTTATAGTAATGATATTGGCATGCCGCCAGCTTCTAAACACGTGGTCCTTGCCACTGCCGCCCATCCCGACGACATCGAATTCATGTTTGCCGGGACGCTCCTGCGGCTGCGTGAAGCCGGCGCCGAAATCCACATGTGGAACCTGGCCAACGGCTCGTGCGGAACGGCCACGCATTCGCGAGAGGAAATCATCCGCCTGCGGGGCGCTGAAGCGCAAGCTTCCGCGCGGCTGGCAGGCGCCGTTGTGCATGCGCCGCTCGCGGACGACATCGCGCTCTACTATGAGCCTGCCCTGCTGGCTCGTGTCGCGGCCGTGGTGCGCCAAGTCAAGCCCACGATTCTGCTGACGCAGTCGCCCCAGGATTACATGGAAGACCACCAGAACACCTGCAGGCTTTGTGTCTCGGCGGCGTTCGTGCGCGGCATGCGCAACTTCGAGACTTCGCCCCCGGCCGAACCGTTCGGCGGTTCCACGACGGTTTACCACGCGCTGCCGCATGGCCTGCGCGACGGCCTGCGCAAGCTCGTGCGGCCCGGGCAGTACGTGGATATTGGCCCGGTGCTGGCGCGGAAGCGGCAGATGCTGGCGCAGCACCGCACGCAGAAAGAGTGGCTGGACGTGAGCCAGGGCATGGATGCGTATCTGCTGGAAATGGAAAACATTGCGCGTGAAGTGGGGCGCATGTCGGGGCGCTTCGAGTTTGCGGAAGGCTGGCGGCGGCATTCGCACTTCGGTTTCTGCGCTGCCGCCTGCGACCCCTTGACCGAACTGCTCGGCCCCGCGTGTTGGACGGACCCGGAATACGAACGGGCCTTGGAGCAGCGCGCGTAGTGGGCTGCTAGCGGGCGGCGGCAGGCAGAAGGCAGTCGGCAATATTGGCGGAAGGAGGAGGAGGCCATGAAACGCCCCTTGAGCAAGATCGCCCCCGATTGGTGGGACTACAGCACCATTGATCCGCGGATTCTTGGGGACGCTGCGAAGCTGACTCCGCAGGCGCTCGCCGGGCTTTCGCGGCCGGGCTTCAAGGTCTGCCTCTATGAGACGGTGGAGGAATTCTACCTCGCCGAGGCGCTCGAATACGTCGCTGCCTGGCAGCAGGCCGGCCCGAGCCGCCCCGCCGGGATTTGCGGGCCGATCGGGCCGACTGAGCAACTGCCGCTTGTAGCGCGCATTGTCAATTCCATCGGCCTCAAGCTCCAGGACGCTCATTTCTGGGGCATGGATGAATGGGTCGAGGACGGCCGGCCTGTGCCGCCTAGCCATCCGCTATCCTTCGCCAGGACGGACAAGGAAATGTGCTTCAACCGCATTGACAAGGCGTTGCGCATGCCGGAGGCGAACTTGCACTTTCCCACGGGCGACCTGGAAGCCTACAGCCGCACCTACGACGAAATCCGCTGCGTCATCATGCAGGGCGGCCAGGGCGATGTGAAACACTGGGCCTTCAATGACCCGCTGCGCAGGAAGGGCCGCTACAAAGACGGCCCGCCGACGCCTGCCGAGTACCGCAAGCTGAAGACCCGTGTGGTGGACCTGCATCCTTTGACCGTGATGCAGAACGCGCGCACTTCGGGTGGCGGGCAGGTGTCGCTGGTGCCGTCGCAGGCGGCCACGGTCGGCCCGGTGGAGACGTGGAAGGTGGAGAAAGTCTCGATCTGGCACGGCGGCAAGCACGACAACGCCTTCGGCATCCGCCTCACCGCACTGATGATCTCCAGGAAACTTCCCGACTCTGCCGTGCCGATGTCTCTACTGGCAGACCATCCCAACGTGCAGTTCAACTACCTGCGTTCTGGCATCGGCAGTGTGGCGGTGGAGATGCATTAGGCCCTTACAGGATCGCGGATCAATGCGCAGGGGAAGCTCTCAAGAATGTGCCGGCCACGGTGCGCGCCTGCCTGCCCTGGGCCAGCGCAGTGACCGCAGGCTTGCACTGCGCATTGCGCGCATGGTGGAAGCGGCCGGAAAGATAATCATCAGCGGACATGAGCGGCCGGACGGGGATTGCATCGGCAGCGAAGTGGCCTTGTGCGCAGTCCTGCGCCAGGCGGGCTTTGACGCCGAGGTCGTTAACTCTGACCCCACGCCGCCCAGATACGCATTCCTGTTGGATGGCGCCATTCCTGGGGGGCAGGCCGTGCCAGTGCGCGTTCTGGGAGACAAAGAGACCACGCTGGCGGCGGACTTATTTTTCGCGCTGGATGCCACCAACTTGCCCCGTCTGGGCCGCGTCGCGCCGCTGCTCCGGCACTCAGCGGAGCGCATCATCGTCCTGGATCACCACGAAGGGGACTCGGACTTTGGCGCCATCAACTGGGTTGAGCCTCATGCCGCGGCGACGGCCGAGTTGGTTTGGCGCCTCGTCTCCTGCTGTGGTTGGGAGGCGCCCCGCATCGCACTCTACGCGCTCCACACCGGGCTGGTCACTGATACCGGCCAGTTCTCATATCGCAATACCTCGCCCCGCGTTTTGCGGATGGCCGCGGAACTGCTTGAGCGCGGCGTGGAACCGGAGAGAATCTGGCGGAACGTGTACCTGAACAAGTCGCGGCGCGAACTGGCCTTGGAGGCCCGCGCGCGCGCCAGCCTGCGCACTGCCGCAGGCGGGAGAATCGCGCATATCGCGCTCAGCCACCGGGATTTCCTTGCCACGGGCACAGGGCCGCAGGATGCGGAGGAGTTGGCTAACATTCCGCGCTCTCTGGCGGGCGCGGAGCTTAGTCTGTTCTTCTACGCCGTGAACGGCGGCCAGCAGACCAAAATCAGCCTGCGCTCGGTCTCTCCTATTGACGTCGCGGCGTTGGCGCGGCAGTTCGGCGGTGGCGGACACAAGCAGGCCGCGGCGTGCCGGCTGGATATGGGGCTGGCCGCGGCAAAGAGGGTGTTCCTGGCGGAGGCGAAACGTTTCATCGGCAGGGAGAGGAAAGAAACCGCGGTTTCATAAAGAGGGGAGAAGCACATGGGCAACCTGAAGATTGGCGTGGCGCTGTGGTCTCTGGGGCAAGCGCCGGGGTTCACTGATTTTGAACACTTGCTCGACAAGGCCGTCTCGACAGGCGTGAAGGGCGTGCAGCCCTGGTGTGTGGATGAGAAAAAGTGGGGCCTCACCTGCGCGCTTGACCCGGAGCGTTGCGTGACCGCGGAACAGCGCCGCAATGTCCGCAAGGCCTGCGAGAAGCGCGGGTTGGCCATCAGCGGTTTCTGCGCGCAGTTGGCCGGCCCGAAAACACTCGGCGGTTTCGGCGAGGAGGAAGGCTTGGAAGCCCGCTTGAGCAAGACGCGCGCGGCTCTTCGTCTGGCCGCGGACATCGGTTCCCCAATCGTCACTACGCACATCGGGCCGATCCCTGAAGACCGCGGCGGGAGCACCTACGCACGCTTCTTGAAGTCCGTAATCAACGTGGTCAAAGACGGGGAGAAATCGGGCGGCATCTTTGCTTTGGAGACGGGGCAAGAGAGCGCGGCAGGCTTGAAGCAGTTTATCGAGGACGTGGGCAGCCCAAACTTGAAGGTCAATTACGACCCGGCCAACATGCTGCAGCACGGACCGGTCGAGGGCGTCGAGATCCTGAAAGAGTACATAGTGCACACGCATGCCAAGGACAAAGACCCCCAGACAGGCAAGCCCACCGTCGGCCAGGGCGCCGTCCCGTGGAAGGAGTACCTCGCCGCGCTGAAGCGCAGCGGCTACGACGGCTGGTACGCCGTGGAGGACGAAAGCGGCGACGCGGAGGTGGTGGGGTCAATTGTGGCGGGGAGGAAATTCCTGGAACAGTTCTGACCAATGACCAACGTCGAAATGCCCAAAGCCAACGAGAACCTGGTTGAAGCCACGCT
>Ga0209777_10005889_pt1 | contig 13971 bp, 15 predicted proteins | sample FrelakmetHBP12HB_FD_187147 | JGI IMG/M metagenome (GOLD analysis project Ga0209777, IMG submission 187147) | Freshwater lake sediment microbial communities from the University of Notre Dame, USA, for methane emissions studies -HBP12 HB (SPAdes)... | ecosystem: Environmental > Aquatic >...
TTAGCCTGGCGGTATCTGTCGAGAAATTCAATGAGACCATGCTGTTCTATCCCCTTAATCCAGATATGAATCGTTTCTCGATTCTTTCCCAACCTCTTAGCAATGTGTGATTTGGGCAATCCCTGTTTATGTAGTTCCCCGCATAAAGTTATTACCGTCTCTTTTAGCATGTCCATAGTTTATATGGACTGTCGGATTTTTAACTGAACAATGCGTCTCCGAGCAGGAGTCTCAAAAACACGAGGCTCTTTGTCTCGGAAATACGCGATAATTTCAGCTCTCCTATGGTTCAGAGCTATCATCTGAGGTGGTATAGGAGCGTTAGTTGAACACCTATTGTCATGGGGAACGGCTTCCGCACGTTTTTCTTCCTCGCGAGGCAAATGATCTTATTATGCAGGCATTAGCGTGGAAGCCAGGCGCAAGCCTGACAGTATTGTGTTAAAATGATATTGGGCTGGGAAATCTACCGGGACAACAGAAAGGGGGCTGCGACGATGAAAGGCAGAATAAAGCAAATGGTAAGGGAGGCCCCGGGCGGGAAGGAAGAGATGGTTGAGGAAAGCGGCGCTGATTTCTGGGCAGGGAAGACAGCCTGCTGGCAGATCTGCCGCTGCCCGCCGGCGATAAAGGATGATTGCCCTGCTAGCAAATATACCTCCCTGCCCTGCTGGGAGATCGAGGGCACATATTGCAAGCTCCGGAAGAAAGGCAGCGTCGTCACCGGCACCGACACCAGCGTCTGCGAAACGTGCCGCGTTTACAAAAAGTACGGCGGCGACAAACCCATCGAACTGAAGCTCCGCGGCAAGGGCATTGACACTTCTATTTTAAAGAAGACCTGAGCAGAAACGATGGGCAAACGAGGAAAGTGAGGTCATTTAGCAACGCTGTTCAACCACCTTGCACCCCCTGTGTAATCCCCCTGTATCCCCCTTTACAAAAGGGGGAGTTTAATGCCCAAGGGGTTTGGCCACTTTGCACTCCCTATTGTTAAACAATCTCTCACCAGTGTATATTGACTCTGGTGACGATGCCCAGCGGCTCCCAACGATAATCACCCAGAATGGCTCTCAGAGCCTCTATCTGATTCCTCAGAACCTGCCGCTCCTTGTAGGTAAGAGAGCCGTGATTGTATAAGTCGACTTTTGCCTCGTAATCTTCCCACTGCTGCATCCACTGTTCATAGAACCCATAATCAAAAGAAGCGGCTTTATCCAGCGCTATGAGTCCGTAAACGCGCCCCACTACTAAATAAGCCACCTTGTCGTACTCTCCATAGATATCTTGACCGTCTGAACTGTCGCCGAAGGTCGGCGTCTGGAACCCCTGCCCGGTGCAGTCTATGTAGACCAGCCCTCTATCCACGGTATTAAAGGCGTTCAGCGCGTGCGCAGGGCCTTCCGAGAAATCAACGCTTACATACGCTGTCTTTATCCCTGCAGCCTCCGCCCTGTTATGCAGCAGGGCGGCGAAGTCAGCGCAGACAAAGGAGTCCAGGATATACAGGTGAGCATTGGTATCATCCTGCATTACGAACTCCTTGACCTGCTCCCACGACACGTCGCTGGCTTGAGCATTCTCAGAAAGCCTGATGGGCTCGCCGTTCCCGCTGGCGGCGTTCAGAATATCGAAGACCTGGGTGTAATAGACCTTACTGCCTACAATAGCCACCCCGACGCCCGTCGCCCTGGCCTCGCTTCTCAGCATCGCCTCCCTGAGATCGTTGTTTTTAAAGCAGTATTCTACTTGCTCTTGAGCAGTGCCCTCGACGAGCTTGGGCGAGCCACCTGTGTAGGAGACCCACCACGAGTTATGCAGCAGATAGTGAAGCTCGGTGGCTTCTTCCTCACCCTTCGAAAGCTCGCTCGCCGATAATTGCCTGGCCAATCCATCCAGATTGGGGTCCCTGGTAAGTGCGGTAAGTCCGGTATCCTGCCTGAGCTTATTGACCTGACTGTATATCCCATCCTCCACCTCTGCCGCAGTGAGCGCAGGGGGAATACAGGAAGCTAGAATCACCAGGCCAAATACGATAACCAACAGGCATGAGATAAGTGATACTGCTCGTTTATTCATTACCTTTATATCAACCCCCTTAATCCCCCAGTCTTGGGGGACTTTAGGAAATTGGGGGACACCCCCAGACCCCCGGCAAAGGGGCTCTGCCCCTCTGCACTCCTCTTTAGGATTTCGAAGGGCGACTTGTGTAGGGGCACGGCATGCCGTGCCCCTACGATTAGACCTATATCCTATACCTGCATTCTACTATCACGCGATTTGTACGTCAATGAAATGGCTCTTTCTATAGACCAAGGCGGCGGTTTGTGGTATATTCCTGAAAGAAGACGAGGCTGTGATCATGGACATGGAGACCGCCCGGCTCAGACTGATGCACCAACTATCCCACGAGATACGGGACAAGAAAGTGCTCGACGCAATGAGCCGTGTGCCCCGTGAGCTTTTCGTGCCCCCAAGCAGCCAGCATGCAGCCTATGAGAATATCCCCTTGCCCATCGAGATGGGACAGACTATATCCCAGCCGTTTATCGTAGCTCTGATGACCGAGGCTATGGAGATTACAGGCAAGGATAAGGTGCTGGAGGTCGGAACCGGCAGCGGCTACCAGACCGCCATCCTCTGTGAGCTGGCGAGCCGGGTGGTCACCGTGGAACGGCACCAGAGGCTGCTCGATAGAGCGAAAGATGTTTTGGCCATGCTGGGCTATACTAACGTCGAGTTCCACCCCACCGAAAAGACCCTGGGCTGGCCCAAAGGAGCGCCCTACGATGCCATAATGGTTACCGCCGGCGCGCCCAAGGTGCCCCAGGTACTCCTGGATCAACTGGCAGTAGATGGGCGGCTGGTGATACCGGTCGGCTCGCGCTTTGAACAGGACCTGATGCAGGTGATAAAGCGCAAAGAGGGATTGGTGAGCACAAACCTGGGCGCATGCCGCTTCGTCCCCCTCATCGGAGAAGGCGCCTGGGACGAGGAATAATCTATATCATTCTGAGCCTTCCGTGAAGGGGAAAAATCCCGGAGACCCTTCGCCCTGCTCAGGGTGACACAGGCCACCCCCATCCTTCACAAATGAAGGAACCTCTGGACTCCCCCCTTCTGAACATTTCCCATAGCTGAAAAGTCTTACTTAAGGTTGACTGAGGTGATACAATAAATTGGGAGATTTTTAACCTTCTGGGAGCGGACAGCTTCGATTTGACTATAACATCTATCGTCCTCGCCGGTGGCCGCAGTTCCCGCCTGGGAAGAGAAAAACTCGCGGAGGTGATTGCTGGGAAAAGCCTGATCGAGCGAGCTATGAGCAGTCTGAGTTCGCTGAGCCAAGAGATATTTATAGTGATTTCGCAGAAGCAGGCAAGGTCATCCGTATCCTTATATACATATCCAGAAGCGAAAACAGTGGTTGACCTTTACCCGGGGAAAGGCTCCCTTATCGGCATCTATACAGGGCTGGTGCATTCTACTAATTTTCTCAATCTGGTTGTTGCCTGCGACATGCCCTTTTTGAACCTGAACCTGCTGCGCTATATGGTCAATATCGCACCCGGTTTCGATGTCGTCATACCGAGGATAGGCGACCAGATGGAGCCGCTTCACGCCGTGTACTCCAAGAATTGCATGGGGCCAATGGAGAACCTGATTAAACAAGGCAATCTCAAGATCACTGGTTTCCTTGATTCAGTTAAGGTAAGGTATGTGGAGGAAGAGGAACTGGACAGGTTCGACCCGGAGCGCTTGAGCTTTTTCAATATCAATACCGAGGCCGACTTGGAGAGAGCCAGAATTCTGGCAGCACAGGAGACAGCCCAGAGAAACCGTGCAAACCAGGGAGAGATTAGAAAGTGACAGCGATGAAGCGTCGGTTCAGGCTGGGGCTCGCCCTGGCTGCGGTGGTAACAGAGGAATATATCAACAAGGTTACAGCTTTCTTTGACCAGGCGCTGAAGTAACCGAGCATTAGATGATACCAGGGAGTGCAGAGATATGATATCTGTTGAGGAAGCACTGGAGAAAGTCCTGAGCTATGTGGATGTGCTCGAACCGGAGGACGAGCCCATACTAAATAGTTTGGGACGTGTCCTGGCAGAGGATGTATACTCCGATATAAACATACCGCCGCTGGATAATTCAGCTATGGACGGCTATGCAGTGCAGGCCGAGAGCACCGAGGGTGCCAGCCCTACCTCACTTCGAATACTTCGCATCATCGGGGAGGTAGCCGCAGGCTATATAGCCAGGGAGGAGGTAACGTCCGGCACCGCCATCCGCATTATGACCGGTGCGCCCATCCCCAAAGGCGCCGACGCCGTAGTCCAGTTCGAGGATACTGATGAGGAAAAGCGCAAGGCAGCCAAGAAACCCTTAAGTGATATAGGCATACTGCGGCAGGCAGCGAAGGGATTGAACATTCGAAAGGCCGGGGAAGACATCTCCAGAGGCAGCCTGGTTCTGAAGGCTGGGGCAGTGCTTCGCCCTCAAGAGATAGGCGTTCTCGCCTCCTTGGGAAAAGATGTTGTCCCCGTTATTCGTCGCCCGGTGGTAGCTGTACTGGCAACAGGAGATGAGCTTGTAGAGATCAAAGAGCCACTGCCGCCGGGAAAGATATACAACAGCAACACCTACAGCCTTGCTGCGCAGGTAAGTCGCTACGGCGGCATCCCCAAGATACTGGGAATTGCCCGGGATAACATCGAGGCTCTGGAGGATAAGATAAAACAGGCGCGTGATGCTGACTTGCTCATAACCTCCGCAGGAGTATCTGTGGGAGAATACGATGTAGTCAAGGATGTCCTGGCCCGGCTGGGAGAGGTAACCTTCTGGACAGTGCGCATGAAGCCGGGCAAGCCCCTCGCTTTCGGGCTATTGCGTCTGGGCAAAAGGAAGATACCACACCTGGGTCTCCCTGGAAACCCGGTAAGCTCCATGATAGCCTTCGAGCAGTTTGCCCGTCCGGCTATCCTGAAGATGCTGGGGAGAAAGAACTTCACCAAGCCTACTATCCAGGCTACCAGCGAAGGCCGTTTAGAGAACAGAGATAGACGGCGTGTCTTCGCCAGAGTCATGGTAAGCAAGCGCGATGGCCAGTACTTCGCCAGCCTCGCAGGCGCCCAGGGCTCGGGCATACTGACCTCCATGGCGCAGGCCAACGGGCTAATGATTGTCCCTGAAGACAAGCCGGCAATCGAGGTAGGTGAAGAAGTCCAGGTGCAGATGCTTGACTGGAACGAGGAGATGTAGATGATTCCTATAGTATGCGTTGTCGGTAAAAGTGGAGTGGGTAAGACCTATGTCATGGAGAAGCTAGTAGCTGAGCTAAAGAGCCGGGGCTATCGGGTAGCTACCATCAAGCATAGCGCCAGTGGCTTCGACATAGACCAGGAAGGGAAAGACACCTGGAAGCATGCCCAGGCAGGGAGCGATACCGTGGCCATAAGCTCACCACAGAAGATCGCCATAATCAGAAAAGTTGACCGCGATCATAATCTGGCTGAGCTTTACAGATTCGTAGGGCCGGACTTCGACATCATCCTCGCTGAGGGATTCAAACATGACAAAGCACCCAAGATCGAGGTGCACCGCAAGAAATTTGGCCCTGACTTGCTGTGCACGAAGGAAGAACTCCTCGCCATAGCCACCGACGAAAAACTGGATATGGATGTGCCCCAGTATAATTTCGAAGATGCTCCCGGGCTGGTCGACCTCATCGTGAAGAGGTTCCTCACCAGCGAGAAGGAGGACATAGTCACGCTCTTTGTCAACGAGGAACTGGTACCGCTCAACCCTTTTGTCAGAAGCATTATCACCAAGACATTGCTCGGCATGATCTCCGCGCTGAAGAAGGTTTCGCAGGCTACCAGCGTTGACATCTCAATCAGAAAGAAAGGCGGAGAATGATTTTCGAGGCAGCCAATTTTGTCTTCGAACCACCCGTGGAGGTTGCATTTGCACACCGAATCTTGATAAAGCCAAGCGCCGGTTGCTCCAAGCCTCACCCCATAACTACAAGCCGGGAGACGCTGGGCGCAGTGATCGCCGGTATAAGGAAGGTCAGCGCCGCTGACATCCTGCTCCTCGAGGGAAGCGCCGGTGATGAAATAGTGCACTCAATATATAAAGAATTGGGCTACGATTTCCCGCATACAATGCTGCTGGATGTTGACCAATGTGCCCCTGTGGCAGTGGAGAATCCTCTCTCCAAACCCTTCGTCCTGACTACCTTCTGGATACCTAACGTTATATTGTCCTGCGATTTCCTGATAACCATTGCCCCTTTCAAAGTGGTGGCAGGACAGGGCAGTTTCAGCATCAGGAACCTGCTGGGTCTGCTCCCCTCCTCTAAGTATCAGCAGGAGGCAAAAGGCTTCCGCGGGGTGAAACAGTCCCCGGGCATCGATAATACTATCGCTGACTTGTACTTTACCTTACCATTCGACCTGGGGATAATAGACGGTCGCAAGAAATTCACCGGGGCCAAAGACCATTTTCAGGGGGAGGTCGAGGACTATGGTAAAATATTCGTTGGCCCACCCTATGAGGTAGACTCTGAGGCTTCGGATGCCGCGGGGGTAACAACAGGTTATCTTCGCTTGATCGAAGAGATTAAAGCCAAGCAAGGGGGTAATTCATGACGACAGAGCAGGATATGGGTATTGATGAGATACGGCTTCGCTACTTCATAGATTTGGACTGGTACCAACAACAGGAGCGTTCCTTTGCCACGCTCGCCGAAAGCCGCCTGTGCCCGACGTCTCGCAAGAAGGAGAAGACGAAGTCAGAAGCTGCTTTACTGCGCACTATAAGACAATGCTGCTCTAAACGCGATGGTTTTATCACACCGAATATGCCATTGCTGGAGATGATCTTTCGTCTTTTGCTCGCTAACGGTAACCAACCACTAGAGTTAGAGCAAATGCAAGAACAATTGCAGAAGTGGCTGGGCGATACTAGCAATGCTCGAGACTTATCGGTCCCTAAGCTGAAACGCATCCTCAGCAACGATCAGTACTATGGATTGAGGCCGGCCCCTTTGGAGGAAGAGGCAAAGAAGACTTAGTAATTCAACTGAAAGTCGTTGAAGCGTCCTGTGTACTCTGCCCACTTCACATCAACACGCTCCACCTTGGCTCGAGATGGTCCAGTCTCGAGGTGGTTAAGGAGCTCACCCAGCTTAGTTTTTTCTCCTTCTGCCCGAACTTCAACGGCTGCGCCACCGGATAAATTCTTTACGTAACCTTTCAATCCCAGAGCCTCAGCGCGGTACTTTACGAAGGCTCGGAAATTGACACCTTGAACACGCCCGTGCACTATAGCCGAGAGAGATGCTTGCTCCGACACTATTTCCTCCCCATAGATGCCCTAAGTAGTTCAGAGCACGCCAGCAAAGGAACAAGGCTCAATGCGGTCTAGACGGTGAAGGCCGTAGCTCCGTGCTGTTTCAATAGCCTCCACAAATTCTTCCCTTGAGATAGAGAGCGCCAGTTCGGGGATATCGAATGCCCTGTAACAAGGATGATACTGAGCCATCACATTTAGATAAGTGCTGACCGAGATTTCCTGGCTTAGAAAGCGACAGGCCTCGGCGGTTCCCGCCAGCCCATTGGGCAGAACGAGATGCCGCACCAGCAGTCCACGCGTGGCTACGCCTTGATCATCCCACCTAAGATCGCCCACCTGACGGTGCATCTCTTGCACCGCTGCTCTATTTATCCGAGGATAGTCACTGATTCCCGAGAACCGTTGGGCATTCTGCCCATCAGAGTATTTCATGTCCGGCATATAAATATCGAAAACGCCATCCAGGAGCTTGAGGGTATCCACCGCATCATAGCCACCACTGTTGTACACCAGGGGTACAGAGAGACCAGCCTCTACAGCGATCTCCAGTGCCTCAAGTATCTGAGGCACCACGTGTGTCGGGCTCACGAAGTTGATGTTGTGACAGCCCCTTCGCTCCAGGGAAAGCATCATACCAGCTAGCTCCCTGGCCTCCACCTCCTGCCCCTCGCCAAGCTGGCTTATAGCGTAGTTCTGGCAGAAGCAACATTTCAGATTACAGAAAGCGAAGAATATCGTCCCCGACCCCCCACTCCCCACCAGGGGAGCCTCCTCCCCGAAGTGTGGCCCGAAGCTCGAAACTGCCACCCACCTTCCGGTACTGCACTTACCCAACTCCCCTTTGAGCCGATTAACCTGACAACGACAAGGACAGAGGCAGCAATTCTCCAGAATCGCCAGTGCCCTCTCCACCCGCTCGTGCAGTTTACCTACCCCATACAATTGTCTATAGGCTGCTATTGAGCTACTTCTCTTCCTCAGCGCCCTTCTCCTCCCCCCAAGTGCTCTTCTCCTTCTTCCCCTTCGCCTTAATCACCTCCACAATTACCGGCGTAGACAGCACTTCCGAGACCAGTGGCTTCTTGGCCCCCTTCTTAGGCTTCTTGGCTTCATGATGTCTAAAGTCTCTCGTCCCCATTTTGCACCTCTTCTTGAAGAGCTACCGTATTTAGTGAGAGTTTAGCAGAAGGGAAAAGTCATGTAAAGCAGTTTATAAAGAGGTCGTTTACTAATCCTTTTTCAACCCCCTGTATCCCCCAATCTTGGGGGAAATTTGATATGGGGGGACACCCCCAAACCCCCAGCAAAGGGGCCTCGCCCCTCTGCACTCCCCATTAGTAAATGACCTCATTTTGAGGATGTTTCCCTTGCCTCGCATTGAGCCACTTCTTCTTCTGTTCCACCCTGATACCTGCATCGGTAGGCTGATAGTTCTGAATAAAGTCCTCCCTGAAAGTGGAAAATGTGCCGTCGAGGATAGAACACCGAATCTGCTCCATCAACCTCATGATAAACCTTACATTATGTATAGTAGCAAGGCGGTAAGCCAGAAGCTCCTGCGCCTTAAACAGATGGTGGATATATGCAGCAGAGAAGTTACGGCAGGTGTAGCAATCGCAATCGGGGTCAATGGGCCCCTTCTTCGTTTTGAAGCGGGCATTCCCTATGTTATAGCGGCGGTGTCGAGTGAAAACAGCACCATTCCGGCCCAGCCTGGTAGGCAGCGCGCTGTCGAACATATCCACTCCGCACGATACGCATTCCACCAGGTCTTCAGGAGAGCCAACACCCATTAAGTAGCGGGGCTTATCCTCCGAGAGAAGAGGCACAGTTTCATCGAGCATATCGTGCATCAGTTCCTTCGGCTCTCCCAAACTCAAGCCCCCAATGGCATAGCCGGGTAAGTCCAGTGAAGTGAGGAAGTCAGCCGAGTGACGCCGCAGTTCGGCAAAAGTACCCCCATGTACGATTCCGAAAAGAGCTTGCCCTTTTCTCTTGTGCCTTCGCTGACACCTCTCCGCCCAGAGATGGCTGCGCTCCATAGCCCGCCGGATGCTCTCCATACTATCCCCGTAGGGCGGGCACTCATCGAGAACCATAATAATGTCCGCGCCCAATTGCTCCTGTACTTCAATGGCAAGCTCCGGGGTCAGAAAATGCTCGCTGCCGTCAACATGGGAGCGGAACAGGGCACCTTCGTCGCTGATGCGGCGAAGGTGCCCCAGACTGAACACCTGAAAACCGCCGCTATCAGTAAGAATCGGGCCATCCCAGGACATGAACCGATGCAATCCCCCCAGCTTGCTGATGGTCTCCACACCGGGCCTGAGGTAGAGGTGATAGGTATTAGCCAGAATCATTCCCACACCTAATAATTTAAGCTCATCAGGGGTCAGAGTCTTGACTGTACCCTGACTGCCCACAGGGAGGAAAACTGGGGTTGGCACAGTACCATGAGGTGTGGTGAGCATGCCGACGCGAGCCTTTGTCTTAGAGCAAGTCTTCGCCAGCTTGAAGAATCGGCTCATCGGGGTTTAGATCCAGAAGTTCAAACACAGGGCGACGAAGATTAAACCCAGGTAAGGGAAAGCGGAAAGCTTGTACACCTTCCAGGCATCCTGGGTCAGGTGGCTCTTAAGCAGGTGGTAATTGGCATAAACCATGACGATGCCCAGAATATTGGCAACCGCAAAATAGAGCCAGCCCAAGTTGTCGAACGCCCAGAGAGCAATAGACGCAGCATAAAGCAGAACTGACAAGACCATCAATATCTTTATGGCATCTTTGACTCTCCAGGTGACCGGGAAATAGGCGACCCCCGCCTGGAGATAGTCTTCACGATTGGCAATCATAACGCTCCACACATGCAGAGGTATCCACACGGCGATAAGAATGCAGAGGAAGAGAATCTGAATATCCAGGTGGTGAGTTACAGCTACATAGCCTATGAGCACAGGCGCACAACCCGCTATCCCGCCCTGAATTACACACATCACCCTTTTCCGGAATACTGAGGCTGCGATGGTACCCACGAGGCCGAAGACGAAGCAGAGAGGATCGAGATACCAGGCTACAGCGAGCGCAGCCAGAATCAAGAATACGCTCCACACCAAAGCCTTCCTAGCAGGAACTATCCGATTCGCAGGCAGAGCCCTCATGTGAGTTCTTTTCATCCTGGCATCTACATTACGGTCAAGATAGTTGGTCAAGCCGTTAGCACCAGCGCTTCCCAAGGCAATCGCCACCAGGGCGATCAAAAGGACGTGGAGCGGAGGTTTGCCCTGCGCTGCAATAATTGCGGCACAGACCCCGATGAAGGCTAGCAAAACCGTCTCGCGGGGTTTGAGCACCGTGATATAGTCGATAATCCCCTTTCCCTGGGGTTTTCTACTCAACTCACGTACAAGCGATTTCTGCGTTGCTTCGGTGACATCGTTCATCTTACGGTATTCCCCTCAGAGCGGGGCAGACACATGGGTCTGCCCCTACAAGCTTCTTGACGCGCTATATAATAATAACACAGAGCTACAATATCACCAATACTTGATATGGGTAGGTCAGAGCGGATGCTCAAGTATACCCAGACAGACACACTGGTCTGCCCCTACAAATGTTTGCACTAGCCTTGCAACAATTTCTTGATCACACCTACGGCGATTTCATGATGGACATCATCGCGAACCACCGGTTTGCCGATGCCGGTAAGCAACACCCACCTTGTCCTCTTCCCCCTCACCTTCTTATCAAGCTCCGTGGCTTGAAATAAACGCTCAATATCCACCCCGGAGAAAGCCGTGGGCAGGCCGAATCTTTCCAGCAAGGCTTGCTGCCTATCAACCACCTCCTGGAACAAAAGCCCCACCTCGCGGCTAATCATAGCTGCCCCCATCATACCAATAGAGACCGCCTCACCATGGAGGAAACGCTCGTAGTTCGTAGCTGCCTCCAGCCCATGGGCTATAGTGTGTCCGTAATTCAAGATGATCCGTATCCCCTTTTCCTTCTCGTCTTCGCTCACTATTTTAGCCTTGATAGCGGCGCTGCGTGCCACTACATCGCTGGTAACCGTCCTCTCCTGAGTAAACAGCCCCTCTGCCCTCTGCTCAAGCAACTCCAGCAGCCGCGGGTCTCGGATCATGGCGTGCTTAATCACCTCGGCCCAGCCTGAAACCAGCTCACGTCTGGGCAAAGTAGTCAAGGCCTGGGTATCAGCTATGACCAGACGTGGCTGATAAAAGGCTCCAATCAGATTCTTGCCCTGGGGATGATTCACGGCGACCTTGCCCCCGATAGAGGAATCAACCATACCGATCAGGCTGGTAGGTACTTGAACCAGAGGCAAACCGCGGGCGAAGGTAGCAGCCACAAACCCGGCGAGGTCTCCCACCACACCTCCACCCAGAGCAACTATGTTATCAGCACGCTCGGCACGACAATCCACCAGCCCGTCATAGATTTTGATCGCCGTTTCAAAGGACTTGCTCCTCTCTCCCTGGGGCACAACCAGCGAGTCCACCTCAAAACCGGCGTCCTCTAGAATCTTAGTGACTCTAGCCCCATAGAGCGGAAACACCCCCTCATCACTCACTATATGAGCCGTGCCCCAGAGCCCAGCGTTTCGCATCCGTCTCCCCAACTCTTCAAGAAATCCCCAGCCTACAAACACGGGATAGCTTTCTGTGGCAGTAGTTACCACACAGGCAGCGCCCTTCTGTTCACAATAAGGGGCATCGGATTCCCGGGCGTCAGGTAGAACCGGCAGGGCGGCCCTTCCCCTCCTTCCATATCTCCACCCGAGGATGACCTCATCCGCCACCTCCTCCACAGTCAAATTATCTGTGTGCACTGTCCAGTCGGCAAGAGCATAATAAGGCTGGCGAAATCCCTTCAGCCATTCGATGCGTCTCAGCGGTTCGGGCCCGGCGAGAAGAGGCCTGGCCTCCCGGTTTGTGGGGTCTTCAGCGTCCTTAACTAACCTTCGGTATATAGTGGCTGGCTTCGCCTCGAGGCAGATGACCACCCCGCTCTCCAGCATCATGTCACGATTAGCGGCACTCATCACAGCCCCGCCGCCGGTGGCAATGACTGTATTGCTTCCCTGACATACACGCTCCAGCACCTTGCTTTCCAGCTCGCGAAATCGCTCCTCTCCATCCCGGGCAAATATCTCGGCGATGGGCTTGCCGTAAGAACGCACAATCTCCTCATCGATATCGATGAACTTCCAACCCAATTTCCAGGCTACCTTCTGGCCCACCTTTGTTTTGCCGGTATAGGAGAAACCGGTCAGGATAATGTTTCCAGCAGCTTTTTCACCCACCGTACTCCCTCAACGTAATTATAATTCCCCAAAGCCTCAGGATAAAAGCGCTCGCTTTCGAAGATAATGGGAAGTGAATTCCTAATCGAGTCCATTATCTGCAAAACCCGCGCAATGTCCACCCAGCCCTTCTCAGCGCTCTGGCTGGGATGTACAGGAATATGCCGGAAGGCAAGATAGTCATCCTTGCTCCGCGTATTCCAGAGATGGACCGAGCCCATATATGGCAGAAGCTCGGCTTCAAAAGCATACAGGTCAAAACCATTTTGCATGGCAGCCAGATGCGTATGTGCAGTATCGAAACAATACCGCAGCGGGGGAGAGTATTCTTTCAGCACTCCCGTAAGGAACTCGGCGTTAATCAAAGGACTCGCCCCCACACCCTCTATATGAATGGGAATACTCCTCTTTAGGCTGAGCTCAGCGAGTCGATCACAGCTCTTCCAGGCGATTTCCTTGGACTTCGACCTGCTTTCCTCCGATTCCTCCGAGGCCGGCGATGGGAAGTGGACTACCACATATTCAGCCCCGAACTCATCGGCTTGCTCCATAGTCAGTGTTATCATCTTCATGGTCAATTCCCTTTTATCCGCGTCCATATCACAGAGGAAAGACCAGGTCGGAGGCTGGGGATACCAATCAAGCTGAACCAACGGAGAGTGGATACTCCACTCCAGCTTATGTCGCCTGAGCAGCCGTTTGAGCCTGGGGAGTTCACCAGCGGGGAGGTTATAGAACTCGCCCCGGCGAAGGCCATTGCCAATTATCATCTCATCGAAAAGGTCGAGGTTATGGCAGTGAAAGCCCAGATTGCTCATGTCATTTTCTGGGGCCTATCGACTCGAGATAGCCCCGATAGTTGCGCAAGGTTTCCTTGATGTGGTCGCCGCCGAACTTTTCCAGCATCGCCTCGGCGAGAATTATAGCCAGCATCGCCTCCCCTATAACGCCTGCTGCGGGGACGACGCAGATATCGCTCCGTTCGAAATGAGCCTCTACTTTCTCGCCTGTCCTCAAATCTACCGAGGGCAAGGGTTGGCTCATCGTGGGAATAGGCTTGACCGCAGCGCGGACAACTATCGGCTCGCCGTTGCTCATGCCGCCCTCGATACCGCCGGCCCGGTTGGTAGTATGCCTCCAGCGACGCTTGGCGTCTAGATCGATTATATCCTGAACCTGCGAGCCCGGTAGGCTTGCCTCATTAAAGCCAGCCCCGATCTCCACACCCTTTACCGCATTAATGCTCATCAGCGCCTGGGCTATCCTGCCATTGAGCCTGCGGTCCCAGTGGA
>Ga0209777_10005890_pt1 | contig 13970 bp, 14 predicted proteins | sample FrelakmetHBP12HB_FD_187147 | JGI IMG/M metagenome (GOLD analysis project Ga0209777, IMG submission 187147) | Freshwater lake sediment microbial communities from the University of Notre Dame, USA, for methane emissions studies -HBP12 HB (SPAdes)... | ecosystem: Environmental > Aquatic >...
TCAATCAGGCGCTGCTGTTTTTTTCCAATATTCCGTCGATTAAATCGCATCTGCAAATGCTCTACGATGTTGGTTTAGGCTATGTTCATTTGGGGCAGTCGGCGACCACTCTTTCCGGCGGAGAAGCACAGAGGATAAAACTGGCGCGGGAATTGGGCAAGAAAGTTAACAATAATACTCTTTATATTCTGGATGAACCTACCATTGGATTGCATTTTGCAGATATTCAAAAATTGCTGGATGTTTTAATACGCCTTGTGGATATGGGCAATACCATGGTTGTAATCGAACATAATTTAGATGTAATTAAATGCGCTGATTACGTTATTGACCTTGGACCGGAAGGTGGTTCCGGCGGCGGTAAAATTATTGCCTTGGGTACAGTCGAAAAAGTGTCCTGGGAAGAAAAATCAACAACAGGTCAATTTCTGCGGAAAATTATTTCCGTCTAAGAGCATCTTTTATCATTTTTTATATTTTCCACGATGTTGCCTCTATAGCAAATGTTGCCCAGGCGGTAAATCATTTTTCGTTCAGACTGCAATTGCTTAAATGATGAAGTTTATTTCACATTATTCTTGCCCCATAACAAATAATATCTTGACATGATCATACGAATAGTTTATTAGCTTTCCTCCTTATGAGAATGGATGATGGAAAGGATTTCGAACTACTGAAGACTTCAAAACATAGACATTCAATATTAATTGTCGATGATGAAGACTCTATCCTCAATGCTTTCAAACGCATTTTAGCCGATGGAGATTACGAAGTTCATACAGCAAGCAATGGGTTGGAAGGGCTTAAAAAACTCCATACAGCTCAAAGACCTTATTCTCTTATTATTTCCGATCAAAGAATGCCTATGATGAGCGGCGTGCAATTTTTTACTCAGGCCAAAGATATTTTTCCGGACGCCATCCGTATCCTTTTGACCGGATATGCCGATACTGGAGCTGTAATTGACGCCATCAATAAAGGGGGGGTTCATCTTTATTTTACAAAACCATGGCGTGAAGAAGAACTGCTGTTGCATATCAAACAATCGTTTTCTAAAGTGGAAATATTGCAGGAAAATAAACGACTGATCGAATTGATCAAGCATAAAAATGATGAGTTGCTGAAATTAACCAAAACTCTCGAAAAAAAAACCAAAGACAAAACTGATGATCTGTTAGCTCAAACTGAAAAACTCAAGGAGAGTTACAAAAAATCGCAAATAATTTTAGATGGCATAGTTAAGACGTTGTCTAAAAGCATAGAAACAAGAGATCCTTATACCTCAGGACATGAGGATCAAGTAGCTAAGATTGCCTGTAAAATTGCAAAAGAAATGAAATTGACTGAAAAGCAAATTGCGGCCATTCATGTTGCCGCCACTCTCCATGATATCGGAAAAATATCCGTACCTTCAGAAATATTGACCAAACCAGGCCGTTTGAGTGATCTGGAAAGGGAGATAATCAAGACGCATTGTAAGGTTGCCAATGATATTCTTATAAATATTGAATTTCCTTATCCAGTGGCGGAAATTATTTTCCAGCACCATGAAAGAATGGACGGTTCAGGTTATCCACGGGGTTTAAAGGGAGATAAGATTGTAATAGAAGCGCGCATTATAGGCGCCGCAGATGTTATGGATGCCATGGCTTCCTATCGGCCTTACCGGCCGGCGCTGGGTGTTGACGCGGCTATTGAGGAAATAGTCAAATTCAGGGGAATAACATATGACCCTGCCGTCGTAGATGCCTGCTTAAAAATTTATAAAAATACCGGTAAAAATAAACTCCATTGAATAAAAAATAATCAGCCATTGAAAAATAGCGATCATTGATTCTTACAATTACCCGTGCTCTTTACGTATAATTTCTTTGATTATTGTGAAACTCCAATTTAATGAGACTCACTGAAAACAAACGAAGTGAAGTTTGTAGCGTTAGTCGAATTATCCCACGTGCGAAGCTAAGTGGGACTATTTTAATGAGACCCAAGCTTCAAAAACGGAGTGCATAACCTAAAGGTCACAGCTGAAGTTTGCAGGTCGAATTATCCCGTATAAGTAGGGGTACAATATCCCGCAGCTTGCTTTAGGGGTCATACCCTTGATTTCCGTTCCCCAAAAATTGCCCTGCCGATGCGGACAATCGTTGCGCCTTCTTCGATAGCTACCTCGAAGTCATCGGTCATACCCATGGAAAGTTCTTCCATCTGAATTCCGGTAATTCCTGCACGGATAATATCGTCGCGAAGATTTCTTAGGCCGGTAAAATATGAACGGGAATTTTCGGGATTGGTCGAATAAGGCGCCATTGTCATCAGTCCTCGCACAGAAATATTTTCTAATTTAGAGATGTCCTTAACCAAGGAAATAGCTGTGGCCGCCGGTATCCCGTTTTTTGTTTTTTCTTCGCTAACAGTCACTTCAATCAGGATATTCTTCTTATGGCCAGTGAGAAGAGCTTTTTTGTCCAGCTCCCGGGCCAGATCCATGCGGTCAACGGAATGAATATAGTTGAAGAGATTGACAGCATATTTCGCTTTGTTGGTTTGGAGATGTCCAATCATGTGCCACTGGGCACGCGGCCCTATAACGGCAATTTTTTCTTTTGCTTCTTGTACATAATTTTCTCCGAACATGGTGATGCCCGCATCAATTGCTTCGCCGATGCATACGGGGGGAACGGTTTTAGTTACCGCTAAAAGTTTAATGGAATCAGGAGCGCGTTGACACCTTGCGGCAGCGGCAGCTATCCTTTGTTTAATCGTATTTATATTGGCGGCAATATCCACTTCCATAAAGTTTACCGAAAAGTGATCGAACCCAGTTTATTAAACGCTTCCAAAGCTTCGCAAAGCGGCAGTCCGATCACGTTTGTATAAGAACCGCGAATTGATTTGATGAAGCAAGCGCCTTTTCCCTGTACAGCGTATCCGCCGGCCTTGTCGTATGGTTCGTCAGAAGCAACATACCATTCCATTTCCTTGGGGCTGATCGTTTTAAATTGCACAGCGGATTGAATGACTTTGGTTTGGTAAATTTCAGCGGCCAAACGAGCAATAGTAAAACCGGTAAAAACTTTATGTTCACGTCCGCTGAGTTTCTGGAGCATCTCGCGCGCCTGGGATTCGTTTTTTGGTTTTCCTAAAATAAGGCCGTCAATGACGACAATTGTATCGGCGCCAAGCACCCACGCCTCAGGATATTTATTGGCGATAATTATCGCCTTATCACTAGAGAGCCTTTTGACATGCCGTCGTGGACTTTCTCCGGCAAGGTAATTTTCATTGACATAAGAAGGGACGGTTTTGAATTTCAATCCCACCGATCTCAACAATTCCTGCCTTCGCGGCGAGGCTGACGCTAAAATAAGTGAGGCTGATAATGAAATCATCATGAAAACCTTCTCTATTGCTGTAAATATAGCGACTTTATCACAAATAAAAGAAAACCTGTCAATTGCAAATTATGTTTGAATATTAAGATGAATTATTGTTATAATATAATCATAAAAATCAAATGAGGTGAAAGATGAAAAAAATATTGGGTGTATTTTTAGGGTTGAGTTTTTTAATAGCTTTAAGCAGCGTTGCTTTTGCTGCGGAAAAAGTGGTGCAATTAGATGTTCCCGGTTGCAGACCATGTGGCGCCGCTGCACGCATAAATGCGATCATGAAAAAGATTAATGGTGTTAAAAAATACGAAAATAAGGATCATGATCTATTGATCATAACCTTTGATGATGAAAAAACTGCCCTTAACATGATTATCGATGAACTCAAAAAAGGGAAATTTGTTGTCACGGGAGAGCCGGTATATTTGAAATAATGTCATACCAATTCGCTTGTAATTTAACACCTTGAAGATGTTAAATTACCGGTAAGGTAAAAACCTCATTTATTATGCGCTCCCCTGCGGGATGCGCTTCCGGTCGTCGGCTAACTTTGTTGGCAGTGTCGTCGGCTTCCTCAACGTATAACCTAAAGGTCACGCGTTAGTAATACGCCTGCGGATCCTCCTCCTTGCTGCCGCGTTATCCTTTGAAGGCGAAATGGTATCAAGTGGCATTATAGATATTTTTTCAACTTTTTTTCTTCCAGAGCCTCGACTATTTTTTTTACATTTTGGGATGAACCTTTTTTACAAATAAGCAAAGCATCTTTTGTTTCGACTATTATTAGATCTTTTATTCCAACAAGAGCGACAAGCTTCTTCGGACTGTAAACCAGAGATCCTTCCGTATCTTCAAAAATCACATTAGCACCGCCAGTCAGGGCATTGCCTTTATTATCTTTGGCCGATATTTCCCAAAGGGCATCCCAGCTTCCGACATCGCTCCAGCCGAAATCGCCCTGGAGCATGAAAACGTTATCTGCTTTTTCCATGACACCGTAATCAATAGAAATGGATTTAAACTTCCTGTAAACACGAGGCACGACAACCGCTTCATCAGGCGTGCCGAGAGCTTCATTAATTTTCATCAGTCCCGCATACAAATCCGGTAGCCAGCGGGCAATTTCTTTCAATATGGTTGAGGCCTTCCAGATAAACATACCGCTGTTCCAATAAAAATTGCCGCTTTGAACAAAGTCTTGTGCTTGCTGGAAATCAGGTTTTTCGCGGATAGATTTTACGCGAAAGACTTCTTCATTGGCTATGTGCTGAAAAGAAGCTGCCTTCTCAATGTAACCAAAACCAGTTTGAATGCTGGAAGGTTTAATGCCGATTGTAACCAATCCATCTTCCTGCGCGGCGGCTTTTGCTGCCGCGTCAAGGACATCGATAAACTTGCGCGAATCGGCAATGGCGTGATCGGAAGGCAAGACGACCATTATATCGTCGGGAACGATTTTCCGGATATGCAAGGAGGCAAGCCCAATGCAGGCAGCCGTGTTTTTTCCTTCCGGTTCAATAATAATGTTCCGGGATGGAATTTTCGGAAGCTGCTTAATCAAGACGCGGGCATGTTTTTTCCCCGTTACCACCAAAATATTATTGGGACTAATCAGCGGTTTGATCCGGTCAACAGTTTCCTGAATGATCGTTTTTTCGCTGATTATATCCAATAAATGTTTAGGCTTTTTTTCTCTGCTGCGGGGCCAGAATCTTGTGCCTCGTCCACCGGCCATTATTACTGCATACATTTTTTGACTCCTCTAACTTTTTATAATTCCAACGCCCATGATGAATGCTTATAGTATAAAGTGTCTTGCAATTTCAAGCTGGAAAAGATATTTTAATACTCGATGTCAACTATAATATATCCAGAAATAATTTTTAAGAAGGGACGAGAAGCGGCTCTGCTTCGCGGCCATCCATGGGTTTTTTCCGGCGCAATTGCCGCGATTAAAGGAAACCCCGGCGCCGGTGATATTGTTTTAGCCAAAGATTCAGCAGGTAATCCGCTGGCCTTGGGATTTTTTAACCCATTAACAGATATAGCTTTTCGTGTTTTAACGAGAAAATGTGAAGAAAATATTTCTCAATATTTTTGGCAGGCTCGTCTGCATGCCGCATACAAATTGCGGCAAAAGATTATTGGCGAGCAAACAAACGCTTATCGTCTGATAAATGCCGAAGGGGATGGTTTCCCCGGACTGATTGTTGATGTCTATAATACAACACTGGTTTTTTCCATCGCTACCGCCGGAATGGAAAAACAAAAAAATCATATCTTTAATGCTCTTATTTCCCAGTTAAAACCAACACTGATTTATGAACAAAGCGAGAGCCGGTCACGCACGTTAGAAGGGCTGGAAAATAGAAATGGTATTGTGTTTGGAGAAAATAGCAGTGGTGTTGTGGAGATAATGGAAAATGGTCTGAAATTTGAAGTTGATGTAATCGCCGGCCAAAAAACAGGATTCTTCCTTGACCAGCGGATAAACAGGGAAAAGATAGGCGCACTTAGTCGCGATGCTCAAGTATTGAATTGCTTTTCTTACACGGCTGCTTTTTCTGTTTATTGCGCTGAAGGCGGAGCCAAACGTGTTGTTTCTTTGGATATATCCAAGCCCGCCTGTATCACCGCCAGAAAAAATTTACATCTCAACTGGTTTTCCTCTGAAAACCATCCGGTAATAGAAACTGATGTTTTTACTTATTTGCGCAATATGCAGGAAAACTACAATATTATTATCCTTGATCCCCCGGCATTTGCCAAAAATATAAGAGATGTTGCTAAAGCCACGCGAGGCTATAAAGAAATTAATTTACAGGCAGTCAAGCATCTTACGGCGGGCGGTATTTTAGCTACTTTTTCCTGCTCTCATTTTATTGAGGAAGATCTTTTTTTAAAAATTGTTCTCAGCGCGGCGCGTGATGCCGGCGCCGAGTTGCAGCTTTTAGCCAGATTAGAAGCAGGGCCGGACCACCCTGTTTTGCTGGGACATCCTGAAGGCCGCTATCTCAAGGGGCTACTGCTGGTTAAGAAAGGTTAAAGGGGGAAATGGGGCTATTGACCGGGAGCGCATTTCCGCAAGGAAGCGCAATTATTAAATGGACACTTTCCTTGCCGGAAAAAGCCGAAGGCTTTACAATACGCTCATACCCGGAAGGGCACCATGGTCTGCTGCGTTGCGCTGCAAACCGCACCACTCGACGTATATCCATACGTGTGACCTTTAGGTTATACGCCTCGCGGGTCGGTTTTTTGCGCGCCTTGCATCTGAACATTCGGCGTGCCCCTTAGGGTATTTGAACAGCCCCCAAACAGGGGGGCAACAAACCCAAATCGATGATTTAATCAGGCGTTGCAATTATTAATTGTCATAGGATAAAGTTTTCTTGACGTAAAATGTAAAGATTGACTGTAAATATTCCTTCCTGTAATCCTCAAATTATCAACCTCTCCAAAAATGCAACATTTCAATCCGTAATAAAGGATTCAGTTATCATGCCGTACATATATTAATTTTTTTGTGTCGAATCCCAGCGCGGCGGCTTTGTCCACTAGACGTTTTTTCAATTCATCATCTAGTCGTGGGCTGCGGGCCAAAAGCCAGAAATAAGACTTATCCGGACCACACACCAGCACATACGAATAACTATCGCGATCAAGATCAAAGACAACATACGATCCATAAAAAGGGCCAAAAAAAGAAACTTTCAGGAAACCCTGATCTTTACGACCAACGAAATAACCCTTGCCCTCAATCTCCTTCAACTTATTTTCTTTTTGAGAATAACCTCTATTCATAACCCGCAAACCGCCATCGGACCGCAGAGTATATTCAGCACTAACCGACGTGAGCCCCCGTTCAAATGAATGATCAAGCCGAGCTATTTCGTACCACTTTCCCAGATACCGCTCTATATTGAAATTATCAACCGGCGTTATATTTTCCGGCACATTGACGCAACCGGATAATAATAAACCAAAGGCCATGAGTATTTTTTTCATTTCAAATTTGTCCTTTCTCTTTACAATCAGGTAAATATGCCTTAATTTACCGGAAAAGAGTTAGATTTAAAAGGAGGAAGTATGAAGCTTGAGGAATATTTTGAAAATGCTAGTGGTGTTGGTGTTCTTTCCACTGCCGATGAAAAAGGAAAGGTAAACGCGGCTATCTATGGACGGCCGCATTTTATGAATGAAAATACAGTTGCCTTTATTGCCTCCGACAGACTGACTCACGCCAATTTGAAAAAGAATCCCTCCGCAATATATCTCTTCAAAGAGGATGGCTCTTATAAAGGTTGCAGGCTTTATCTTACAAAGACACACGAGGAAAAAGACAGCCCGCTAATTGAGAAAATACGACGCAAGAAATATAAAGGAATCGGGCGCAAGGATAATATGGAATCAAAATTTCTCATCTATTTTAAAGTGGACAAAATATTGCCTCTAATTGGCGACGGCAAGCAAAGCACGCTTTGACAAGACGGCGAATATTACGGTGCGGGAATACTGCAATCTCCATGGACTCTGGAAATTGTAAAACGATAAAATAATTGGTAATATAAAAATTGAAGGATTCTGAAAGGAGAAAAAATGGTTAAATTGTACAGATGTATTATTTGCGGCGATGCGTATATCGGCGCCAATCCTCCGTCAAACTGCCCTTTCTGCGGTGCCCACATGAGTTATATTATGGAGGCAAAAGCGGCTATTGTGAACTTTGATATTCCTCTCAGCGCCCAGGATAAAACTAATGTCGAACACGCTCTCAAGGTGGAAATAAGCAATTCGACATTTTATGCGTGCGCTGCGGATAAAACAAATGATCCTGAAGGGAAAATTTTGTTCAAAGCGCTGGGCAAGATTGAAGCGGAGCACGCGTCCATATGGAGAAAAATACTCAAGCTGGGATCCGTTCCCCTGGGAAGCGAGACATGCCACATGGAGAATGTTGAGAACTTAAAAGAGTCCCACGAAAGGGAAGCAAGGGCGATCGCATTCTATAAAAAGTCGGCCATGGAATCGGATCATCCACGGATAAAGCAGCTTTTTGAAGCATTAGTGGAAATCGAAACAGACCACGTGCAATTGTCGGAAGAAGGGCTGAAATAAAAGCTATTCAAGGTGCCGGGGGGTTCTTCCCCGGGCCCACAAAAACCACTCGACGTGCTTATCCGCATCAGTGACCACCATGCTATCGATAACTTTCTGTTATCAATAGAAATTGGATTATCGGGAAAATGCAACCTTTCAATCGGAGATCAATAAAACATTTTGCCTGATGGATTCTGACCCTACATTTCCAGAAAATATTTTGCGTCATATCAGGTGATCTTTAATGGCGGCAAACGGTTCTCTTGTTCTGCCGGTGGTTATGTCACGATTTGCTGAACCTTTCTGCAATCAGCGCCATGTGATAAAAGGCTCGTTGCGCTTTGGTATTCGATGATAGCTGTGTTTGGGATATCCCAGCATCACCGCCCCAAAACATTTATGGCCTGCAGGCAAATCCAATACTTTGATAATTGGTTCATGCAGACCGGCGAATGCTGTGAAATAGCCTGCCCAGCATGTTCCTAATCCTTTGGCATAGGCATAAAGTTCCAGATATGTGAGCGCAATTGCGCAATCCGCTGCGGGAAAAGGCAGATCGGTAGGGCTATGAACAACAATTAAGTGTGGCGCTCCTCGCATAATGCGATCTATGCCATTGTCCCAAGCATTTACAATGCGTCTAAAACGCCGGACATTTGCTTCGTCCGTCATAACGGGAATCATAATTCTCATGAAATCAACGACCATCTCAGCCAATTTGTGAACATCTTCGGGATTCTGAAAAACAGTCCAATGCACTTGTTGCTTGTTACTGCCGGTGGGAGCATATCGTGCTGTATCGATCAACTCCGTCAGAAGTTTGTGGGAGACGACCTTTACTTTATACTGGCGGATAGAACGTCGTGCTTGAAGAAGTTGCTTCACTGTGTCGGCGTCGAGAAGAAGGTTTTTTTGAATTGGCACACAAGCAGCAAGGGACATTGTGGATAGTGTTAGTGCCCCATGAGGACACACCGCCACGCAGTGTCCGCAGTTAATGCAAAATTCTTCGCCATTTTCTAATAAAGATGGGAAAGATTTCTTGTCAAGCTGAACAATGATTTGTGCCGGACATTCCGTCGCACAGATACCGTCCCGTTTACATTTTTTTTGATTAATGTTGAAAAGCGACATGGCAACTTCCTTTTCATTGAAAAGCTTTGGATGCATCAGGCGCAATGCGCCAGTCGGACAATTGATAAAACATTAACATAAGTATTGCAATGACTTTTTGTGATTCGCTGTTGTGAAATTTTGCAAGTCCAGCTTTACTTTCTTCCTTAGAAACAGACCATTATCCTTGTCGAGTATGCAAGACTTCAATCCGTAGTAAACACAATTTGTTCACAACAACAAACATCAGCATCATAACTCACATTTTGTAGTCAGTATTTAATTGACATACAAGAACCTCCTTCATATACTCCTACCGTGAAAAAGGAAGTTCTTATCAAAAGTGAACACGGGATATTTACGCGAGGATATTCTGCCGAGAAATGCATTCAATGCGGAAAATGTCTTGCTGGATGTCAATACAGAAAAATCACACCAAAACAAGCCCGCGATGTAATGAAAAAAATTACGGTAAGGCCGCAATGGTATCCTGAACTCGACTCTTGCATTCGATGCGGCAAATGTGATCACCGCTGCCCCAATGATGCCCATCCCAGTAATCTGATGCGGGAGTGTCTGGAACATAAAAGACTCTCAGAACCCGAGGTCCCTTCTTCAATGGCCTATGGCATCAATGGACTGGGGACGGAGGGTTGGGGTGCAAATTTCTTTAAGGATGCATACAAAGGCCTTGGCAAGGTGGATAAAAAAATACTGCGCAATTGGGCAATCCCCAAGAAGAGTAAAGACATTCTCTGGATAGGCTGTACCGATCGGATGTCACCGCGAGCAGTGGAGGAATCATATGCCCTTCGGGATATAGCAAAATTCGGAGGCCCTGACGATTGTTGCGGTGTATGGGCTATACAAGGGGGGCTTCTGGATGAAGGCTATCGAATTGCGAAGAGGCTCGTAAATCGTATATTGGAAAACCGGTTTGAGCGTCTGGTAGTAGGATGCGGACATTGCCAGAAAGTGCTGACCAGGATTATGCCCGATATTTTAGGTATAGAATTGCCGTTTCCTATCATAAGCATATACGAATATTTTCTCGACATGATCGAAACCGGTTCCGCCCGTATCAAAACTCCCCTGCATCTTGACGCGGCTATATCGGATCCGTGTTTCGGATATGAAAACGGAAACGAATATCTGGACGCAATCCGAAAACTTGCCACAACTATAGGCATGACCGTTTCCGAAATGCCGCATAATCGGGAAAACGCCCTCTGTTGTGGATATGGTGGATTATACAACGACGGCAAAATCGCCAACGTCGTAAGAGCTGCTTCGATCAAGCGGAAAGATATGGCCGCAAGCGGGAATAAAAACGTGGTGAGCTATTGCCCTGGATGCCATCTGGTGAACCATTATTTCCAACCTGGGTACAAATCACATTACCTCTTGGAAGATGTACTACTGGCTTTGGGCGATCCCGTGACAGAACCATTTTCCATTTTTTACAGGAGACTCACCCGACCTCATATGGTCTGGAATCTTGCGAGCCTTTCAAAAAGCGCTTTTTTGTAAATCAAGAATGGGATTGATGGGTGTACTCATCGGTCCCATTAATTTGTTGTGCTCCCTTACTTCCTTAAGGTTGGTTTTCTTATTTTCCAAATTCACACAACATTTCAACCGGAAATAATCAAAAAATGGCTGAACTCTAAATTAACATGTGGTACAAGTATAGAGGGACAGCACAGGTCAGGTCACCTATGCAAAAGAACATTTAACAAAAAGGATATAATCAATGGGCAAAGAAGAAGACTTGTCCCACATCTATCAGAATCCAGTCGAGTTGTTACAGAAACTGATCAGGTTTGATACTACCAATCCACCCGGCAATGAGTCCGATTGCATTGCGTTTGTCAAACACCTCCTGACCCAGGCTGGAATAGCTACCAAGATACTTGCAAAATCACCGGATCGCCCCAACCTCATTGCTCGATTCCCCGGACACGGAAGCGCCGCCCCATTACTGCTCTATGGCCACATAGATGTCGTGACGACTGAAAATCAACAATGGCGTCATCCACCTTTTGCGGGCAAGCTGGTGGACGAGTTTATATATGGGCGTGGTGCACTGGATATGAAGGGTGGTGTGACCATGATGTTGGTTGCTCTCTTGCGGGCAAAGGCTGAGAATCTAAGGCCGCCGGGTGACATTATTTTGGCCATAGTGTGCGATGAAGAAGCCTTCGGCGACTATGGGGCGAAATTTCTCGTTGAAAACCATCCTGAAGAGTTCGATGACGTCCGTTACGCAATCGGTGAATTTGGAGGATTCACCATGTTTGTCGGCAATCACCGTTTCTACCCTATTCAGATTTCCGAAAAGCAAATCTGTTGTCTCAGAGCAACCTTTCGCGGCTCAGGCGGGCATGGGTCCCAGCCGGTTCGCGGTGGGGCCATGGCCAAGCTGTCTCAGTTCCTGCAAAGGTTAGACAAACGCAGGTTGCCGGTGCACATCACACCGCCCGCCCGTCTCATGATTAGCGCAATGGCCTCGTCGCTTGGCGGGATAAGTTACCTGATACTCAACCAACTCCTCAATCCTCGGCTGACTGATTGCATGCTCAACTTATTGGGTGAAAGCGGTAATCTTTTTCATCCATTGTTGCATAATACTGTAAGCCCGACCATTTTACATGCAAGCAACAAAATCAACGTTATTCCAAGCGAAGTTTCCGTAGAGCTGGATTGTCGTCTGCTGCCCGGTTTCCAGCCGGATGACTTAATTGGCGAACTACTCAAAATAGTTGAAGATACTCTTGATATTGACGTGATTCGATTCGATCCCGGTCCAGGACCGTCCGTACCAGACATGGGGTTATTCGACACACTAGCAGGCATTTTGAAAGAGGCTGACCCGGATGGCATTCCTGTCCCCATGCTTTTGAGTGCCGTCACCGATGGGCGGTTCTTTTCCCGGCTCGGTATTCAGACCTATGGCTATTTGCCTATGCTATTGCCAAAAAGCTTCAGTTTCATTCAGACGATTCACGCAGCTGACGAGCGGATTCCAATAAACGCAGTTGAATTTGGCACAAATGCGATCTACCAGGCATTACAGCGTTTCGGAGTATAAGACCTTTACGGGAAGAACAAATTGTTTCACTCAGCAGTTAAAATTAATCCTGGAGGTTTGATATGGCAGTAATCATCGCAACGCTGGTTGAAAATACAGCGGGCATGCCATACGTTCTTGCGGAATGGCGACAGAGCCTGCTAATCCAAGCTGATGGGAAAAAGATACTTTATGATACAGGGCCTTCCGAAGTCATTATTGAAAACGCCAAAAGGCTCAACGTCGACCTCAGCAACATAGACGCAATAGTGCTTAACCACGGCCACTACGATCATACCGGCGGATTGAAGGATGTTTTGACACTGGTCCAGAAAGCAGGTGCAAGACCCAATGGCGTGGAGATAATCGCCCATCCGGACGTTTTCCAACAGAAATGTATCTATGTTAAAGGCATGCAGCCTGGCATGACACAAATTCCATTTACACGAGTGGAACTGGAATCGCTGGGTGCACGTTTCAATCTCACCAGTAAGCCTGTAAAAATCAGTGAAAATATACTGACCACTGGCGAGGTAGAGATCAGCAATAGCTACGAGAAGATCGACGCTGTTCTGTATGTGAAGGAAGGCGAAAACTATATCCCTGATTGTGTTGCGGACGACCTGAGCGTCATAATCAAGACGGATATTGGTCTGATTGTGATCCTTGGCTGCGCCCATCGCGGCATGATCAACAATATTACGCATGCCCAAAAGATTACAGGCATCGACCGCATTTACGCAGTCATAGGCGGGACACACCTTGTCATGGCCGGACCGGAACAAATGAGCGAGACAGTTAAAGCCCTAAAGGGGCTTAATATACAGAAACTCGGTGCCTCGCACTGCACTAGCCCCCAATCCGCCGCCGTGCTGGCCAAAGAGTTCGGGGACACATTCTTCTTCAATAATACGGGGATTGTAACTATTCTGTGAGAAGTTGATCAACATCACACCATGCCCCTCTTCCTAAAGAAAGAGGGGTTTTTCTAAAGAAGAAATCATTGATACCCATAGTCTTGTAGTATGGCCCAACCAGCTAATTCAGCGGACAGCTACCATCCACCGCTTATCCGCACGTTGAATCTTTCAAGTCGTAATTCACAACTTCAAAACTTTTAAAAGTTGTTTGTTTGTAGCAACTGTGTTTCACATCAAGTAGTATTTTTTATTTTTTAACAGCCTGATTCATTCCAGCAGGTACCATTTTTGATCATTGTATTGAGGATAATCATAAGCTTCCTCATGCAGGCAGTAATGGCAACTTTGTGTTTCTTCCCAGAGTTGATCAACCTG